>Ga0307516_10000027_pt1 | contig 164345 bp, 232 predicted proteins | sample 19_EM_MG_FD_203310 | JGI IMG/M metagenome (GOLD analysis project Ga0307516, IMG submission 203310) | Populus trichocarpa ectomycorrhiza microbial communities from riparian zone in the Pacific Northwest, United States - 19_EM | ecosystem: Host-associated > Plants > Roots > Unclassified... | reverse complement strand
ATCATCATTACGTAACCATTACATTGTCTATACCTCTCCTGACCTCGCCAAGTAAATCCTTATCGCTGCACCGTATTCGCCATAGGCAGCCGTCCTCATCAGATTCCCGAAGCCGGATCGCTCCACCAGAGTCTGATCCAACAAGAACCTTCACATCTCCTACAGTTCAATAAAGTCAATGAGCCGGCTTGTTGGACATAAGTGTTACCTGGGAATGGAGGATCATCTGGAGAGATGACTCTTAACCGAATAAAACCCATCCTTTGCAGCCGTCGTACCACATGGTCAATCGATGAGCGCTGCCATCCCCGCACCTCGTTGTCTTCGTTGGCATCCCATATCGCTTCAAATGTTGTCTCTTCTGGCTGATCCGATGCGAAAGGAGAATTCAACGAAATAAGATCGATGCGATCTTCCTGTCATATAGCGTTGCCATTTTCCGAAAACACCAGTTTGTAAATTCCTACCAAGTCATCATCTGTCACCGAGCTAGACGCCTATAATCCCATTAGATAACAAACGTTCTTTGCGGTAATTAAGCTGACCTTCTCTAACCCCTGGCCAGTGGCAGCGACCATGGTCAGCTGCCCAGGGGTCAAAGTCCTCGAAAGTGGATCTGATGTTGCCCCTGAACTCGCTCGGCTTGACGATCCAGACTGTGAACTCGTACTGCGACGTTGGCGCATTCTAGGTGCCGGTGGAGGTGTATCATATGCTTTGTACCTCAATTGGCTAGAACCAACAAAGCTCTGAGAGGAAGAAGACCGCGTCGGATGCGGAGAAGTCGCCCGCGCATTCATATGGTCCTGCAATGCTACTAAAAAATCGGGGAGCTTGTGGCGGCGACATGAGTGCATGGACACGATTCCATTTTCAACAACTTACGGAAGACGAGCGTGCTTTGGCGATGATGTGGGCAAGAACTGATTTCTGCTTCATCAACGTAATGAACTGTTCGCAACGCTTCAAGGCATGTCAGAAACATCGAACCGAAGACTTGAGAATCTGCTGACCAGACGGATGTGACGACCAGATTTCTTTCCCAGCTCGTTAACAGCACTGACAACTTCCACTGGCACTTCATCGCACTCAGCGGTAACCCGCAACATAGCTAATAGACATGCATCTTGAACAGACGCTATGGAGTCATCAGAATTTTCACTCGTCAAAGCATGCAATGCAACCTCACCAATGCACGATGTCAGTCTGACTGCGAATCCCTCTAGCACAGCGATAGGCGATAAAGCTAATTGGCCACAAAACTCGGTAGTTAACGCAGCAGCAATGACGAGGATGCTTTGGGGAACCTGCGACCTTGATTCGACCGTGACCGTAACTAGGGTAGCAGCGCAAGCAATGCGAAACGAAGGATCGGCTTTGGAAGGTCCATCTGAATACGAAAGGCCGATAAAGAAGATGAGTCCCTACCATTGCGCACGCGAAAAAGCAACTTTTCTATGGCAGTCTCCAGAACTGGTAGAGTTGACCCAGATGCAGTTTCTAACTGCACGAGAACTTCTTTTGCTTCACGCGCGTAGAGCTCGCCATCTTCCCCTGATTGTATTTCCACCACTTCCAGAAGTCGGAAAGCGCACTCGTTACTGTCTGCGACGGACAGTCCTCGTGGGATGGCCGCAATGGCTCGTGATTTATAGGAGGCCACAATGTCAAGATCCACGCGGTTCATGATCCGAAGAGTCTGTGACGGCCATTCAATATTCAGATATCATGGTGGCGTTCAGAGAAGCCGAAGGAAATGTACCTTTCGGCGAATGAGGGTGTCCGGTGAATCCAGTAATCGCATGATATGCTCGACCTCCCAACCTTCTAGAACGGCTGGGCTATCCGGAGAGGTGCCCGCCCAAACGGTTGGGTCCAAGCACTCCAGGCAAGAGAGAAACAAATATACTTGGTTTGGATCCAAAGAGACCAGGAATGACCGAATTCCACTAAGCGGAGAGCCGCCAGGTGAAACTAAAATGGCTGATGGGACTCTTGACAATAACAGAAAGGTCCCTCTTAATATTGCTGCTTGAATATAAGCATTGCTGGCTTTCAAAAGAGGGATAGCTCACTGACAATAATCCTTGGACTCTACTAATGAGCGAATGAGAGTCAAAACGGCCGGAACATTCTCATCCCCGAGTCTAGGGAATCGCATATCAGCCATCTGGTTGAGTACTAACAGAAAGGAACTCACCCGACATCGAAAAGGGTATGAATGATAGTCAAGAGAAGAGATCGTTCGTGTCCCAGATTCTTTGCGAGGGTTGCCCTTAAAAGGTTATTGAGCACAGTTTTGAGGCCTCTGTCATGCTGTCGTCCGCGAGGCTGAGCAAAAGACGGGGGTGTAGGACTCACACGTTGAGCTTACCTTGGATAGATGGAGGGATGCGGTCAACGCAGCTCGAACGACTGATGTATCAGGATCCTCTAATCTTTGCGTTACTTTTCGGCCAAAGTCCATGGATAATTCCGGATAATGGCGAGAAAGGGCATGGAAAGCTGTCAAGGCACGTCGACGAACGTGTGGTCTAAGGCCACGTCAAGAACAGGTCAACGACGAGAAGATCAACAGGCCTCAGATTACATACTGACGAGTTATGTGACAGGATATCATGGAGTCTCTGTTGGACCGCTGGGACAAGGTCTTCGGTGGGAGCGGTAATTATCACGTCCAGAGCAAGACAAATGCGTGCGACACTCTCGTGTTCCAAGTCCTATGTACATGTTAGATGAGGCTGCGCTGTGAGAAAGTCTTGGTCTACCTTGCGCAGTGTGTTCACCAGCATCAACTGCAGTTCATGACTCGCAGGCATAATTTCCACGCAGTACATATAACCTGGAGAGGTACTCGGTCAAGTCAATCACAAAACCGTAAACCTGCCTCGTACCCATTCTCTTCTGCGCCATTGTTCGCCCGGCTTCAGCAAGACTAAGTGCGTGCGACAACGCAAAATCGAAGGCATCTTGAGGAACGACCCCGGGTGTAATAGCCATATGGCAGTACAGGAGAATGATTAGGCATTCTCTGCAACTTGGCTGAATTTGAGTCAGCTGCTGAGACGGGGAAGGGTTGGAAGTGGGACGAACAAGCGAAAGTCCGGGTTGAGCAAGCTGGCGCCGGAGCGACTTGATTTCGACCAAGAGATGCTGGTCTGCGGATCGAACAGAAGAGGCAGATTCCACTTTTCGAACCAGAGAGTAGTGGGCTCTATTCGCTGCACCTGAAGAGATGAATGGAATGTCCATTGGGGGTCAACAAGAGAGTGGCTGATCGTGTTCAAGGGACTCGTGATCGCTCCAGCCACTGTGATCGCTATTTCGAGTCTGCCTACAGCTTCAGCCACCATGGCCGATGCTGCAACAGTAGCAGCTCACTCCTTCAACAAAATTCTCAACCAGACAAAAGTCTCGTCCAAGTCCCGCTCTTCTGGCGAAATAGATGACGGAACCAAGAAATTACGACGCCTCATACTCGTAGAAGGAATCCCATCTTCAGTGGTATGTCGTCATGCGTACTGTCCCTAGTCCCAGCTCATCCCACACGAACTCAGGACCCTACCTTGCGGCCTAGGATATGGAAGATTCTTCTCCGCATCACCGACATATCGGCAGACACATTCATCGAATACGTCGCTCGCGGTCCCTGCGAAGTCCGGGAGAAAATCAGAAACGACACCTTTCGGTCTGTCCGAAGCGCTGTTCTCGATGCGTAACGCTCATCTCGTCGTTTCTAGTACTCTAGCCACAGATCGGGGGTTCAAAGAACGTGTCCGTGAAGACATGCTTGTCCGCTTGTTAGATGCCTTCGTCTGGCGGAGCCATGGTACCTAGATTGTTATTCCACATCGGCGTAAAAACTCAACTTGTCCCACAGATAGACAGGAAACTCATCAACTTGGATTCACGTATGTTCAAGGCATGAATGTCCTGGCTGCTCCTTTTCTGTATACCATGCCCTCTGAACTCGAAGCTTTCTACTGTTTCTCTAAATTCATCGAGGAATCATGTCCGCTTTATGTTCAACCAACATTAGAAGGTGTCCACAGAGGATTGAAGGTAAAGTTTGGTAATTTTCGCTATCTTGCATTTCTTGACTGCTGGGAAGCTTCTCGACCGTTGCTTGAAGATAGTTGATGCAGAGCTTTACGCCCACCTACGCTCAAAAAACTTATCGGCCGAAATCTATGCGTTTCCATGTCTGTGACATGTCTCCCCGCGAAAGGTTCGCTGAAAATATCCCTCTAGCCGTCTTGACTCTATGTGCTTGTACACCCCCGCTCCAGCAAGTGTTGCAGTTGTGGGACTTTCTTCTCGCCTTCGGCGTTCATCTGAATGTCCTTTGCGTCATCGCCCAATTGCTACTTATCCGTGACGACGTCATGAAATCTTCCAGGTGCGTGCTAGGTTGCTTGGACGCAATCGAATAGGCCTGATGAGGCGGGCAGCCCTATGCGTCTTCTTCGTACCTTTCCAGATTTAGAGGCTCTTCCTGTCATAGGCATTGCAGTCACTTTGGTTCGGGATCTTCCTGCTGAACTATACGACGAACTCGTGAAACACCCGTACGAGATCCAATAATAGTACTCGTAATTGTCTCTATAGGTGAAAGCTTGTTACCACACCTCATTCTCGCCTTGTGATATCTGACATGTATTTGGCTTCCCAGTTACATCGACTGTATGGGACTCGGATTCATGTTAACGGACCACTGCACCACATTGTATCATTTAACTCTATAGTATTTCTCGTCCATCATGCATGAAATCAAACAATTTGATACCCACAAGGTGGCCGGGAGGTCAACGAAGAGTGTTCTTCTCCTATTGATATACCTAGTAAACCCACGTTGCCAAACTGCAGCCTGTTGAGAGATGTATCTAGTACGAATAAAGCGCGAATATCCCAAATGATCGAGTATTAAGTATACTAATCCCACCATTGATTACAGGCACGAACTATCATGAAAACGAAGAAGTGGCTTAACGCTTTACCGTCCGTTTGGTATAAGTATATGAGATGTGTGACTGACACCTGCTTACGATCCGCGCAGGCGGGGAGTATATTCGCCATGGTCACCGGCATCCAGTTCGACGAAACCAGGGCAGTCCATAAGTCCCAAACAACATTCCGACTCGGGGGTTTGGCTTCTGCTATTAGAGCTCGACTGGGGGGCATTTTGGTGAGCCGACTCTGGGGAATCTTCCCGATAGAGTCTCTTCCTGCGGGGCGGGTTATGAATCGGAAGACTAGTATGTGCGGGAGGTGGAAACGATGCTGGACGCAATACGCTTAGGGGAGAGTCGGCGTTGCGGTTGCGGGGGACATTCTGAGCTGGCAAGGAGGCAAGGGACCGGCAAGGAGAACTTGGGAGGGGAGGTTGGGAGAAGGCCAGCTGTTGGAAGCTGGCGAGGGACGCTGAAGCGAGTGAGAGATGGTGCATGAGTTCTGAAGAGGCTCGAGCCTAGGCGGAGGACATGAGCACTTGTTCCGCGATACGACGGTGAGGGAAGTAACATACGGTTTGAGAGTTGGGAGATGTCTGTGGAGGTGCAGCTTGGCCAGCACGGGCTGCTTCCAGGTCGATGCGAAGCTGGGCATTCTCAGCTTCTACTCTGCGGATGCGTTCTTCGAGATCGGAAACATATTGGGCGCGTCGAGCACGGTAATTCCGTTGGAGGGCAAGAGCACGGGTGGGGGCGATGGTCAAATCTTTCTTGCGGCCCCTCGTCATCGTCAGTGACCGGCGACTAGCCACATGTAGGGTGCGACGACGACGGTCCAGTTTCCAACATCGTCATTGAAATATTGATGATTCACATCTACTAAACACATCAAAATACAATTCATTATGCAACCCCCCATACCCGTCTGAACAACAGCTCCAACAGCCTGTCCTCGCCCGGCGTACAAGTCACACATCGCACCCCTGCGCCTGTCTGTCTCCCCCCGGGGCCGGCCTCAACCTCGACGGGCGCCGGATTCGCCGTGGACTCCAAGGGTCCGTTAGGTTTGAAACCCCTCCGCTCCAGCTCGGCCTGGACCTGGGCCCTGTTCGCCCCAGGAGCGTACGCTGAGTCATCTTCTCGTCTGTCGACGACCAACATCCCTCGAGTGATCTCTCCCGTTCTAGAAGGAAATGTAAAGAACAGCCTGTCAAGGTCCCAAGGTGGCTGGCTCTTACCGTTCGATATCAAAGTTTCGCGTCCTCGTCTTCCAACAATCCGCGAGGGGACGCTCGGGAGGATTTTCTATTGCACACCATACTGCCGCTATATCGAGCAGTTCCATGCTATCCTTTCCAAACTCCTGCATTATCTCTCGTGTCCGTTCCAGGAATGAACTCGTGAAATGCGTCAGCGGTGATTTACCAGCAGCCGTAGATGGATCCATAGTACTGGCAAATGATGGGTCGACTTTTTCTTTGTATTTTACGAATGACATTTCGTGAAGGGTCGTGACGTCCAAGGGCAGCATGAGGAATCGGTCGAGTGGCAGTCCAGCATGTTGGTCAACTGGCAGGAACAGTTCTTTCACAGCATAAGGATCCGCGAAGAAGTTGACTTGAAAGTCCAGATAAAGGATTTCTGAAAGGGAGTCAAATCAACTTGGCTCACATTCGGCGACGGGGCTTGTATTCCCAGGAACGTCCAAAGCACCTCCCATGCACATGATGCGACCTACTCTGCTTCTCACAAGATCTCCATCCTTCCGTATCATTTGTGCCAGATTAGTGAGGGGACCAAGTGCAATGTAAGTGATTGATCCTGAGGGTTGTTCCCGAATCAAATCTAAAGCTACGTCGACTCCAGATTTTTCTGTAAGGACAAGTTGAGAATGCTGTGTTGTATGAAAGTCCACAGGAACATCCAAATCAGGGTGACGCTCTGCGATCCCTCCGAGCCCGTCCCTGTTACGGGCGACGTTAGACAAAGGGAGCTGAACCACATTCCTTAGGTATCGACAGACCTCCCGTGGAAATATTGAGCATAGTGAACTTCACCCTCGAGTGGGCGATGGCTTCCTCTCGCCAGAATGGGTTTCTTCGATGAAGAGTAATTCGGGAACCGTTGCTTCTCAGATGGGTATTGTTCGAAATTTCGTTCAAGGGCTTGATAAGTTTTCAAAATATTCAAGCTGCCAAGAAGTGGATAAATTTAGGGTCGGCCAGGGCTTGCGGATGACTGACTAGGAGGAGTCGATATCTGTGTTGCCTGGATATAGAGTTTAACTATAAGCTCTCAAGGGAAACTGTGCTGGGCAAGACTCGCCAAATGATACGATATACGCGAGTATCTCCACTTCTGGCGAAGCAAGGGCGAACAAGCTATGGAGCGCAAAAGAGATCAGCTGGACGATAAGCATGCCTAGTTGACCGACATCGCTGTGATATCGTCGACACCAGGGTCTGTGTCGACTGGAAATGAAGTTCACATCGTCTAGTCGCGTGTGGAGCAGACGACACTTGCTGATAATTGGCGTTTTATGGCCCATAGATCCTCTAGAATGGCTTTATTTCAAGCTTGGTCTTATGGCAGCGTTAGCGCTTGAGAGTTGAGAGCGATGTATTAATTAGACAGGGTCAGGACGTACTAAGTATGCTACTATCCCTGCAACTTCCGACGACCTGGGGAGAGTAAAGGTCAGACACGGGAGATCGATGTAAGAGATAAGTGAGGGATCAGAGATCTTGGTGGAAAATTTGTCTCATCGGGCGTTTGCCCTCTGAAGTAGCAAATATATTACAGCTACATCATGAAAGAAAAAACAAGTGGGCGCATACACTCACCGTGGCGGATGTTCTGCAGGAGGGCCAGTTCAAGCGATGAGTAAAGGTCAGGATTTATATCTGGATTTTGCCGGGAACTGTATAGTCTGGTCACGGTGGCTGGGGCGTGACATTACACCGTCGTGAACGCCGTCTGTCGAGCGCCAGAAAGTCACAAAACACCATGTCAGAGTCGCTGCGTTTTCTTGGATCGCTAGAAGGCCACAAAGGATGGGTCACCGCCATCGCTACCTCCTCCGAAAATCCGGACATGATATTGACCGCGTCAAGAGGTAATAGATTCCTGTCCAAGATTCTTGTGGTCGTATAGCATCTAATCTTTCATCCCAGACAAGACGATCATTGTCTGGCAATTGACTCGCGATGAAGACAGTTACGGTTATCCCAAGCGAATCCTTCATGGACATAACCATTTCGTTTCCGACGTTGTCATCTCTTCTGACGGGCAGTTCGCCCTGTCTTCCTCCTGGGACCATACCCTCCGTCTTTGGGATCTCAACACCGGCTCCACTACTCGTCGCTTCGTCGGACATACCTCTGACGTTCTCTCAGTCAGCTTCAGCGCTGATAACCGGCAAATTGTCTCTGGTTCTCGCGACAGGACAATCAAACTCTGGAATACCCTCGGCGAGTGCAAGTACGATATTAAGGATGACGGCCATACAGAATGGTACATTTCCTTAACTGGAACTATTTGCAAATTCTGATCACTTGGCCCTGTTCAGGGTGTCTTGTGTGAGATTCAGCCCCAACGTCTCTAACCCGGTGATTGTATCGTGTGGATGGGATAAAGTTGTGAAGGTCAGTCCAACAATTCCTGATGCAACGTATTTGCGCGACGACGTGTATGTCGACGATGTCATGATTCTATCAGGCTCGTGACAGTGCCTTCCATGAAGGATCCCATTTTCCTGATCGTCAACTTTACTCACCTCAATTCATCAGGTTTGGGAACTCTCGAAGTTCAAGCTCAAGACCAACCACTACGGTCACACTGGTTACATCAACACTGTTTCCGTCTCTCCTGATGGGTCTCTTGCTGCTTCCGGAGGCAAAGATGGTATTACCATGCTTTGGGATCTGAATGAGGGCAAGCACCTCTACTCCCTTGAAGCTGGTGATGTTGTCAACGCCCTTGTTTTCTCCCCCAACCGATACTGGTTGTGCGCTGCAACCGCAAGCTGTGTCAAAATTTTCGATTTGGAAAGCAAGTAAGTCGCCAGAGTCGGGTTCACCTCATCATTCTTTTAATGATTGATCTTTCAGATCGATCGTGGACGAGCTCAAACCCGCCTACACTGACGTTCGGGAGGAGGCAAGGCAGCCAGAGTGTGTTTCCATTGCCTGGTCGGCCGATGGCCAAACCCTTTTCGCTGGCTTCACTGATAACGCGCTACGTGTTTGGACCGTCACGTCATAAAAGGGTGTCATTGGAGTTGGTAGCAGTTCGATTCTCCTGTTCGCTTAGTCACGACGAAATGCAAAAGCGCCTCTTAGTGCACTCAATACCTCTGCGAAAAGTTCCGCTTGGCATATCAACAAAGGGATATTCTATTCAATTCCTCGTCCGACTTGTTCAAGATTTCGTTGTCTTTCGTTATAATCCCATCTGTCCAGACCTCCAAAATTGATTTTCATGCCAAGACAAGTCATGTTGAATTGGAGCTCGCAAATATGTGTACCTTGTACACGCCAACTGTCCCCCCTGTATAATTGTGAGATGTGAAAAGTAAAAAATGCACCCGAGTCTTCAGAACGTACGTTGCGGTGCCATAAACGTCACCTTCCTGGTGCACCAGCCGCACGCACTTGTCGGTGTTCGACAGCGCATCGTAGATCCAGATGTTCATTCCGCTGTATATTTCTTGCCACTTTGCTTGATCGATCAATCGATTTGGAGTGTTAACTCTGTTTTGGCCAGCCGCAGGTTTCGGAGCTGGACGAATGTCAACATCGTTAAAGAGACGCAGCGCGGTCAGGTTTGACATGTTATTGAACGTTGGTATCATCGGGGAGGAGGGATCCAGATTTAGGATCTTGATGACAGGGAACGGTATGCCCTCCATCGAATCTTCGTCGTCAGAATCGGTCATATCTGGTCGAGAAGGATCGCTTTGGGGTGTTTCGTCCGCCTTGATTGCCTCTGCCAACTGCTTTTCGTTGTCTTCCAGTTGGCTGCAGAAGCTCTGCCAGGCCACATCGTTGGAAAAGTCTGTCCGCAAGAGGAGGCCGAATTCTCGACCTTCTGAAAATATATCGAATGGATCGTCGTCGTCTTCCACATCACCGTCCTACCAAGATTCTCAGCTTCATGATTTTTTGCGCATAAGAGTTCCTCACATCTGGTGGAGTGACGATGTCACCGAGAGCGGTCAAGTTTTGGTCGGTGAGGACCATCTCCCAGAATTCTTCGAGGACGCGCAAACGCCATCTGCGCCTGGCCTCGTTGGGGAATTGGGTCTTGATCGTGTTGTATTGCTTCTGTCGTCGGAAAGATGAACGTCGTCAGAGGTTTCTCGATTGGAAGGGAGTGAGGACATCGAACGGCAAAGATTTGAAGTAATGCCTGATGCATTCTGACGTCGACCTATCATGGAACATGTCAGGTTCGTGTGCAAAGGGTAATCTGAATCGCAACTGTGTTGTAAAATATTGTCGTTGCAGTTTGGGCAGTGAATGATGTTGTATTCAATTTTTTGGCAGACGTGATACTGAGCGGATCTCAAATCCACGGGTGGTTCTTTTGATGACTCTTACCTCTGGTTTAAGTGGATGAAGATGCCGAGCTTAACTGAATCATGCAGATAGAGAGGAGGAATCAAACTTCCATACATGCTTGCTGGGGTCGGGAAATGATTGGAACATGTTTACCACTGGTGACTGAACAGTATAATCGATTACTCTTTAAGATTGCAGCAAGGTACGGGCCAGAGCCCATGTAAGATAATCACCACCCGAATGAGATGCCTAATCATTCATACGCAAAGGACGAGGTCACTCATACAGCGGACGTCCGTGATCCAGCCAATCGATCCACGACCTAGAGGTAACCTGAGTAACATTTCCAACCCATGTCGCTCGGTTCACGACTCACGATGCGGACGTATGGCAGAGACAAGAAGGTCCCAATGAAAGGCAGCTGCCGCAAAAACGTGATGATGACGGGGAAAAAGTCACTTGAAGCAAGCAAGCCAACGAGTGAGTGCGGGTTGGAAATCCAGGCTTGATAACGCTACGCGTACCCAAACAGGTTCAGGAACCCAAACGTTTCTATGAGCATCCCGATGAATGGCCATTTCAAAAAGACGAGGAGAATGCCTCCCAGGAAGCACGCCGTCCCTCGTATCTTTTGCTTGCGCGCGAAAAAGTAGAAGGTTTTTTGAGGCCCGATGATCAGTGTCACGCCGGATACGAAGAGGATCTGTGTGGTGGCGGATGGATGTTAATGTTAGTTAGGGATGCTTTGAGCCGCGCTGCTGGAACTCACGTTGCCGAGCGCGAGGAGCGCCCCATCAAAGAAGAGCATGACACCCAGGAGCATGAAGAGGCCACCAGCCGTCGTGAGGGCCACACCGATCTCTGCAGGGGGGGAATGTCATGCGCATGATGCTTTCTGGTTGACGTGCAACGTTCACTGACTTTGGGCATCTGATAACCACATTATAGAGGAGGGGGTAAGTGGACAAGACTCAAGAGTTGGTGACGTGACCGTACGCGTCTCGCCACGTGTACGGTAAGCCAGCCACGTCAGGTAATGAACCAAGGAACCAATATGTAATTACAAAGTGCAAAATAAGTCGTAAAAGAGCAAAGTCAGTGTCCCGGATCCAATAATTAGTTTACACAATCGACATAAAAATGTGCTTCTTCGAGCTAGCTCAAATACGGCGGAAGGAGAAGTATGTTCTTCAAGCAGATGCCTGTAGTTCGTGCTTGGCCCTTATGACCCGATCGAACGACTCCTTTATCGGTGTTCTCCGCGCAAGCACGGTAAGGTGATTGTGCAGATAAGGACCAGGTAAAAGTGGATGGATGCCCTCGACGTTTGCGTGTGGATTGACAGGCGGGAAGAATGAGATGGCTTGCGGAGATGGCGGCCGGGTGACTGTGGGTAAGTGGACCAGGGAAGACAGCGCTGCGGACGAGGATGAATGGGAAAGGGTCCGTTTGCGGACACTCGAGGTCCAGTTTGCGGAATCTTTGAGGCTGGGAAGCGTGGTAACCGAGGAGATGGATGGACGACGTGGATGGGATAGTGATCCACGATCGGGGGATGGAGGGGATGTGAGGATTGTCTTGATGCTTGTTGGCGAGGTGGAGAGTGGGTTGTGGTCGAATAGGGTGCTGGGAGGGGAAGACGACGCAGCGACAGTTAGGGGCTCGAGAGGGGAAAGCCTAGCGGGATACATTTGTCCATAGGACTGACCGCGTATCAGCGGGTGGGGGCGCAGAGGAGCGTCACTCTTTACAGAGTGCGTAGAAGGCGGACGGTCGGGAAAATGACGTTTCGAGATACGAGGGCTTGAGGGGTCTACATTTGGTGTGTGATGATTTACCCCCCTGTGGTGCGACTGGAAATTCCGTGGATGATCGGTCTTTGTTGGAGGGGTGCGTGTTTCAGACCGGTCGGGTATGGACGGAACGGGGCGGACAGCAGCCACAGCAAAATCAGAGGGGCGTGCGGTGTCTACACGAGAGAATCCCGAGGTATCTGGTAGCGGCTCAGCGGGGGCTCGGTGTTGGGTCGGTCCTCCTCCTTGGTGGTCTGACTCGCTGTCCGAGTGAGAATGATGATCATTCGGGGTCGCTGCGCCACTTTCGCTCGATATCCATTCATCTTCATCATTGTCATCAGGACTGGCAATGGTGAACCCAGGCTTGGTCCTTGTGCCGTTATTCCTATGATTCGGCGCAGGTGGGGCTCTCTTGGGAAGGAAAGCCGGAACCTGGTCGCGGTTGGCGCTGGTCACCCGCGCCGTGCCTTTTCCGTGGGGATGGTGGGTCTTTCAGAAGAAGCGATCGTTTGAAGCCGAATCGTGAAGACGAGAGATGGACGTACATCATGGGGATGTCCATTCTTCTTGGATTTCTCGACGGGTTTCGGTGGGAGCTGCTCTTTCTGGGTGAAATGGAGGTTCGTGGGGAGCTTTGAGCTAGATGATGATCTCGACTGTGAGCGAAGGGCGCCTGGTGGCCTGTGCGGCTTGGGCATCGTTGAGGGGGTGTCGATGACAACGGAGACAAGGTTTACACCGGTCCGGCCCGGCCGTGATGCGGGTTCCGCAAATTTTTGATTTCGTCCGCTCCGCCATCGTCTTCACCATGGAGAGAGTGCAATTCCAGCAGGAGCAGGCAAGTGACTATTGACGGTGGTCTACATTGTGCTAAATGATGTACCTCCTAGATGCTCCATGAGCTCAAAGACCTTGTCGAGAAGAATCTCTTCACCGAAGTAGGGGATTCTCTTTGTCCGACTCTTCTAAATATCCAAATGTTTCCACCCTGCAGAAAGAGACGAAGCAGATCATGAAGAAGCGCACCACGTTTGAAACCGCGCTTGTTCGTCGCGTGGCGAAAAAGGCTGATTTTTTGCGCTACGCCTCGTACGAGATGGGACTGGAGCAGCTGCGGCGGAAACGTGTGGAACGCATGAGTGAGTGACGACGCACTGTCCGCTTCTCCTTTGTAACGGAGTGGCACAGAAATGGAGCGAGGGCCGCCCTCGATATCAGATTACGCGCTTGTCAGGCGACAGTTCCATATATTTGAACGCGCCTTGAAGAAATTCAAATCGGACGTGGGACTATGGGTACAGTATATTGAACTTGCTAAACGGGAAGGGGCACGTGCATTGGTTGGAAGAATTACCGCGAGGTGCGCATCTGATTGCAAGTGGGTCTATTCAACACCGAGGGAGATGTCTAGGGCTATACAACACCATCCTAACCAACCGGGATTGTACATTTTGGGAGCTTCACATGAGCTAAGTCACCAGTCGCATTCTTCGGCGCGGACGCTCCTGCAGAGGGGGATACGACTGAACGGTGACAGCGTGGAGTTATGGCGGGAGTATGTGAAGATGGAACTGGGGTTCATCGAAAGCTTGGGAAGACGTTGGGATGTGCTGGGAATCAAAGGAGAGTCAGATGATGCCGCAGAGACGGATGATGCCAGCAACGATATCATGCCAGGGAATGGTGCCGAGGAGCCTGGGAAGGAGGAACAAGACGAGGGTTCCGAGAGACGGAAGGAAATTATGGAGGGGGCGATTGTGAAAGCAGTGATCACGAGCGCGGTTCACGGTAAGTGTGGAGACCCCGGGTTGGAAGCGCATGTTGATGTGTTTTGGCAGCTATGCCGAAGATGGAACTTTTTGAAGAACTGGTTGCTGTTCTGGTGGGGTATCCGTCAGAGGCGAAGGGATCGATATTGGAGCATGTGTACGAGTTGCTGAGAACAAGGTTGGATGAAGACGTGGGGGCGATGAAGTTGCTTGGGGGTCGGTTCGTGAGCGAGGGGGAAGGATTTGTGGAGGGGATAAGACGTGCGAATGAGGAACTGATGAGGATGGCTCGGAAGAGCAGTCGGGTGGAGGTGTTGGAGAGTTACGCGGGGTTCGTTGAGGAGTGGTGCGAAAGGGGTATAGATGCGAGTCTGGTGAGATCAGAAAGGATGGAAGATGAGGCGCGTCGTGTGACCTGGGTTTTTTTTAGCAGGAATACCTTGCGCTCTCGCTTCGGACTGTGATGAAGGACAAGGGGAAGCATTGTTGACTGCGGAGGTGGTGAAGATCCGACGGGGGGGGCCAAGGCGGGACAGCGGGAACGAAAGTCGGGGGCAGTGTGGCTGGTGAGAAAAGATGGGAGGAAACGCGAGGTGGAGATAGATCATTGATGGCTATTGAAAGAGAGCATGTGCCTCAGGCCAGTGCATGAGGTGGGGTGGAGGGGGCCGGGATGTGCCAGGGATGGGCTGACAGGGCCGGTGTGGATCAGGTAATAATGTAGCACATGGTCGCTATCAGCTCGTTTCTTTCGGGTTTCATCTCTTTTCTTCTCCTTCGTCTGAGCACCGCCGCGACCTTCAGTCTCCCCTCCAGGTGCATGCCCTAGCTGACCTCTAGCTGACCCCCCGCCGGCCAGGGCTCATGTTGCAGTATCCGGTCCAGCTGTCCCCGCTCTCTCTCTATGACAGCAAGAAGGATCCCTTTCCTCGCTCTGCTTTCCACTCCACCCCCGCTCTCCAACTTGCCCCGTCCCCCGTGCTCTCCTCTTTTTCCTCCTCTTCCTCGTCCTCTTCCTCACCCTCTCCCCTCCCCCCCTTCTTCCCCCCGCCCTCCAATCTCGTTGTCCACCCCCCGCCGCCCTCGAAATCCGCCAACCGCTCCTCCTCTTCCTCCACAATAGAGGACGTCCTCGCTCCTGGCGACTTCGTCGGCGAAGGCTGTCTCCTCCAAGGAGAGCTCGTTCGTCTCGTGTCCTTTGGCTCTCCCCCGCCCACCACCGCCCTCCAACCTGCCACCGAGTTCAGGGTCCAGCGCGTTCTCGGCCATGGCAGCTACGCCGTCGTTTATCTCGTACGAGAGGTCCTTTCCCGCCCACAACTTTCCGAGGATGGCCACATCTTCGGCTCCATGGAGTTCGACAACAAGTCTCTCAACCCTCCCGAGATCCAGTACGGTCGCGAATTCGCAGTCAAGTGTCTCTCCAAAGCCAACCTTGACGACGACGAGCTTGCTGCACAAATGTCCGAGGTCCGTTCCCCTCTCCTCTCCTCTGCTCTCTCTCTCTCACCATCAACCCCAGGTCACCATCCATCAGTCTCTTCCTCCACATCCCAACATCGTCACCCTTCATCGTACCCTCCAAACTTCCCGCTTCCTTCTTCTCCTTCTCGAGTTCGTTCCAGGCCCAGATCTCTTCTACTTCCTGGAGCAAGCTCGCGACCATTATGACTCGGATACTCATCACAACACTTCTTCTGACTTTTCACGAACTCCCCCCACTCCAAGTCTTCTGTCCAATCTTCATCCTTCCCAACTCCTCTCAAGGACTCGTCTACGCCTCATCTCCTCCATGTTCTCTCAGATGTGCGACGCCGTCGCCGCTTGTCATGCCCAGCAGGTCTTCCATCGTGACATCAAGCCTGAAAACTTCATCGTCACTGATGCTTGGATCACCCTGCCCGACGGCCGCCACGAACGCAAGGTCATCGTCAAACTCACCGATTTTGGCTTGTCAACAACAGATCTTGCCTCTTCCGACATGGATTGCGGCAGTGCTCCCTATATGAGTTATGGTTCGTCGTCGTTCGTTTCATCATAGATCATCATCTAAATATATATATTTCAGAGTGCAGGAACAATGTGGCCCCTACATATCACCCTCGTGCCGCCGATGTTTGGTCTTTGGGCATTGTGCTCATCAACATGTCAGTATTTTGACATCTTGCATCATCCTTCCCACTGATCACCCCCCGATCAGGCTCTATCACTTCAATCCCTGGACCGACACCGCAGAGGGCGCTTGTTCCTCTTTTGACCTGTACCGTAAAGACCCCGTCAACTTCTTCATGTATAGGTTCACAGGCATGACTCGTCCCGTCGCTGAACATCTCGCCAACAAGGTTTTCTGCATCCTAGAAAACCCGGACGACGATTCACCCCGCACCACCGCCCATGAATTCGGCACCTGGTCTCGCAACCTCGTCACCCTCTTGAGCGGCCATGGCATGCATCGCACCCTGTCAAGCAGCTCCCAAGGCCACCCCATCGCTGCCTCCACACTTTTGTCCCATCGTCCCTCTTCCAGACCACCCTCTACCAGCACAATGGCGGTTCGCACGCCCGCCTTGACCACGCGCTCATTGTCCCGCGCTCCTTCGCTTGGCCCCGCATACGAGGGACGCGAACATTCCGATCTTTCAACCGTCTTTGACCACGAGCCCGAGGAAGAGGAAGAGGAACATGGAATTCTGGAAAGTCAAGCATCCATGGACATCAGGTCCACCTCCACCGGCAAGCGACGGAAACGAGGCGCACGCAAAGGTAGAGGCGCAACCTCGCCAGACTCCAAAGACGAAACCTTGGCCACCTTGGCCAATGCCTCTCAATCCTTGGCACGGGAGATCAGCAAAGCTTCCAGGTCGTCTTCAGCACATAGGTCAGTCTCCAAGCCCTCTTCAAAACGTGCCTACGAGCCATTCGAACCGCCATCCCTCTTCCCTATTCCTACTCCTTTGCTTACCGTCCCGCGCAGTGGCAATCCTCGTACCCAGCCTCTGCCACCCATTTCCCAAACCCTTGTGGCCAAGAAGCCGTCCAAATGGAAACTCGGCTTTGGCAAGAATAATGCTGCCATCCCTGCAGGACGTGTCTCTCCAGTCGAAGAGGCCACATCTTTCGATGGTGCCTCCGCCCCCATGTCGACAACCGCCAGCCACGTCACGAGTCTGATCATGGGCTTGGACGCTTCGGTCGCCAACCCGACGCCCGTTCCATCTGATGCTGGCAGCTTGACATGGGGCAGGGGCCGTCGTAACCGCGGAACCAATGCTCCTTTGAATGGCAGCAGCAGGTCTCTGGCTCTCGTGTCCTCAGAGTCAAGTGCTGGACGCTGGGATTATCCAGAAAGACGCAGTGAACGTGGCATCTCACCCAACAGCACCCGCAATGCGCGCCCGGTCGCGTCCAGCGCAAGCTCGATCGTCTCCAGCAATTGGCGTAGCTCGATGAGCACGACTTCTAGCCCAGGCACCTCAACATCTGCCTTTACGAGCTACAGCAACTCCAGCGCTCGCAGCATATCGACGGCCGCTACCAGTGTGTCCTCGTCGAGTTGGCGCACAAACGTCAAACCTGCGTCTGTCAACTCAAAGACGGGGTATGCTGCCCTTCCCAGGAACATCAAAGGTGAGCTGCGGGTTTTCCAGATGCAGACACTTGCTGATCCTTGTTCCTCAGTCATGGATGGTGTTCCTTGGGAGCTTCACGAGCTGCCGCGTGGCCAGCATGCGAACCGTGTTATCTTTGGGTCTCCTCCTCCTCCTCCGCCTCGTAAGCAGCGCACCAGGAAGCCCAAGGACGTCACACTTGATACCATTAATGAACGGCCAGCGGCTGGTGCTCCAAAGGTGGTCGAGTCTCAGAGACGGGACGCGTCGACGAGCACGACGGACCTCGATGGCCTGGGAAGCGATGGTGAGGGTGTCAAGAAGGTTCAGAAGGGGCAGATCAATGCGTTGGCCAAGATGCTGTCTGCTTTGAGGCGCTGAAGTACTTGGGTTTTTTTTTTGCTCGAAGCAAATCTGGCATCTCCACCCGTTGCCTTGTAATTGGTTATATTAGCTGTCTACGTCATGGTGCGCCATCGGTTCTTTTCGCAATCCATGATCACCTATTCTCGTTGATGTTTGTGGATCAAACCTCATGCTCTTCATAAAGGTAATATGAACCCCTTGGACTATGTACTAAAAAGTCACATATTCATCCCCGCCGCTCCTTTACTTGTCATGAAAAAATGAAAACCTGTGTCGATCATTGCAACCTTTTTTTTTTTTTTTCCCTCTTTTAAAAAATTTACACATAAACCAGTATTTAATTTTGTACTAGATGGAATCCAAGTGTTGTTACACCCTTCTTCCTCTCTCCGTATTAGGATCTTGAGATTCCCGGAGAGCGGCAAATGCCATGTTTTGTTCCATTGTCGGCCGACGAGCGGGGGGGTCTTGCGAGTCTCCTGATGTTTCCGAATCTGATTGGCGAGACCGATGACGCACGAGGGGTGCGGGAGATGGAGGACGTGATGGCATTGGCACGTCGCCATCGGACAAGCTCGGGGAATCTGATCCAGCGATAAAGAACCGGCCGGTGGTATTCGTGCGAACGAGATTGACATAGTACTCTTGCAAGAGTTCCCTGGTGCACTGGCAGGGAAAGAGTCATTTGAATGATGACGACAGCGGTTTCCATGCGACTGAGGAGGTGCTAACCATCAGCCGCCACTCTATCCCTGCGAGAAACTCTCGTTCGAGGACGTTGAGTTCTGTGACGGATATGCCGCCCACTTTGGCGTAGAGGCTGTTGGTGCAGAAGGCGTCGCATAGTCCTTTGCTGGAGACGGTTATGGATGCGATGACGAAGCGGTGGCAGGTCAGGGAGGAGAGGGTGAACAGTGGGATGCGGGGACAGATCTGATCGATGTAGTGGAGGGTGATGAGGAGACAGGACTTCTGTGGAACGCAGGATTCAGCGGTGCGGTGTCGAATAAATCTGATTTGCAGTACCTCGACGTTTGTGAATTTCACGATGCGTTTCAGGTAATCGAGAACGGAGATGCTGGGAGGTGATCTCGAATGGAATCGAGTTAAGCTTTCTCTGTGCTATTAGGTCAGAAAAGACGTGAAATTGGAAAAAGTAGGCCTGCGTTCACGGGAGCAGGGGTATCCGGTCGTTGTGCGCTATTAAACGGTTGAACATATCGGCTGGACCGATAGCAATGAGAGGACCGAATATAATGAAGGGATAGCGCGGTCATACCTATGAGATCAACGAGAGAATCGATGGGCGCATCCTCGAAATTGGCCGGTAATTCGACCTTCTCTGGAGTCGAGGATTCCATGCACCCATTGCACGCTCCCGCCGCGGTTCGGGTCAAGATGAATCTGAATTCGATCGGCCACGGTCACGGATCATCGGGCCAGAGGCTTTAGATTCAAATAAACCAAAACACCCTTCAACTCAATGGCTATACAGTTGGTTAGCGGGATTTGAACTCTATTTTTCGTGTTGCAACACAAACCTCCCGAGTCGTCCTCAGATTATCGTCCATCACAGCCATGGCCCCGAAACTCGTAATTCCAGCACCCTATGCATGACGGCTCTTCCGCTGACGTTGCACTAGGACCCAAATGAGATCAAGATCATTTACCTGCGCGCAACAGGTGGTGAAGTCGGGGCTTCATCGGCGCTAGCACCCAAAATCGGTCCTCTTGGTCTGGTGCGTTACTGCCCGACCGGCCATACCTCTCCGTCTTGCTTAGTCTCTGCGGTGTAGTCGCCAAAGAAGGTGGGAGAAGATATCGCCAAAGCAACATCAGCCTGGAAAGGACTACGCGTGACCGTCCAACTGACCATTCAAAACCGACAAGCCGCCGTCGCCGTCGTCCCCTCCGCCTCGTCACTGGTTATCCGGGCACTCAAAGGTGCGTTCATGTCCCCAACATCGCCAGATCCAGCCTTTTCAATGTATGCGTGTATTCCAGAACCCCCGCGCGACCGCAAAAAGGAAAAGAACATCAAGCACAGTGGGAACGTGACTCTGGACGAGATCGTTGACATTGCGCGGACGATGAAGTTCAAATCGCTAGCGAAGGAATTGTCGGGGTGCGTAAAGGAAATTCTGGGCACAGCTCAGAGCATTGGATGCACGGTTGACGGCCAACCGCCACACGACGTCATTGACGGAATCAACTCTGGCGAAGTCGAGATTCCTGATGAGTAGACACCCACTTCTTTTCTGTATATTGGTCTATCGTCATGCTTTCTTATCACACCATGAACGAAGGAATGCGCTGAATTCACACTGTAAATTCTGAGCTACTCAAGAGAGGTCCAAATATACGCTGATTTAAGCCCGATACATGTAGAAGACCGTAGGGAGGTTCAGTTCAGTTCCATATACCATCTATGGTCATGGCGGGATGGGTATTCTGTGGGGAATCCATGGAGTTACTCAACAAAAGGCGGAAATTCATGATGACATATTGGGTGCAAGATTTTCTTCGCAGCGTAGGATGGGTGTGGGTAAAGCCATCCCGGAAGAAATTTTTGGTAGAGGTAAGTTGAACCTCATGATATCAGAAGATGGCACTCGCACAAATGGTGGGATTTCAGCAGACTTCTATTGACCTGCAAAAGTTCGCTACATGGAACCATGATTTGACCAAACTCGCCCAGACAAACCTAAAGTTCCTCCGCGTCGCGATATTTCCTCCAACATTTCAGGCCTGATATCTGCACCCATCGCCCCAGCAACATTGACAGCAACTCCTCGTGGTCGTGTTTCGTCGTACATCACCGTGATCTCTACCAACCCAGATATCGGCGCTCGCTCAGGAGAAGTCATCACAATCCTGGGTCCACGGTGGTTCGTTTGTGAGACGGTCATCGAATCAAAATCCGAGAATGCACTGGGAGACGTAGGCAAGAAGACATTGACGGGTATCTTCGTAGGGGTTATGTTGCCTAAGACCTATTCCAGCGAGACGATACAATTTTCTGTCGGAGAGGGCACTGACCAGTGAGAAATCTTCCGAGCTCTTCTTCTGTTGCTTCCGTGCTTTCCGTTACTTCGTGCGTTTTGCCTCCAAGTCCTTCGGCTGTCCATTCGCAGCTAGCGAGGATCTCATTTAACCAAGATTGCTCTCGCACAACCTAGCAACGTCAGCCTAGTAGAGACATACCGGCACAACATACCTCCAAAACGCCCCACACCTCCTTAATGTTATGAACGGGAACCCTTTCAAGTCGAAAACCGGGCTCTTCTGGAACGGCCAGACGTAACTGGAGGGGAGGGTGAGCGGAGTTGGGCGAGACCTACAATGTGGGGTCAAGACGGCGACTAGGAGGAGGCAGAGGAGACGTCTGACATATAGGGTGGTATATCTCTCGGGAAACACATTGCCTTCGGGATTGAGCTTCCACCGGCGTCAGTTTTGGAACATGCTATACATACAAGATGGCACCCACCAGAAGATTTACCCAGCTCCCAGTCCCAAACGACATCATCTCAATAGAGTTGAATGTATCAATACCAACAAGCGGATTGACAATGAGCTCAATGTCCCTCATCCTCGACTGGCTCAACACAACCCCTGGATTTCTGCCACCATTCGTGAAGTCGAGGTGCCAAGTATATTGAGTTCCATTTTCATTCGATTCATAAGATGTCATCCCCGTGGCTGGATCTGCGACCTGAGGAAATAGATAGTCCATCTCTGAACCTTCCGGTACAAGAGAGAATAAAGGTCGCGATGCGAAGTTCGGCATGGATAGGGCCACAGGGGAAATGTGAGCTGCAGATATTGCAGACAACGAAAGGGTTGCCAGTACCGCGCCTTTAGGATGAGAGTGCAAATACCGACGAAGCGAAGAGAACGGGATATCTAGAATGGCGGTGGGGCTGTCGTGCTGTCGGGGGTCCAAAGTTGGATTAGCTTTGAGGAGAGTGAGATACGACAGCGGAGACATATGGACAAGGAAAGAGATTGACGGCGAGAGCAGATACGGCAGAGGTAGTGAGTGCGCACGAAGGAGAAATATATCCAACGGGACACGAGCGACCGACAATGGACTGCATGAAGGAAATGTTGAGGCGGGTGATCAATCAGGTGCGAAGATGAGCACAACGCACGAAGCCACTGCCTCTGCTTCCCTCTTTGCGAAGTTTGCCAGGAGCGGGTAGAGTTCATCTACACCTCCGAACCACTTTAGCCCACCTCCATCTTTTCTCGCTGCGAGCTTGTCGAGCATGACAAGATACTGTAATTGCTCCGAGATGTTCATTCCAAGTCGGGCTGCCTCGCCAAGATTTTGCTCTTGCGCAGGCCGCTGTACCACTGTGCAGAATTGTTCGATAGTGTCGCACAGGAAGGAATCCAAAGGGATAGAACCGCCATTAGAGGGTGCCCCCGAGCCAGCATTAGAGATAGCATACGAGGTCTTGACGTTCGAAACCTTGATTCTCGTTTGAGAAGGATCCGTCCTATCCACTGCAAAGTCGACATCGATGACGAGGACCTTGCCACCCAACACCAGACTTATACCGCCCCCTCGCCCGTCATCTTTAAAAGTTTCCATTCCAACAGAGGTCCCCCATGTTTCGAGACGAGACACAGTCCAATCTGCAAGGGCTTTTGGATCCACGGGAATATCCTCTCCGTAACTTAGTCTAGATTGTTTTCGCAAAGCGTCGACGATTTGAAGTGCGTTCCGATCTGCCTATGTTATTTTCCTGTGAAGAACTTTGACTGCGGAAAAAAGTAAGGAGTCTGACTTGATAGAAAGTATGGGCTATGGAGGAATGTTGACGTAGCAGAGAAATCAGTTTCGGATTGGAGAGTGGGGTCGAGGAGTAAGCATTAAGAGAGTTGACCAGTTGATCAGTGGTATTGATCAGGTCGTGCAACGTCGAACAGGAATCCTCTGCAGAACAGGCGAAGGGATGTAGGACGTCGTGGGGCAAAATGTTGCTCTTTTGAAAACTCTGTGTCGTCGAGAGCAAGGTTTCGCTCGACATCACAGATAAGATGAACAGTCACACAGTCGCTCAAGTCGTGCTTCATACAATAATACGACGACAAATAGATTCATACAACATAGGAAGATGGATAGTTTATACTCCAGTAAGCGAAGCCCTATAAATATCAGGTTGGAGGCCATGTCAATGCCATGTTCTGTGGTTTCCCATCGTTTCCAAAATGTTCCCAAAGAAACCGTTGGCCATCTCCAACAGCCTTCAATAAATTATCCCATATTTGGGCCGCAGAAGCTCTCCACCCGTGGCGGTATAGAGTGTCAGTGACTGACAACCAAGATGTAGTAGATGAAGAAAACACTGGGTGGCGTAGGGTGTCAGGTCGGGTAGTGTACAAGTGGAGATCGGGGTAGAATGGGTCGAAGTATGTTGTGAGGAAGAGGTCTCGGGCCTTTTGAACAGAAGCACTGTTGACGGCAGTCAGTCTCAAGTAGTTGGAACACAACGTTTCACATTACCGATAGAGGACCAAAAATATGATAAGCTGGAATAACAGGGCGCCAAAGAACATTCGAAATGACCAGCGACGATTGAATAACTGGCAAAGATTCGGTGAATCGGGGTAATAACAATCAGTATCCATGGTACCCACCAAAGTGCTGCTAGGCGGAGGGGGAACGGCAAAAGAAGTGGTCTTGTGGTGGGAGAACGTGTGCGAGAGTTGCTTTCTGGACTCTCGTGCAGCCTGGGATGCAGCATTTAGCTCACGAATGCGGGCATGCTCAGCTTGTGTATCATTGCTGCTGCAAACCAAATTCATCAATTCAAAGCCAGGAGAGGGATGAAGGTGTATTTACCCGTCTAGCTCCTCCAAGCCTTCGGCCAGCTCAGAGAGCCCTTGACGCACCCGTGATAAAGCCTCATTATGCCTCAACGAAATGGGATTCTCTTCCCTGGCACGAATAGGTCCCGGGGATGGCTGCTCATCATCTTCCATGAACCGGCCCAAAGCATCAACCACACGAATGGAACCCTTGCTCTTGGGTGTGTTGCTGCCCATCGCTACTTCCCAGGCGTCCTGGGGAATCTCCTTCCCAAAAGCGTCGAGAATACGTATACCAGACTTGCGAGAAGGGGTTCGTGTGCCGGTGGGGAGAGGATCAGGTGTGGGTATATCTGCCGTTGCTTGTTGTTGTGAATCGTCTCCGTTCGGATGTATGAAAGCGGACACATCCACTTCCACCGAAACATCTTGACCTGAGGCCTTTACCGTATCGTTGCTGTTATCTTCATCAACGTGGGTCTCGAATCTAACCTTCATGATACTCTTCCTAACCGCAGGTGTGGTCATCCAGGCGCCGGGCGGTTTTGGGGTTTGAGCCGGAAAGGTAGAGGCTCCTACCAAAGACTCCGTGGGAGGAGTTGGCATAGGGCTAGGTAGGCGGCGATGGACCAGCGCTGATGTAGCTGCCCAAGCTCCAGGTGGCTTAGGGGTCTTTGTTGAGGTTTGGTCCACTTCAGAATGACGCAATGGCGTTTCGAGATCCTCATTCCGTTGTTGCCCGTCCTCAATTTTCGTTTCTGACGATGATCCTACACTAACGCGTGCTGGGCCAGGAGTGGAAGCCCAGGCACCAGGAGGCTTTGGGGTCTTCATCGCATTTACATCGGGACGGTGCCAACCAGAATCCGAGGCGGTTTCAGACTTTCGCTCCTGATCGCTCTGTAGATATAGTGTTGATGGTACAGGAAGGGCCGGCAACCCCGCCGGCGTCGAGGGAAGTTCGAAATCAATCCGGGAAGAGAGTGAGGGGCGTCGGGGAAGTGTAGATAGGTTTGAGTTCGGTAGAGTTGCCCTACTAGGTGACGATGTGGGTGGAGTCAAGGGCGGGGAAGGGGCGAGTCTTTGAAAGCCATTGTTGTCGACAGATATCCTGGACCCGGCGTCACTGACAGAATTCAGCACTTTGCCAGGAGAATCTTGGCAATGGATGAGCTTGGGAGAAGGCAAGAGGGACGGAAGACGACGAGGTGTTTCAGAGGGTGAACGATGTGGAGGTACCGTCTGGATTGAAGGCCTCCGGCGTTGGACGCGCTCATCAGGTTGAACTGAAATAAGAGGGGGAAGAAATTCTTAGCAGGACGAATTGTGGACGAAAAATATGCATACTGATATTGTTCTGATCCTCGCCATGAATAGTATTTATTGGAGGCAATGAGTCACTTTCGCTAGAGTCGGGATATGATATCTTTTGGGGAGTTGGGTGTCGATCGGACGAGAAAGTTCCGTGTAGTTGAGAGGATACCGACGCTACAGAATTGGTGCCGGTAGGTCGGCCGTTTTCTCGTTTGGACGCCTTTTCTTTCCCAGGAGAGCGAATTGGTAGCCGCGAGCCGGAATCCCGAGAGAATGTAAGCGCTCGGAGCTTTGCCTCATCTTGGAGATGGGACAGGCGAGGACGCTCATGAAAGATCGTCGAGTTTGATTTATCTGGCTGCACAAGAGATGGTACCGGTGAATCCGCCTTATGTTCGGTATGGGTGATAATATCAGCCAATTGCGCCTTGCCCTCACCCTGGACGTACGGCTGCGAATTCTTCATTGCAGCTGATTCCGCCTCGCGTGAAGGATAATCATGTTTGCTACTGTGATCATGACGGGTCCACTTCGCGAGAGGGGCATTCCAATTACGTTCGCGCTGATGGATGATTTCGTCCTCTGAGCCATCTTTGGCACTGTGGCTGGAACTTATGGAACTCGCCGGCGAGGAAGCCCGCGAAGAACCCGCATCTGAATGGGTGCGCTGGCGATGGCCATTCAATAAACCTAGTTTGCTAGGGTCAAGCAAACTCCGCGTCCGAGGCTGTTCCAAGTCAGTTGGAGTTGTGACCTTCTGATGCGAGTCTTGTCGATGGAGGTGAACATGAGGAGAATTCCGTGGACCAGTAGCGTTTCGTTTTGGAGAAAGGTTATGATTGTTCAATGGACTGGTGCTCCCCTTGTGGAGATGAAGGTGGGTATGAGAAGAATCCCGTGTACCAGTAGAATTTCGTTTCGGAGAAAGGTCATGATTGTTCAATGGACTGGTGCTTCCCTTGCGGAAATGAAGTCCGCCAACTCTGACGTCTAGGGAGCTGCTATTCGAGCCCCAGCTGTGCCTTGTCGGGTCAGGTGTATGAGGTCGGGCTGGTGTTTTATTTTTGTTCCAGTTCCGCTCAAGTTCATGCTTGTCCTCATGTTCGTTCATGTGGGCATCACTACTTCCTTGTGAGCTTGTACGTGACGCTGCAAGAATTCATACTTCATAAATCGATATTGTGGGCATCAACTCACATGAACGAAGGTCTCCATGTCCTCTCCTACTCGAATCGGATACGCGAGGCTTGGAAAATGAAAGTGGTCTGTTGCGGGACAAGGACAAAGATGGTGGGGAGTGGTGCGAAGGCTTTGGACCAATTGTTGTCTGATTCTGCATTTCCGCTTGTGACGAGGGAAATGGAACTGGGCAGAGAAAAAAATCAAAAGGGGCTCAAGGCTGGCATATTCGTCGTACTTGGGAGCTGACTAGGGCTAGCAGCTTCATAACTGTCTAGACCTTCGACTACGCGCTGCATCTCGGAATCTTGCTCCATAAGATCTAGGTATGTCACATGAATAGATGAAACGAGAGAGAATGGAATATTGCCATACTTGATTGAAATGGTATTTGGGAATTGACAGAAATCCGTAGAGACTGATGAGGCGTACTTGAGGCTGCAGGGGGTGACAACTTGGAGGTATCCAGAGGTGGGAAGAATGGAGTATTGTCGCTGTCATTTCCACTGTCTGATAATGACTTAGAGAGAGAGAGGAATGGTGATAGGTAAGAGAATGACACACACGGTCATGCAAAGAATCAGACAGATGTATATCTTTGATCTGAGTATGAGAAGTCGTAAGTCGTTCACGCAGAAGATCGAAAGTGTTGGCAGGAGATGCTTTGATTGATATTTCAGAGGCCGGTAAGGGGCCTATGGCGGTGTGGGTCAGTGAGAGGAAGAAACGTTGCAGATCATACTGGAATGCTCGATTTCCTCGTCGCTGAGGCTTTTGCGATTCCTCTTGTGCTTTTCCCTTTCTCGCTGGGCCTTGGGACTAGCGTCTACCTCGCTGATGTCGATGCTGTTCCTCCGTTGTTGAACTTTATCCCTCCGACGCGTGTGTCCTGGGTCGCGCAAAGCATGAGAGAATATGTCTCTTAAAAATTTCTGGGCAGAAATGGGAGTGGCCGAACTGAAGCCATCTGGTGGGTCAAAATCCGAATCATTATCCGAAGAAGGTACGGGATGTGGCACGGCGGTTGGTTTCGATGAAGGAGGTATTCGTGAGAGAACGGCGCGTAAGCGGGCGGCGGGCGTTTCTGCAGAATCAAGGAGGGCAGCGGCTGGCCTCATTTTGGGGGTGGACTGATCCTCATCGCTGAGGTCATCGGACTGTACAACTTCGGGATTGAGAACGGGAGGGTCAAGCTGAGTCTCCCGCCGGTAAGCTATCGATTGTGTGGCACCAGGAGACTCATAGAGACCGGTATGGCGGGTGAGCCTCAGGCGGGGAATGGGTAGGACCGCGGCCGCAGGACCGTCCATGTCGGCGTTGTCGCGTCTTCGGATTGGACTCAACAGACACACGTGACTAGCTGCCTACTGGTACCCTCCTACATACTGTCGAACGAGTCTTTCCCAACAATCACCCATCTGCATATGCTCGCCTACGCATGCGTCGAAAACGACGCCACCCACTTCGTCCAGCTTACGCAATCCAATCCAGTCTTCTTTATAGAGCGGCTGAAGATGCATGGGAATCACAACACGGTTGACAAGTGACAGAGGTCGTTGTACGGCAGAGTCATCTGAGGGAACGTCAGCCTCCGAACCGAACCAGGAGCTTTCCTTGGGAATAACAGTTCTATCCTCTGTGAAGAGCACAAGAACGAGATGATTCAAGGATGCTAGATTGCGTGCGTAGGTTTGATTTCTGTTTCCAGAAACCTCATTGTTGATTGAGGCTAGGAAATGGTTAGCCTCGAGGTATGTTTCCATGTTCCTAGGGTCTCGGAAATACTGCGCCTTTCGAGAAGTTGTTGGATCGCAAAATATATGATGCTACCAGTAAACTCGCCTGAACAAGGTTATTCTGAGCCCACTCGCTATAGACAGCGCCTTTGGCGGCGCGACGGGCCACTTGACAGAGAAAGTCGTATGGCCTACAAGAGGGAATATCTGAAACACCCATATGCTGGGAGCCGAAGGTGATCAGGTTGTTGATTGGAGGCGAGTTATATCGTTCTACGTAGGCGCGAAGAAACTGACCGCCTATGGGATGGTGGAGATGAGCAGGGTGGAAAGATGAAAGATGCAAAGACTGACCTTGCGACAGACCAATGGCATCAAAACCATCCTTGAGTTCGTGGATGGATGAAAGCTGCTCGGCGACCAGCTCTATCTGGCTATTGACTTTGCCATACTGTTCGTGGTCATGGTAAGCATCTCAATCAGGGGACATGATGGAGAACGTACGAAACCAGCTCGTCTGTCGCGTTCCAAATCCTCTTCTATATAAACGGAATGGATGGTAATTCCTGGGTGAATTCCTCTTATAAGAGAGGCAAATTCAAGTATTCCTTTTGAGGCGTAGGTGTCTCCTGAGTAGTTCCGTGTAAATGGATAGAACTACATCGCGATGAACACGAGGTCGACCTAGCCCATGCCATATAACCAGTGGTCTGACTGTCTGGATTGGAGTAGAAGCTATTATTTGCCAAAGTAAAGATGCGCAAAGGATGGAGGAGAGGCTCATGATTGTCGAATGATGAATTACGTAACAATCATTAGTCATGGAGTTGGCCTTTATCGCATGGTGTTCCTTTCCACATGGATCTCATATCCATGTGGGGCTAACGTGAGTCCTCGAAGCCGGTGTGTGACCATGCGGTCAATGCTCTCCATGGGTCGCTACTGAATGGCGTTCATTTCAGATTTGGGCGGTATTGACATGGATCTACGACCAGGAAGGCGACAAGGCGGCAGGACCTCTCGTGAATGAGTATGATCGTACGGGATGGTCACTGGGGAATCCACATGGTCACATACTGGTTACCTTATCAGCTGTCAGGGTGGAGACGGGTGGCTTTATAGAGCTTTACAGATCACCGGCACCCGTGGTCCCCGCTCTCCTCTGCCCTCCACAGGATGTCCCTTGTGCAAGACGAAAGCAAGAGTGCCTTTGCCTCACAAGACGACCGCGGACAGATCAAGCGTCGTTCCCCTGACTCCCTGGAGAAGGATGCCGGCTTCACTCCAGAGAAAAATCTCGACCAGGATCCCGAGGTCCATGTTGAGAGTAGTTCAGAAACAACTCACCACAGAGAGCTCCTCCGCAGGGCTCACCCCTTCCTTTTATTCGGCCTTGCTGCGGTGATCCTGGGTTGGTGGATAAGCGCGACGATCTTGAAGGCAACACGACACCGATGGCAAGTCACATCTTTTACTCTCCTCCAGCTTGAACACCTAACAATCGGTAAACAGGATCGTCCAGACCCTGTTTGCTTGGTCCTTCATTGCGTAGGTGACTTTTTCCGAGGGCGAATGTCGTGGTCTTCACCTTGCCTCCATCAGGATCATTGCATTCCGCTACATCCCCAATTCTTATGTCACGCACCCCGTCTCTGCCATTTGGGAACCCTTGGTTTCGCGTCCGTGGAATAGACTGCCGTACTCGGTCCGACTGACAATTGGCTGGTTATGCCTTTTGGCCATCGTGTTTGGTTCCGCCTTTGGCTTTCCATTGAAACCTGTACGGAATTCACTCTCATTCCCTTGCACGCCATTGATGGATGTGGTCTCCAGGGATCAAATTACGGCGACCGTGCAATCTCCGTCCTGGGTCTTGCCGTCTTCCAATTCTGCTTCTGGTTGACCTCTAGGAACAGGAAGGAAGTTCCTTGGTCTGTTCAGTTTCCATATCCCGTCTCTAGACATACTCAAATTATTCCTCTATCAGGCCAACGGTTATCGTCGGCCTCTTCTTGCAACAGGTTATTGCACTCTTCGTATTGAAGACCGGCGCCGGGTTCTCTATCTTCAAATGGATTGCCACTCTTGCCAGTGACTTCTTGGCTCAAGGACTTGTAGGTTCCGGATTCTTCTTCGATACTGAAACGATTGGAAAACATTGGTTCTTCGTCAACGTGGTGGGTGTATTTTACCTCAGTCCTCAAAATCTTCCTCATACAAGTGTATCTAGCTTGGATCCATCATCTTCTTCATTGCGTTCGTTCAAATGATGTACTACCTTGGCGTTATGCAATGGATTATCAAACACTTGTGCGTTTCGTCATTTCGAATGTCAAACGAGGAGTGTTGACGAGAGGAAAGCGCCTGGCTCTTCTTCAAGCTCATGAACGTTTCCGGTGCTGAGGCAGTTGTTGCTGCCGCTTCTCCATGGATCGGACAAGGTCATCCTACCCTTCTTTTCCTGTCATTGTCTCCTGATACCTTTAACAGGAGAGTCCGCTTGTCTTGTTCGCCCTTACGTAGATCGTAAGATATCTTGATTCCTTCCCAATCACCTTGTTGACAATCCACTTCTAGTTATGACAGAATCGGAACTTCGTGAGTTTTATCACCCCAACATTCAACCTTTGGTTAAAATCCTCATGCCCATGACAGACGTCACCATGACCTCCGGTTTCTCCACCATTGCTGGATCCGTCCTTTCCGCCTACATCAACCTCGGCGTCCCTGCTCAAAACCTTGTCACTTCTTCAGTTATGAGTATTCCAGCGTCCATTGCCATCAGCAAGATGAGACTCCCAGAAACCGAGGAACCAGTGACTCGTGGTCACGTTACTGTCGATCGTGGTGAGGACAAGACAAAACCAGTCAGTTATTGTTATCCCAAATGTTTGGCGTACAGCTTATGACGGACCTTTAGGCAAACGCCCTACATGCTTTCAGCCAAGGCGCCACCTTTGGTCTCATCGTCGCCGGCCAGATTTTGTGAGTTGGTGGTCTCCTTTTCATATATCTTATTTTCATTGAAATCGCCGCGAAGGGCGAATGTATTGACGGTCCTGTCCCTCGTTGCAACGTAAGCATACAACATAGTGGACCCATCATAGCTGCGATTGACCTGTGTCTGCAGCATAAATGGCCTCCTCACATGGATTGGACGCGGTTTCGGAATTCACCACCTGACCCTTGAACTCATCATTGGCTACATCTTCTACCCCGTCACCTTCTTCTTGGGAGTACCCCGTCCAGAAATCCTTCGCGTCTCCCAACTCTTTGCCACCAAACTTGTAGCGAACGAATTTGCGGCATATCTTTCCCTCCAGGCCATTCAGGGTTCAGCTAATCCTCTTTCACCCCGTGCTTACACTATCACTTCCTACGGTCTGTGTGGTTTTGCCAATCTAGGTTCCCTCGGTATCCAGATTGGTGTGCTTGGGGCTCTGGCACCTTCCCGAGGCAGAGTCATCGCCCGAATTGCCCTTTCCGCTATGATCTGTGGCTTTATCTCTACTCTTCAGACTGCGGGTATCGTGTATGTCCCTTCCATCATTCTCTTCCCGAAGGATGATATTCACTGGCGTACCTAGCGGCATGCTTGTTTGAGTTCGGAGATGTTATTTCTTGCTTGATCATGATGAAGCGTACCCCAACGGTTGTTCAGATTTCGACTTTACGTAATATTTATCATGACTGGGCGAAGGGAACGGAGACGACGACTCAAGGTATATTGGAATATAGCAATTCGTAGTGACTACGATTTTCTACACCTTTAACGCTTTAATGGATTTCCCGGAAGCAATGGCCAGCCATTCGCCTGTCATCGTAGAGTGCCCTGTGTTCATTACCATGCCCTGTATCTGTGGTGACCAAGCAAGGTTAGTGATCTGAGTTGCTGCTGTGTACGCCATGAATGGTTCGGTGATGATTCGTTTCTTGACTTCTGGCCTTGGCGAATTGAGTCGCGAGCCTCCACTCCTTGGGGATGCACTGGTTTGATTGCTGTAATTTGTGAGATCCCAGAGGAGCAACTGACAATCATCACCTGATATAATAATGTAAGTTGCCGAAAGTCAATGAACCTATATCTGGTGAGGCACACCTGCTGTCGCAAGTAAAGGGTGTTCCGTAGATCCCCATCCGAATGCGTTGACTGGTGCACAATGGCCTCTCAATTCCATCACCGGTTGGCCGGGACTCCGCATATCAAGAATTTGAACGTCAGTGCCGTCCATATGGAACGTCGACATGTAATTAGAGTCAGATGGGTTGAACGCGATCCTGAGTAAAGGCGACGTGGGTGGTCTGGTTGATGTTGATGGGGAAGCGGATGGTGGTGGTACGTTTTTTGGCGCGGGTGTTTCGTATAAGATTGTGGAGTGTTCCAAGCTTCGGAGGTCGAATGCCCGCAGGCTTCCATCGGCCCCTACCGAGACGAAGATGTCTGTCGACGCAGGAAGCCATGCGACATCATACACCTCTCGGTCGTGGGCTATGAGCTGTGTTATGGCTGTAGAGGTCTCAATATTCCAGACAGTGCACGTTGTGTCGATAGATGAGGTGACGATAAGACTCGGAGCTTTCTCGTTCCATGAAAAGTTGGTCAATGGCCCACCCGTCGTTTGCGTCTGAACTTTTGATTGCTTCGAGGAGGGTCAACAAAAGTTTCCGCTGGCCAAAAGAATGTCAAACTCACCCCAGCAAGTGCCGTCTTTTCGATGAGGCTGTGGCCTGAGGCAGTTGACTGGCGACCGACATAGTTCGATGCAGGCGCGACGCCATCGCTCGCATACTCATAGACCCTCAGTGCATCACCCGATGCGGCGAGAAGTTCCTTCGATGACGAGTTCTGCGCCCATGCGTGCCCCTGTGCTGGCTGCCATTGCAAGCTGGTGACAGGGTACCCGTGCGTCGTCTCGCAGAGCATCACGAAGTCCGAGTAATCCGTGTAATCGTCCTCCACGAGGACTCTTTCATCTTGAAGGCCGATGACTGCGATTCGATTGTTATAATTTTCGATGAATGAAGCGATTCCGAGGCGAAATGCTGCTCGAGGTCGTAGTTGTTGACCAGGAGCTGACTTGCACCAATCCAAACTATGCACGGGCCCTTCAAAGCGATCAATCAAAGCGGCTGAGGATGAGAACGTACTCCTCACAAGGCGCTTCGTACTGAAGAAGGGTCGTTTGGGCCATTACGGCGGGAATGTATTCTGTTTACTTTTGGAATAGTTGGTGCGCATCACATGTACAAAGTACCCTCATCGACCATCCTGCAGCTGAAAATGACAGAAAGTGCTGCTCCACGTCCAGTACTGGCGCCGAATCTTCTGGGCGAACGCACTTATCGTTACGAAGATGGTAAATCCATCTTCGACCGCTGTTCCATCTTCGTAACGATAAGTGCGGTCGCTCAGAAGATTCGGCGCCTGCAACTAGAAATCTACTAGGAAACTGTTCAGACTTCAAGAATTTGACGTTGACAATCAAGCCTCAATCCCGACTTTTTGAAAACAAAATTCAGCACACACATAAAAAAGGTAATGTACATTTCATGCAAGCACGGTGACTAGGACTTTTTCGTAGGTACGTACAAACATGGTCGTGAAGGAACATCGCGTCCGTTGTAAAAATGGATGGTGCTGTGCCGTGCCGAGTCGAGTAAGGTAGGAGGGCGTTGTCGATCGCTGAGATGAGAATGTCGCCGAGGATGAGGCAGAGAGGACGGAATCGGCTAGCTCTTGTAGGAAGAGAATGACGTTTGTATAATTTAGGCGCGGCGGGTCGAGAGCGAACAACTTCAAATTTAGGAATAAAAAAATCTCGATCTGTGAGGGCAAAAGAGAAGACAGCGGTGAGAAGGTCAGTGACAACAAACGAGGAGCACAAGAAGTCGAAGAGTAGCAAGGGGGAAGTGTCGGAGTAGCAGGAGGGAAGATGAGAGGGACAGGCGATGGTTGTGTCGGTATGCATTCAGTCGGTTTCTACCATGGAAATGGAGCCACATTGTTCGCAGAAGCTCCACATAGTACGTTGGCCATTGAGTCCCGCGGCGCATGCGACACGAAGTTTAGGGACTTGAGAACAACCGTTGCTGAGAGCACCGGATGGAGAATATCAATATAAGATAGGTATACTTCAATGTCGTCTACTTGCCCATGGTGAGCGAACGAGCTTGATGGTTGCAGCAACCCGATTGGAGGTGTGGCGAGAGGTTGAGTGGTGTAGTCGTTAAGGGATATAAGGTTGCCCGACGACATGGGGTAAATATCAAAAGCAGGATAGGCAGCTATTTTTAGGGAGCAGCAGTGAGTTGCCCGACGCGTACGTGAAAGAAATAAGGACATACGAGGATTTCCGAGCGAGGACTCGGACGCGTTGGAAGATGTCGAGCTGACATTGGAAGGGGACCGCGAGTGGTAAAGCTCAGGATAGAACGGTTCAGCATCAGACATGGGCACATCATCATCAGAGTCCAGGTTGGGAAAGGGGATCAACTTGGGTTGTTTTGCTTTCTGGAACAGAGAGGGAGTGAACATGTGAGAAAGGTCCAGAAGAACTGGTGTATGTACAAGGGGGAGTACGTCGTCCGCGTCGACGTCTATTTTTCTTTTGAAAGCCATGATGAAGGGAAATGGGTGATGTGGGAAGAAGGGCTCGGAGGTTGGGGGGAATCTTCGCGGGGGTACTGAAACTTATATGTCAGTTATTTGGGCTTATTTGGAGGATACATCCCAGGGTACATAATATATCGGGTGGCGATCGCCTCCGTATATGCCTTATAAGGAAAGACCCTTTTTTTATTTTCCAGTTTCGAGGTTGCCCTTTCCAGGAGTCCGCGGGTTACGTAAGTCGATTAACTATTACGTAACTTTAGTAATTGCTTCCACTGCACGTGATAGCCGCTCATCCTGTTCCATGCCTGCTACGTTGCCCGCGTTTCTTGGTCCGCTGCTTTCCTACCTTTCCGATGTCCTTCCTCCCCCTCTCTACTCTTTCTTGATTGACGTGCTTTCTCACTGCTTGGCATTCATCACCGCTCTCCTCACTCTCCTCAGCTCCTTCTTATCAATCCACCCATCACAATGGGACGCGCAGACCGTGTTACCACCCCTCATAACCGTCATAGCGGCCTATCTGGGATTGATCGCCTTTTACCGCACGACCAGCTGGATGTTTCGTACCACCATCTGGTTCATCAAGTGGGGGACCATCCTCGGCGTCCTCGCAGCTGGCGCAGGCTGGATTGCCGGACACTTTGGTAGCAGTGTGGGTCCTTATGGTGTCGTGTCAGAACTAGGGAGGTTTCTCTTTGGTACAATCACTCGCTCGGTGGAGAATGGGTCAGGTAGCTCCCGTTCTCGATCGCAGAGAAACAACGCTGGTTCTTCACACAAGAAGCCGAAATCATGGGAATCATTTCAGCGCCATCGCGAGTGGCGATCCCAGAAGCGTCGTGAAGGACGAGCTCAGGATCCAGACGCACGCGAACTCATGAATGATATCTTCAATGCTGCAGGCAGGGTGTTGAAAGAAAGCGGATGGTGGGGCATCCTAGGACAGGGCACGAGTGAAGGCGGCTCGCAAAAACCAGTCAATCGAAAGGATCCTCCAGGAAAGTCGACGGCAGGAAAATCACGGTCAAGATAACACAAGTATTTCATTTGGTTCGGAACGTCTATTGTGAATAACTCGGTGTATGAGACATAATCCAATGTATTATAATTAGCCTCTATATATTTTTTGCTTCTGGGTGAGTGCTTCGATAGCTAAACTCGAGTGGTAAGAACACTGGAAGAAGGATGATGAGACTACTCACTGTGCGATGCGTGCGAGTTGGGAGACACCGGAAAGGCCGACAAAGAAATTCACCTAGAAATCCCCGGACGTTGGACTGGATAAGGTTAACTCGTTCTAGTCCGACGTACCGCTGCCAGACTATAGTTCACGGGTGTAATGACGAGCGAGTAGCGGACCCAAATGAAACCCGTTCCAGCGAGGGCTGGCAGGGCGGTTCAAATATCCGTAACGCAGACAATATGGGAAGTAACTCGCACCTATATTTTGTGACACACTGAGTTTATCAGCCGGTCGAGTCAGATCCTTGAGCCCTGCAGCGACGAGACACCACTTCATTAGCGGCGCCCAGAAGAATACGGTCTTGGGACCTTTTCCATGTCAATAAGATAGAAATGAGAGGACAATTCAGATGCATGACATACCTGCCGGATGGTTCATAAAGGCGGTGAATTTGGAAGCCCCCGTTGAAGCCGCTGCACCAGACATTCTGAGGAAGAAGGAGGAGGGTCACAATGTGTGACCCGTGTGACTAACATATCCCCTCACGTTCTTAGCATTTAAGCTCCATCCGCCATCGATATATCCTTAATGTGGAGGTTGCCGATGAACATAGGTCCCGATATAAAGGGCCCAGATCCCATGCACTTCATTTCGCCTTTCTACCTTACTCGCCATGACTTGGTACTGGGAACCCGGAACACAATATAACAGCGGCGACGTCGTCGAGTACGAAGGCGAGTAGCGATCATTAATCTATACAACCGGCGTAGAGATCATCCCTCACGAACCCCAGGTCATAGGTACAAGATCATCCAGCCACATCGATCCCAGGTAAGAGCTTTCTACGAGCTATACCTTGCCTCATCGCGGATATAGTCGGATTGGACCCCCCCGATCACTCCTGCGTTATGGGGACGACTTCAAGATCAAGACGGGGGACGAGACCATTCTTCTAATTGTCAACAACCACAAGGCCAGCCTCAACAGAGTAAGTTACATCCTATCTACCCTTCATGTTGCCCGAACAACTCCGAAGGCTGGAAGCCCGATCACAACGTACAACCCTCCAAGGAAGAGGAGAAGCATTGGTACGATGTCGATGAAAAACGAAAGAAACAGCTCGAGGTGTTCATTTTCCTCTTCAATGTCTTTGTCTCATCAACTCATCTATCTCAATAGGTCGGCGGGGGACTCCTCGCAGGCGCTGCACTTCTTGCCGGTGGCGTTGCCTACTATAAACATCACGAGAAGGAAAAAGAAAAGGCTGAAAAAGTTGTCTTCTGGTTCAATTTCTGACTGCAAGGGATCTGATTTCGGGATCAGGAACATCAACAACAAGCTCAAGCCTCCGAAGAAGACAAGCACCGGTATGATAGCGACGAAAAATGCAAGAAACAGCTCGAGGTATGTTGCATTCGCATGCTATGCCTGGGTCTACGCTCTTATCTAGGATGGTATAGATCGGCGGTGGACTGGCCGCAGGAGCCGCTCTTGTTGCCGGCGGCGTTGCCTATCATAACCATCGCCAGAATGAAAAAGCAGAACAGGTCCGTCTCGATACTCTGTATGCGACAACACCTAAACAAGTGATTCAGCAAAACTATGATCACCAGCAGCATGACGACTCCAATCACAAGGCAGAACCAACAAAAGATGAACACCAGGCCGGTCGGTTCCACATCGATGATGAGCGCAAGAAGCAGCTCGAGGTCCGTGTCTGGTCACATTCCGGGGCCAAGCCGTTGACGCCTTACATGTATCCCTCTAGATCGCTGCAGGTGCAGGTGCAGGTGCAGCCCTTATCGGGGGAGGATATGCCCTCTATAAAGGGCACGAGAAATCGGAAAACTCGGTAATATCTGTCGCATTGACTACCTTTTTTTCCCTTTTAATAATGGTTCAAGACAGAAACATGATCATGACTCTTGGGTGAATGATGCAAGACAACGCACCGATCGATTTTACGCTCAAGGCCCTACCGCGCCGGCTACATGGGTACTCACGCACGGAAAGAACATACCTCAAGGAGCAATTGAAGTCTCAAAGGAGCATTCTTGGAGTCTGTATATTTGCAGGGCATATTACGAGGTATGGATACTTGAAACCCTTTCCTTGCTACGTGATAAATGACCTTATGGCTTTAGGGTGGGATCCGTATGTGGCGCTCAAATACCATCTTATCATGGGCAAATTACTGAGGCGGATAACAGAAGTCGGGAAGGCATCCGATTCATTCACGAAGGGTGCTGTCATTGGGTACAAGTGGGAAGAAATTCATGTGAGAGTTATCTTCCAGCTGGGAAGCGATGTGCCCCAATCTAATAATCCCAAGCTTGATACATACGAGATCCTTCTTGGCAATATGAATGGGTTGCGGTGGGTGCCTGCTCATGGCAAACTCAACGCTGCTTCCTTGGGATACCGGCCCGTGGAAGGCGGGCGCGAGAACGATGGAACATTGTTATACATCGCCCAGGCCGAGTACCAAGGCGTCTATCATCCTGGAAAGGCGAGCGCGGAGCTAGATGGTAAATTAGATGTTTTGGATGGTCCGAGAGAATATTGCTGACGGTGCTATGTGATCTATGTAGGGGCATTTATTCCTTATGGTGGCACGGAACAGAATATCAAGGTTGGTGGCATAAAACTATTCGTATTGACATCGTCAATAATCCCTTCATTAGGATTACCATGTCCTCTGCTTCAATAATTAGTCCTGTTTGTCACAACTGTATCTAGGTTCGATAACGATGGAAAGATCTCTCTTCATAGAGGTGCAAGAATAGAGATGATAAAAGCTACATGGATGACAACACTATTACCATGCCTCGGTATCCTTGACCACCCCTTCGACAACTTTCTCCTCTCTGAGTTGATCGGTGTATCCCCTGACGATCACGATAGCCCCTGGTGATATTTTCAGCTTCCGTTGAGAACAGTATAGCATCGAGAGAGACTCACAGATTTCGAACAACCAGACAATGATGAACAGGGTGACCGTCACTCCCTTGATGACCTTGAGGCCATGGTGACAGACCTTGTTGGGGTTGGACATGTGAGAATTGGCCGTGACGCAGTGACTGATGAATAGGCCGCCATCCTTGAAGATAACGTGAAGGGCGTAGATTCCGATGATGAAACTGAATAGGAGGTGTGCAATAAGCGACACAAAGTATATCTTGACGAGAAGGAGTTTGCGTCCGATGGCGCCGATCAAACTGCGGGTTTAATGAGAACACAATTTAGGAGATCAGAGGAAGCGGATAATTACCCTACGAGAGAGACGATGGACAGGAGGATATAGATGACGATTGATAGCGCTACGGGCGCTTTGTTACCCTCTGCATACGTTGCTAAGCAAAAAAAAATTCGGCGAGTAGTAAAGAACGCACGGATGTTATGAGCATTCAAGGCAGCACCAATGGCGAGAGCTCCTCCTCCCACCAATCCAATAGTGGCGATTACCTACCAAAGAGATATGTATATAAGGCGAGGAGACTCCTAGGTAGAGAGTCGGGAACGTACGACAGCACCTATCCTGGTCGGAATGCAGCAGCAGAACTTGCGAGTGGTCACTATGGTCATTTTTAATGATGTGGTTCGTGGAGTTGTTTATTGAGCGAAAGGATGATTCAATCCGGTTGAATGTGGATTCCTTTGTCGAGCGGGGAGGGAAATAGGACCAGCCTGATTGAAGAGCGGTTATCATGAGGGACAGGTTTATATATCTTTCTGGGGCAGTGCGCGGCCAGAGCCGGCACAGCTTTCATCGTTTCCATGGACATTGATGGAGGAGAACTGTTTCACGGCCCTACAGATCAGATTAGACGAAGGCAAGTTACTGTACAGGCAAAGTGAAAAAGAACTGGGGAGATACTTTGTACAGTTTTATAGGTAGATAATTTCCGTTACAGTGCTAGAGTTCAGGATATAACAAAAAGTCGGATGCTTCAATGCCTACTGCGGTGACGGTCGTGGCTCCTTGAACGCCTGCCCCGGTCTCGAGACCGTGAACGTGAACGGTGATGACGATGCTTGTGTTTCTTGTGGCTGCTTTTGGACAGGACGATCTGCTGCGGGACACCTCCAAACATGCCGTTCGCGCTCATCGGCTGGCCCGGGTATGGAGTAGGGGCGTAGGATACGGACATGCTGCGCCCGCGGTGAGAGGAGCTATGTGGGACAACGAGGGGGTATGGCGGCTGGTGATACGGCGCGCTATGCGCCATGGGCGGAGCTGCTGGAGGATGATACGGTGCGCTATGCGCCATGGGCGGAGGGTATTGTGTTTGGGCAGACATAGGCATTCCGGCGCCACCAAAAGGTGGGTAGGATGGCGATTGCCCTCCAAAGCTGGATGCAACTCCTGGAGGCATGGAAGATGCATATCCCGATGACGGGTATCCGCCGCCTCCCGGGAACTCTTGCGGGCCCATGATTTGAAGTGGGGGATGGCGTGAGCGCGAGCGGTGATGGGGATATCTGACGGCTTCGTCCTCAGCATAGGCACCGGAGCCACGGCGAGGACGGGATTGTGAGCGTGAGCGGTGGTAATTATCGCCGTTGTCTTCTTGACTCTGTGGATTTTTATGTGATGAGGGCTATGACGTGAGTGGAGTGGGACCTACCTGATAAAAGATAAGGGACGCAGTGGCAGCGGCTGCCTCGGAGGCACCCATAGAAGCATAGGGATCCATTTGACGGCCGGCATGGGAGAGGAGGCGAGAAGCTGAGGACAGACGTTTAGTGGTCGACGGAAGGAACGAGATTCCGGTAGTACCTTCTGCTACGGCGAGCCCGGTGAGGCGTTCTCTCTGCTGGCTAGTATTACCACTCATTGGCTCGTATATTGAGCTGTTGTGAATCCATGTGCGGTAAGCTTCGTACGCAGCAGCATGACCTATTTCGGCGGGTGGCATATGAGTGAGTTCACCCTTGAAAGGCAGAAGCTGTTAGGGGGTGAACGACTGGACAGAGCAGTGACCTTACAATACCGCCATAGGCGCGGCGGTGCCAGTGTTTAGCTTCGTTCATGGAAACCCCTGGGCCAATGCCATTCTGGTGGGCACCTGAATGATCACGGACAGTGTTCCAGGCATGGTTGAAGAGCATCCTAGGAGATGTGAGATGGATTGGATGGAGGGACAGCTGATGCTCACGGATCGGAACTAGGTGCATGGGCACGATAGAAATCCGCGCCTCCCCCTGAGGGGGTGAAGTCAGGAGTAGCAGATTTACCGGGATGGGGAGCGTACAAGTTGGCTGGGGCTGGAAATTAAGAGGAGGGGGCGGAATGAATCTCTGCTGAACAGGGGTGAGCGACAGCCAGCGGGGGGGAGGGGAAATACGGTACTTGGTGTGTCCCTGGCTGTGGATATCCGTACGAATGCATGTGGGGCAATAGATGGAAATCATCCCAACTTGATAATATATACCGATCTGCGTGACGTCACAGGTCACTCCAATGTCCCTCGACCTCACCGTCTTTACCAATCCCGACTTTGACCCAAACGACTACGCCAATGCCGTCCTCGCCGCAGAGCCGTACCCGACACCCGTCGTCATCTCAAAGCTATCTCTCGCCGTCGACGACACGTCCAAACAGATCAAGAATCTCGTCGCCACCCACCACGAAGACCTCCTCTCCCAGGCCTCTAGTGCCATCCATCTTTCAGGCTCTCTCACCTCTGTGAAAACCGGTCTCAGTGACTTGGAATCCTCGCTCGAAAAGTCCGTCCTTTTCACTCTTTCATTCATCAAGACTGATTTCTGTTCCTCAAGACTTCGTCTCAAAATTCGCGCGCCGTATCAATCACTTGGAGCAAAACTTCTCGGCCTTCAGAAACTCCAGGAAGCCTCAGATGTCCTCCGTCGCGCGTCTAGATTTGTCGTTCTTGCCCGCAGACTCCAACTGCAAATGCTTCAAATTGATACTCATCGACCTTCCGACGCGAATCCTCCGTCCAAACCCCAGAACAGGAATGTGTCTGATTTGGAGGAGGACGACAAGGAAAGGACAATCGCGAAAGCCGCCCTCAACATTGCAGAACTTGGTTAGTCCGCAACGCGAAATTCCAACTCCCGTGTATTCACATCCTCTCCTCAGAATCACTGGCTGGTCCCAAAAACCTGAACCACGTTCAGGCCACTGTCTCCCACGAAGCAACAACATCTACGATTTCGTTGCATTCGATCAATGCCGTCGCTGCTCATATTCCTTTTATCGAGGAAGCACGTGCAAAGGTTGCCTCCGAGATGGAAAATATGGTCCTCACTGGGCTCACCACATTGGTTTGTCCATTCACGTTCTCATGTTTCTCTATTGACCCATCAAAGAATCAATCCCTCCTTGCTTCTTCTCTACAAACTGCATACAATCTCCATGTCCTATCAGATCTCGTGCGGAATCTCATTCTCGATCTATCCCAGGCTGTCGAAGAAAGGATCTCCAGTGCATTCGACATATCCAAAATATCCAAAGATGCCCTTGCCAAAGGTACTCTACTCCTCCCCTCCCAATCTTGGACTGCCTTCCGGATCGACTGACAATTTTTACCTCACTTAGACTCTGCATCCCTCTCATTACCACAGTCCCCACCCACTTATCGGTCACGAGTGAGGACAGAACCTACGAATATCACCGCTCCGCAATTTACTGCGGCCCTTTGGTCTCGCCTCGAGGTTCTAATCGAAGAGATGGCTGACTGCTGTATAAAGGTGAGTATATGGTCTTCAATCGTGCCGGCATTCTGAATTACGCCACCTGGCTTCACGGAGCATCTACCCCACGAGCCTCGTGTATCCGTGCTCCTCGCCCTCGTGTTGATGCTACTCTCTCACGAGACTCCTCTTTCTCTTCTAATCTTTGATCGGAGCTTGAGGCTCAAGTGTCATATGTTGATAGGTGTATACCCTGGAAAAGGTCCTCAAATTCAAAAAGGATGCCGTCACAGGAGTTGTGTTCCTTGAAGAGGCGATGAAGGTCATGGTCTCAATCCGCCCTCTACGGACTTGTCAAATAATCTTCCGCGTGATATAGTCTCTTGATAACAAACCCAGCGCCACATTTTGGGCGTCTCTTGGACGTTCCTTGGAAAAACACTCACGAGAGTCAGCGAAGAGTGCGTGCCTTGTTAACCTCTCTGCTTCGCAATAAGCGTTCTCAGCGCCGGAGTAGGTTCAACATTTTTACAACAAACCCTTTCCAATGGATATCCCAAACTTCTGCGACTGTTTCAAGAATTCTTTGCCAAGATTGCGCTCCATACAGATACAGTGTATAGTCAGTCACATCAAAGGTTGTACCAACCTCCAACCTCCCTGTCCTCGGACTGATTTTCTTATCAGCCCAGAAACCGTTTTCACCCTTCGATCTTTATCAACCTTCGAATCTTTGTACCTTTCCCGGTCTTCCAATAAAATAAATGAAGCCGTCGCACAGGCCTTGTCTGGCGGCATCAGAGCGCCTCCAGGCCATACTGAGGGTATCAACATCGCACGTACTGTGGCAAATGAGCTTGACTCGGCGAGATTTGATCCTCTATTGGTCAGATCCGTTGCAAAAAATGCGGTCTCCAGTTTAGAAATGTTTTTGTCAAGAGTCGACGGAATGGTACGGACTGTTCTCTAGCGTGTCTTCCACCACAGCTGAAAACGTTGTATAGGTAGCCAAGGATCGTTCAGCGACTACCTTAGTCGGCCCAACAGGCACGCCACAGCAGACTTCGAATGCCCAATTGGCGTCATGCTTGTATCACTGTTGGCACCGACTTGAGAAACTAAAGGTCGAGCACTCGGAAGTCTCCTTCAGTGCATTGCGACCAAGTCTTGAGGTATGCGTCATCTGCCCAGTGGCCAAGGTTTCCCTTCACGCACTCTCTGCTTTTAGGACATATTTCAGGCTTACGAGAATATAGTCGAGCCTATCAGGACCTCCATACGCCGCGAGCTTTGTGCTTCCATCGCAAAGCTGCATCGCGTCGATTTTGGAAAAACCCCAGAGTCCATGTCGGGGATGGGCGGCCCTAGTGTCTATATGAAAGATCTTGTGGAGAAGTTGGCGTTTGTGAAAACAGAAGTATACGGCAAGTTCAGCATCGGCGAAGCTGGTCGGACGTGGTTTGTGATATCGGTATCCCTCCAATCCCTGGCTCACGATTTCTTCAGGCTGAAGGAAATCGTCAGTTTCGTGATACGAAACTTTGTCCTGCACGCCTCGATCGCCAGACCTCTAACGGAGACTGGTAAACTTCAACTCACGAGCGACATGACCGAACTGGAGTTTGGATTGAGCGCCTTCATGATAGACAATCCTCAAAGCAAACGTGGAGGCAATCTGGAATCTATTGGCGAAGACTATCGAGCTTTGAGAGCGATGAGGTGAGAGTAATTCATGTTGAGAGTCTATTCGGATGATGTCTACTTGGGGCGCGTAGACCATTGTTGTTCCTCGACAACGCGCTCTTGGCAGAGCCAGAGAGAACGGAGGGCCTTCCGCCTTTGGTTGTGCTCCACCATATCATCGTACGTTCGCCGATACCTCTTCCCCACGAACTGCATGGATGGCAAGAAGCCGAATACGTCCGATGGCTGGAGGAGCATACAGACAAAGAGGCATGGACGCTGATCGAGGGAGTACTTGCGCACTGGGAGAAGGTGTGCGGGCCTGAGGAGAAGCAAAGCCGGGTGGCCAAGGACTACATTCGCCTTGCACGGATGGTACTTGTAAAATATCGTTGAGCTTATGTAAATAAAACATTTACCGTCCTTTCGGCTTTCCGCTTCTTCATCGCACTCGACGATGGCAAGCATTTTCTCCCTGCGCATCACGTCCAGCATCATACCAAGGAGACTGTTTTCATCGTCCTCCATCATAAAAAACGGCCCACCAAAGCCACCCAAGCCTATAGATGACTCTACATCTGCGCTCGACTACAAGCGCGTTCACAATGTCCGGCCACCTCCCCTCCCCGCCATGGATCTACCTCGTTCAAGGAGCGCAGAAGAAGCCGTCACCAACATTCTGTACAATACCCCCCCTCCAAGCCTTCAGCCGTTTAAAAAGTTTGACTCCCTGCTTGTGTTTCTAGTGCGGTCGAATTTTTCATGAATGTTCTCTCACAGACACATTTTGAATTGCCTTGTCCAAAACGAGCCTGGTGTGCTGTCCCGAGTCTCTGGAATCCTTGCAGGCAGGGGGTTCAATATCGACTCGTTGGTCGTCTGTCGCACCGAAATCCGCGACCTGAGTCGCATGTGTATCGTCCTTAGCGGCCAAGACGGTGTGGTTGAACAAGCGCGAAGACAGTTGGAAGACCTTGTATGCCTTTTTTTCCTTCTTGTTGAGAAGGATGTCTTAACTTGAGCTTGACACAAGGTCCCTGTATGGGCTGTCCTTGATTACACCGAGACGCGTACAATCGCACGGGAGCTTCTCCTTGTCAAGGTATCCATTCTTGGCCCAGAATATCTCGAAGACCAGCTTGCGGGCGGGCCCTCGCACGATCCGCGCGTGGCAAACGACGGCTTGACAAAAATGGACCGCGAGACCGTCTTGGCGCACAACTTTGAACAAAGCGCTCACACAGATGACCTTCCCGCCATCTCAATAACGCCTTCGCAAGCTCTGCGGGCTAAGCATCAACATCTCCAATCCATCTCCACGTTGGCGGACCAATTTGGTGCCAAGATTGTCGATGTGAGCGAGAACAGTGTCATCGTAGAGTTGACAGCGAAAACCGCGAGGGTGGAGGCGTTCTTGAGTTTGGTCAAGCCTTTCGGAATCCTCGAAGCTGCACGCACAGGTCAGCTATCATCGTCTATGTAGGATGTCATCATAACCTCACTTCATTGGTATAGGTTTGATGGCGATGCCCAGAACACCCATAACTCCATCCGGTGAAGAGGACGAATTTGTGGCAGATGCAGCCATGGCCGTCGATGCGAGCCTTCTTCCTCCGGGCTAAAATATACTCATAAACCACTCGTTGAGACGTTAAAATACCTCGTTAGAGTAAGAAAATCTTTTTACCAAAAAGCGAATTCTATTACGGCAAGATATACGGAGTAGTTACAAATACAGAAAGCACAACTACACGTACACGCAGTAATATGACAAGTTAATTTAAATTAGGACGATACATATGTCAAGTCGGTCCTTTCGAGGGCCGTCGTCCATTTGAAAGGAGTGCCGCATTAAGTTTTTCAATCCATGTCTGCATCAAAGTGGAATTAGCTGTTGCATAACTGTATGTCTTCGAAGACTGAGAGAAAATATGTCAGGACAGCAGCATCGGAAATGTCACTTAGAAACGAACAGTTAGCACTACAAACTCTCTGTCACCCTTCCTCTCGACGCTCGCCACGATCCCACGAGATTCTTTCTCCTTTTCTTTCTCCTTCAACTTTTCCGAGGCCCGCAAAGCGAGTTCAGATTTGACAGATACTTCGCCCTTAAAATGTTTCAAACATAAAACCCGTCGCTCGGTCAAGATGAGTAGTCTGGTCTTGGGTTTACTCGGAGGAACAGGAAGAGGAAGGAGGCGACTGGCACGCCGCCGAAGTGACCTAGCTTCCACGGTCGATTGGAAAAGAACCTTTTCCCCTTCTGGCAGCCGTAACAGAAGAGCACTGTCAATCAGTCAAAAATCCAGTAGTAGGCTTTATAGGGAGTAATAACTCACTAATCGACTTCCGTGGCGGGGCCGTTGCCGTTGCCTTGCACAGGAGACGTGGCCTGGCTCCTGCCCCGTGGCTCCTGTTCCGAAGATTTTAGTTCGCCCGTAGAAGCCCTTTTCGGGTCCTGTAGAGCCACGCGTTCCATCTGAGGGGCGATGGGCGCATCGTCAGATGAACTTGTGGGAGAGCTTCCGCGTGATGTTCGAGCCTGTTCCTCAGGCTTCTGGGGAACCTGCAGAGATGTAATTGTCATGTCTGTCTCTCGCCTCGTTGGTGCCGGGCGGCCGACTTCGCCCAAGGGGTCTAGGTCAGCCACAGGAATTGTTGGAGATGGTACGGCGCTACGTCGGCGTCTTTCGTACAACGGAGCATCACCATCTGACGCCCATCCGAATTCATCATCAGATACCTCGCTTCCAACGAGGTCATCCCATGTGGTGCCGAGGTCGTCCCAATCTTGGATATGATTTCCATTAGGAGGTCGTTTAACAAGACCAGATTCAAGTAGGGGGTGAGGATCCGTCCAGAGAGTATCCCAGTTCAGGCCGGTAAAGAAGGGGTGAGAGCGAAGAGCGCGGATATCATTTCCAGAGCCTGGGATGCCTGCACCTAGGCGTTCCGTAGGATCACGAACCTAACAAAGCTCGTTAGGAAGACATAGCATAGTGGAAAGTATTACCAACGAGTAATCGTCGGACTAGATTTTGCGCATGTACGTTGAAACCCTCAGGGAAAGTGTAGTCGAGCTTTTTGATCTTCTGCCATGTCAGGTAATCAGATAGACCTTGAAAAGCAAATCGGCCAGCAATCATTTGGTATATTATACATCCGAGGGCCCAGAAATCAGAGCTATGGCGAAGGCTAAGTTCTTGGTTGTTTGATGAGACATAGGACGACTGACCTCTTGCTAGTCTCTTTAGCTTCAAGAAGCTCCGGAGCAACGTACTGAGCAGTCCCTACCCATGTTTCCGCCTTTTCCACTAGACAAGTTTATAAGCTTGGTTGACGCCTGGAATCGTGGGGTCCCTTACTGCCTGATTCCAAAACCTTGCCGGTTCCAAAATCCGCGATCTTTATTCGGTAATCATCGTCTAATAACAGGTTTTCAGGCTTCAGATCGCTAAAACTGGCATCAGTCAACAGAGTCAACTTGTGCTCTGCCACGTACCGATGTATGACGCCTTTCGAGTGCATGTATCCCAAGCCATCTACAACCTGTGCAGCATAATATCGAGTACAGTCTATTGAAAGTGAGCCCAATTTCGATATGAGAGACTGCATTTCCCCATTTCTTGCGAGGTCAATCACGAAGTCTATAGATGATATAGTTAAGACATGCGGGAGTCGTGATTGTCATGATACGAACATAGTCTCCACTCGTCCTGGAATGCATAGAACAACCGAACAATCCCAGGGTGTCCAGCTCCAAGCTTGACCAATGCATTTTTCTCGGCAAGAGCAGTGGCCATTTTATCCTTCTTAATGAGATGCGCCTTCTCGAGGACTTTGATAGCGTATTGGTTGCCAGTGCGGATGTGAGTCGCAAGTTTGACCTGGCAGACTTTCTGTGAGAATCAAAGCAGTTGGCAAAGGAGACCAGTCTGACCGTTGAATACGAGCCCTCTCCTAGCAAGGGTCCGAACTTGAAATCATCGACAGTGACGCCAGGATTCCTGGGCCGGGATTTTGAACGGGATTTATTGAGCTCCGAGGAATCGGCGTAACTTGGGCTTGGTGCATCGCCGGTCGACGCAGTGGGTAATCCGAGCTCTCCCGCAAGGTATGACGGCAGTTGAAAGGGGCGAGGTGTGCGGGAATGAGGACTTTGGGAGCGTGGAGCAGTGAACGTGCGGACTGGACGAGGAGGGGGCAGGGCCAAAGGAGATTGACCGGAATCGGAACTTGAAGTGGAAATGACAGAGGCATTCCTGCTGAGGGCGGAGAGATCTGTCGACAGGGTGGCATCGGGAGCGATAGCCATTCGTCCTCGCCGTGGCCGTAGTGTTTAGCAAGTTCACGTGCCGCGACCTGTTTTTACATCTCTTTTATTTGAAAACTACAAGAACGAGAACAGGACGTGAATGTATGCGATTACGATGCTAGAATGGTCCAATGCTATGCGAGAAAGATGATAACTAATCCTGATAGATGTGATAACAATAATCAAAAGATGAAAGCAGAACAAACAGCGCAGGCGAGACCCAAGTACCAGGCTTGGATGGCATCCTGAATGGAGTGGGGGAAGAAAGCATGAGAAGTCGTCATAGCAGTACAAAGCAAAGAGTTTAGGACGAGGAGAGAAAGCAAGTTAACTATCAACAAGAGCAAAAGAATGATCCCAACTCGCGGCTACACGCCTAAACGAGGCCAATGGGGCACCGGAGGGTGGCTGGTATTGGGGAGTAGGTTGAGGCATGTCCACCGGTTGCGACTGCGCGACAGGAGCATAGATGAAATCCAAGTCGAGGAAATCTGCGAATTCTTCAGAGGCTGTCCGATTGCTGCCGCTCACATTGCGGTAGAGTTGGCTCGTCGAGACTGCCATCTCTGCGGAAGGCTGGGACGGTGGTCCCACCACATCTTCGATTGCACCCATCGTCCTTGCAATCAGCGATGAAATAGTTTCCGTGGCCGCCGGTAAGGACAAATTTTGTTGGGCCAGTGCAGACGAATCCCATCCGTAGTTGAACGCGTCGTCGGTGGGAATACTGGCCAAGGAGAACAGCTGACCCATTTCCACTTCAAACGAACAACGTGAATCCGTGAGATCCGAGAAAGGGTCCATTTGGAGTTGGAAGCAGTCGTTTCCAGCAGGGTTGTTCAGGGCATTATCGTAGGAAAATTGGAATTCGGGATTGTCAAAAGTCCAAGCATCCATGATGTTTGAAGCCATGCCTGGGAGATTGAAGGAGAAGGTATCCTAGCGCGCCAAGGTTAATGGAGTTTTGGATCAAGGACATGAAAACACGTACCTCGGTCAGCTCAGCTGGCCTTTCACCGCCGTCAGATGGGATGTCTGTGTTGTTGCTCTCGAATGAGGGAACATCGACCTGTTGTGCCGGTGGCGCGGGCTGGGGTGGGTCCTGTTCGGGTTGAGGAATCTGATACGGCTGCTGCTTTTGCTGTTGGTGCTGTTTACGTGCCACCATGTATGATGGGTCGTCTTGTCGCGGACGACGCGATGAGACGCGGTGATGATCAGGTTGAGGCTGATTGGAAGAGGGTTCTTGAAGGAAATATTGCGTCTGAAATTGCTGTTGAGCAACTTCTGGCTGAAGGTAATAGTAGGGAGGCAGCGGGACAGGACTAGGAGAGTTGGCGGCAGAAAGGGGAGGCGAAGGGCCAGAAAGACCATATCGGGATGGGATTGGAGCTGGGCTAGTCGCTGATAGAGGGAATGGAAGATTCCCGATAGCAGGGCTGTCCTGAGCTGACGACGAGACGGGAGATGTACGACGCCTGGATCGTTTCGCGCCCAAACGACCCTCGGCTTTCAACTGCCTCTTTTCCTCCCTTTCGCGGTCCTTCTCCGCCTTGCTCTTCGGATTGTACCGATAATTGGGATACTTTTCCGCGTGCTGGATCTTCTTCAATTCGGCGCGACGCTCGTACTCTGCCTTGAGGTCAGGATTGATCGACTTCCACATATCGGAGATGATTTTGGAAATGTCGGCCTGAGAACGCGAAGAGCCTGGGTTCTGAGCTGCCAAGGCTTGGGACATGTCGGCTCGGTAGAGAATCCACGAATTTGGGGGACGCGGTATTTTTCCATCAGCGGGTTCCTCGACTGGAGCGGGAGTGGACGACATGGGGTGGGTGACTACGAAGGTGGCCGCGTTATCACCCATGTCGCGGTGGGGTAGCGAGGGAGGTTGAAGTGGGTGTTTGTGGGTCCGTGTTTGACTGTGTGTCATAATTGATTCTGGTCGCCTCCACGTGCAGACCCCCTCGCGTTAAATACTCTTCCTGGGGCCACCAAAGCTGGCCGGTTCAGCCAGTGCCACCCATTGTCCTCGATGTCGGCCACCTCGTGCAATGTCCCGCTATGGATGCGCTTTGGAAACCGCTTTGGCACGCTTTGATGAGCATGGCGGTTCCTGTGTCAGTGGCCAGTGCGTCCGTCTCGTCGGTAGCTTGCCAAAGCAACACTCACCAGCGAACCTATTCCGACACGGACTGTCGTGTTCGACGAGAGCGTCAGGAGCGACGACGGCCCAGGTGGTCACACGCGTTACTATTTTTGGCTAACAATGGTGGCGACAAGTTTTGCATATCGTTATCGGTACAAGTACACACAGGCTATGACAAGAGATGAAGGCGACGAGTGCTCATGGAAACGAGTGACGACGCGAAAGAGGGATGAGAGTAAGATGAGAGGCAAGCATAGGTGTATGTCAAGCCGCAGTGCTCAGTAGCCGCCGCCGCCATATCCTCCACTGTATCCTCCTCCTGAAAAATGTCAGACGGTGACCAATATTAAGTGATTGCTAACCTTGTTGGTTGCCGTATCCTCCTCCTCCTCCTTGGTATCCTCCTCCACCTGAGGTTCGTGGATCAGTATAACGATTTGTGGGGTCATCAGAACTTACCATAGCCTCCACCGCCGTAGCCTGGATGGGAATCAATTTGAAAATAATCAGGCGTTTCAAATAAGATGCGAACCTCCACCTCCACCGCCGCCAGATTTGGCGTTGGCGAGGTTGACTCTGACGCGCCGACCATCAAGCTCCTGGTCATGCATACCGGCGACCGCAGCTTCGGCTCCGGTTGCGCTATCGTACGTGACAAAACCGAAACCACGCGAACGACCAGTGTCACGGTCGCGCATAACGTTGGCCTACATAAATATCAGTCAACGCATCTCACAACAACAGAGACACAAGCGCTATAAACGAAAGAGACAAGAGACAAGAATGCGTACTTCAAAGACCCGACCAAATTCGGAAAATGCCTATAAGCGGAAACACATGTCAAGATCTATGGAGACTTGATGGAGACAACAAAACTGGAGAGTGCATGCATATGCTGCAGCACTCAAACTGACTTGATTCAAAGTCTCGTCCGTTGTGTTCCAACTCAGATTACTGTTTATACAAGGCACAAAAGCAACTATTAGCTTCGTTTCCCCTAGTACAGGAATCAGAAGCCAGGTAATAACATTGACTGACCCAACATAGACTTTTGCAGACATGATGAATCGATAGCTCTAATAAATAGAAATCTGTTACAAGAGTCCCCAGACCGAAAATCGAGACAAAAACCGTAGAACAAGGTTGGTGTGGAGTTGAAGAGAACAAGGGATACCTTCGATCGCGATGGGCCGTGTCTTATATAGGTTTTATCCTATCCTAACAAACCCCGTAGACTGGTGACCGATCTCTATAAGGCAATCCTATGTTGGCGCAAGTGATTGTGATAGCCTGTTGTTGTGTTCTCAATTATGGATGACGTGGTCACACGCGTTACTATTTTTGGCTAACAATGGTGGCGACAAGTGTTGCATATCAGTACAAGTACACACATGTTATGACAAGAGATGAAAAGGCAACGAATGCCCATGGAAACAAGTGACGACGCGACGAGGAATGAGAGTAAGACGAGAAGCAAGCATAGGTGCATGTCAGAATGCTCAGTAACCGCCACCACCATACCCTCCTCCTGAAAAAAGAAGTCAGACACAGTGACCAATATCAAGTGCTTGCTAACCTTGTTGGTATCCTCCCCCGTATCCTCCTCCTCCCCCACTACCACCGTATCCTCCTCCTCCTTGGTATCCACCTCCGCCGTAGCCCTGCTGACCACCACCATAGCCTCCTCCGCCTCCACCTGAGGTTCCTGGATCAGTAGTATAACGATTCGTGGGTCATCAGAACGTACTGTAGCCTCCCCCACCACCACCGTAGCCTGAACGGGAATCAATTTGAAAATAATCAGGCGTTTCAAATAAGATGCGAACCTCCACCTCCACCGCCGCCAGATTTGGCGTTGGCGAGGTTGACTCTGATGCGCCTGCCATCAAGCTCCTGCTCATTCAGACCAGCAATCGCAGCTTCGGCTTCGCCTGTGCTACCGTACGTGACAAAACCGAAACCACGCGAACGACCAGTGTCACGGTCGCGCATAACGATGGACTACACAGATATCAGCCAATCGCATCTTACAACAGCAGAGACACAAGCGCAGCAGGGCACATAAACAAAAGAGAACAAGAGACAAGATTGCGCACATCAAGAACTCCACCAAATTCGGAAAATGCCTATAATTGGGAACACAATGTCAAGATCTATCGAGACAACAAAACTGGAGAATGCAGGCTGGAGCCCCAAAACTGACTTGACGCAAAGTGTCGTCCGTTGTGTTCCAACTCAGATTACTGTTTATACAAGGCACAAAAGCGACCGTTAGCGTCGCTTCCCTAGTACAGGAAGCGCAATCAGGAGCCAGGTAACAACATTGACTGACCCAACATAAACTTTCGCAGACATGACGAATCGATAGCTTTAATATAATAGGAGTCGTCTGTTACAAGAGTCCCTGAACCGGAAACCGAGTCAAAAACCTGAGAATAAGGTTGGTGTGGTGGTTGAAGAGAAGAAGGGACGCCTTCGATCACGATGCGCCTTGTCTTATATAGGTTTGAGATCATTACAAACTCCGCTCGTTACCTCAGCGAGCATGTGTGCCGTCGCGGCCTTCCTTCGCTCCATGTGGACTACCAGACTCTCATTTTAATCGTGATAGGCTGTCGTTGGATTCTAAATTGTGGACATGAATGTGGGTATTTCGAGAAAATTTGTAAATGTCAGAAATAAGTGCTCGTAACAACAGGGTAAGATGAGGTGGTAAGGCGATCCAGACAAGGGATGCTCGGCATGGGGTAGAAGATCGTTATTGTGTCAGTCAATTGTAATCGTGAAAAAAATCGTCACAACGAAATGGAAATCCCCCATCTTAGGATTTTCGGTCCTTCTCCTTCTTCTCTTTCTTCAATTTACTCTTCACAGTATCCCCTTGGATACTTCCAGATGCGCTGTCATTACCGGTATCATCCGTTGAACCTTTGGGAGGGTCTCTCTTGAGACCTGGGATACCCGGAATTATCAGCGAGCTTCGTCGAGTCGTTACGGAGATCCTCCGGGCCAGGCGTTGGAAATTTTGGGAAGAAATGCGTTTCCGTTTGGGCTCGCTCTCGGGATCTGGGGTACCAGTGCGCGATGGTGACGCACTAGCTTCAAATGTAACAGCAGGTCCGGGGATTGGAGATACCACAGGCTTGAGTATTGGCTCATCGGCTGTTGGGAATGCAAGTGGTTCTGCAACAAGGGGAGCGGCGGCAGGATCCAAGACTCGGGTAGAAGTTGCATCGTCAGCCGGTGTCTCCGCGGAAGCCGTTACCGCCTCTTCAGAACCAGAGGTCGGGAAAGCAATAGGGGACGATTCCGGTGAAATATCATCAACACGGACCGCCTCTGGGGTCGGCTCTTCCACTAGGGGACGAGTGTCACCAGGGACGTCTGGCTCAACGAAAGCAGATGGTTCTGCCAGCGAAGGATCGGGCAACTCAACGTTGACAGACTCAGATGGTTCTGCCAGCGAAAGATTGGTCAACTCAACGTTGCCAGAGTCAACTTGCTCCGCCACGGAGTCCTCGACGGCATAGCCAGATACCTCTGCCTTGACAATGCTATCCTCCACATGGTCGTCCGACGTGGAAACCTGTTCTGCCCACATCGCTGCAAAAACGCCATCGAGGGCAAGAAGTTCCTTATGATTGCCGCGTTCTACGATGTGACCGTCCCTGAGGACCAGGATGCTATGGATACTCCATAGTCAATCGGAAATGTCAGCAAATCAAAAGTCATAACATACAGATCGGCTGTTGCAATGGTCTGTAATATGTTAGCCGAAATCCTCAAACCACACAACAAAAGAACGTACCGACAAGCGGTGCGCAATTGACAAAGAGGATCGGCCCTGCACGAGGTTTTGCAAAGCCTTTTGAATGTCTTTCTCTGTCGCCGTATCCAGTGCACTGATAATTAAAGAGATTAGTCTTGGAATAACAAATGACATAGAGCAAGAGAACCGTACCTTGTGGCTTCATCCAAAAGTAGTATTGGAGGATTCTTCAGCAAAGTCCGTGCAATAGCGACTCGTTGCTTCTCTCCGCCGCTAAGCCTGACGCCTCGTTCACCAACCTTCGTTTCATAACCTGATGAAAACATTTGATAAAAAAGACACGGGGTGAAAAACAAGACAAGTAACCATCAGGGAAATTCATGATTTTGTCATGCATCTGCGCTGACTTGGCTGCAGCCTCAATTTCATCAAGCGACGCTCCAAACTTCCCATATCTAATGAACCTGAGCAGAAGAAGTGGGACAAAGCAGGCATGACATACCCTATGTTGTATGCGATACTGGAATTGAACAAAATAGAATCCTGAGGTACAACACCGATGGCTTGCCGTAGGGACTTTTGCGTAACGTCGCTTCAGAGGAGTATCAGCAATGCATCAAAGAAAATGAATGTCGTGACCAACCGAATATCTTGACCATCGATGAGAATCCTGCCTTCTCCTTCCTTAAGGTCATAGAATCGGTAAAGCAAGCGGAGGATCGTAGACTTTCCAGCCCCAGACTCGCCGACAAGCGCGACAGATGACCCTTTCGGAACTTTGAAAGACACTCCGTTTAATGCACTTATTCGCCCGTCGTATGAAAAATTGACATTTTCTGACAACAATGACTATGGTTCAAGATAAATTGAAACTGAACACACCAAATTCAATCTCCCCGTCATTCACAATCATATCTGGGGCACCAGGTTTATCGTTGACCTCAGTCGGCTCATTTAGTAAGTTGAGGAGTTTCTCTGTGTCCACCAAGCGCTGGTTTATAGATCGGTAAATCGTTCCCAGTTGATTGAGAGGTCCGTAAAGCTACGCATGGTGTCGATCAACAAGAGAAAGATTGTTGGCACAAGTGAATGCTTACCTGAGCAAGATAGGTTATGAAGAGAATGAAGTCTCCAGAGTCAGATAGCCCTTTGGTGACGCGCAGAGCAACCAACATAGAACCGACGAGGAGACCGAGAGTCTGATGAGGATATTCAGCACGGAGATATAGTCCGGCGATGGATAACGTACGATGATCAAGTTCTGGACCATATTCAAGAAATTGAGAGAGACTGTCGGGTGTGTCATTGGACGAGAAGATGGCCCAAGATAGGGAATGGACGTACTGATGACCTTGTATTCCAATGTCTGATACTCACGAAGGGCATCTCTATAGCGTTCTCCTTCATGCTCCTCGCCTCCAAAGTATTTTACGGTCTCATAGTTCAGTAAACAATCGGTATGAATGCCACGGGTTATCTATGGCAGAGGTGACGATGACGATAGAAAAAAGTAAAGAAAGGATCCTTACCACATCGCGTTCGTTCATCTTTCGTCTGATTTTCGTACGCCATTGGGTAAGCACCACACTGGCAGCGACTGAAAAGAATGAATCTGACTTTGGCATACGGGAAGGTATTCGACGAGCTCACCATAAGCAAACATGACGATAAAGAGAACAAGGGCCAAGGTCCAGTCAAAAAGGATGCTGAACGCCACCAGGGCGACGAAGATATCGATGAAGGTGGGAACGATATTGAACAGAATGAGCTAGAAAGAATGATGAACGCAAGGGAAAAGTCATTGTTGGTAATACCTACCTCGAAGCTGCGGTTGATGGCAGCGCCACGGTCCAAAACGCGTAATATTTCACCGGTTTTCCGTCGAGTGTGCCACGCAAAGGAAAGGTTGAGCAAGTGATCAAAAGATAACTGAGACATTTCTGGGAATCGATGCCATGAGTTGTGGAGTATTGTTTCCGACGAGGATTTTGCGCACCTCTGTCGGAGTATTGCATGACAGGAGCCCAAAGACCCTGATGAAAGAGTATGAATCGGTAACGTCCGTGACGAGTTGAAGATCAAGAACCCTTACATCGCGCACAGCCGCCAGACCTCCGCTGCCTTGCAAAAATCGTAATCCAACATAGGCAAATAGGTACGGCCATGGCGAGCGTCGCTCTTCAAGTGTGCGGATAAGCTGAGCAAGGGCAAGAGGCATTGCGAGATTGACGACACGGCCCAGTAAAAGAACAACGATACATAGGGACTAGCAGAGTAACAGGGGGGGATCAGTTGGACGTCTAGAGGGAGGAACAGAAAAGGATATTACAGCGAGAAGCTGGAGATAGCGATCTTTAGACGGCCAAAGATATGGAGTGAGACGTCGTATCCTGCTACAAATTTCGGCCCAGGATGGATCGAGTGAAATGTCTGGTTTGACGTCGGTCTGGGTAAGGAAGGAGGGTCAGGAGAAGGGTGGCGGTTGATGGATTGACAAGCACCTTGGAGGCAAAAGCGGTAGAAGGAGCAGGAGTTGGGGCTCGGGTGGTGGCGGCCGAGGGTTGAAGATCTAAGCGGGTAGTGCGGAATGTACCGTATTTGGTAGAGTCATTGTGAGGAGGCGGGAAAGGGGAAAGGCCAGTCGAGGGATGAGCAAGGAGCAAGGAGGACGAGCTCGGAAGGTCCTCGCTGCTATCATCGGATTGTACGGTGGTGTAAACGGTCCGAGGGGAGAAAAGGGCGGCCAGGAGGGGGACAGAAAGAAGAAGACGAAGAACAGGGAAAACAAAATGAAGCAAGGCTGGAAGAGTAAGTGTAGGGGGTGCGTCTGCAGAAAGGATAAGAAGGTGAATGAAAAGGACGCAGGGAGTTCTGACCGGTGGGAATGTCTTTCAACCGGGAGCCGAGGAGGACCGCGAGAGCGATATCGAGGGCAAACGCTGCGGCGATGGCTAGTTTTATGCGAGTCAAAAACCAGACGTTGACACTTTGTAATTCCTTCCAGGCTCCAAGAGCGGCCAGGCCCGCAAAGGCGGCAATGCCGATGAGTGCATTGATCTCTATGCCGGTGTGGGATGGCCAGTTCTTGGAGACAACTGCTTGGACGGCAAGGGTGAGGCCGTCAAGAAGAAAAGAGAAAGCGGAAAGAGAGAGGAAGGATAGGATGAGAGTGCGGCGGGGAAGACGGGAGGCGACGACGACGGGGGTGATGGGGGAGGGGGAGGAGGGCGGGGGTGGGCGGACGAGGAGGAGGGAGAGGGCGACGAGGAGGACGAGAGCGGGGGAAATAGCTCTGAGGGTGAAGACTGCGAGGGACGCAGAGAAGAACGTCGTTGACCCCATGCCGCGTCGCCAGAAAAGAGGAAGAGTTGAGGTTTTATTACAAAAGACACGTGTCAACCCTGCATCGCCGCCAGTCCCTTCGCCACTCCCTCCAGCTCAGCCCGTATCCCCTCCACCTTCTCTCCCTCTGCTCCAAGGTCACCCCGGTCGTATACTCGCACCACTCTCCTCCCTTCCTCCACAAACAAGTATGATGCTGCAACGCTCCCCTCGATCACTCCATCCTTGCACTCCGCAGAAGCTTCCAGCGAGGACAGATCCACCCCAGATGCCCGCAACAACGCCAAATCCCGCAGAACCGCAGCAAGCGGCAATCCCTGTTCCTTTTCCTTTGGGGTGGGCATCAATAACAAAGGGGGTCTCTAGTATTATTGACTGTTTGTACACAACTAGGGTGAACTGGTCCGATACGCAAAAAGATCCATATCATCGGAGAGCGGCATCTCACGAACAAGGGTCTTCTGCCGACTATTTCGCGCCTTGTTCACACCATGAACCACCGTCCGATTCGCAAGAGCATCAGACAGCAGAGATGCAAAATTGAACGAATTCGACATGTCATCAAACGGCCCCTTTCTCTCCTCGGGCCGGTCTGCCTTGTGCCGTTCGCGTGTCTTCAAAGGTTCTAGTGAAAGCCTTGGGATACGGTTTCGCGGTGTCGACCTGAGCGATGGGTGACTCGCACGATGACGCGCTCGCCGTTGGCTTGGGACACACTCCAGTTTTCGCTTTTTTCTTGCCGGCGTCGGGTCGTCCATCTTTCGAATCCAACAGCCCACCATCGCCTCCCATCTCCAAACGCTCTTCGGAAGATGAACCCCATTCTTGGAGATAGGTGTCTTGACCACTGGCTGTGGCTTTCGCGCCTCTACCGCTTTCATCCCGAAACATCGATGTTCAGCATCTTCCACAGCTTGCACGAGTTGATCTCGGTACTTCTTGATCTCCTCCGCGCTACTCCTTGTGGAAAGCAGCCGTTCGCACGAAGGAACTTCGACCTGGTGAAGCGCACATCCCCACATCGATGCTTCCAGGCGCACTAGACCCTGACTCCGCAAAACCCAAGTCACAGACTTCAACTCCGCTTGAGCGGAGTCTAAGGAGGCCTTGAGAAAAATTTTCTCGATGAGAGGGGTATATGTCGACGGCTTGGGTAACGCATCCTTCAGTCGACGGACGAGAGGTGTCACATCCGGTGCTACAGAGCTGCTCAAGCTGACCATCCACCAAGTGGCCAGGCAGAGGTTAACTTCGCAAATGTCCGCCTTGAGGGGGTCCAAACCACTTTCGCCAGGACGAACCCCCAGTGTAAGCATCGATACCAAGCATTCCGTTATGGCAACAGAGTCTCCCACCACGGCACCAGATTCCAACGACACAGCGTCAAATGATAGCAGGCGGTCCAGGGCGATCGTTGCCCATTTATGGAACCACTTCCACGGTTGCACAACTTCAGAGCCACCCTCGTTGTCTTGATCAATGATCTCATCATCAGCCAGCTGGGCAAATGAACCCAGGAATAGCATAAATGCCGAGAAATCCCGAACGCACAGAACGCGAACAAGGTTGCGAACCGATTTACAACACCAGACGGCCGGATTTCGCACCATTTGGAGCGCGCCCAGAAATATGTCGAAGAATGCCCTGTCCGAAAGACCGCCTGCATTCCAACGTGTTCGAAGGTCTTGAAGGAAACTGGCATGCTCGGCGTAACAGATCGGAGGATGGGCACTGTATATTGCTACGGAACCAAACGCAGCAGAGAGTAGCGAAGAGAGAAGTATCGTTGATTCTTGCAGGTGGTGCTCAAGGCTTGTCTCGAGGAGAGCGTAGAGCAGTGCGGGTTGGTGTGAATTCGAATTAAGGATGATGCGAATAGCCTGGGAGATAACAGTACACCTTTGTATAGATCAGTCCCTTGTCAGATTCGAATAAAAAGTTCCCATTCACGCACCCACGATATTCAAGGGGAATCGCGTCATAAATATGATCGGCACACTCGGCCACCGCTTCCTTCTCCTCGTTCGTGGTCGCATCCTCGTCTTCTATAGTGTCACCAATGACCATGGAGCACATTTCCGCGAGACGGACGATGCGAACGGGACCCCCACCACTCTCCAGCTTGCCTCGTCGTCCTGTTGCCAGAAGAATGTCTCTAAAGCAATCCCGAACAGCGTACACTTTCCGCAACAGATCTGAAGTGTCTATTGAATGTTTGTCGACATGGATAGCGCTGCTCGATGAGTGTAGAATCAGGACAAGAGGCACATTCTCCTTGGACACGGTGGCTTTGGACGAATATGTGGCAGGGCGGCGTCGTGTCTCCTTTCCCAACGCAGCTAAAGATGCGCATCGGATACGAAGGGGTCTTAGAAGGCGATGTATCCGACTAGTAGAGAGCTGAGGGACCTCTGTCATTCTAGCACAACACCAAGTGGACAAACTCGGTGTGAAATGTTCGTATTACTAAACGGGGCAAAAGTCACTCAAAAGGAAAAACGTGGTACGTGACCCCCAACACTATCAAGGAACTTGTTAGGAATCGGCACTACTGTCACTGGCATTGCTATCACTCTCGTCATTTCCCCAGACGGCGAATGCTCTGCGACCGTAAGGATGTTCCACAGACCTGCTCCGAGGGGAAGCCAATCTAGGGCGTGCATGGGCCAAGGACGAATGGGTCATCGTAGAGGGTTTGGGTGTCTCCACGTTTTCTCCATCTACGTTCCCATGCCTTCCAAGTCGTCTCTTTACTCCGCCGAGTCGAGAGAAGTAACTTTCGCCCTTTTCACCCTGATGTTCCGAACGTGCCACTTCAGAACTAGACGGCACGTGGGGCGAAGGCACAAAGCCCACATGTCGTGGTGGGCGAGGTGGAATGTGGGGTTGCGGACCGGCGAAACGGTTCGGAGTCTCTACGCCAGAACGAACGCTCGAGCGCGACCTCGACCTCGACTTGCGTCTTCGCTCAGCTTTAACGACCGGAGTGGTAACAGCTTTGTGGAAGGCTCCCTCCATTATGTTGTCGCATGTCTTTTCTCGTCCAATCAACTGTTCTTCCGCGGTAAGAATGTTGAGTGAAGTGTTAAGGGCAGCCTCAGGTGATGAATCATCAATGTCGAATCCTTCTTCCTCTTCGTCTGATACTTCATCTTCTTCGTCGATGTATTCCTCCACAGCATCAGGGCCACCTATTTTGGGACGGTCAGATACTGTGTTTGCACGTCCAACACGCTTCTTCCGCTTGACGGGACTTTTTTCTTCTTCCACCATAACAAAGGATTTTTGTCGCTCCCTTTCGTTCCATTTGAGAGTCCTTGAGATCGAGTGGAACCAGTCCGTCGACTGCTTATCTGCGCAGACTGTAGGGAAAGGATACTTTGATGCCGTAACTTTAACGTGGTCCCCCTCTAGCATAGTTATTAGCAGAGTTTCAAGAGTCTAGATGTCCATTATACTTACGTTTCAATTCGACGCGTCCTCGACCATCAAACGATGCCCATGCAGTGCTTCGTGAATTATAAGGGACACATATGCGGAGCTCCATGCTATCTGGTAACAACATGGGGCGGAAAGACAAGGTATGGGGGCAGATAGGTGTGATCAGTATTGCAGGTATTTCAGGATGAACGAGAGATCCTCCAGCGGATAACTTTGATGATTGAGCACCAAAAATGACGAGGTTAAGCGCAGAGCACTGACCGAATACGCGGTAGATCCAGTCGGGGTGGAGACTGTCAGCCCATCGGCTTGGACTGTCGTCATATGGTGCTCGTCCCCTTTAGCAAATAAGTCAATGCATATTCTGAGAATCTTCGTTATAGACGAACCAAAAAGTTCCAGAAGGCTGACATATGGGCTTGGTCCTCTATCCACCACCAGGTCATTCAAAACCTCGAAAGTTTCAGATGGGCGCGTCGTAAAGCACATTATTTCCTTGTCCCTCCCACCAGATTTACCGTTCCCATCGCCCATGGAGAACCCTCCCGACCACCCACCTTCCAAGGCTTCCCATCCACCTTCCTCCACGTTCTTCATCATAATTTCACCAGTTTCTGCCCTCCTCACGGCTTTGCGACATTTGCCTTCCATCTGAGAAACCGCGCGGTACACCGTACATGTAAAGCGCATCCGCAAATTCACCCGGATGCCCGAGTCGATAGCAGAATCCATCACTGGTTGATAATCGGCAAAGTCAAAGTTGGTGAGGAATCCAAGCGATCCCAGGGCGAATGAGAGGACAGGAGGTACGATGCGTTGGAAAAGCCAGGACGTGAACAGGACCGTCCCGTCGCCTCCAAGCTGGTGCAAATAGTCAACAGACATGACCGGCCAGCATACTACAATGTGCACTGACAGTGACCACGAAGTCGAACAAATGGGGGCTCTGGATGCACATGCTGCTCGTCCAATAGCGTAACTGACCACTATCTTCAGTGGAAAATTCCTCTTTCAACCCATTGGGTGATGCAAGAGAAGATATCGAGGCGCTACTCGAGGTGCGACGCTGAGGAGTAGGTATGAAAAGTTCGGGGTGATCGCGTCGGATTCCATCTGCATCGAAGCGTCGAGAGTGCCGTAACTGATTATCAACATATCTGCCGGATGACGTCAGGACGAATTCAGGCGGGACTGATCGACTCACACCACCAATCCTCGCTTCTGTCCCGGCCGACATTTCAACATGAGGTACAAAGCCAGTTCTCGGGTAAATTTGATCAAAGTATTATCACGGGCCTTCGTGACGATGAGAACTGTTTGAATGTTCGTTCGAACGAGCGTTCGACCTGGACGAGAAGGTTGAGCTTGGTTCGCAAAGAACTCGGGGAAACTCACCAAGCTGTTTGCTCATTTCACGAACACCAATGGCTGTTTCAGCAAGTTGCTTGGTCAAACTGGCGCTGTAGTCCGTTTCATAGTCCTCGTCGGCTTCAACTGCTACGTTGTCGGGGGGCGATACACGATCAGCGTGTTGAGGGTCACTCGGAGCTGATATATTCAGATTTTGAAGCGATTTGGCGACGCCGACATCGGTGGCGCCAATGAGGGCGTGCTGCTTGTTGCGTAACCATTCCGTCAGAGAAGCACCCTTGTCGAGGTGTGAATGAACAAAACAAGGGGAGTCGAGAACTTTAGGGTGATCGTGTACGGGTAATGCTTCTTCAGCTGGTGGTAACGGTATGTCTTGTATGCGAGGGGTGTTGGAGTGCTCCTGGCCAGTAACTGGTGATGGCCGGTTGGGCGAGGTGTCGTCCACAACGATATCTGACGCCCAATTTGCTTGATTGATGTGCAATGAGCTGGGCCTGCTGTTTCGTCTCGACAGCGAGGGGCGCATTTGGTGTACCTGTGGCCCAGGGGTGGTGGGCGGAGTAGAGAATATTTCCATCTCAGGCGATGAATGTGACTGGGACATGGGGGTCAGGATCAGTGGAGTGGAGTGTGGGGTCAGCTTAAGTAGATCTTGAAGCTAGCAATGTCGATGTTGTCCAGGGAACAACTTGTCGAGAACGCAATCGCGACAGATGACCGTTGTCTGAAGTAGACGTTGCCGTCATCACCACGTCCTCCGACAACGCCGTCTACCAGTGCAATACGATATTGCTGACAAACTACATTTCCTAGAAAAACACGGTATCTTTCAATGCGAATCGTTCCAACAGCCTGTAATCTGCCCTGTCTTTCGCAACAGCCCAAATCCACATATCCAACTCAGGGAGCGTAATGTCTCTGATCCAGTCCAACGAACCGTCATCAGGCAAGGGAATCGTCTTTGCTTCGCTAATGATGAGTTCGCAGGCATCTATGGCAGCAGCTCGCAGGATATAAGACTGGTCCACTGTCAGGGTGGGACCTTCCCCGGCGGTCGTATTACTGCTAGCATTGTCCTGAAACATATCCAGCAAAACCGTCAGTCGTTCCGCAAACCCTGCATTTGGAAAAAGGGTCGACAACCCAGCCGACCCGGATAGATCAATGACTCCAAGGTGGATGAGCATGGATGGCACAACGTTATCCGTAAACACTGGGCATTGTGTGGTTATGGGGATCGGAAATGGAGGTGGAGATTCAGAACCGAATCGAAGGACCACAGCATGGATCAAGAAGAGGGCTTTCTTGAAACAGTAGACCGCTGCCACCGAAAAAAAATCAGCGCAAAATCCTGAAAACTGCTCTGAATACTTGCGTTGTCCGTCGACTTCCGCCATGTCTCGAAAAGCGGGAAATGCGCAAACAAGCTTTTCTCGAGAGGTTAGTTTGGAAAAGGTTTGTGAGGGTTAAAGCAAATGACCCACACGCTCCAGGACCGCATCCAAAGCCACCTCAGGTTCGGAATCTGACTTTACCCTGGCACCCTCTTGGAGAGCCTCAGCGACGAAAGCTCCAAGGTTAAGATAGCCAGACTTGACCAAGATGTCTCCGGTTTCGTTTAGAACCTGTGTGACCAGCTTCACGAGGCTATACATAGGTCCACCTAACTGCCCGACGGTCAACCCAGGGATCGTACTGTGAGGAGTTTCGACATGCAAGTTGACATTCATCAGTTCGGCAATTTTCGTATGGTTTATCAACCGCATGCTTTTCGCTGAGAGTAGATCATCACCACCAAATGACATCAGATAGAGTGATAATACAAGAGCACGGATTGTATCCCATGCACCGCGCCCGGTCGCAGCATGGAGTTGAGTACGATATCCCGATGCAAAGTTCAACAGGGCCAGTATGGCGAGGAAATTCAGTTCGTCAAGATGGGAGGCGAACTTAAGCGGGAAATTCAGGCCATGTAGACCTGAAATACGTTTGAATGTCGTAGTGAAAGCGGGGGAATGCAGAAGCCGTTTGATGGCATCGGAACGAATCTACAAGAATGGTGCAAAGAGGACGATGTTATTGGTGAGATCAGTCGACCCGGATCGACCATCTGGAACGGTGAATTTTCAGCACCACAGCGTACCTCGATGTGAGATGCCTGGCGTAATGATCTTGAAGACTGGCGAATTGATTGGATGAACGCACCCGAAGCAGGAAAGGGAAGAATAGATTGTCCGGCCATCGTGAACAACCCTAGTGGATCGTAATCGATTAGCAAAGGAAAGTGTACAGGCTAGTTCTTTACTCGTCCGTAATGGGCTTGGATGAGTCGCTGTACAAAAGGAGTCGCGACGTTCATGTTCACGTGACTCGCAACGTGACTGGTCACGATCGCGTCTGTAACACACTAACTTGTACAGAGATGTTCGCTGCACCAGCATGTGGTCTCTTGCGTGCTGTGAGGTTAACCCGTCCACGGGGCTTTTATTCGACACAGGCCCAGGAAGCGGCAGAAGGTTGGCACCCCATTGATATCCATCACAACCCTTCTTAATGTTCTATACTGAAGATCTTCGAGCCAAGCTCATGAACGAAGTTAAAACAGCCATGAAGGTCAATGGCTTGCTCCATCGATTCCGCATTGCCTGACCCTTGAAAGGCAAAAGACACGGTTTCATCAACCACCTTGAGGGTAAATTTACCTTTTGTACATATGCCTCATAAAACTAATGAAACGGCGCTCATTAGTCTGTGTTGTCAGAAGTCTATGCTGCCGACAAGGCGGCGAACGCCCCGGTCAATTCGGCCATTATCGTAAGCCCTCGTTATATCAGGCTTGATTGCGACGCTGAACTGTGCTCTGCAGGCAAGCATCCTCAGGAAAGCTGTCACTCGCCGGGTAAGAACCCGACAAGTCATCATGCGCACACGACTTGATACCAGGAATTTTACAGCAAGATGCGGCGACAAAGTTTGTTCAGGCTTCAAGACATGACCTTGCAGACAAGGAACTACATGAGAGTGAAATCCTCTCCAAGTACTTGCCTCCATTACTCTCCGAAACGGATATAAATTCCACTCTCGGCATAATCATCGAGGCACTCCCAGCGGGATCCAACACCAAGACGTCACTCAGCCAGGTCTTCAAAGCGTTCTACTCGAAAGTTGATAAATCCACGGTCGACGTAGGGCTTGTAAAACGACGCGCGGAGGTATTGTTGGCTAGCAGCAAATAGATTGAGATAAATAATCTCATCCCGAATTTACAATGGTGCTTCTATTTTATCTCGAGAGAAGTCTTACAGTCGGTCTCTGCGGATCATCGTTGCTCAGGTGATGGTTCAGACCCTGACAAATGCTTGGATGTCTCCGGTGCTTTACCATGAGTATCTCTTCTCATATGGTCACTCAGACCTGCGGAGTGTGAATCCATTTCAGAACGAATCCCGCTTGCTCTCGTGTCTGGCGGGGGTACCAGATGGACAGAAGGTGCATCATCAGCGTTTGTCCTCGCAGTGGGAAGCGGAAGAGTACTGCGCATTCGCATCAAATCATCGACGCAATGATAGACGGATCTAGAAACGCCCTCAAGAACCCTCAAGCGCTCGTCTATGGCTTCGCGGGTCAATCTGTCCATGGTGGCGAGCTGCTCATCACTGAGCGCCGATGGCAAACGAAATATGTTATCGGACATGCTGGTTCCTTCATTGTGCGCGCTAGAATCTGCTGGAGAACCTGATAATTGGTTGACATTTCCGGCATGTACCGCGCGAGACCTAGGGTCTTCATGATTTTCTAAAGTGCTTGACGTCACTCCGTTCAGTGATGTATGCCGGTTTGCGCTTGCCAGGGAGCCAAGGCTGGTGTAATTGTACAAGGGAATGAGTGAGGGAACTGAAGAGAAGCCGGACGGTGATGTACGAGGCGATGCCGCTGGTGATGAGGCGCTCGAAGTTAAACCTGGTTCTTCTCCTTCTCCTCGAGGTGCAATTTCGGGGACGGTCGTGCTCGGGGCTGAGCTATGAGTGGCGTTATTATGATTGAGGCGCCGCAATGCGGCAAGAGCCGCTGCATCCCTGGGGGCCACATGATCTTTGTCATCACGGTTGTGAGAAGCTGCGGATGGAGTCTGAGGAAGTCCATTGGGTGGCGGCGTTGGGTCCTCTGGATTGATATTGGGGTTTGAGGGTGGATGGGTGTTGGCCGATTGAACGTTGGCTGGAAAGGGTCCCCCCGGATCCGGACCATTTTCTCTAGGATGGGCTGGACCTGTGGGCCAAGGCTGCCAAACTCCTCCGGGACCAGGGAAACCTGGGAACGGCGGTGGAGGCCGTAACGTTTGTTGGACATGAGGTTGTTCCTGCAATTGGGGTTGATATTGAATATGATATTGGATGACCACTTCTTGATAATTTCCGTGATTCTGCGGAGCATTATTTTCGGCAGGTGCGACAGGAGGGGCAAACAAACGACCAAGGAGGCCAAAAGGGTGTCCCAACGGATTATTGACAGCTCGCTGATTCTGGTTCTGAGGGCGAGCGCCTGGCACGATGGGGTTGGCTCTTTGGGGATCTGCGGCCGGGGGCGGTGCACGGGCAGAGTTCTGATCATGAGGGGGGTTGTCGAGCACAGTTCGGCGGCTAAATGTCTACATCAACTGGGGTCATTTCTTAAGACCATTTAGTGCACTGACCATGTGGGGCAGCTTTGCTGGCGCTCAAGCCAGGAACGAAGACAGTGGAAGTGGAAAATATGCCCACAAGGAAGTTTCTTTGGCGTGGTGTTTGGTCCGTCTGAGTGAGCTGGCAAGTGGGCGTCGCCCGGGGTAGCTTCATGTTGAATCATCTCCTCTCGACAAATGATGCAAGTACGGTCACTCATTGAGGTTAGTTCTTCTGGGGTCGCATTCGGGTACCTTTGATCCATATTCCTTGTAGCTGTCTGATAGCGATGAAGAGCACGAAGCCGCGAGATGAAGGAGCGAGCGGTGATATATACATCTCGGACTATGTTCAGTGGCAATCCGTAGAAGGCAATGATGATCGTGAAGAAGACCAGGTATGTGGTTAACTTCAAGAAATCTGAGGTATGGGTTAAATGTTACCGAATATGTTTCCGCGAGAAATACGGTACCTGTCGCAAGTTCGATGTAAAATACCCACATACTCTTATGCTCCCACGGCGGAGCATTTTCTCCACCTCTCCGTCCCGCTCTCCTTAGTTCATAGGCAGAGAGAAGGTATTTGAAGATTGTGTTGAGAACACTGGCCATCAGGATTCCATACTGCATACAATAGATAGAGAAGGCTGCTTCGCAGTAAGAGATTTTCGCTGACCTCGCTTGCAAAAAGCACCATCCCTCCCACGCCATGGGCAAGGGTATTCTCGATGGCGATGAGAAACATGACGAAATCCGTTATCCACAGTATGATAAAGAGTGTTGACATTCGAATGTGGAAGAGCAGAGCCGGTCCTGGGTATGGCCTTTGGTCCATCTAGGGGAAAAGAAGTTAGAAGGCCGGAATTAGGAGGCTCGGACGCACCCATTCGATACGGTCCCCTGCCAGCCAATGAAATGATTTGACAAATAACAAGAAGCCGAACATCACGACAAAAGGAATGTCAAATTCGTCACGAAAGATGGTGAATGCAAGTAATGACTCGGTGATGAAGAACCAAAGACGATCATATAATCGCTAATATGATTGGTGTAATTGGGAGAAATTTGATTGGAAGAGAGCACACACCTCGACTTCATTCGGTCGCAAGGTCCCAAAGAAGAGTCTTTGAACGACATGACCGCAAACAAGGGCGATGAGAAACCCAAAATTGATTAAGGCCTGACACAGAATGGTTAATGCTGGCGCAACGAAGGAAAATGGTGTGTAAAGCAGACCAGAACGCTGCGATTGCTTTTCGAGAGGGATATAGCAACGGAATAGAAGTTGCTGTAGCTCCTGAGAGCGTTTGCAACGACCGCAGACACCGCAAGGGTAGATATGAAGGAGTAGACCAGTAAGCGATGGGAGTTGAGGGTCGTGGCGACGGAATTGGCTCTGTGACGAATGGCCACATTGAGAGGCATGGCTCTGGTCGACGTTGCAGCCAGCGAACTCGGCCGCCCCACACAATGGTGTCGTGTCCAATCACGTGGTGTGACGATTGATTATTACCGATGTCGAATTTTAGCCCCATTTGTCCAGGTCCTTCATCCCCAATCTAGATAACATTCCTACACGGAAGGGACTCAACTGAGGTATCGACGGGACAGAGATGAGGAGAGCCAGCGCTATTCAGACGGCCGGAAACTCCGGACCGGGTTCGGACTGTTCAATTTTGGAACTGCCACGTCTGACGAGCGCTCAGCGTATCCTCTATATGTAACATGTTCGGCGTGTGGCGGTTGCCACAACTTAGTAAGCGTGGCCGACAGACGGGCGCTTAGAATGGTAACTGGGTAGGTTCTATTGGAACGGGCCGAGTGCAATTTCGGCGCGTTCCAATTTTAACCGAACCTTTATAGTGCGCGCCTCATGAAATCAAAGGGCTTATCAACCATTACTTAAATTTTATTGAACAGATCTTTCACTCCAACGTCCATGTCATCACCGTCCGGCCTCCACTCAGAAGCTACTGACCTTTCCCCTCATCCCAGGAACTTTGTGGTGTCTTGGCGTCACCTGCTTTCTTTACTTGTGTTGGCCCTCTCCTTCTATGTCGTCCCTCTCTATCAGACGACTCCCGAATTATATGCCGTGTGCACTGAGCATGAAGCCAGAATATATACCGTCGACGCCACTAACTCCCAAGCACAATGCATCGTCATCCAACGACCGTATATCATCGACCGTGGCGCTCTTCGTGAGTCGCGCAATCTTCGTTCGACTGCCTCCGATTACTTCCCCGCGTGCAGGAGATATCAAGGAGCGGTGGAACTCGTTCTCATTTCGCAGAATGAAAATTCACTTCATCGCGCCAGATGCTATTGTTGTTCCTGGTCTGAGTGGTTCGGATCTTAATATCCACGGCGTTGATGTGCCCATTCATTCCACTGCCCACAGATTCCCATGCCCATATCCTAGAATATGGGGCTGTCCAACAATTACCTCTTGAAGGCACAAGAACTATCCAAGGTAAAGACATCAGATGCCGTGACAGTTAAAAAATAGTAATAACTGGAAGTTTGATGACAGAGACTGTTGCTCGCGTGCGAGAGTATATATTGTCGACCCCAGATATTTACAATGACACTTCCAAATCTATCACGGGAGGTGGATGGGATCATACCATCTGGCCCACAACCAGCTGGCCCACATCTGTTCGTCTTACAACATACTACGAAACTCGTTTCTTTCTGATGGAAAAGGAACAACAAACTTGCAGGCAGATTTAGAGGCAGACCCCATCATCCGTGGTCGGCCTGTTGTCCTTCAGAGCAAGGATTGTCACGCTCTGTGGGTCTCATCCAAGGTCATTGAAAACAGTCCACCTTTGCCAGAGGTTGTCGAGGGAGGGCTCATCATCCGTGACGATGGTGGACGGCCTACTGGTGCACTTTTTTCTGTTATTCTTTTGGGAGACTGGCTTAGCAGGAATTAGGCGTTCTCCTGGATAATGCCCAGGAACTTTTGAAACAGCCTGTTTTAACGGAGGCAGATCTAATGCGACGTTTTCGCGTGACAGTCAAGCACGCTCACGCCTCTGGTCTGACGTCGATTCACGACGCCGGCTTGGATCCTGTATCCCTGGCCTTCTTTCGAAGGTAGGCGGCCTTTTGGACAGATTAAAGCGTTAGAGTTCATTTCATTCAAGACAAGCGGAAATTGGACCTTTACCGGTAAAATGTGATCACTCACGGGGCGCATGGTAAACAACACTAATTCCAGCTAAGGTTCGCATTTACGGCATGACTTTCTTCGACGAGAATAAGGAATATTGGGGCAACACAACCAAACCTTTGATTGGTCTCAACGATGGCAGACTGACCGCTAGGAGTGTCAAGATCTTCGCCGACGGTTTGTGGTGGCTGAATCTCTCTAGCCACTACTCTCACGATTTGACGGCTTCCAGGCGCACTCAGGACGGGCGGGGCTGCTGTGCCTATTTTTAAAATCTCATTCGTGCAATGCAACCCTAACTGATGTTACATAGCTTTACGAGCCTTACACCGACAACCCTCAAAGCAGTGGATTCATGCGCCTGGATTCCGAAGTCCTTTTTGATGTCATCCCCAAATTCCTCCGTGACGGGTGGCAAGTGGTATAAGCATTTTCTGACTCGACCTTATCCTTTAATTTAAAACTATTGTTCGCATAGAACGTGCACGCGGTTGGCGATCGCGCAAACGGAATCGTCTTGGATGCATTCGAAGCTTCTTTACAGGGAGTGAACGTCACGGCCACGAGGCCCCGTCTTGAGCATGCTCAGATCATGACCCAAGGTGATATGAAACGCCTTGGACGACTTGGTGGTAAGCCTCCTGTTGCTCGTATAGGCGGTGTTTAACTTTTGCCGCGGTAGTCATTGCAAGTGTCCAGCCGACTCACGCGTGAGTACTGGTTACTTTTTGTAAAGACAAACAACTGGATGTGCCTCGCAGAATCAGCGACATGTGGTATGCCCAAGATCGCCTTGTGAGCAGCACCGTTTGCCCTGTTTGAAGTGATACCATATGTAATACTATTCTTAACAGGGACCTGAGCGTGTCAAAGGATTATACGCCTTCCGGTCGCTCATTAACAATGGTGCGAGGATTGCCCTCGGTTCCGATTTCCCAGTGGAGGCCATCAATCCCCTTCATGGATTCTATGCTGCTGTAACGCGTGTGTCCCCTGACGGAACATCGCCACATGGTCCTGAAGGATGGCATGTATCAACTTCCGTGGTAGGGGTGGTTTATATCTGATACCTTCAACAGGTTTCCCAATGAGCGCATCACGCGGAACGAGGCTTTGCGAGGTACCTCTTGTGGCCTTCGATTCCAAATTCGCTGCTAACCTCCCTTAGGAATGACAATCGATGCTGCCTATGCATCATTCACTGAAGACACACTCGGCTCTTTGGAAGTAGGCAAACGGGCAGACTATGTTGTCTTATCGAAAGATATCATGACAATCCCAGCAAATAGGATTCTGGCCGCCAAAGTCTTAGCGACCGCCATTGACGGTGAAGTTGTATACGGAGAAATTTAGCGGCATCGTGGCTGAACGGCTCAGACTACAACTTCGCGATCGTATGTTCGGGCTAATGCTTATTCAAGTTATATATTACTCAACAATTTTCCAAGATGGCGGTCCTCACTGCAGTGTTGAAACTTGTTCGGTCGAATACGGTCCGGAATGTCTATTTCACTGCTTTCCATTTTCTTTTCCTGTTTTCCTTCTTGTGGGATTCGTGTTCCTTGGCTCTATATCATCGTTTTAGACCTCTACTACATATGGCTTTGGGTGATAAAAAGTCTGTTGCACTCCTATCCGAGAATTTAATATCAAACATCGCCCTCGATCCCATCAGAATCTCCCAGGATCTTGTTTGAACTCCGTTGGAAGAGGAAAGTGACGGATCCTCCTGGCACATCGCGGACCGTAAGAACCTTATCCAGTGCGGCGATATTTTCGATATCAACTGCGGACAGCAGAATGTCGAGCTGCGATTGAGGATGGGATTCCGGGATATTCTTCACATTTGGTTCATGGAAATCGACTAGTTTTCGAAGGATGTCGTCCTGGATTTCATCAATGGCCGATATTCGCAAACAGTTAATATGTTTCCATTCTCCTAGAGCGGCCAACGCCTCTTTCTTCCTCTGGAGGTACTAAAATTGACATGATCAGCCAGACTAATTAATTTCAAGCGAGTGAAAGGACACTTTACGGCTCGATCCATTTTTTCCGCGGTCTCAGGCTTTAGTTCACAAGCTTTCATGAATCCCTGTTGTACAATATCATGAACATCGCTGTCTTCAGCAAGAGCGGAATCGGAAGGAACGGCCATAGCCGTTCCTTCACAGGGGCATCCTAAGAGGTCATGGGTATTGCAAGGAGTATTTGGGTCAACTCGAAAGATATCCCGAAGCTGTGGACGACACCAATCAAAAGATAGACCCCCGCAAAATCCAAAAATAGCAGACATCTTTTCGACTGAATGAATCGCTCTTGGAGCTTGCGGAACTCTGGATTGTGTTGAGATTCCGAAGTGTCATAAGATAGTGTAAATTACCGATCCCATAAGAGCTTCAATGCAATCGGTCAGATTAGTTATGGCAGGGTTGGAGTAGGCTTACAATCACTGAGACCGAGTTTCGTAACTTGCCGTTGATATATTTTTTCTATCACCGTGTCATGAATCGTGATATTGAATAAAGACAAGTGACTGACCATCGATTGTCCCGGCGGTCAAAAAGCGATAGATATAGACTGGTCGTTTTTGGCCGTCCCTTGTCGTGCCATGCGGTTACTTCATGGGAGCAGGAAAGGCCAAGGTGTGGCCTACCGGTGACACCGTGCCATAGATTGGAGATCATGACTGGTTTGTGTCAGCTCATTACTTGCGCGGACCCAAGACACTATACACACCTTGGGTTCCAATCCGAATCAATTAGGCACAACCGGGAAGCGCCTGGAAATAAATGAAGATGCCACAGCTCAACGAATTTTTTTACCGCACCTATAAGATTAATTCCTACTCCCCCTTCGGATCGACGGTATAAGGAAGGAGAAGATCAACGTTGCTACTGATTGACAAACCTGCTTTTGAGCTCAGAAGGAAGATAACTGATGTGAAGGAGGTTACGCATTGATCGGATAAAGCATTCGGCCAACTTACAGCTCTGCTTGCGAGAGGATTTATTAAAGGTGGTGACGAATTCTTGACGTTTGGTTGCTGGTGTCTGTCTTTCGAGATGTCAGCGTCTGGTAATTCAAGAGCTAAATGAATTACCCATCTAAACGAAAGTATGAATAGTTTTTTTTTCGGCAAAAAGCTTCCAATATATTGAGGGTCGACGTGTAATGAGAAACTATGACACATTTCTCCTCAGTGGTCTGTAAAGGACATGTGAGTCATCATAAAGGAGGGGACGTGTAACACTTCACAGAGCGGATAACTTGAAGTAGTTTTGCTAGCGCAGTTAGTTTCCCTGTTGAAAGAAATACAATCTTGAAGTGCCGTGGTAAGTGACAAATTGGCTTACCACTCAAAGAAACGTCGTCGATCTGGGCGCTTTCTGGTATAAGTTTCAACGCGTCGCTTATGGTGGCATGCCGAAGGTTCTGTTCTGAATACGATTTGGCCTTGTCTGCCGTTGCCTTGAGTAAAATCGGGCTATTGCTGACTTTTGTGAGCATGTTAATGAGCGCAAGGGATTCGGCCGTGGAGCTCTGAACAAGATCATCCAGCTTGTCGGGATGTAAAATTCGTGAAAAAATTGCCAATTGCAAAGCGGTGGGAGTGACGAAAACGACATATTCATCTAGCGGGTGGTCATTTTGGAGAAAATCATAAGCATCAAAACTTGCATACGTTTGGGTGGTAACACGTTCTGTAAGATGTTCGCCTCTCGACGTAGGACGAAACTTTTCGCGATAGACAGCAACTATCACGAAATGAGATGAATAGTAAGACATCCACGCAAAATCCCACCTGTGCAGTTCGAGCTTCCCCCAATTCGAGGTCTTTTTGAGATGCATCTGGCGACCGACTTTTCAGGATGGGGACCTCGTAGACTCGGCGAAAAGTGCTATATTCATCTGGGGAATAGGTTTAATCCCTATTGAAGTGGAGCCAAAAATATATATACCTAACAGTCCAGGGTTGCAAAAGTCGGCCTTCGTTCGCAATTCACACAACAAATTAGAACATGCACTTTGAACCCTCTGCCCAGACCTACCATGGCATGGAACTCTCCCAGATCATTCTGGATCGGGGTCCCAGAAAGGATGATGCGTCTCGGTGTGCGCAATGCCGTGAACATCTGGCTTGTTTTGTTGTTCACGGACTTCAATCTGTGCCCTGTCCTCCGGCATAAGAAATCGGATTTCGGAAAAGAAACAGAATGAGGCTCACCTTCGTCACAAATCACCAGGCCAATCGGAGGACTATATGCAAATTATCGTCAGTTTGGGGCTTGGAACTTTTTTCGGGAACGGACACCATGACAGCGAGTTTATCTCTGTCCAGAGAAGTTTTCAATATGCATTATCAACCACAGAATACCTGAAGGCGTACATCACGGTCCTAAGACGCTCGTAACCGATGATTAGAACTTGTTGATTCTTCCTGTGATAGAGGAATTACGGCGAGAACAACCAAAGAGTGGGTATGCGTACACGTTCATGAACATTAAAGCCGTTTTCTTGTCTTTATCGCAAGCCACGACGCCCACGCGATCTCTCCCAAGCCACTTAAAAAACTCTGCTTTCCAATTCTGGGTACGTAAGTTCGTTTGAGGAAGTGCAACAATGAAGAAGCCACTTTACATTAACGAGGGAAACCGGACAAACAATAAGGACTTTCTCCACGACAGAAGTTGCCCCAACGTAAGGATTTTGCCCTACTGGAAAATCAGAGACCCTCATTTTCATGGAGAACGAGGACAGACTGAGGAGTGTCCAAATGAGTGCAATAGTCTGGTCTGCTTAGTATCTCGTGAAAGATGAGCTGGAATCAGCGCACAAACCTGCAAGGTTTTTCCAAGACCCCTGAATGCGTGGAAATCAGCAGAGAGCTCGATGGCAAACTAACATCCCTTACATCTCGTCAGCTAGAACACAACCTTGGCCTTCATGCTTCCGCAACCCCATTACGGCTTCATACATAAATTTGACGCCTAGATATTCTTAATGAACAGTAGAGAAAATGATAATCGAAAGATCGACCTTCAAGTTGATGTGGTCTCATCCCCCGTGACAAGATAGGATCTAGTACTACAGGAACGACCGGTAGATTTCTAGGAAAGAATTCGAAGTCGGAAGCCCTTACGGAAAGGTCATATCTTACCTTTTATTGAATCTTTTCATGTGGTCACTCGTGGGGGCCTTCATGACAACTGCGCCTTCAGCTTCTGGATCGTGGCTGAGGATTTTGGAATAACATGCCAGTCCATCACTTTATAAGTCAAAAGATGTATCGGGCGAACTGACAGTGGACCTTTGGGCTTCTTTGGGACGGGGGCAGCATAGAATGAGGAGGGTGAAATAAATTTGGTAAGAGAAACTGCAATGACTGAACCCGAGGAATTTTGGGCAAGGGTCGTTTCTTCGGATTCCAGCATTTCAGCAGGAACACCAGCACTACTGTTACGGGAGGGTTGGATGATTGTCGGGAGTTGGGATTTTTTGACCTGGTTTTCAAGCTGCACTTCTTTTCCAGCAATGTGAGTACGATATCCCGAATTGAGATGATCCCCCATCCAATTTGTGGAACCCATGCTTCAAGGCAGTTGGATGAGAGAAGATCAGCCATGATTAGTTCGAACACACTTACAACTTCCCATCTTCGGAAACCATGACCAATTTCCCGTCAGTTTGCGATACATAGGCGTCGCCGTCCCAAGTTTGGTGCTTTTTGGTTTGCGGCTTACGCCTGGTAGTGATAATATTTAGAGGAGAATGGATGGAGGCGGCAAGTACAAACCAATTTGCCGTCCAGTGAGTTTCAATCACGTCGGAGAGGGGATTGTTAGTAGAAACCAGCTCCACAGGGTGCAGAGGTTTCCGAGGTTCAGGATTTCCGGTGGAATTCGACATTCGGGGGTGGTTAAGTTTCGGAGGAACAAACTGATTTGCAGGTCGAGGGTTGGTCGTGTTATGAACAGATATGTGGTCGATGGACGAAGTGCCGAAGGCTCGACCCGAAAGGTATTCACTCCTTGTTATCTTCCGGTCCAATTCGATATCTTTGCCACCGACCGAAAAGGCTTGTCCTTCCTGAAGTGGCCACTCGGCTTTTCCAGAAGTAATCCTGTTCCGTCTTCAGAATCAAAGTGAAAAGTCTCCCGATGTCAAGTACCCACTGCCGTCCGTCGATATCATATAATGTAGCCTTCGCCCGACTTGCGACCAAGATAGCATCGCCGTCCCATGTCTTGTGCTTCTTAGTCTGAGGGTTTCTCCTACCGGGCGTGCAACATAGGCTTCCGTTAAACATTTCATAGTGTGTTGTAGACGCTCACCATTGTACCATCCAATATTGTTCGTCACCTCCGGATGTTGCAGATGAGTCTAGAGCAATGCGCTTGCAGCGTGCATCATCCCCTTCCTGGTGGTCTAATTTCCTTTTGGACACATTTGGAGCTTGGAATGCAGGCATGAGTGGTGCGCTTCTAACTGCTCGTGTCACCAATTTGGTGAAAGAGGCGTGATGTGACCGATCGTGCTTCAACGTAAGTAGGCTACCTTACGACTACGTCACGGTGATTCACCGGCATCCATTGATCCAACTCTCAGAAACCCATATTGCCCAGTTGGTATATTTTGTTTGGATAGCACGCATGAAAGAGAGGATGTCTGGCTCGCATACTTATACGAAAGAGACGGTGGTACTTTCAGACAGAATCAAGTGCCTTGAGGTCGGACCTGATCTCTGTTAAAACGCGCGTTGTGGCTTCTGATCTCCAAGCTCCGACCTCTTAGGCAACGAAAACGTAGAGGCCAATAGTATTCTGCAAACCCGCCGTGAGGCTACGAAACAAAAGGTTTTCCGTGAGGACGACTAGAACACAGAGCCGTCCAAGACTCCTGCAACTCGAACTTCGTGTGCACCCTTATCGGGCCCCAAAGTACTCGCCGTACAATCAATGTCCATCTTCTGAATCGTCCTCTTCACGGGCGACCGGTTGTCTTGGTTCGACCTCATGGATCTTGCATAGATGATTTTGGAAACACGAGCCCTAAGTGTTGAGCACTTCTCCGTGCTAGAGTTCCTCGATGCTCCATTTAGAGCGAAGATCGACGGTATAATCGTCGTGATCTCGGGCTAGGAAACGGTGCATGGAAGCCCAACCTATCATGACGGCGTTATCTAAAGTGGTCACACAATATTTAGCACGACGAAAGCTACAAGGGATGCAATGGATTACCTGTGCAAAGGGACGGAGGAGGAAAACTCAGGGAAATAGGAGCCGCCGTTTCCACTTTTGTTAAACACTGTGCCAAGCTGTATGATATGCAAGAGAATGAGCCGAGATATCAGGGACATCGGAGGAGGAGACAAACCACTGTCTGAGGTATGAGTTACTTGCAACACCACCGCTCACAACGACATCACGGAGTTCTATCTTATTTTTTGCGCACCATTCAAAACCAAGAAAGAGCTTTTCCTCCAGCTGAGCGATGGCCGCAGTCTGGAAATTGCGAGCCAACGCAATTTTCGTAGGTGTATCAAGATTTTGGATTCCACCTTGACTAGCAATGTACCTTTCGGTGTAGGAATGAAGAGAGGCATAGGAAAAAGCCATTCTTCCACGAAGAGGACGTGGAGCGGGAGGTAAACCAGGTAAAGGTCTGCCCCACGGCTGGGCACAGAATTGCTCTAACGCGGCACCAGGTCCAAATGCAGTCCATGGGAGTCCAAGCATGCGGGAAACCTTGTCGAAAGATCTGCCTATGCTCTCATCTTGTGTTGTAGCAAGGAGACGGAAAGAGGACAGAGAGGAGGCTAGGAGGAGAAGGGTATGGCCACCAGATACGAGAAGGGTCAGAAAGGGAAAATTAGGCGGGTCCGCGTAAGAAGTAAGGAGAGGGGTGAGCGCGTGTGCTTGCTGTTGAATGTGAGAGCGAGAATCTCGGAGAAGCGAGGAGAAGCGTTACCATATGATGGACTCCGACTATCGGGAGGTTCAGAGCTGCAGCAAGGGATTTCGCGGCATTTGAACCAACGCTCAGACATCCGCCAATACCTGGGAGAAATTCAGCTGGGTAAAGGGTCGGCAGGAGTATCGCTGACCTGGACCTCTTGTGAATGCAATGCCATCTATGTCAGTGGCTACATTGAGATTTGCCTCGGTGAGGGCCCGCCTGACAGCTAGAGGCTACCGTGAACGTGTGGAGCGGGGAAATGAGCTGTGGAAGCATGCTGACCATGTTTCGCTGATGGCCTTGGATGGCCAACATGGGATGTATGCCGCCATAGGGTTCATGGCTGAGATAGCAGGTGAGGGACGCCGAGGAGTAGAGAGAGGACGGCCCTACAGGTGGTTCTGCTTGATGACGACATTTGAGAGGATCTTACGGGCCGAGGTGACGACGGCAGCGCAGGTGTCGTCGGCGGAAGACTCGATGGCGAGGACGGTAAGGTGACGGAGCATGTGACCCGGTATGTGACAGATCTGTGACCTTGCATTGACATCCTATGTGGACGTCGCATGGACCCCGACGGTCGCAGGACCAGTCTGCCCTGCCACCGTCCTCCGCTTCCTCGTCCGACGACGGTGCCGACGCCCCCCGACGTTCCTCTACCGACGCCACGCCGCGCCCGCCCGCCGCCACCTCGCGCTTTCTCCCCTCGCCGCCCCCAGTCGCCGACGTTCTGACCGCCACCCACGACTCCTTCGGCTCTTCCAAACGTCTCGGCTTCTTCACCGACAAGCTCGTCTCCCATAAGAACTCTTTGAACCCCAGCCAGCTCCTCCATCCCCACAGCCATGCTCGCAGCGACTCTCATCAGCCCTCGTCCTCATCGGCCGGCATGACCTCAACCCCTTCCTCTTCTAGCATCTCCAAGTCTCACACCTCCCCTTCCAAGGTGACCTTACCACTGAATCTGCCCTCAGCTCACCTTTGAATGTTTGAATTGTCATTCCAGGCTTCCTACGGCCGCACTTACGATTCAAAGCTCGTCTCGAGAGAAATGCACCGCCTCGGCAACTTACCTCATCCCCTCGCACCTCCAATATCTTCGGCACCGTCTATTACATCTCTCTCACTCCCTAACCCTGCACAGACGAACCTTACCTCCAGCTCCCCGTCCGAACCCTGGGGTACACTCCATGTATATGTCTTACCCTTGTTCAATGGCGAGCCACTCAGGGTGCCCATGTACGCCATCTCATTTATCTAAGCCAAAAGCACGATTTCGATTCTCCCCTTCCAGCGAAGACCTCAATGTTCTTGTCAAGCGACATATTCAGTCTGTCGTGACCTCGTCCCCATCAAAGGCCCTAGCCACCCTCGAGAACGATGCATCCGAATTGATCGCTTCTGGAATGGTCACTCTAAATGCCAAACTCATGGGCATTGAGAATGAAAAGCTCGTCGCCCGCGTCGTCGAGATCTGGGGATTCTTTTGGGATCAGGTTCTGACTTACGTTGAAGGCGTAAGTTCCTGTTCAAATTGTCGCACTTCCTCCCTTCATTCCATCTAGGTTCTTTTACCTCTTCAAACGGATCCCCTTCTTTCGTCCCTCTACCGGACACCTAAACCCCATCGCGCAACATCGCCAGGTCGACAAGGTCCCAAGGGATCTGGGACATCAATCATGACCACTAACACTTCCACCTCTCACATTGATGTCCGCAGCGTCGCCCTCCGCTCCTTCCGTGACAAAGTTATTTTGCCACTTTCTTCGCGATTGTACATGCGCCTGGCAATGCCAAATAGACAAGATAACTATCAAGAGACCTCCGCATATCAACTGCCGCGGTTGCAACAGATGTACGTCTTTCCACCCACCATCTCCTCGACTCCTGTTGACAGATATCACAGGCTTCTTGTCCTGACCTCACAACGCCGACAGCGGCCCGTCGCATTTTCGCTCACTACCCCAGCGCCAGCACCCACACCAGGCGAAGCAGCCATAACGGATCTCTTGCGGCTCGTAAGCATCCCTGGACATCAATTACAGACATCGAAGAGCCCCGGACACATGAGCCCACTGAACCGTGCACCTAGCTTTCTTTCTGGTGGTGTGCCTCGTGATCGCCGTGGACGCATTGCATATAAATCACATGGGAAAGGTTTACAGCCATTTGCGGGACCTGGAGACGGCAGGGATGGAGAGTCCGAAGGCAGGCGTGGGGACGAGACACCACGAAGTGCTCATTACATAGGAGTTGTAGAACGAGAACGGGACAGAGAGTTTCTGGAGGCGCTCAGGTTGATCTCCTTCATTTCTTGCCCGCTACCCAAGCTGATTGCGCTTTTTATAATAGGAGTCCCGACCCGGAGAGCTCTGCCGGCGTTGGCGGGTGGGGCCTGGGTGCTGGTCATGAGGATGTCGGTAGGACAGGAGACGAGGAAGAAGAGGATGAGCCTCTAGATTGGGATCAGGCTCAGGTACGTTGCTAACGACTCGTCCCACGTTCTTTTCGTTTGAATCGCCCTCTCTCCAGGCAGTTGTTGAACGTATGGTTGGGATGCCTGATCTCAAAAGGAAGTAATGATTTTATTATAGCAAATCATTAGCAGACAATTGTATTTTTCCACTCAAGGGTATGTAAATTGCAACGACGCTTGTATTTCCTAGTATTGGGAGCTACCATAGCTGCTCATGAGCGTTAAACAGCTAACTCTTGCGACTCAGTTCATCCAATCTTCCCAACAGGATCTCAATGCGACTTTCGAGACCACCAACGTTGCCACGAACAACGACACGATTTTCCTCCAAACACTTCTCCACAGTCTCTACAGCTCCTTCAAGTTCGGCCAGGGCTTCCCTCGCCTTATGCTGCTCGTCTTCCAGACTCTTGAGTGTCTCTTGAAATTCGGCAGCTGATGTATGCAATGCAGATAGAGTGCGAAGTCGGGTCAAAATGTGAGGAATCTGAGGTAACGAAGGACCAAGACGAGACAGAAGCGGAAAGACTTGCTCTTGAATTCGTGAGGTTTGTGGCCCTGAGATAGGTTGAGAAGGATGGCGTCGGTGGGAATGATGTTGTGCAGAGGCACGGTCAAGATCCGAAAGCAGGAGCTTAAGGCGGCGGGAAATGGAATCAATGTGACGAGGTTGGGTGAGCAACGTCAATTGGGCGTTGAGTCGCGTTATGAGGGGCAGTAAGGGCGGCGGTAGCGGAGAAGACTGCCATAGAGATCTCAGTTACAAGAAGGTCCGGTGGAGCAGAGGACGACCTACCTCGTCGGGAGTCGCGCCCGAAGACCCGATGACTTTCTCCAACTCTCCGACGCGACGGTCGAGATCCAGCATGTTTTTCATCTGGGGCTTGCTGCCTGCAATATCCTCCTTCTCCGAGTTTACGTCGTCCTTTCCTTCATCCTTGTCATCGGGTGCCTCAGAGTCTTTCGCCTGGTGGAGAACGGCGTTGACCAACTTTCCTCGTCCTTCTCTTTCCTTCCTGATCTTCTCTAAGCGTGCTTTCACGTCGACTAACCCGCGAATTAATTCGCCTGGATCAACATTGTCGTCTTCGATCTCCTTAGCCAGCAGTGGATTTGACGGGTCGGCCAGTTCAGTTTCTAGGGCGGAAATCTCGCCTTGGAGAGTCCGGAGACGGTGCAACAGCGGAAGGGGTCGCGAACCGCTTAGACCGGTGGGCGAGCCGGGCAGGGTAGGAGACGGGGGGTATGCGTAGTGTGTCTGTACGTGGCCTAGGTATATGGACTTGATTAGCTAGGATATGGCTAAACCGGTGGTAAAATAGAGTGCACCACGCCTCCTCTCAGCTTTCCTGAATAGTTTGCTTGCGTCCTCTGGATCCATGAGGTTGCTCAAGTCGATTTCCTCTTTGCCATTGACGTCAGCTCTGGTCCGCGCCGCTCGCGATGTTAATCCAGCTTCTTCGTCGCTCTCTTCCCCTTTCTGCGATGATAGGATGACTTCTCTATACCGACTGCATGGAAGAAACCTACAATGGAATGCGCCGAAGGAAACACATCCTCAGTCTCGTACACGTCAGGAGCCGTGTCCTAAAAAAACGATGAAAACAGGATAAGTGAAGGGTATAAAGATACAAACTATATCCGGAAGATCTGCATATTTGTGTGTGCTCATGGTTGCGAGAGAAAGGGACTAAGGCTAGGCCTAAAGAGTGAGAGTACTAAGTAGGGTCATTCAGTTAAGCCACGGACTACAAAATGTCAAAAAGAACGTCACCTGAGCGATTCGAACACTCGCGGTCAAAGACCAACCGCTTGACTGAGCTCAAGCTCGTAGCAGGCGATCCCGTTAACCACTCCGGCAAAGTGACCATGTGCAAAGTAGGAACAGAGGATATTATCTCAAGTCATCAAACATGATATCCTGACGACGAATGACGAGCAGCAATGATTAATGACTGGAGAAAAGCACTCATCGCTGCACAGTCCTTCTGGTGGGTATGTCCTGGTCATCCATGGTGGTGCAGGGACCATGTCAAAGAAAGGCTCGACCTTTGAGCAGCAGGCTGCTTACAAGACCTCGTTAAGAGCCGCTCTGGAGGCAGTAAGTCCTTTCGCCGCTCACGAATGGCCCCATGAAAATCTCTTCCAGGGGTACAAGGTCCTTCGCGATGGAGGAGAAGCCATGGATGCAGTAGTCGCAGCCGTAACCTCGATGGAAGGTGGATCCTGACATCGTCTGGTTGCTGAAGGAACTGATTGCACACCAGATAACTCACTGTTCAATGCTGGCAAAGGTGCTGTGTTCAACGCTCAAGGAAAGGTATTGTAACTCGGGTTCAGCGTTTCCTCGATCACCCAGATCTTTTTTAGAATGAACTTGAAGTCTCGATTATGCTGTCCAAACCACCCGCTTCACATCCCGACATCCCTCTCGGCCGACGTGGTCTTGGCCTTGCCCTTCTTACGCGTGCTCGCAATCCCTCTCAGTTGGTTCGCGCTCTCTACCTGTCGCCTTCTTCAGCCCCTCATACGTTCCTCTCTGCGGCTGTGGCGGAAGACCTCGGCGCCTCTCTCGGTGTTGAACTTGTCGATTCATCCTACTTTTTCACGGAACATCGATGGAGAGAACACCGGCGCGGGCTAGGACTTCCTGAGGATCCTCTTCCCCAAGACCTTCCCCCTTCTTACCGGCCAGAAGTTGCTATGCCATCTCTCGACCAGTTTCCAACGGGTACGGTGGGGGCTGTGGCCTTGGACATCAGAGGTTGTATTGCCGCATTAACATCCACGGGTGGGCGCACCAATAAACTCGTGGGCCGAATTGGGGACACGCCGTCTATGGGAACTGGATTTTGGGCTGAAGAATGGGCCCCTCACTACGCGGGCGAGCAGAGCTGGATCCACAGAGTAATGTCCAAGATATTTACGAATAGCCCACGGCCCCATGCAGTAGGCATTTCTGGTACCGGAGATGGCGATGTGAGCTTCTTCTATAGCAACCATAATCCTTTTCGACTCTGCTCTGCTCTCAGTATTTCATCAGACATGCCACTGCTGTTACTATCGCTCACAGGGTCCAGTACCTAAATGAAACATTAGAGGCAGCTTCAAAACAAGCTGTAGATGATCTAGCTGTGCATGGCGGCATAGGAGGCGTAATTGCACTCGATGATCGAGGCAATGGTAACCTATTTTCCTTTTTTAATTCGCACCATTCATGCATTCTTCACAGTGGCCATGCCGCTCAACTGTCCTGGAATGTACCGTGGGCTGATCAGAGAAGATGGCATTCCTAAGACGGCGATCTTTGCGGACGATGTTCTGGATTGATCCTTCACACTCACTACTTACAGATCTACAATAGATGGTATCCTCGGGGAAGAAAGGCTGGTTCTGACTCCCGAGAAACGCATACTCTTACCTCTTTATATGATTTTCCTTTCCAAATACCAGATCCTCCGGCTGAACTTTTCCTCATGCCTCACGGCCGTTCGCAATTCCAGTCAAACGAATACAACATCACTGCCCACTGCAGCGCCATTCCTGATGCGTAACACCTTTCTGCGAAGGCTACAAATTACAATTGCTCTGTGACCGCAATCGTCCTCTCCTATTCTAGATCTTCGGAAGGAGCCAAACTCCGGTCTCAGCGGCAAATACGATGAAAATAGGATGAAGCCTTATGAGGCTTAATGAACTTCAAGCCTTGGCTCTGAGCGGATAGATCGAGGATGCATGATAAGAGATTTTCGCAAATATGGATTTACAAATTGGAGGGCGGATGTATCTCGAGGGAGTTGACGTCATATTCTTCAAGGAAATATAACTTTATTTATTTTATTTATTTAAATCCTTAATTTAACCATTGGAGGCTTTGGAGAGGGCCCTTCGGAGACGCTGCCTTAGGGGGCTTTCCTCGTCGGAAGAGGACTTTCCTATCGTCCCGGTCGCAGTGACGTCCTGGTCTAGCATCTGGCTCGAAGTAGAACCCGTACTAGTGCTGTCACAGGGATCACCGTTGGAATCGACAATTTCTATGCCTGTTGGTCCACTCTCAACTGATTCGACGCTTTCATGAACGACTGCCACACGTGTCCACCGACGTTGGCGAGTGTACTTGGAACGAGAACAGATGAATACGGTGGTAGGAAGTAATTCGGGATGATACACATGCCTTGCCAATACCACCTTTGCCACTAAGTGTCTCCCACTTGTTGTCGCCATAAATCCAACCGTCTGGATCAGTAGGGATAGAATCCTCTTCCGCATCTCCTGGGCCTCCATCATACCCCTCATCGTCATCATGGTCCCCGTTTCCTGTACTGGTGCCGCCTATTATACCTGACTCGCGCATTTTCCCAGCAGCTTTTAGTAGTCTGCTGCCGCTGCCGCTGCCTCCAGAGGCGGACAATGCGTCATCGGGGATCGGTCTCTCGACACGATTGAGGCGACCTGCGTCCGTACGGACGAGAACTTTCCATTCTGGCTCTTCCCATCGCCAGATGGCTGTCCTTTTGACACGCTTACCTTTCCCATCAGAAAGAAAAACTGTTGTGGGTACTGGAAGTGGGAAGGCGCTCGGAGGAGAGACCGGTGAGTGGATGGGTGGTGCAGAACACCATGAAGGTCGCTCGTTTGGTAGGAGAGCAGCCGTCCAATCCAGGCCCATCCACCAGCGCTGGTTCTCGTATATGGTGAAGAGGAAGCGAAGCTCTGGAACGGCGATCGAGGACATTGTTGTTGGCTGCTGGGAGATGATTATCGGTGGTAGTGGTTGTGCAGTGAGAAGGGAGATAAGATGGCGCAGGGTGAATCGGCACCAAGCGCTGCGGAGGAAGACAGCAATGAGAATTTGGGTGAATGGGGCGCGAACAAGGAGAAGTAGCGTTCCAGCAAGAGCGAGGAGGATGCGGAGGGGGACGCAATAGGTGAGAAGAAGATAAGGAGGGTACAGGATGGCGACGATGCGGAGGGGTGTGCGATAAGTGGAAGGAAGGGGCGGCGGAGGTGGGAGCAGCGAGTGTATGGTCTCTAGATCAGTTACAACGGCTTGCAGCCTCTGTTCCGTAGTTGGGACGATCTTTGCCCTGCGACGGGGCATGACGATGAGCCCAGCGATCAGCAGGGGGAGCAGATATCGCAGAACCATCTCGGCGGAAAGACAGATGGCCCACCAGCACGCGACAGCGAACCCAGCCAGGTGCCAGGACTGGCGCCAGCTGGCGATCTCGATGCCATAGCGTGCGCTGGCAATGAAAGGGGAAAGCTGGACGAGGATGGCAGTGAGGGGTTGAGGCACGGAGCGGACAAAGTCGGCAAGGACGATGGGCATGGGAGACGGAGGGACGTGATCGTATGCATCTCATCGCTGCGACCACCGTCGCCTGGCTTGTCTACTTTGTCGTCCTCAACGCCGCCGCCCGTCTCATTCCGCTATTCGACGCGTCTCCTCGCCTTGTACACCCATCATTATGGCCGCTCGTCCGCTGGGACAGTTTCCACTTTGTCGCCATCGCCAACGACGGCTACAGATATGAGCACCAGTGGGCATTCCTCCCTGCGACCCCCTTTCTCGTGAGCCTCGTGCCTCTTCCCTGGTGGCCCCTCGCCTTGCTTGGCCTTGCATGCGCTTCGACGACGACCCTCTACAAGCTGACCCTCCACCACTTCCCCGCCTCACCTTCCCTGGCGCGCCTCACCGCACTCACCGCCCTCCTTCCCAGTAGTTCTCCGACACTGTATTTCGCCCCATATGCGGAGCCCTTCTTCACATTTTTGTCATACAAAGGTATGTGCCATTACATCCCAATGAACTTTTCGGTGACACCCATCCACCAGGAATGCTCTATGCAGCACAAGAGCAATGGGTTCTTGCCACCGTCTGTTTCACCGTCGCTACTGCCTTTCGATCAAACGGTGTTCTCCTCGGCGGCTACCTCGTTTGGGGCCTCGTCGTCCATCCGTTTCTCACCCGCAAGAAGGTCTGTACCGTCCGCCCTCCCGACTCCTTCACCTCACCGTCCTATCTTGGTCCAGACCTCATTGAGTCGTATAACATATGCTGCTGTACTCGCCGCCACTGTCGCAACGCCTTTTGTCTACCACAGCTATCTTGCATACCAACTCTTCTGCACACCCACTTCCTCTGTTCATCCCCCACCTTGGTGTTCCCACCACCTACCTTCCATCTACACCTACGTTCAGTCAAAATACTGGAACGTTGGCTTTTTGCGCTACTGGTCCCTCCCACAAATTCCCAACTTCCTCATCGCCACCCCACCACTGATGCTATTACTTGCCTTCTCCTTTCATCACCTAGTCTGGGCCTTCTTCCCCCTTCTCCGTTTTAGGTTCCTTTCCTCTTCATCCCTCCCTCACGTCGAACCGACTTCTCCTTTTCTGACATCTACTATAACACCGCACATCATTCATACCATTTTTATCTCCTTTACGCTCCTCTTTTTTTCGCATACACAGATCATATTGCGGCTCGCCGCCGCCCTCCCTACTATCTATTGGGCCGCAGCCTGGCTTCTAGTGGTATCCCCGAAGAAGCCCTGGGCCAGATGCGCTTCCCTGTGGCTCTGGTGGAGTGTTCTCTGGAGTTTCATATCTGTAGGTCTGTGGGCTGCGTTTATGCCACCTGCCTAACCCCTGTCCTAACAAAACCGCCGTATATTATACATAATAATAATTCAACATCTCGGGACTGAAACTACATGATCAGGAACACTACAACTTTCGACTCGTGCTCAGTACGTGAATTAATGCAACTATATCCACACTGGACCACCGCTGGGTACAGCGGTAGAAGGCAGACAAGGTAAGTGGGGTATATGTGGAATGCGTGGTAGTCACGTCTTTGCATGCCCAGGCCGATGCACCTGGTATACTATGCCGTAGTACCCGCTGCAGAGGCGCTGGAGAGTTGCTGAACTTTTTGCTGCGCCAGCAACTCAATTTGATATGTCGTAGGCACCGCTGGCTGATTCAGGTGAAGCCAAGGTATCTCGTATCCACCTTCGCCGACATGAACTGTAGCGTCTGCCGCCACATCGAGAATACCTGCCGGAATGATGCCGAGAGAAGCGAGTGCCCCTTGCGTCAATACTACACCCCCGAAGACACCGGAGTTGACGGTTTGGCCAGGGGGCACAACGAACGAGGGGAACGGTTGGTCAAAGTGTGCGTAAACCTGACCATGCAGTCCTGCATCTGATTGCACAAAATCGAGAACCAGCGAGGCAGGCAAAGGATTGTGAACCTATACGAACGGAGTGGAGTTAGTCTCATTTCTACTCTAGATTGGAGAAAGCCGCACGTCGAACGAAATAGAAACGGTATTATCGACGAAAGTCTCCAGAGATATAAAGACATTGATATGCGTTATCAAGCTCGGTTGGTTGAGACCTGATCATATGAGATATCATTTGGGTATACTCAAAAAGAACGATGTCCTCCTCACCAGTCAGTGCTGTATTTAACTGGAGTTGTGACAGTCCAGCATTAAGGGACGGGAATGGACTACTACCGCCGTCCCCATGGATCATGAGTGGTAACTGATCACCCTTTTGGATGAATCGCGTCAGGAATTGCTATACCATCCCAACTTAATACCATAGCGAAATCCATGAGAGGGTTGACACGCACCTGCGCAACAGTATCGTTCGCATTCGCGGGTTGGTAATGAAAGCTCAGCCGCGGCCAAATTAGGTCCTGGATGGACATCCAATGACTATAGTGACACCTGTGAGATACGTCCTCAGCAGACCCAATTTACCAACTTACGGGAATAACTGCGCGACCTATCGTGACATCTTCATAGATAACGGGAAGAGATATACCGACCGTGCTGAGACTTATATTGGACAGGTTTTCCAAGGAAGTCGACAAAGTCGCCAGGATGAACTCGTCCCCACCAGCCCCACCGCTACCTCGGATTACAACGTCGATCAAAGCGGTGGTATGCTCGAATGAATTGATGCCTAGAAATAAGGGGAAGTGCCATGAGCATAGGTTAATTTCGATAGAAGAAGGCTTGCCGTTCAAGCTGGAAGGGGCGTTGAATGATATACCCGTGATAGGGATATCGCCGACGGCTGTTCTAGCTACCACATCGGCGGTCCCCTTAATGATGACGTCGACCTCCTTCAAGAGGGTTACTCCAGCAAACAACCGAGCAAACGCAGGAGGGGAAAGTGCCTTCAAAGGGACATCGTGGAAGGAGATCTCGAGGTCAGCAACGTTCCCGTTCGATGCTCCGGCCTTGACGGGGACCTGAGGCAGCACGAGCTAATGATGATATTTCAGCTAAAACACTGGCAACCTTCTGAGCTCTCACTCACCTGGGCAATATCCACTCCGTTCCCATTAAGAATGATCGTCTGTCCTGCCTGTATAACTTGAAGGGAAAAGCCAAAAGGGTTTTTGTACTTCGCGAGCGAGGATTGAGAACTGGTTGGCGGCGCGAAAGCTTGGTCTGGGGACACCATGGTGACGCTCAAATCATTCAAAATAATGGATTGGATAACCTATCGAATTGGCACCTGATTAGTTCTGATAAACCACGAGAAGGGCTCTCTGTGTGACTTACATTGAACTTTTGTCCAGGAAGGGTAACTTCCAGGGTTAATGTCTTGAAAGCTTCACTCAACCAGGTCACAGGCCCGTTGGATCCAGTTGACTGCACAGTTTCTCCTGTCACGGTCAAAGTTTGGTTCTGTCCAGTCAAAAAGCCTGAAAAAAGGACGCCAAGATTCGTTAAACCGAATTGCAAGCCGCTAAAGACTCGAGTTAAAACTACGCAGAGGTGAGTATTAGATCGTCATACCTGACACATGTGGGGTTGCTTATTTCAACGGTGGTCGTGACCTGAATGAAATAAGTACACGCATAAGACGCATTGTGATGAACGGCGAGCGCACAGGTGGTTTAAATTGCGGATCGTCGATTAGGAATTGGAATAAAGCTACATCTAAAGAAGCATTACTTAAAACAACTCCAGTTAATCCACCTGGGGTAGCGGTCCGAGATCGACGCCATTTTGTTGGGAGGTAATTGTCAGAAGGTTGATAATTGCCAACGGGTCGAGGTTGAACTGGAGAGGAAAGACAGGGGATATCATAGTCGAATGGCCGTCTGCGTGTACGGGAGATGAATGTATGTCCACGTTGTTGATCTTCCCAAGCAATATTCCATGGAATGTAGCTACTGCATCGACTTCAAGCAGATTGATACTAGCGGTGAAAGGGTTTACAAGGGTGAACGAGACGGAAGCTACACTTGTCTTGATAATATCCAGAGGAAACATTGAGGAGGCGTTGCTAATCAGAGTTTGTCGCAGGGCGGGGATGGTGACGGGCGATAAATGGATTTGAGACAGGGCGGACTTGAGGGATTGGATGGGTGTGGATCCAGCGGTGCCGCTCATCGTTGTGTCAACGTCTATTCCCTGTAAAAAATTCTGCAGTAAGGTCTGTCCTGCAGCAACAGCGGATCCAGACGGTGCAAAATGCACATCTAAAAGTAATCTTGTAAGTTAGAACGGCTTCAACCATCCAGCTAACGCACCTGTTGCGTAGCTTGCATTCTCAGGGTGTATTACGAGGTTGTCCTGGGCAACGTTGAAGATCAAATGTGATTTTATATGACTGAATCACTCACAAGATTGGCCAAGCCGATAGTGTCACCCCTGGGATTCGTTATATATCATGAGCCTGACATGAACGGATAGCAGAGGAAAACAAACAGGAATTGCAGTGAAAATGAAACATCGCCGGTGCCTGGGATACGAGTCATGTTATCTAGGCATGCTTTGCCGACTGGGAAATGCTCACCGATAGTCAAATTTCTAGGTGGCAGTTGCTTGAGTACATTGTGATAAAGAATGATAGGCTTTCTCACCTTGGATTGAATAAGCTTGTGTTTACTTTGATCAATAGGAAGTCCGAGAAGCCATGGTTGACATCTAAACCACCGACGGTAACCGGTTTGGCGTTCAGTCCTTGAAGGCCCTCGATTGAGGTATCCACAGAGAAATCGATTCCCTGAAGGGAAAGTAGCCCCACAGCTGTTTTTGCCTCTGCAGTAGCGGAACCGGAAAGGTGCAAAGTTTGCATTCCCCCAAGAGTAGTTGCAGCAACGAAGCGGTCAAAGGTTGAGTGTTGATTCCCGAAGACATTAAAAAGTACGTTGGAGAAAGTGAGGTGAATGATACGATTGTCAACATCCGTGCGACTTGGAGCTTTGGGAAGGGGCAATTGAGCAAAAGAGGTCCCCTCGAAACCAACGGTGATTGTTTGTTCTAGGGAGGTGATGTCAAGAGGGAAACTAAAGGGCAGTTGGAAGGCCGCTTGAGTCGAACTGCTGCTTGTTAAGGGACCATATGCAGTCGACTCCGTGAATTGCAGCTCTAATTCGGAGAGGTCAATCGATTTGATGACATCAGAGCACCCCACGGTTAGGTAATACGGTGTCGACCTGGAGCGTCTTAATTGCTTGATTTAACCAGCTCACCTGAGATTGGGAACGTCGGACTAATGTTTAAAGGAATTATCAGGAAGATGACCAACCTCAGAGGGCTCTACACCGGCGCCGCGAACCTGCACATCGGTATCTTTGCCGTGGACGAAGTTGTTGAATACTCCGGAGACTGTGGCAAGAGCGATTGAGGATTCCTGCGGCAGAAGACGCCCAACGAGAGCAATATTAGAAGACGACTGAGGGGCCAGGGTCACTGGTCCTGCGCTAGCTACCGACGCAATCAGTGTACCGTCTGCATAGGTGTCAAAATTAATTGAGTTCAGCTGGATTCCAACTTGGGATGGCTATGAAGGCAACGTTGAATTCATGTTGGAGAAGGGACTGGCGAATGAAAGACTTGCATTAATTGTATCCACATCGAGGGTAAGATGTATCCCGCCCGCAGGGTCGTCAGATGGGAGGTCAAAAGTATTGATCTTTACACCGTCTTTCAGCCCATTGAAGCCTTTCAGAGTGACACTCTTCGATGCCAGGCTGATACCGGGAACGCTGATACCTATCACTCTGAATGTTATCATCGAACAAAAAAAAGGGTGATGTCTAACTGACCCAATGCAGTGACTACATGTATAGTTGGGAGTAGATTGTCACGGTGACATAAGAATGCCTATGGTTACTCACCTGTGAGGTTGTCGCCCGAAATCACCCAATCGAATGATTCTGCAGCGAGCAATGTCTGCAAAAGAGCAACATGAGCTGTAGTTCAAGTCCGTGCAAATGAGATGTGCACCTCAGTAAAGTCTGCTAAATGAGCAACATCGGCAACTTGGAAGGTAGATTCCACATCGATCAAAGCTCCAACATCCCCTGTTACTTTCACATCACCCAGATTGATGTTTCCTAAAGGCTTTCCGGCCCAGGTGACAGTGAGACCAGAAGGGAACGAAATCACAGCATCAACTGGGAAATTTCGTATCTAAGTAGTTTCTTTGGGGAAGGCGACGGTATTTACATGGGCCGGCGTTTGTTATGCTGCCTCTCAGCTTGGTACCTATACTCTCATTTAGACTAAACGAGGATGAAAAGATCCAGATGACGCAGTCACCAAAAGTTGATTGTCGAGGATCGGTAATTAGAACGTTGGAAATACTGAAAAGAGGCGATCGAATAAGGATTTTTTTTTAAAATCTTTGATAAAACAGAAGGTCACCCTAAAGCAGAACCGCTGACTATTTTCTGAACGATGGGTTGAGCAAGAATGGGAAGAATAAGATCCAAGCTATCGTCAGTCGCTATAGGTACACCTGGTTGCGTGTATTGCAGAGTTGTTTGGTAGTCGCCTGACGAAACAAAGTTACATGATGCTTAAATTCATGGTCGTGGTCAAGCTTACCGATGGTGACGCCCGCATCCAGTTGTACGTTGGAATGGAGTTTTTTGAAGGTGGGCAAGTTGAATCCCCTATTGGAGGGTGTGAGATACATTCGTGAGAGCTTTCTTGATACAAACTTGTATAGGTCCGCATTCTGCCTCTCCTCCATCGTGGGACCCGCGATGGTCAGATAGCTTATTCCTCCGAGCTGGACTATCCCATCTAAGGGGTCTACGTTCAAGCCTGCTTCAACAGCCAGGGCACGCGCGATTGTGAAGAGGACGGCAGGTTCGAAATTCATGTTCAAATCGAGTGTTGGGGACTGTGTTGTGGATTTCGCTGATACGGTAAAGCCTGTCGTAGATTCGATCGTGCCCAAGGATAATCCAAACGAAGTGACTGTGGATGAAACCTTGTTGATTCGAAGAGGAGCGCTCCATGGGTTAACGAGAGACACGGAGACATGGCTAATGTTGTTCGCTTTACCCGTCGTTGGCAATACTAAGAAGAGAAACTGAATAAGAAACATGGAAAGAATCACAAAACGTTCCCACCTTCGAGCTGGCCTGCACCGATTAAACTAGTATTCGAGCCTGGTAAGGTTACGGAAACACTAAGAGTCCCAAATGCTTCCGCTAATGATGCGGTTTTCGTGCTGCCACTGAATCCAGCGATGACGAGCCCCACATCTGACTCAGACGGTGAGAAAACTGCCATTAAGAAAGAGAAGAATGCCTTCTGAACCTTTCTGTCCAACAAAGTCGTCGAGAGTTTGTCGGCCTTGGGGTTTTTGATTGGGCTAGACGAACTTAGGCATACTGTAATGTATTTCTCTTTGCAACTCACCGAAAAATTTGACTTGGCGGAAAGGGTATTGTTACCCCTGTGGAGAGTCAAATTGGGTAGAAGTACGGTACCGAGTATGGCACCCTCTCGCAAAAGTTGCAAGGCTTTCGGTAAAGAATAAAGTTATCCTAATGGACCAGGAGGGAGATTGAGACTGTGTACTTAAGTCTCCAGTAGCCAGGTCAAGGCTATATGGGTTGAAAATGGAGACCGAGAGACAGACTGAGTATCAATGCCGGACCTCAAGCGGCAGCACTAACCGTCAATTCCAAGCTCGATTCCACTCGTGGTCCCTCCTTGAACATCCACATTAAGAATGCGGGTCATCCCGTTCAAACCATTCAGACCATTCAAGCTACTTGATACGTTTATATTTATGGGGTCCAATGTAATCTGACCGATGCTCGTGTTAGCGACAGCGCGGGAGCTACCAACCAAAAGAAAATCCGCTTTCGCAAGGCTGGTTAAGTTGGCATCTGGGAAAATGGCATTGAGCAGAGCGAAACGGCCGCCCAGAAATATTTATCACTGAATTGTGAAAACGCCGAATGTTGTGAGTCTGGGCAAGACAATTTGGTATTCGAGATCGTAAAGTTGATCTTGCCTTCGGTGTCCGTCGGTCCGAGGACTGAAACGGATGACTGGGAAGCTCCAAGAGGCTAGATAGCCATGTGTGGGAACGAATTGGACGAGTCGTTTGAAGGCCAACAAACCGTTGAAAGTCCCACAACGGGATTTTCACCATTCATAATGTTCAAGCTATTCTGAATTTGGCCAACATCCAAGTGGAAACCAAAAGGCAGCTCTGTGAAACTTATGAGAGAACGGTTTTTTTCAGTGATCGAAAAGGGACATACGCAAGGTAGCTTGAACGTCGTTACTGTTAGCAGTGGGACTCCACGACGAATCCTCATCGAAGCTGAGATTGAGCTCCCCAATGTTTATGGACCGGATCGGGTTGATGGGGACAGAGGATTTGAAGGGCACATTGAGATGCAGTTGTTGGAGTCCCTGGCTGAGCCACGAAATGGTGGTATTATCTGTTTGCAGTGTCGACTCTCCAGAAGCGATGACAGGGGAAGATTGTCCGTTGATGTACTGAGTGAAGAGCTCCGAGACAGCAGCCACATCTGAAGGGCGTGTTTGTGGTTCCAGAACTCCAGTGAGAACGATGTCATTAGGTCCAGGTGCCTAGAACAAATATATGAACTGGAAATTCCGAGGGCTTTTTAAGATAAGCGACGCACGATAACCGTGTTGAAGCTGGTGCCTTTTCCGAGCGTTACATTCTTGTACGAGAGACCAAAGATGGCAGTGCCGAGATTCAAAGCGAAAGGGCTTGCAGACATGAGCCCTCAGAAAACTGTGAGTGATTGCGCATATACCTTGGATTTGTGATCTCTGTCGTGGCTGCAAAATTGATGCCCCCTCGTGGGTTGTCGCTCGGAAGCTGTAGGTTTTTCAAAACGACATTTCCATTGAAATTGTCGAGACCTCACCCCGATCATCAATCAGGAATTTATCCGAGCGACGGAAACAGATCTACCTTTCAATGTGAGGAATTTGTCGAATTTTATTCCTTTAGCAACGGGAAATTTCAAGGCGTGGACGCGTAAGTTTGGACTTTGCAGGCGCCATGTGAAGTTCTGGGACGTGATGAGATGGCCCGAGAATTGACTAAGGCAGCTTCATCGTTGATGATAAAGGTTGTATTTTGATCAACCAAGGCACGCCCATGTTTGGCCGAAAGACCAGATAATTTCATAGATCCAATGCGCACTTGAGTGTTGGCATCAACGACCCACGACACATTCACTGGTTCTGTGAATTCTATCAGGGCGGAGACAGCTCCAGTATGCACGACCTGATGGCTGTCAAGATCGGAATCCCACAAAAAAAGAGGCAAGCGCATACATTCCCTTGCAAACGCAACGCAAAACTGTGAACGGAACAAATTACATTTTTTGACCTCAGAGATCACCAAACAAGCACTGGCCTGTTGTTCTTGGGTTGTGATATGATCGCCTGCTGCACATCCAACCAAAGTTGACTTGTTGACGATTAATTGAACAACGGCGCGGACAACAGGAAAAAGAAGGATGAACAACAAAGCGATACCGATGGGAATCATGACAATTTGAGAAATGATAAACCAGGGTTTCTTGTAGAATGGCTGCGACGTCGACGCATCCCGCGGAAGGCCTGCAGGTGGTGCAGGACTTGAAACGTTTTGACCTTCGGAAAACCGTGAGCCAGCAATAGGAGCGGCATGTTCTTGCAAGGAATTTGAGCGGGAGGAGAGAGAGAAGGGAGATGACGCACCTCTCAAGGATGCTCCTGAGGCAAGGCTTTGATTGCTTGCATGGGGTGTGTCTGCGATGCCACTGCTGCGCCTGGTGGGCGTGATTTCCTCCATTGTCGCGCACGGCCGGGGACACGGGGGGGCGGCGAGGGGGCGGGTGTAGGTATTTAAGGGAAAGAGCGCGACAGGCGACAAGACAGGACACCACCGTCATATGGTCCGGTTCTTGGGGAACTTCAAGTCCTAGGGGTCGTGCGACGAATCAAGTCATTTCCAGCTCCAAGTGGGAACCCAGATCGCATGAACCATGTGGATGCATGATAGAAAAATTAAAAAAATAGAGCGGTCACACGTGGATGTCGAGTCGAAGATTGATTGCGATCAAGTGATGTCATGATCGTACTCTCAAGTTTAAAAAGCTAATCATCAAGCACTCCCAAACTTGCTATGGGTGGACTCTGCTCGCCAACTTCCTTATCAGCTCCGTGGCCAGGTTGTCTCCGAGTACAAGTTTCGTCGATCCCTACTTCTCCCTTCGCATCTTCGGTGGGAACAGAGCAGAGAGCATCATCACTCGTACTCGACCCCCTTCGCTTCAACGGGCCTGTGGACCTCGTTGACCGTCTTTCCGACTGCTTCTCTTCCACCTCTTCAGCCGTCGGTGTTATTTCACCAACATGGATGACCGATTCCGTTGACGATTCCTCGTCCCCTGCTCGATTCCGACTGCCCACGACCTTAACACGGTTTCGTTTTGTAGGATAGGTAGCGTCACCATCGTCGGCATCTTTGCGCCTGCGTTTGGGCACAGCACCATTTCTCCTCTTTCGAGAGTTGGAGTTGACTTTCTCTCTTGTATCGTCATCAAACGTAGACCCCGTGAACAGTAGCGGGTCCCCCTCGTCACGTAAATTTGCGAGAGGATGTCCACGTCCAAAGTCCGCGTCATTGGATTTGACAAGTGTGGAAAGTCCGACACTCGTGAGGTCAAGGGGCGGGAGAGATGAAGCAAGGCGTCCAAGAGGATGATAGAGCGGGAGAAGGGAAAATGTCGGACCCTTTCCTTTTTTCTTCGAGCTAATGCCAGTCTTGATCTGCGCACTCGATGCTTGGGGGAAGAGCGATCCGTGTCTGGAACATGGGGTTGACGATCTTGCGATGCGGGGTAGCGCAGATGACCCGATAAGGCACGAATCACCTGCCGATGGTGACTTGCATGTCATTCGTGGTTTCCTACTTCGCGAACGGCCAGTTTCTGTGGTTGTTGTGTTGGACAATTCGAATTCGTTCAAACTCGTTCCGGAATTCATCCTATGCTAGAAAATACATCCATGACGACATGATGTCCGCAGCAGATTTTAAAAGAATCCATACCTTGCCCTTACAGACGAATTTGCGCGAGCCCAAGGAAATTTTTGGACGACGAGGATTGCTTCTTATCGAGCTCAATGATGTTTCCTTCAGGAGGCAGGGAAATCTTCACCGCGAATAAAATGCGTAGAGTGTAAAGCAAGACGGACCGAAGGGGCAATGGAGAGGACGAGTACACTGCCCATGAAATGTGCAAGGTTTTATGTATAGACACGACTCAGATTTCGGGTCTGAGCACATTGCTCTCGGCATAAACATGTGCATTTACTATTAGATCACCGAACATCTCCGAGAGCATGTGTCCATCTACTGTAGATACTACAACTAATCCCTAGATCCGGATAATTACAAGGGCCTGCTTGTCTAAGTCTTGCCTTCAAGAATAAAGGCGTTAATAGAATCTATGAGCCAGCCAAAAGGGGCTTCATATCCATAAGATACTTCTCGCAGATCGCAGAGAAATAAAACTCGTGCTCCGAGTTGTGGGGTTGCACAAGATTGTGAGCAATCTCATGGGCTAACGTAAAGTACCTATAGAAAAATCAAAGATAAGATACAACTAAAATGACTTGTCGGCATACCATGAGATATACGCAGAAGATAATCTCCCCTTAACGACATCAGAGTCATCTGCAACAATCAATTGTTAACATTGGAGCTCTCCCCGATATTCCGGTTTAGACTTACGCCAATCTTTGTAGTATCGGAGGTTGAGGAAAATACTCCCATTTCGATTGAAAGCGATTAAGCCGCCTCCGAGATCGTAGAATATATGCAGGTTCGTGAGTGGAAGATCATACACTCCCGAAAGCTTCAGGAGTATGTGAATGAACCTCGCTAGAAGGTCATGATGAGTGGCCATGAAATCTTTCTGGGCAGGCACATCTACATCAAAAAGAAAAACGTGTCAGTGGGCAGACAGGGATCATTCTAACCACCGAACCATGTGACAAGTAAACTTTGATTTTCCCCATTTCACCTGCAATATTAAAACGTTGGAGGGAAATCCAAGTGTCAGAAATATGGGGGAGAATGACGAACCAATGCGTCTCAGATCGCCCACCTGTCCAGAAACATCGCAATAGCCCTCGTTCAAGGATTCCTTTACTTGACGCATTTCCTCTCTATTCCGCAACAAATTTCCTGACTCTGGACGACAGGCTTTAATGGCTGTCTCTATATTTGATCCTGCCTAGATATGGACTAAGATCCACAAACGATACCGATTGTTTTCTCACTGATGTCTTTCAAGGGTGTTACTCCAGTACCAGTGTTTGATTTTGATTCCGAAGCTTGCTTCAAGGGGACGCGGGGTGGTGTTGGAGGCTCCGGTGAAGGTGACAAATCAGGTTTTCCTATGAGACGCATAAGAGGATTCTTGGTAGGGTTCGACGGCGCGGGTGTTGAAGGCTTGGTGATTTGTGATGGGGGGATGTTCTGGGAGTCGACAGGGCTAGGTGACAGACTTGAACTGAGAGCCTTTTGTTCTGACTTCTTTGCGGCTTCTGAAGCTTGCTGCTGGGCATGCTGCTGCCTGAGAATTCTGTCAACTGTAGGATGGCGAATTGGCCCCCGTTGCAGTTCAGAGTTATCGTCGGTGCTCACCATTGTACCCTCTTCTCTTCAGAGCTTTCAAGTCAGTTGATAGAATCGTCATGAACAACAGCGCGTCGTTTGCTTTCGGAGACTCGAATATCAAGCGGTTCAATGACGTCGCCACCCTGAATGGGAGTTGACGTCCAAAGTCCATTGAGTGGTGCGGACGTAACTCACTCATACATATCAATCTGTGCATTCCCGGCAATCCAAAGCTGAATAGCGCCATTTCTGCCAAATCTCTGAGCAACAGCGGAAGCGTCCTGCTTGTGAGACAAGCGACGCCCTCCAATAGCCAAGGACTTCGTCACGGAAATTTTTCCAAAGGTCTTCACGGAAAAAATGGCCGGAGATGTCAACGAGCTATATGAAACTAGAGTGCGAGCGTGGCCATGTTCATGTAGGAAAAGCGGAAGCCTTTCTAAGATTAGATTACGAGTGTCGGCAGCAGCTTTGGATTCCTTGACTTCCGACGTTGACTGATACTCCTCTACAACAAGAGAACTCAGGCGTCTGGATCCCAAGAGCCCGTAGAAACCTAAGGGCTGTGAGATAGTGATTTGTAGTAATCTATATGTAATATAGAGACCTTCGAGTATATCTTCTTGTGGTGCAGTGAAAATTGAGTCTCCAAAAGCTTTATGTGCATGGGTTTCATCTGCAATAACAATTTCTTTAGCTTCTCGTAAGTCATACCGCAGTTCCACATCTTCATCGTCAAAATCATCCAGATCAATCTTTGCATTAGATTCCCGAGGCTTCCGTTGAGTGCCTAACAGAACAGGTGATTGCTTCATCCGATTGAAAGTCGCTGTTTTTAACAACCGGTAGTTCACTGCTATATTTCGTAACTCGTTGAGATATCTTGAGAAGAATCAGACAAGCAGCTCATATGAAGTTGAGGATATACCAACTGAGTCGGTCCTTCTGCTAATGCATAGAACTTTCTTGGATCATTTAGCAGAGTGAGGGCAACCTCTTCCACGCTAGGTTCATGCTTCGTGCCGCAAGCAGTCAAAAATCCATTCGCAGGCTGGCCAAAATCGACGAAAACGAAAAGCTTGGATCGGAATTGACCTTTGGCTTCCCCGGCGAAGTAACAGTGAGCAGGTGGATGCCAACGTACTTTATCGTCGCTCTTGTCGCGGACAGGAACCAGTTTGCATTGCGATAGGCGTTGAAGTTCCTCGGAAGAAAAACCTATCCGACACGTTAATTACAAGATTTATGCCGCAAGTGTTCTCAACTCAGCCTGATATCCGGCTAGCAAGGATAGAAAACCACGATTTCGCCTCTGCCTCGTCTTTCGGAGGATTTTCCTGTAGGAATTTCACTATCCGCGATGTGGGAGGATGTTGGATGATCTTGAGCTTTGTAGCCGCATCTGACGGCAGGTTTGGGTCGATCACCCAAAATCCCAAAATCGCCGAATCAGGGCTCGAAAAGACCTAAAATCTATGATATGAAAGGTTGAATGAATAGTCCTATTAAACCTACGTCTTTCGGTGCCTGTAAGGATGATCTGGAGTATTGTATCGCTGGAACGAAGGCAACGTCATTAAACTTTGAAGGATCGTAGTGCTTGTAATGTGTCCCGATGTTGCTCAAAAGGTAAGCCAGTGCATGACGTCGGATCTGATCGACGTCATTTCCCATCCTGTGAGAAAATCTGAAATGGGTGAACGTACGCTAGAGTCTGTGTTGGCACAAAGGTTGACTAGAACGGGTAATGGAGGGTAACGAAGAAGGCCCAGATCGAATAGGAACTTCGCTAGTCGCAGTCTGAAAAAATGGTCCTGGATTGCAGAGCGAGGAATGCCATACCTTCATCAGATGAGCTCCGCCATTTTTGTTTACCCCAATCCATGACAGGGAGCCCCATTTGGCGGAATACATCGAGAGGCTCATAGAGTTCTTGAGCTTGGTAGCGCATCGGTTTCTGACTTCCCGCATCTCCATTGAGTGTCGTTTCCTTGGAGAATGCAGCCGTAACTTTAAGGCGGGCCCACTCCTCATTGCTCAAAGTAGACTGTACAGAGACAAGATATTTTGCGAGATCAGCAACAGTCCACTCATTTGTCTTGATCATTCTGGAGATCGTCAGGGAGGTAGTAAATTTCCTGAGAAAAGAACTTACCTGTTGAATACAATCTGCAGCTCCACATGTTTACGAACGCCCAGAGCTTGGAGAACACGTTCCAGATTTCCCTTTGGCGTGATTCCGGACGGAAAGGCCACAACTGGAAGGTCATGGAAGATATTTGCCTGGACAAAATAGGACTGCTCTGGGGACTTCATCCCGCTTGAGGTGGGTACACAGGTCAAGGTTTTCAGATGGCCATGTACTTCGGTTCTCGCCGAAGCGGACAGGCTCGGCCAGGCGCGTGCAATGATGGAGAGTACTCGCTCTGACCATGTGGCTGATAATGTAAGGTCATATTCGACGGTGGCCTTGCGCGCAGCGCTGCTGCAGATGTATCCAACCCACTCAGGTATGGTTAACTCCGTCCACGGAAAAGATGAGGTTAGGTCGTCAGGGGTGAAATGTTTGCTGATGGTGGGAGGGAGAAGATGGTCGGGTAGAGGTCCCTCGAGTGGGATGATACTCGCAATCGTCCTGGTGTTGATAAACGTTCGAAGAGAAGTCAAAGGAATAATCTTCTCGTTGCCTGAGCCTGGGTCCCCAAGGACCAGGACGGCCGCGTCAAGGAGTTGCTCCTGAGGTCCCAGTTGCAAATTTACACTATCCTTGTTGAGGCCAATCCACCACTTCAGACATGCGATCATTTCCGCCTCCCCAAGAGGCCGCGAGCGCAAGTTCTTCAAGACATCATCAAAGGTGATATTTTTTATCATTCCTCGATTTTGTAATGATGCTATCATGGCTGAGGCGCTCGGTAAAACGTCATCCGGTAGAACAGCAAGATCTTTCAAGAATCCGGAGAAAGCGGGGTCGGGAAGTCGAATTTCGGAGATGTTTCGTACACCGACCGTGGATATGAGTGGAAAGTGGTTCCCCTCGGCACAAGAGAAGAAAGCGGCTTCAAGGATACTCGAAATATCCGTGGACGGAGTTGAAGGATGGAAAGTGAAGAATTTGAGCGCATGTATCGACCGACTCCGCAGCCAAAAGTGGAGTTGCGGGTCTGCACTGTTTAGGGATGAACTTACAGGCGCCGCGCCATCCCACAAGCTTTTGACAGTATTTAGTTCTATTTCGTAGGCTGCGCGAGCTAAAAAGCCCCCCACGTATAGCAATTCCTTGTTCCACACTGAGAATGGAAACCAGGTCAGCCTAGCAGCAAAGACTAAACATTCCCTCTACCTGCGACATTTCGGTCCCTAGACCATAATCAGATAAACGGTCCAAGCTCAGGTACCCTTGTAACGGAACTCACATCAAGTCAATTGACTCTCGCTCCACAGTTGGGATGAACCGGGAAGACATATGACCCCCAAGTCCAGTCGTTTGACCTGTAGCATGACCCTCGGAACGATGTCAGCACTCATGACGGACGTGCCGACAAACATCCACTTACGATAAAAATACGAGCACCACCAGTGCTGGATAGCATCGATCACCATGCTCCTTTAGGAGGGATAGGACAGCTCGCTTACCCATCTAAATCTGCGCGCAATCCTTGGAATATGCTCCCAGTTGCAAAAGCATGACGTTCGTCTTCTTTCTTGCTCGCATCATATTCATCTTTAGCAGTCTTGTAAAAACAAGGTTATGGCAATCATTCAGCTGCGCCCCATGCCACTGAAAGCGGGCTTACATAAATAAGCTCGTATTTGAGGCGATTCGGAGGGTTTTTTTTGGTGGATCTATGCAGTTCAGTAGCAATCTTCTTGCCCAAATGGACATCCACATCAGCGCAAAATATCGATATGCTAACGTTGGTCTCATTGACGACCAGTGGATCTACAGAATTGGTTGACGCTGGAGGGAGAGGTGTTGACGAACGTGGGGTGGCGGCGGCAGATACGGAAGTGAACCAGGATGAGAAAAAACCCCCAGTCTTTTGTTTGACTGTTAAAGGTTGCAATTGACGGGACTTCTTTTCTGAACCTGACGAGTACACCCAATGCATCACATGGGCTTGGATATGGAGTGCTACAGAAGAATGTTAATCTGTGGGAGATGGAGAGAAAGACAAGAAGTACGAGTGGATCTGATATTTCGAATGGTCACCATTCCCGAGCTACTTGTATTGCGCAGGCCCTTTGGGATGCCTAGTTCCTTGGGTACACCGGCCGTTTTCTTAATACGAGCCAGACACTTGTCGTCGAAGAAAAGGCTGACTTCAGCCAGGTACGTCATGAAGGTGATGGAGGATGTCAGGAAACGAGTAAAATCAAATGCTACAGGTATCGGAGCCGGTTCTCGTAAGGTCATGTCGAAGGTAGTCCAAGGAGATGCTGCTTTCTCAGGAGGCAGTTGCCCACGCCTGGCGAAGAGCTGGGATACATGAGATGAAGAGGACTCTGGCAACGTATAGAGGAGAGGCGCGCCTGATCCTTCTTGTCTTTCCAGTAGAATCCCATCCATTGGTCTGAAGCGCCATGTGAGGGGCCGCACCGCATAAGAAAATGGGAGAGAAACTCACCTCCCGAGGTCACGAATGGCTCTTCAGTAACAGAAAACAAGCTGTAGAACCCTGAGTTTGGGGCTAAGAGCAAAAAAGTGCAGCGAATAGCAAGTATACGCACCTACACCAAACGCGCCGATCTTCTCTTCGTCCGGGTTCCCTTCCGCTGGATAAAACTCAACAGTGAAACCCACGACTACAAAGAAATGGAACGAACCAATCTTTTTCAGCCGATTCCAGTCCTCATCTCTGAAGACAATGCCGTTGTTCATAAAACTCCATTGATGAACCTGGGAAAGCTCTAGCCCATAGCTTCACCCCCAGATATACCGCAAAACATACCACAGCACTCTTCAAATCTGGCAATGATTGTTCCAAAGGGACATGTTCTGTGCGAAGTCCCTGCTTCCTATCCAGAAATGTCTTGGTCTCAAATCTAATCTCAACCGCTGTTGCTTGTGCGTCGTCCGAGTTTTGAAGAAGTTCCCGAAAAACGGTGAACTCGCCAGAGTACCTCGCGAGGACTTTGTCGATCAAAGCTCGCTGGTTTACTTCTACAGATTCGTCATGGCCACTTGCCCACTATGTTTATCGTGGTGAACATGCAATTCGCGGCAAGAATAAGAGAAGTGACCACACCAATGCATCCCGTGCAGTCCTTGCCATGTGATGGCGTAAATGAGAGGATCCGAAGTCGGAGATATGACACGAGATTGATTGTGGCCGTTTCTGGTCGCCGTAGCTTGTTCAATATGTGTGCGATGGGGAGTTGATGCAACGTTGATGACGAGAACGACGCGGAAATGTGAGCGATCAAAGCCTGAGGCTGTTCTGCATCATGATCACGCCCAACATCTTTGACAGCGGGGGTAATCTGAACCGCTCGAATGATCTAATACATATGTACATCCTTTTGAACGGACGCGTCACCTCCACTACAGCTGGCACGTTCAGTAGTGGTCGAATTTCATAAATTTGGTTCAAGTGATCCCCACTATCACCAACTCCTTGTAGAGTCATGGTTGCCTCTTAGATCTTAGCCTTGGGTGCTCAAAATGACAACTAGTTATATTATGGGTAAAGTACTCAGAATCGGAACCAGTGACTGACCATGTTATCAATAGTGACAGGCTCATGAGGGCTCATGGTCATCTTTCTTGGCCTAAGTTTTAGTGGGAATGAACAGGAATACCTATATGCATGCTTTGGAGACGAAAACGGTGATGAAATGTAAACTTAGAACATCCAGGAATGTCACGGTGGACCGACCCATCGGGCAACGTAGAATATGCGTCCGAGTGTATTGCATTCATTGTATTAGGCAGTACTTACTTCAAGTTGAGTGCGAAATTAAATGGAGTCTATCCAGGTCTATCCTTGCCATCGCGAAAGAGAAGTTGAGAAGGGTTGTCGGTGATTGTTTTTAAAGTGCGGGTGAGGGGTATATTGAACCAAAGATGTCCTCATTGAAAAGTCCATGAACAGGGAAATAACGTAGAGTCATCCGTCTTCAAAATCTCGTACCAGGGTCAAGTGGACCTAGAGGACCGTACCGCCCTACTGAACTGTGTTGCCCACCAGGAGCATTTCTCGGGGGCTCACCACTCATGGTGATCGTTGGTGATGTGGGGGATATCATGTTTGGCGGTGGAATGCCAAGGCCAGGTGACGATGCTCGTGTCAAAGGCGCATACCCATTTCCATTCATACTCGCTAATTGCACCGTCGACCCTGTGTCTGACAACTGATATCGAGGAGCGTAGGTGGAGGTCGGCGGTGTGGGTCGTTCGTCAAAACCCGATTCGAGCATAGCTTCCAGCTCTGCACCATCGACGGTTTTAGCCGACTGAAGCTGATTTCGAGGCGGTAAGAGAGCAACCGGCGGAGGCGGGTATTGGGCATGATTCTCATTGTATCCTCCAATCTGGGGTCCCCAATGATCATCGTCAGATGAGGTGACGGAAAATGCGTCAGAACCATCATATTGGCTTCGCGCATCCATCCCTCGGACACTCAGCAAATCCCCATCACGAGTCATGTATCCCCCTGGGTGAGCGCGCGCGAAATCTCGTCGACGCCGTTCCTCGCGTTTCAACTTTCTCAGCCGTGAACGTTCCCAGTCTTCCCAGCGGCGCATAGGCACTTCTGGACCTCTAAACCCAGACCCCGGGCCACCATGTCCATCTCCTTTACCTTCACCTTCTACTTTCCTATATTGCAAGGAAGGTCAAAAAGAGATTCGAGTAGACGGAAGTCGAGAACGTACCTTGTTTCGCCCCACGAAAAGTCGTCAAAGTGCCAAAACGCGTAGAGAGGCAACACAAAGTTCCATATCGGAAGCGCGAAAAGGTAGATCATCATCCAGAACACATATATCACCTTTCTTGTCGTGATCAGGATCAATACGGCTGGGAGTCCGAGGACGGCGACGAGGAGCATGAGGGGAATCGCTTCCTCAAAGGTTTTGGGAGGGCTCAAGGCTATTCCGACAATCAGGCCATATGTCAGGGAAATGGCTATCGGCAATACAACGGTTCCGAGCAGATCCATGAAGACAACGAATTGCATAGAGAAGCAGAAGGTGCCGCAGAGGTTGCGCACCAGAACAAGTTCCATGAGGTTATGGATAGTTGAATTGATCCATCTGCGTCGCTGGGAGAGGAGGACCGGGAAGGTGTCAGGGACAACGGTTCTGCACTTTGCCTGAGGTAAAAACATCATCTTTCGATTAGGGAACGTCCGTAGAAGACAAGTCGTCAGGAAACGATCTTCGCCAAGGAGTAGGAGGTTCTTCTGATGTAAAGTTGTCACTTCAGATTGACTGTATTCCTTGACAATTTCGGGCTTGATGATTAATGGGACCCAGTCATCGCCGGTTGTTTTCCTTGCCTTGAGACGGAACATGGAAAAACAACCAGGCAAGCAGGACACGCCACCAAATACCGACTCGAAAGCCTTGGCGAGGTGGTGAGAAATGAAATATTCAAAAACCTGAATAGCTGTGACCCAAGACTGCCGCTTGTTCGCTATCCGTGTCTCTCCGCAAACACCCATAATCAGCTGGTCGTGGTGCATACAGTTGACAAGGTATCCCAAAGAATCAGGGAAAACTTTAGTATCTGCGTCAACCTATTGGAGCATCACCAATCATGAATGCTACCGCTGGCGAACGACAACCTTTACTCACCATCAATACTACCTCAAAAAAGTCTGGCGTAATTCCCATGAGAATGTGGATTTTCCGGAACAGATCGAAATCCAGGGGGGTCATCCGATCATTGTAGGTGACACGGGAGAAGAAATTCATGAGGATGAGTTGGCTATCACGCTTTCCTCGATTGCCAGGCTTCTTGTCGGTCGCTGCCTCTTGTTCCGTACCACATTTGACGATGATGACCGTTGGTGTCCGACGACCAGCAACAGCTAGAGATAAAGAAGATCAGAGGGTGATAACTTTGGATGCCCATGCAAGGGTTCTTACTGTAATGTCCAGCATACACCAACGCTCTATTTTGCGCCTTGGAACCAGAACCCACGGCACCATAGCTCATGGGTATTGGATTTCCAAATCGAGGGTCAGCTTGCAAAAGTGACACGCATATGTCTGGCGTGCTCCTCTTTTCTCCCGCACCAGTAATCATGCCATCTGCCACAACAAAAAGTAGCTTCCTTGCATCAGAATAGGTTGTGGTGGAAATGGAATCAAGAGTGGTCCTCAGGGAATCTTCACCCTCCGAGTAACAAGTGACGAGACAGACGGCAAAGAGCTCAGCACCGACCCGGTTCAAACTCATGATGGGGACGGAGTTATCGGGTGCAATGAGGGTTGTGCTGGAAGACGAGGCCTGAGGAGTTAACTGCTTGCCAATGGTGTTTTTCCTGGCACCGACGGGACCGGCCCAGGGAGCTGTTCCGTTCATGTTGTCGACGGAAACATTGGCGCCGCCGGGCATAACGGAGGGGCTGATGGCAGTACGGTTGAGCTCGTGGGTATTTGGAGGACCTGCTAGCTTGTGGGACAAGAACCAGTTGAAGATGCATGCCATGACAAAACGAACAAAGACGAGGCCGAGAATGACGACAAGACCAACGTATAGCACGAGGTTGGAGACGAAACAACCTGGGGTGATTTTATCAATGTTGCCTGCATGGTATCGTTGCTTGAGACAAGGGATGGCAGAATAGAGGTCTGAACGTCCGGAAAAGAGACGAGTACCGTCCTTGCCTCCAACGGAAGCACTTTTCTTGAAGAGAGTGCGAAGAGCGGTATCTACAGGATCGGTGGGGATGGCGCTGGGATGGAGCTTGAGATACGGCTTCATGTTGAGGACGGCACCGTCAAGAACGAAATAGTTATTGAGGGCGGTTACTTGCTCCCAGGAGTAACCGGCGAGAAAGCCGGAGTTGATGAGATGAAGGTTGGCGTACGTGGACTGGAGGTTGAAGGGGGGGAGAGGACAGGAGGTATCTGCGCAAGGCTGATCCTGTGCAGCAAGAAAGCGAAGGCCGGTACAAGCCTTGAAATCAGAGGCGGAGCGTTGGAACAAGGAAGTGATGTCCTGCCCGGGGTTTGAAAGGAGGGTCTGAAAGTCGACATCAGGATCGGTGGATGTCGCGGAGGTGGCGTTGAACATGACGCCTTGCACTGCAAGGACGCCAGAGACAGAACCGACGTGGAGGAACCTGCTGCTGGAGGAGGTATTGATGGGGCAGAGGACTTTTTGGAAACCGACGGTGGCGAAACCGACTGCTGCGCAAAGCCAGAGGATAATGAAGCAGAGGGTGATCTTCTCTCGCCAGGCCTGCCTGACGGCCTTGTCCTTGAGGCCGCCGAGGGAGGCGAGGAGGAAGTCTGGAGCCCAGAAGGTGACGACGAGAGAGAAGTATCTCCAGAGATGAGAGCCGTTGTAAGTGTCGGGGGTGGGTTTTGGGGAGACGCCTGGTTGGGAGGGGACCTGGGGGTTTATGAGGGGGACGGGTGCGACGCCGCGTTCTGGCCTGGTGAGGGTCTTGGCTCTGCGGATGGTGGTCGAGGCGGGGTTGGCGGGGTGGCGGGTGGTGGGGATGGGGACATCAGTGAGGTCGTAATTGGACTGGAAACGAAGGGCCATGGTAGTGAACGACGGCAGGGAGAGACGACTCGCTTCACCGGCGCTGGCACTGGCGGCGAGGGGACGGGGAAGAAAGATGGACAGGGCACGTGCCCGCATCAGTTACAGTAGTGCCTGCCATGACGCCCGACTCGCAGCTCGCCGCCCTCGCGTCCCACCACCACGCCAGCGAGTACAACCGCCTCAAGTTTGGGCCCCACGGCACGTCCTCGTCCTCGTCCTCGCTGCCGTCTCGTCTACTCACCGCACTTGCAGGCTGTCCCACACACTACCTCCCGCTCTCCATCCATCTCCCCGACTTCTTCCACCAGCTCCAGCAGCGCCAGATCCAGTGCTCCAAATCTGACCCATGGTCCCTCTCCCCCCGCCCGCCCCCCGCCGCCGTCCCCGTCCTTCTTGGCCCCCACGGTGCCGTCCCCCATGACCACCGTCTTGAAGAAGACATCCGCGCCGCCCTCACCTCTACCCTGGACGTCTCGTCGCGCTGTCCCCCGGCCGAGCTTCGTCTGCTGCTCGACCCCTCGATCAAGACGTCCTCCACCCATCCAATCAAGTGAGTCCCGCCCCCGCAACCCGCTCGCCTCCCGCATCATCGCCCCGGCCAGCATCTCCCCCATCATCCCCCCGTCGCTGCTCCCCTTCCTTACCTCGAACCTCGTGTCGCCCCCGGCCCCGTCCCCCACCGTGTTCCACGTCCCGCCGTCCTATGCTCTCACCCGCCTCGTCCAGCATCCCCCGCCGGCGCCCTCAATGCTCCCTCCCATCCCTGCACACCCTTACGCTCGCCGCAGCATCACCGACGCCTTCCAAGCAGCCATTCATCATCGGTTCTCCCATCGACCCATTACTAATGGCGTCAAACGCAGTACCACGCTGCCCCCACACCCAGACCCGTCCACCCATGCAAAGCACACAAACCCGTCCTCTATTTCATTGTCTCTCTCTCTCACTCTCCAGAGCTCCGGTCCACCTGTAGACCTTCGCCCCTCCCTTGCACAATCAGACTCGGAGACCTCCCCTCCATCCGCTTCTGTCGATTCCTTATCCTCTATACCACCATCACCCTCGATACCTTTTGGAAACTTGTATCTTTCCTCGTGCCCTGGTAAAAAAGGTTCGTTTCCTCTTGCAATCTCTTCTACTCTATCTTGAGTTTTTTCCTCTTCGTCTCTCTCTCCCCCTAGTCCGCCTTGATGGACCTGTCAAAGGACGCACCGGCGTATGCAGAGATCTCGACATGGACTTGAAAAGAATGAAAGAGTTGGGGGTCGGTTGTGTCATCTGGTCCGTCCTCAAATCGCTCATCCTCCTCGATTTTGCAGCTCATACCCCCGTAGCTGTTTGGATGATGACGAACTTGATTTTCTAGGTGCACCATGGCCCAAATATGAGGCATTGGCTGGTAAAAATGGCATCGATGTTCTTCGGTGAGTTTTTCTCTCTGTCCTCCGTAACCTTTGGGGTCGACTCCAGTTGCTGTCTAGAATTCCTACCCCAGAAGGTCTCGCGCCCCTCACCCCGGCATCCCTCGATACCCAGTTGACGAAAGTTATCAATACCTATACACTCTCTGGCATTCCAGTTCTGGTCCATTGTCGCGGAGGAGTGGGCCGTGCAGGCGTCATTGCCTGCTGCTGGCTTATTCGCCTCGGCCTCTGTGGTTGGGTCCAGTGCGGAAACTCAACTTCTTCTAAACCGGTTTTGTTATCATCCGATGATGAGCCACTCGAGGCAAACGCCACAGCAGGTTTGGAAACAGAGACCGCACAATTTGTCGAGAGTGTTATCGCTGTTGTGAGGCGAAGGCGGAGTATGAAGGCCATTGAAACTTATGAGCAAGTCCGCTTTCTGGTTGATTTTGTCGAGTATCTCAGGCATGGGCCTGTCGTCGATGGTAGGGCGCCTGGATCGGCGCCCTAAGTATTTCTGTTCTTCTGTTGTTATCGATAAATTAAGCGATAAGTAATGTACTTTTAGGATGTAACTGTACACTGGGCATCTCCTCTATGCGCACAATTGAATTGACCTCTATCCTCGCTGCTCAGATGGAGTTGTCGAGATGGGATTGACACCTACAATGCTAGATGGGCCACACTCAAAAGTCAATACCCCTACGAAAAGGTCCACAGCTCGTTGATAAGATCAACATCCATCTGGACATCGTCGTCCCCTCTACCTTCGCTGGGAAACAAATCCCCATGCTCCCCCAACCCGATTGCCAAGGCAGGATCTTTCTTGATCTTCCTATTTGCCTCCGTCTCAAAAAGCTAAAAGGAACATCTGATTCAGGCTGTTGTCTGACACAAAACGAGACGAAACGTACCGTCGCGTACGTGTGATCTAGAAAATCTTCCATAGCGTAACTTGGCTTCGTGAATGCCTCTGAAAATATTTTCGCGAGCGTTGATACACTGGCATGGTAATGTGACCTATGAGACACCAGTTCCCATAGCGAACTCAGGTGGGCCTGTGTATGCAGGGGATTGGTTTCTAAAGGCAGGAACGGATCTTGATTGGACATTAAGTGACTTGAACAAGGATGGATCCCCTATAGAATACGAACCGTGCGAGGGATCTTCGGCATCAGTCCGATGAATCATGGGCATCAGGACAGGATGTCGCTTGAGAATATTGTATGTAAACGGGATAACCATGATGATGGCTGCTGGGGGTGCTGATGAGGAGAGGCGCGAGAGGCGCTTGATAAACGAAGCCAGCAAATTTGCAGGGAGATGGCTATATCAAGTCGATGATATTCAACGTGTCGATCTGGTGAGAAGAAAAAGGCATACGTAGAGCTCAAGAAAATCTCTGCCATGCGGAAGAAACGGGCACGATGTTGTAGATGGAGTAAATCACGATCAATGAAGGCATATAGGCGCATGTAAAATGACGGGTAGTCCCTGGGGTTTGGTGAATTTCGCCATCTTTCCTGTTCTCAACAAGACATCGACTGACAGGTTGTAATCTTTCATGAGTATGAAAAGTGCATTGAGTGCTAATAGGCCAACACTACCGCCTGAAAAAAAAGGTTACGCAATCATATTCTCGGGAACGAATAGAAGAACACAGACCAGCGTCCACAGATCCGGCGACCCAGTCCATTACCAACACAGGTCTCGTCAGATGTGGCATCACTCCACGGTGCATAACATTCAAAGCACGCGTCACGAGTGCTTTAGAGGGAGGTTTTGTAAGCTGAGGCAATAGCGCCAGCCAGGCCCGGGTGAAGATGGCTCGATGTGACAACAGGGAGTGCAGCGACTGATGTATCGTAAGTCTGTGTAGACGGGCTGAAGGTGTCTTTGACTTGACGTCAGTCGTCGCGGAGCCTTCGTCGAAAAACCTCCGCCAGTCGTCTTCCCCTTCCGCCCCGTCTTGATGTTTCGTTGGGTCATCATCTTCAGAATCAGAGGAAAATTCTCGGTTTGACGGGTGTTTTGGTTTGGGAGGTTTGCTCCCCATTTCCTCGACCCACCATGAGCGCAGTTCGGATTGTTCAGTGGGAAAGGTTGTAAGGCGTTCCAGGATGGAGAGGAGATTTGATGCGACGTGTGGCTCCGAAGATGTGCATAATATAGTTCTAAAGACATTCAGCCTTTGATTTTATATAAAATAAGGAAAAGCAGGTGGACATACGCTGATTCCCGTAGAAAAAACCACCGAACGTCGGCATGGATGCTAAGCCAGGTTTCGTGGAAGTGGTGAAGAACTTTTGGGTCAATTGTAGGGCCTTTTGCCACTATTTTTTGTTGCGGTCGTGTGGAGAGGGGGCAGATGAGAAGAAACAATACAATTCTGCGGAAATGGGAGATGTGAAACTGAGGAGTCGACCTGGAGTATGACGTTGACAAGTGCTTTTGAAGGGACATGAGGATCTGGAGAGACGATATCTAACATTCCTGGTGAGAATCATACGGGGGACGTTGGGAGGAACAGACCCTCAAGCTCTCTTCTTCGTCCTTGAGCAAACCACCCAAATATTCGACGTAAGCATTGAGCCTATCCCAAAGCCAAGTCTTGACTGCTTTGGCAGCATCGTCGCTGCCCAACACTAATTTGTCGCTTGTGATGACGAGGACGAAGACTCGGTACAGGGCGTATATCGCTTTGGACGTGTCCTGAGGAACATTGGTCGCGGTCGCGATGTCGAGAAGGTCGGCGAGCTGGTTGAGTGAGCCGTTGGTCGCTGCTGCTCTGGAGAGATCTGCTTCGAGCTGCTGCAGGGAGTGACGGACGGAGACTGGCATTTCTTGCAAAAATGATCGCATCACAGCCGAGTCACTTTCCTCTCACCACAATGCGTTACTACGAGCAAAAGTACCCCGAAGTCGACGAGCTTGTCATGGTACAAGTACGACAGATTGCAGAGATGGGGGCCTACGTCAAACTCGTATGCGAATCTATTCTCCGTGAGATCGAGCTCATCCCTCCGTAGCTCGAGTATGACAACACAGAAGGAATGATCCTTCTGTCCGAACTGTCGCGAAGACGTATTCGATCAGTCCAGAAACTGATCAGGGTGGGCAGGAACGAGGTGGTCGTTGTCCTGCGTGTCGATAAGGAGAAAGGTATGATCTTCGACCGATGCCCGTTCCGTTCACAGATCCGTTTTCTTATCCTCGCAGGATACATTGATCTCTCGAAACGTCGTGTTTCACCGGAAGACATTGTCAAATGCGAGGAGCGCTACACGAAATCTAAAACAGTTGCCTCCATTCTTCGGCATGTCGCATCCAAAATATCCATTACAGAGGTCGACGCAGGGTCTGGGGAGATGGCAAGTCAACCGCCCACGTCCCCCGTAGAAAAAGAAAGCAAGAAAGCGCGACGCGCACGGCAAGCCGCTGGGGAGGAAGATGTACCCGATGCCGAACTACCTATCGGTGGACCCAATGAAGAGGAGAAGCTTGAAATGCTCTACAACACCATTGGCTGGCCCCTCAGCAAAAAATATGGACATCCGTACGATGCCTTCAAGCTTGCACTAACGTCCGTCATCCCTACTGCATCCTTCGTCATAAATCCATTTTCATCAAAAAACATGCAGCGAACCAGATGCTGTATGGTCTGCGCTTGCAAAGCCAATCCCACCGTCCACCCTTTCCATACTCACCGCCACCATTGCGCGGCGCCTGACACCCCAGCCAATCAAGCTCCGAGCTGATATCGAGCTCACCTGCTATACGCCTGCTGGTATCGACGCAATTAAAAAGGCACTGCGGGCTGGAGAAAAGGCTAGTAGCGAAGCCGTTCCCATCAAGGCCAAGCTCGTAGCCCCGCCCCTATACGTACTGAGCACGAATGCCACTGACAAGGTGAGTCAAGAAGACTTAATCCGACATTATATTGTTTGATTTTTTTCCCTCAGTACGCCGCTGTGGAACGTCTAGAACGTGCGATCGAATCCATTCAGAGTACCATTGAAGATCAGGGTGGCAGTCTCATTGTCAAGATGAAGGTAAATCTCTATAGATGGATGCCAGATGATACTCATGTTTCGTCGACTTGTAGCCGAAGGCAGTTTCTGAGACCGAGGAGCAAGATCTTGCGCAGCTTATGGCCAAGGCCGGGCAAGAGAACGCCGAGGTTTCAGGCGACGAGGATGACGAGGAAGCCGTATGAGTTGCGCTCTAGATTTCGAGTAGTTATATCAGTAATCGAGTCTGGGAAAACAAATGTACAAGCAACTCGCAAACAAACGTAGATTTCCAAGATGACATACATCACATTCGGGTTGCCATGTCGTTTATCAAGAACAAACTCAAACTAGCTCGCGATGCGCTGAGCAAGAAGGATTATATTGCCGCGCGCGATGCCGCCACACAGGTCCTCGAACACGATCCAGAAAATTATAATGCGTTAGTTCAGATCTGGATCCTTCAAACCGGGACTCATTTTGAACAGTAACGTGTTTTTAGGACTTTCTCTCCTGGAGTTGGGTCATCATGAACAAAGCGAAAATGTAATTGCCCCCTTATTTTTTGGGCGGACTTGGGTCAGGCTAAGATCCCAGGTAGGCGTATCGGCGCGCCATCGAGTTGAACAAGGAACAGTCATTAGCATGGCAGGTATGTTTGTTTCATGATATTCTCGATTCTCGCTATAATGTTGGTTCAGGGACTGTCAAAGTTTTACGAGCGGACGGAGCAGTGGGAGAGACTTGCAGATACTTTGTCTAAACTGATGGCAGTATACAACAGCAGGTGCGTTTTATCGACTTCATTCAAGAAGTATGTCTAACAAAAATCTTCAGTCAGGATGCGGTTAAATGTGCGGAATCATGGCAAAAGCTACTTGAGCTGCGGCGCGAACGAGGGACAAGACTGGAAGTAAGTCCTACCCTCACTCAATATACTACCCTCACCGGTTCTAGTTGGTTGAAGTTTTATCCTTTGTTCTTCCTCAATCCCCAATGTATACAGTTCTTTCCACCCTGCCAGTACCGAATCCGACGGAGCCATTGGGGACCACCACATTTGTGGCGCAGAATGCGGTTCACAGGTCTCTGTCGATCATCGAAGAGATAGTCAATTTGTTGGAGACCCAGGAAGAAGATACTATGAAAAAGGAGGTTGAAAAGCGCAGGACACGCCTGGGAGCTGGTGGCCCAGAGATCATAAAGAATGAAGTTGGAAGAGAGATCTGGAGTGCATCAATGGTCAGCTTTTCGATTTTCTTTTCCGATTCCGCTCATATACGTATCCCCTAGCTTCCATCTTTCTACAATGAAATTCTCAATCACCCTGACACGTCGGATGAATTACGTCGCCTCACCGATTCGAAGCTCTTGCGATATAAACAGCGGTATCTACATGCGCTTCCAGATACCCCCGAGTTCCATAGCAAGAAATCCAAACTTCGTCAGGACGTCGTTGAGCTGGTGAATGGTGTCATAATTTTACGCATCCCTGATGAGATGGCCTGGATGATCTTCCTGGAAGGGCAGGATATTGACACTATATGTGAGTCTTGAGCTGGGTCATCAGCAAGCACTGCGCTAGAGGCATATCTAGCTTGTTATGATCACAGACTCGTGAAGCAGTTCTTGGCTTTGTTTCCATCCTCTCCCGTGGCTTCTTTGTTGAAGGGATACTTTGCTTATTTCGATATTCTTCTCCCGAGCGAGGAAGAGGACGACCAAGAATCATCAAACTTGATAGAAGAGGATGAGGATCCATTTGACACCATCCTGGTACGCTCGAATCCCCGATGAATTAATTTCAGGATACGGAATCGACGTATTTCTTTCAGAATGCCTATACGCTTATCCCAAACTCCCTTATTTCTAATCGAGTTGTTTCCGAGCTTTACATCAATGAGCTGGACTACGAGAATGCCATCATGGTTGCAGAAAATGGTTTAAAGGTTGTTGCCAAGTCCGAAGTTAGTTCAGGCTCGAAGCTCCCCAGGTATGTTCTATGAACGTTGTTGCAAGTCATCTAATTAAAACCGATACAGCGTGAAAAAACAATTCAAAGTCATCCTGGCTACTTGCTTTGTTCATTTAACCCCCCCAAAGCATCATGCTCGTGGGTTAACGATGATCGACGATGTACTCTCGCAATCTCCAGATAATGTAACATGTCTGATGGGTCGTGGGTATGTGCTGCAAGAAGCGAAGAGATGGGCAGAAGCCTGGCCTCTTTTCTCCAGAGTAGAGGGTTTGCTCCCTGGGGATGTCATGGAAGGGTTGCGAGCTAAGGAGGAAGCCGCCTGGTGTTCATGTCAGCTCGGTGATCTGCAGACAGCAATTACCGGCCTTCAGGACACACTGAAAGCCCTTCAAGAGCAGAATGATCGATCGCATGATATTGCAAGGTGTTTCTGGAGGATTGGCAAGTGTTTCTGGGAAATGGGAGGAGGTGACACTGATTTTTGGACTTCACACCCATTGATACCAATAGATTTTTGATGCAGGTGATCAACGCGAAGAAGCGTACACTTTTTATATCAGGTCCCTGAAGGCCAATCCCGCATATGCTCCGGCTTTTACATCACTTGGCATATACTATTCCGAGTTTTCAACTCCACGAGACCCGAATCGTTCTACAAAATGCTTTCAAAAGGCCTTTGAACTAGATCCTCGCGAAGCAGATGCTGCAAGGAGGCTGGCTGAAGGCTTCGCAGACGAACAGGAGTGGGACCTGGTAGAAGTAGTTGCTCGACGCACAATTGCTGGTGAGGGTGGCCTGGACGTGGAAACACAAGGAGTGGGAGTGACACCTACCATCAAATATCTGCCGAAAAATGCATGGGCCTGGAAGGCAGTTGGGGCCGTGGAATCTGTGGGTTATCATTGTTACACATAAGATGCCTGATTCTTACGAAATCTCAGCATCGGGGAAAGTATGCATCAGCTATAGAAGCATACCAAGTCGCGTTGAGAACTGAACCTGACGATGCACTGTCCTGGCTTCGATTGGGCGAAGCATACGGCAAGGCTGGGCGGCATGTTGCCGCAATCAAAGCCCTTCAACATGCTCAAGAATTACAACCGGACAATTGGATGTGCGCATACTTCATTGGCGATGTTAAATATGGGATGGGGAACTATAATGAGGCGATCTCTGCCTTCGAGTCAATCTTGGATATACGACCATCCGAAACCGGCGTACTGGTATCCCTTTGCCGGGCTCACCTTGCGAACGGTGAAACAGAGTTTTCTGCTGGGTTTCACATGAGAGCTGAACATTCGCTTGTGGAATGCATTCTTGTTGGCCTACGTGCCATCCAACAAAGCCATGGATTCCGGGGTTTGATTTGGAAAACAGTGGCCGATGCTCTCTATACACTCTCGAGCCGTTCGATTTTCGATTGTGACAATATTTGTCATATCCTACAGAAGGTCTCTGCCTTGCTACCTACGGACTTGGAGCATCTGCCTTTTACCCAGAGGTCTTCATTTCAAAATGGCACGGAATTGACCCAGACACATGTTCTTGAGCTTGCGGCCGCAGCTTACAGTTACCGAATATCGTTAGAAACCTCGACGAAGGGTGGAAGCCAGTGGTTCGATCTTGGTATCTGCCTTCTTTCTTGGGTGGTCAAGTCGGCCAACCACGAGACCGCGCACGAAACATCAGGAAAAGCCATCGCTTGCCTCACGCGAGCGCTTCAAGATGATCCGGGAAACGACATGTATTGGGTGGGTTTGGGGCATGCACATTTCTTGTCCAACGCAAAGGCAAGCCAACATGCGTATATCAAGGCATTGGAGATCAATTCAAAGGTGCTTTACCAAGCTCTGAATTGATTAGCCTATTAAAGAACTCTCAAGGATGCTGCTACCTGGACAAATCTCGGTTTGCTGTATCTGCACCATAGCGATGTTGACTTGGCCAACGAAGCTCTATATCGCGCGCAGACACTGGATCCTGATTATGCTGTTGCATGGATCGGCCAAGCTCTCGTGGCGACCAGAAATGGTCATGTGAAGGAGGCTGTCGCCATGTTCGAACATGCTGTCACATTGACGGCTAGTGTCGTAAGCAAATCCATCTCGTCGTTTACGGTTGGAACTCATATGTCACGCCTGAAGCCACAGGGAGACTTCGAGTATGCTCTAAAAGTATTTGACAGAGTTCAGCCATCAAGGGGCAACGAGAAGGAGTCGTTTGAGGCTCTCCTACCGGCGTTCTTTGTGCTGGATCGATACTGCCGAAGTCGTCTTGACGATCCAACGGCGCTCCATCTCTTTGGACTGGTTTGTGAGCGCCTGGGACACTTTGAAGCTGGTGCGGTTCTGGTATCTCGCACGATTACAAACCTGGAGTCCGCGTACGAAGACACGGAAGATCCAGAGGTCGAGAGACGCTTTATCATTGCAAATATCACACTGGCTCGTCTGTTCCTTGCAGTCCGAGATTATTCTCGTTCAAGTGAAGCCTACGAAAGTGCCTTGGGGTTGTTGGAAGGAAACACGGGTTCTGCCACAAAGGTCCTCCATACACAGGCACAATTTGGCTTGGGCCTGGCGAGTTTCATGCAGGGTGAACTGGAAAAGGCGCTGATGAACTTTGAGGCTGCTCTCGAAAGTGCAGGCGATGACGTCCAGCGACGGGGACACATCACTATCTTACTTACACAGACCATGTGGGCGATTCAGGCCGATGAGTTCAAGGAAACGGCCAAAGCACAACTTCTTGAATGGTTTGACTTATTTTCCATGGTGATTTCAACATCTCACAACTATCGATTCACAGTATTACAGCTGATCCTGAAAATCTGACGGCGATAAACACGCTGGCAGGGATGGGTGTATTGACGGATGACGATGGTTTGGTCGATGCAGCGCTTGCCGAAATTCTTGCATTACCGATTGAAAAGCGACACGAGCGTGATCCTCAGCGAGACGTGGACTACCTACTCACACAGTATCACGTTGGCCAGGTGAGTGACGGGACATTGTCGACTCACATTACTCGAACTCATCATTTCCGTTTCTTCCGTTTCTATAGGGCAATTTCAATGACGCATTGTCTATTGCACAGAGTGCTGTTTTTGCCGAGCGGTCAAGTATCGAAGTTCGGAATAGGCTAGGGACTTTGATATTACAAGATGGAAACTTTGCGTCCGCGACGGCAATACTCTCTGGCTCCACGAAGGATGCACAATTATCATCGCTTCCGACATCTCTGCATCTTCATGCAATTGCCTCCTCCCTTAATGGTGATGTTGACGAGACGGTGATACGGAAGATGCAAAAGGCCATCAAGCTCTCACCATGGACCATTGAACACTGGCAAGGACTGGCAGTCGTGAGATCACAGCAGATGGCAGGCAGATGAACAAATAATTGTTCAGTATTATAAGTAAATCTAAAGTATCCCTCTAGAGTTTGTTGTTTACGACCATATGAAGACGCCGAGACTCGGAAGACGATTGACCGACAGAATCCAGCCACCACTTGAGTTGCGATTCCATGGCTTTCATAGAGAGCCCCTGCGTTACGCTTTTCACAACAGAAATCAGTGGTAATAGGGGCACCAGATTTTCAACGCGGCTTACGTGCCCCGCTCTTGCAATGCTGCCTGAAGTGATTTTTCGAAAAGATGGCCAAGGAGATTATCTTGGAGAATAAGCCGGTCGTCGACGGCAAGGAATCGAAGATGATTCCGGATGCGTCGTATGCGAAGGGCATCAAAGCCAAAGGTGGAAAGCCTGAGGATACTGAGAGGCTATGAGTGACAGTGCAGAGAGATAAGGGAGTTGGCGACTTGCCCACAAACGGCAGCCGAGGCACCAGGGGTGCTGAGGGCGTCCAAGGGAAGGTGACCAGCCCGGGTTTCTCGGAGTTTGAGCTGAGCATAGATGTGGCGGTAATCGTTGGCAAAGGCAGTAGCCTTTTCTGTACGCTTCGCCTCGATTCGCTCGCGCTGGGAGGGAAGTACACAGGTTGAGGGAAGCATGAAAGGAGCGTAGATGGCGATGAGAGGGATGACCTCCTCTAGGAGGAGAGCAATAAATAGAAAAGGCACGACTCTGATGAGGAGATGTGTTCAATGTCAAACGAGAAGAGGAACGGGGCAAGCAAACTTTATGACGTCCTCGCGTTGAGTACGAATAAGTCGATACTCCCAGCGTGAGAGAGGGCTGCCTCCTTGCTTTATACGAGCGCGAATAAGCTTGATGTCTTTGCGTCGTATATAGATGAGTCTAACGCCGCGATAGTAGAATTTCTGGGAGGGTTACGTGGTAAAGGGTATAGAAAAGGGGAATCAGTGTACATACGGCTAGCTCGATGCCCTTGTGAAGGGTTCTTCGGAACCAGTTTGCATTGGGAGGGGGTGGTGCGAGGACGCCGTGGGCCTCTGCGTCCTCGACATCGCGGAGTGCTTGAGCCTTGACGGTGCTGAGAGAGGGGATGGGCGAGGTGGGGGAGGGACGGGGGAGGGGATGGGATGTTTTTGTTGGTGTGTGGGTGGCGGAGACGGTGGAAGGTTTGATTGGTGCGGGCTTCAAGTCGAGGCGAGGGTGCTTGCGGAGAGGGGGCGGGAGTGGCGGGGATGCGGCGGGGGTGGGGGTGGGGTGCGGCGGGGGGATGGAGAGCAGACGGCGGTGGGTCCGGCAGATGGGAGTAGGCCAGAGCGGACGACGGACGGCACTCGCCCACCTCGACATGGAAAATAAGAGAGTCACGCGTGACGATTGTGACTCCTCCCATGTCTACGGCCATCGCTGCACAGATCCAGGTGCTAACCGACGCGCACGAGCGTCTGCAGGCCATCCGCCTCATACCTCCACTCCTCCTCAATCCGTCTAGTACTGACCGCCTTTCGTCGCAATTGCAGCTTCTCAGTCAGTTCGCCGACACCGTTCGCTCCCGTCCCGTGCAGGAAGCTCTACGGGCCTCGTCCAAGAGCTTTGAAGCGGATTCCGCGGAGCTCAATCCCAATCTGCGACGAGAGTCTCGCAGACGGAGGTGCGTCTCCGATAATTCTTTCACTTCTGTGTCCCCTTGATTTTTTTTCTCCAGGCGCCAGCCCTCTCCGGAATCACCGCGTCCCTACGTCGTCGTGCAGCAAAGGTCCCAATCTGTGTTCCCGCATGCGTCGTCAGGTTTGAATGCCAAGTCGCTGTCGGACTACATTCGCGAGTTTAACAAGGCGCATCGGGCGAAACTGCATCTGTGGGGAAGGACACATGGCGCGGTGGTCCCTGGCGAGCCCATCATCGTCCGATTTACGATCCCGGACATTCTGATCGCGTATCTTACGCTGGTGTCGCAATCATCGCTGCTTACTGAGAGTGTGACGACATTTGGACCCCGCGAACGGGTAGGGGCGAGTCATCGCGTCTGCATCCGCCGTGAAATGTAAATAGATGAAAAAATTTGCTTTTCTAGAAGGCGCCTCATTCGCAATCGGACTTTACGGTATATCGCCTGCTCTCGCAGCAGATAGGAAAGATGCTCCAGCCCGATCTGGGGGTCGAGAGCGTTGTGGTGGGTTGTTGTGCAATGTTGTCGGGATGCCGAGATTGACGGTTGGTAACAGGACCTGTTGTGCTCGTACAGCGGGCTCTTCACGGAACGATGCATGAGCTGCGAGAGAGTGTTGTCGACGGAGGGGCATGTACCTGCTGTGATGCGGATTTGGGCGGACGGTGGGTGGCGGGCGCGTCACTTGGCATGTAGGGACATGTGATAAATGAAATGAAATTGTGCCCATTGCCTTATTTGGAAGATGATCGACGCGCTAATAGCCCCTAGGCTGTTAATAAATAACTTGGAGGTGAGTGGCTGGTTTTTGTCGTTCTTACCGCCATGTCTCTGCACGATTACCAGGTCTACCCCTCCCCTATTAGCGAACCAGAATCCCCCTTCCTCCCCCCCGACGTCGTCGTCTCCCCCGCCGGCATCATCCACGTCCTCGGCTACACACCCACAGAGGGCGAGCAAGGCACGCCCATCTCCGTACGCATTCACTTCAACCCCGAATTCTCGGACGCAATTTACGTCCGTGTGATCCTTGGGACCAAACCCGTCCCGACAACCGTGCGCGAGATCTATGATGCCTCCTACGGAAGGTGGCAGCTCGACACCGTCGCCCCTCCGTTCGACGCAAAGTCGTTCGCCTCTTCAAAGATCCTCGTCTCTGTACAGGCCCTCGACAAGGATAACCACGTCCTCGATACCGCCACCTTCGGCGAGTTCTCATACTGGACCCCCTCGGCCCGCTGCGAAAGACCGTCACCCCCACATAAACCCAAACTCCATATCAATACTAACCCCAAAGTTACCTTTCGTCGCCGAGGCAGCTCACACCTGCCAACACCATCCCCCACTTCCCCTATGACGCGCCACAAGAAGGGAAAGCAGAGTGCCGATCCTCACGTCCAAACCCCTATCCTTGATCTCGTAACCCCTCTTGCCGACATCTGCACAGGTTGGTCTTCTGCCGAAATGAGCGTCGGCCGTCGCTTGGTCCGCTTCACAAAGGTTCACGACGGTCGTCGCCTCATCGTCTCATGTGAACCCATCAAGGCCGAAGACTATCGCGACGCCGACAGCGTCATCTCCTGCATATACCGCGAAAAGACCAAGACGTGCTATGTAACATCCGTCGATATCATATTTCTCCTCGAGCGCCTCACCAACAGCGATTTCCCCGTCGAGGAGAAAAATCGCATCAGGCGAAACCTTGAGGGCCTCCGTCCGACAACTGTATCGAAGCACAAACATGAATTCGAAGAATTTTTTCAGCGTATCATGGAATTCCCGGATCCCAAGCCGAGGAACATCGAAAAGGATCTAAAGGTTTTCGAATGGTCTTTGCTGGATCAGGCGTTGGTCAAGATCTTGTCTAAATATGTATGTTCTCTCTCGCTCCTTTGAATATACAACTTCATTTACTGTCTTTACAGACAGTTAACACATCCGAGGTATCAGTTGATGGTTCCGAGTCCTCGGGACAGTCTTCTATCTGCTCCCCGTTGCAGGCCTCGCTGTCGTACCCGATGTATAACGCTGAACCGGCACATTACGAAGTTGCACAGCACGAGGAGTTGATGGATGGTAGTCTTCTTTTTGGGTTTTTTTAGTGTCTAAATTTTATATTGCTCGTATATACAAGTGTTGGAAAAGCAGTGAATCAAGCATGGTTACCTCGACGACCAAAACTCAGGCTCCCGAGTCTCGATAATCGCCCTTTGAAAGATCCAAGCGAGCTTGTATGTGTCGTGACAACAGACGCACCCGATACCTGTGCACCGCTTGAGGAATGGATCACGTTCCCTACATTCACAATGGAATTACGGGGCGACTCCACCGAAAGCGAATCAGCGCCTCCGTTCTCGCCTGGTGCAGAAGATACACCGCTGAACCCATGTCGAGCAAGGTATGCCAGATGTCGCTGGAGGGGCGTTTGCTTTTGTGCCGGAGGTATATTTTTCGTGTTTGTCGGAGATTGCAGGGGATACGGTACGGATATCGCTGTTGGATGACCAAGTTGGAGCGGCGGAAGGGCATGGTTCCCACGTGCCGTTGAGGTCGTCGACATTGTCCTCTGAAGCGACTGTTCATACAAGGATGACTGATACGGAGATTCGGGGGCGTCTATCGACGGGGAAATGGAACCCGAAAGCCCGTCCACTGCGAGGCGTCGTATTTCCTCTTGGAAATTCTTTTTAAAGAACTTTTCAAGGGTCTCGTGGAACGGTACAAAGTCAGGCGGGCACAAATGCCCATGAAGTTTCAAACAACTGTCTATGACTCGAACCTGGTAATTATCAGGGATTGTCCCACAGAAATTTGAGAAAGCGAAACAGACCTGGTCATCGATAGCGGTGTGCAGTTTATCGACCAGTTCGGCTCTTTCTGGATACCGGGCCGTGTAATCTGGACGAAAGAATAGATCTCGATAGGAGGCTATCCCGGTGTTCAATGGTGCATCAACTGCGCTATTTAGCGACATTGCCAGACCATTCGTCGACACTAACTGAGAAGTTTTCGCAAGAGCTTGATACTTCATGTTCAGAGCAGCTAGTTCCTTTGTTTTTAGCTCTACCTCGGTTAAGGCTACTTCCAGAGGTGAGATTTCAACGACTTCAACCGCAACGACCTCAGAGCGACGTAGGACCGTGGGGAAGGCCTCCTCGGTCGTCAAGTACGTCTTCTCGAGCCAAACTTCTTCGGTACCATCTCGTGTTAGTTTCTTAATTTGCCGGGTGGAGCTGAACAGGTTCACGGCACTGATGCGCAAGAACCATAAGATCTCCACATAAGCCAGTGAATGCAACCCTACCTATGCTCGTAATATGTCCGAATAGCCAATGGTACCTCAGGATTTATGAATACAGGACGGTTGCGATCTGGCTCGGGCGTAACAGCAGTGCATTGGATGTACTGTTCGTTTCCAAAACGAATATCGACGGGAGGATCTCCGGAAGTTTTGAGTAACTGAGCCCCCGTATGTTTGTTCGTCATCCGTTCGCAAAAGGCTCCAAATTTTTCCCATTCATATCCACGGTACTGTGGCAAGGCTTCGTCAACATCCCCTCATGAGATCGTAAAGATAACATACTATGAATCGTTTGTCTCGAATAGCCGCTGGGAAGTTCCCATAGAACGTAACTCTGTAGTAGTCGGGATAAGATCGCTGATCAGTTACGATGTGCTCCAGAAGCATAGCTTGATGTCGAAGAATATCCGACAGCCTAGCACTGGCACCCGAAGAATTAGAAATCCAAGACGGAGCAGATGGAAAAACATACTAATTGAAGGTGACTTCTGCGTGCTGATAAGCGAGCTCCTTGCATATATCGACTGCCCGCTCCCAAGCCTTGCCTTTGCCTGCCAACGACCGCAGATCGTCAGAAAACAACGTTCTACAGGTGAGCAGTTAGTTCTTACCGAGGTAATCGAGGACTAAAAGACACAAAGTTTCCTTCCTGTGGAAATGAGATTGCTGGGGAAGACCAAGGTCCTCCATGGGCCCCACGAAGGAATGCAAGTCCCATTCATGAAGATCGGAATGTAATTTCAATGTCAGGGCAGCCTCCACATAATTCTGAGATTGCAGATGCATCTGAAGATCTATTAGTGTATGTGTAGTATGGATAAAACGACTTCCTACATTCACCAACTGATGAACATACTTAATGTATATTTCATCCCGACCGATTCTTCTGATAAAATTCATAAGTCGTAGCTGTACAATGGAGGATAAGCAGAGTAGGTCACTAGAAGAGTGTTGAAACTCACAGTGGCGATCACGCGGTCATCGGCAAATTCTTCACCTTCGGGTAACGCACGCACACTGAGCAACAGCTCAAGGAAGAGGTCCACTGAATTAAGGAAGTTTGAGACTCTTTCTCGCAGTTGCCCGTCAACATCGGAGGCGTCAAAGAGGTGACGCAATTGTCCGATGAAGAAAGCACGCGAGATGTCATCTCCTTTGCTATCGGACATAAATAGTGAGTCCAAACGCGTGACAAGTTCGTTCTCGATCCCGTCAAAATGGCCAAATTGGTAGTACTCAGAAACTATCATGCTGTAGAGAATTTGAACAGCATTGTTTCGTAGTTGGTCATGATGACTCAAGCAAAGGTTGACGACGTGGCCGACAAGAGAATGAAGATAGGCTTGGTATCCCTGTCCGGAGGTCGTTATATGCAATCGCAAGGTTGATTCATGTCTTACCCCATACTTTATCGGCGGTTCGCCACTGCCTGGAATGTGTTCCGCCCAACCCAGTGATTGCCAGAGATTGAGAAGTACCGATGCACCCTCTCCTCGAATGTCCCCCGCCAGACGCCAGACTGCGCGACGTTTCTGAAGGAATAAAAAATTTAAACTCAAAACGTACTTCATCCCTGCAAAGCTCACCTGGTGGCTGAACTCCTCGATCACGAGCTGATCTGAGGATAACAGCCTAAGTAACATATACAAACAGTCCCTCCAGAGAGTGGCGTCGAACTGTGACTCCGACTGTTGGGGTGGAATGAACTCTTTCTCCATCATTGCCGCGATAGGATCCATCATCTTAATCAACACTTTGTGAGAAAGGACGTTCACATTCAGCCAAGTCTTCGGGAATGCTTGGTTCTCCAATATAGAGGTGGCCACAGTGAAAAAGTTTGACAAGAGATGAACAAATCGCTCCTGGCCTTCAATATCGAGACTGCTTTGGAGGAAGTCAACGATATGCTTTGGAGTCGATGACAGGATAAGGACGAGCAGTACAATGGCATTTTCTCCCAATCCCGGATTAAATAAGGCATCACTTTCGCCATGCAGGGTGGTATTAGCGGGGCCTCGTTGAGGGTTAGGTAAGGAGGCGAGAAGGGAAAACGGGTAGGATTCTGGGAATGTGACGGGTACGGGTGTTTTCGAGGTCGAGGAGAATCGTTCTAGTGCTTTTTGTGAGCTAGGGTTCTGATATTCTCGATATGAATCTATTAGCCTGTAAGATGAATTAGTCTTCCTTAGAGATGGCATGTTTAAGGCCATACCTTGGGAGCAGAGACAAAATATATTCTACGTTGACCTGTTCGGCACGATACGCCTGTCTGTCAGAGATGATAGCAGGAGATACCAGATTTTCCTGTAGCTTATCCAGCATCACAGCCACAATAGTAACGCATATACGAATGCTCTCCAACCAGTTTATTCGGGCGGAGTCTCGGGCCATTTCCCCGTCATGTGAATGAGTATGAGCATACTCATCATACCGCCCAAAGTGGGGTTTGATCCAAATGACGACGGCTTCCACCAAAAGAGGACGGGATTGAGGGTTGTCGAACAGGAAGCCTTTGACGATTTGAAGATACATTATTAGCTTCCATAAGAGGATCTTCCCCTTCCCCACTGTTACGGCATTGGCAAATGTCGTGACGATGGAAACTAGCTCGACAGTCGGAAAAAATTTTGCCAATTCAGGAAGAATCGAAGTGAAATGCTGGAGAGCAATCGTCTGCGTCCCAATGATCGATGGTGGGGAGGAAGTGGACATCATACGTGTGACGTCTGAAAGATGTGACCGTAGCTCCCTTCTGAATGTAGTCTCCAGATGGTCTGCAGTCGCCCCTCCACCCACAACAAGCTCTTTTACTCTCTGTAGCTCGCGTGAGCGGGCGATGAACTTGAAGAGGTAATGCCAGACTTTAAGCGCTGCACGGAGTGGTGATGCTGTTTCATTCGAGGTGGGATTGGCGAGAAGTCGGTTCATGGACTGTATCATGTGAGACGAAGCTGCAGCACAGGTGAAATGTTTTTCGATGTAGACGTCCAGGACGGGCTGGAAGTTGCTAAAGCGCCGATCTTGTACAATGCCGAGGACCGTTACAAGCGCGTTGAAGACAAGATGATCCATCTCGCCACCTTGGTTCGTTGGAGACATCAAGATTCCGAAGAGAGAGTCAAAAATGTCACGAAGGAATTTGACGATTTCTCCTTCTCCAACGAAAGTAAACTTGGATAGGACCGCTGAAAGGAGATCCTTATCCCTCAGCTTCTCCCAGTTCAATAGGTGGAGTAAAATAGAGTTCTGAGTGAACCTCGTTGAGCAGAGAGATGACCGAATCGTCAATGTATCTCGTAGAGGCGGTGCCAAGCGTTGCATTTCAGCAGTGATTGAAATCTGTTCTGGTTTCTGGCCTGCAGCCAACCATGAAGGACTGGGTAGATAGATATCAGCTGTCAGCTGGGGTAACTTGTCCGCACGGTACATAACAAGCATTCGGCTCCCGTCTTCCACGAACGCTTGTTCGTCAGGGAACAAAGGTTGGAAGGCAAATGCAAATGGGCGATCTGTGACTTCAGAAGTAGTACGACTGCCAGAGCGATCTCGGCCTCCGCGATTCCGGAAGGTGAAAAAGAGATGCCAAAGTGGTCTCCTCTCTGAGGGTAACTGGATTTTTATGAGTTCGCCAAAGGTTGGCTCATTGCAACGCTGGAAGACCATGGAGTGGAATTGTGTCATTAGAGGCTCCCCACTACCCTGCGATATCACATTTTCAACCGTGACACCCGTTTGATCTCTAACATCCACTGTAACTTGGATATTGTTCGGTGATCCTCCCATCTGTCCTCGGGCTAGATTGACCATACTAAGACGACCGCTTGGTACGTGGGACGATGTGAAATCGCCACACCAGAGTTTGATGTACAGTTCGTTTCGAACATCGCCAGGAAAAACGACGTCAGGAAAACCAAGACGTAGTGTATGTGGTGCATCTTGTAATAGTGACATATTCTCCCGAGCAATCGTCTCGGCGTCACCGCGGAAAACTTTAATGGATACAGCCAAGGTCTCCGCCCTGCTGGCTTCCATTCAGCTGGTCAACATGAGAAATAAGATACGACTCGCCTTGACGACTTTGCAAATTCCTTCACATTATTGTTTATAATGTTTTGATGAACCATGGAGAAAGAAAATTCATTCGTTGGGACAAAGATCGGCATAGTATGCTCTCGCATAGGTGAGACATCTGAATGCTCGGCTACCATTTTGCTAAGCTGTGTGAGCTCCAGGACAGCACAGGCAAAGGGTCGACGACATTGCAAACCAGGATCACTGACGGGATTTCCTCGTGTTGTACCGTTCGGAACGAGGACAGAAAGAGAGTCATTCCATGGACCATTATCATTGTCTATGCGGGAAGATGTCTCTGAAGTTCTTCTGCCTATCTCACCGTTTCCGATGTGGCTCCCAATTTTAAGAGCTCCATTCCGAACTATGCGGCATACCAGGTATAAGGGATCAGCCACGTCCGAAGGGGCGAGATCCGTGAACAGAGTACGAATGCGGCTTGTAGGATTACGTGCCAGAACTCCATTGTGGTTGAGTATGACACAGAACTCTTCCGTGACGAACTGTGTGCCTTGCTTTTTGTATATAGAGAAGAAGAGTTCCGCCGTCTCACCGGGAGCGCAAGGCGAAGCTACAAAGGCACGAAGGTCCAAAAACACGTGATAGAACTTGGCCGTTGCGGTCTTGGGGAGCGGGACTGGGCTGAGGCAACCCAGCGAACGGGACCTTGTATGGCTGTGGAATTCAGTGAATGCTGAATGAGCGGGGGTCGGCAACGGTCCGCCTGGAACATAATCCGTACTTGGTCCAAGGAAATGAGACTTGATATCATCCGTGGAAAGTTTGAGATATGCCAGGGACGTCTGCATGGCATACATGCGAACGGCGCTGACCCAACTTCTGGGATCAATTTCCCCTTGGACATCAACGCTGACGAGACCACCCCATGTTGGATGACGAACTATGACATCGAGACCTTGTACCAAATTGCCGGTGACAAGTCGTGTAACGCACTCGCGACGCATGTTGACTGTTTCCTCGGCACTCAGAGTTTGAGCCAACAGCTGTCGGCGACCAAGGTGAAGGGCCTCGATATGTGCCCGGACGATATGGAAAAGCTTGTAGTCGCGTCGAGCGAGATACTGGAACATGAGTGTATGCCATTCACGTAGCGCTGAGGCAATCTCGTCAATGATGGGCTGAACAACACCGGAAGCCGTGTCGTCGCCAGATTTAAGAGAAGGGCGTGGGGGTAGAGGTTTCACAATTTGAGAGTCGAGTGGGGACGATGAGCGGAGACTTGCTGGATAAACAGGTAATCCAGCTCGAGACGAGTTAGCTTGGTCTGGAGGTGGGCCAAGCCGGAAAGACCTCGTGGAAGGGTAGACATCTTCGTCTGATTCCCTGAGGGTGTCCATACCGGCAATAGAACCACCCTTAGTCCATGGGAGAGCGTCCGAATGTGTATGACCACTGGGAGAACTATTTCGACCATTGTCGGTTCCGTCTGAAGAGCTAGCGAGTTCGGGAAGACGACCCTCTGCATCCGACAGTTCGTCGCGAACGAAGATGTGCGAAGCAGGAAATATTCCAATGAAAACCTGCTGGGGTTCTTCGACTTTGGTTGATGGCCTGACAGTTGATGAGTCGTGCACAGACCAGGATACTGGGGGTCGACGGATGGTGCAGACGACATATCTAGACTGAGAGATGAGAATGTGTGCAGAGAGAGACAGGTAGTGACGTACCCTCTGTACCAGACACCTTCGACGTGCTCAGAGGGACGTGGAGTATACTTCTCGAAGGCGTAGACTTCATCGCCGACCTCGAGAGAGACGACATCGCGGTGGACGAAGGGATCGTCGGTGGAGGCCTCTGTGACGGTGGAGAGACGGTTTCTGTGAGAGAAACGGGTGTCGCGACGGGAGGGGGTGAGGGGGTGGATGGCGTAGCCGTAAACGATGAGGGGCAGGGGCTCCCACATGGGCGCTGCACTGGGCGGAGGCGTGACGGAAGCGGAGTCACGCATGTCATCCCCAATTGACCGCCTGGCACATACCGCCCGTGCCATCCGCGCCGCCGCCGCCCTCACCGCCCCCACCATCATCGGGCCTTACTCCCGGGCCGTCCTCGCCACGCAGCTCGGCGATCTCATCCGTGACATCGACCCCTCAGAACTCTGTCTCTTCACCTCCACACCCCAGCTCACCCGTGCCGAATTCACACCCGCGACCCCTTTGAGAAAGCCCCCACCCCGGCGCGATGACGCGTCAAAACCAGCAGACTTCGACCCAGAGACATATGCACAAGCTGCCATCAAGTGCATCGCCCGCTAGTGCGTACCCCAATCTTATCGACGCTACCTTCCCTCACGCTCCTCCAAGCGAGGCGATTAGACCCATGCCACGCACTCACTCGCAAGCTTTAGACATACTAGAAAGGCTGCAGATCGTCCGTCGCAGTATCGTGGCTCTTAATGAGACCCTCCTCCAAGTCCGTCCCAACCCTGGTTGATATGCCTATCCAATCATTTCTTTTCCAGGCTCAGCCAGCTTCAGGTTCATCGATCAATGCACTCGTTGAAGGCGAAGAAAATCGCATTCGCATCCTTCAATCACGACTCGCTGAGCTGAACAGGAGGGCAGGTTGTTTGTCCCTCGAGATGAGACCCCTCTCACCCTTTCGTAGAAGCTAGATGCGACATCCAAGCAAAGAATTCGAGGAGACGACATTCAACGCTCCCAGCCTAATCAGAAGGCCCACGCCACCTCATCGCCCTCGTCTCCCCATGAAGACAAGTTCTGGAACACACCAGCAACCGTCGCACGAACCTTCCATTTTGCCGGCAACCTGATGGACGAGCAAGTCGACCTGGGCGATATTACCACAACCTCTTTTATGAGCCCTCTTCCCCCTTCTCCTTCCATTAGAACCCCTCTGGCAAGCGAACCCTTAACTTCATCAGAAAGACTTGTCTTCGCCGAGGATCATTCATTCTACGATGACCATCCTGATAGCCCAAAGGATAGTATCGAACAGGCGAACAACCCGGTCATCCACGACTCGAGTCCTCTCACTTCTCAAAAGTTAGATACATACCCTCCTTCCCGGGCTTCGGAAGCAAGTCGACCAGACAACCACACCCTCACAATACCCAGCGTAAAACCACCAAAAGTCCCACTAAGCACTGAAGTCGAGCGATTTGTAGTGAGAATACTCTATTTCGATGATTTCCACATCTCCATATGACCAATTCGGTTCAAAAGGCAAAAATCTGGGCTACGATGGGTGATGCAATAATGCCAGGACATCCCTATGACTTATCCGGCCGTGGAATTGGCAGTAAACCGCCCGGAGCTAAAGAAACAATGTGAGTCCCGCGAAATATGAAGCGATAACACGACTGATGAGAATGGGCCTGTCGAAGCTCGCATCTACGTTCGCTTGCTCAGCTGTCACCTTCTCCCGCATCACCATCCGAATCCAGCGTTTCCTCTTCGTCGAGCGGTAGACTGTTGACTCCTACGGCCCAACAGATCTTGACAGCCCATCTACTTCTATCCCTATTATCGTCCCCTCCCCATTTTTCGATGCCGCTGAACGAAGCGAAAAGTCTCCTGATCACCAAGGCTGGTGGAGGAACCACCGTTATGACTGGACAAGGAACAAGTCGGATTTTATACGGTTGTGTAGCCAAGAGGTTGATTAAGATTGAGAGAGGAAAAGGAGAACAGATTGTCAAGTTCGACGTCTGAACTTGGATTACACTGATCCCTGCTGTCAGTATTCCAGATTACGTCGACAGACATCTGAAAGTGCCGCCCAATACTAGCACTATCTCATATGACTTTCTTTTCTCTGTCAATCCGTTACAGCTGAATGAACGTTCTATTGGTTCCCTGTACTACTGACAGTCCCTAATTAAAGTAAGTTTGGGATTGCAAGAAGCAGGATAGATTGGTTGATGGATGCGCGCAATCCACAGAAAGCTTCACTTGCTGGCGATGCCTATACAGATACTAAGCCAGCCATCGGCACCCGCCATACAAGCACCAAGCCAGGCCATCTCGGCATCAGGTGGTGATCGCACGCCTTGAATCAATGCATATGCCAATTGAAAATCAAATTCCGGAGCTCTTGGGTTATGGCGCGTTGGTGTTGGCAGAGGAGAACGGGAAGGGAATAGGAGTGGGACGTGAGTAGTAAGAAAATGACCAAGGGTATGGGAAGAACCTGTTGGTATTATCAACGTCGATACGGGGAGGAGGGAAAATAAGAATTGAGGAAAAGGAAAGGAGGAAAGAGAGATGTAATAAAGATAACACTACACACCATCTTCGAGGATTGGAGGCACGAGATCTTGAATAACAGGACCGTCTGGAAGATATATCCTTACCGGCACACTGCGGACGTTGTATGCACCATTGCGATCGGTCGGTCCCGAAGGATCAGCAGATGGAGGGCGATTATGCATGGACACCGATGAAACTGGGGGAGATCGGGGACGACCGGAGCCAGCGGTCGGAGTCACCTTAGAGGCCACGCGCCAGTAATTTTCAAAATTATCTGGATGGAATATGAGGGCTAGCATGTAAAGGCAAGTCAATACGAACGGTCTTTAATACCCTCCCATATCCCGTCTTGATCAACTTTCCTCAGGCCCGTGATTCGCTTCGTATTGCCCCAACGAACGAAATCTGCCTCCTTCAGCTGGCCCATGAATGCCAGCTTGCAAGCTTCAGCGCTCGGAGATTGCAGAAGCTTTTCAGAGGGAGGGGAAGCGAGATGGAGGATTAACCGCATGGGAGTGCCTGGGGGCCGCGAGTGGGACGAGGATGGTTGTACAGATGTAGAGATGGTATGATTGTCATATATGAGGCCGATTGGCCAATGCCTGGCGGAAATGAGGGAGAGTTATGTGGGAAGGTTGGTCTGTACCATTTGAGGAGAGTTCCCTCTGCGCTCTCGAACCACCATTCATCCTCCTTTAGCACATGCGCGGCCGCTTCGTCGAAAACGACGTCCATGAGAAACCGGCGAATTTCTTGCATGAGAAGGGGGAGATAGCTGACGCGAGGGGCCTGGATGTAGTAGCACTCGAGACCACGATCTGAATTAGCAGGAAGTTCTTTGGGGTCCGCTCGAATCTCGAGGGGTACAGTGCCCTCCCATGTGAGACGACGGAAGAGGGTTGTCTGGTAGTCCGTCGCCGGTTCCTTGCTCGACGTTGTCTCATGGTGGTGGTGGGTTGCCATTGGGGTCGCGTGACTGTTCATGGCCCCGTGACACCGTCGTGACTGGACGCGTCTTGGCCACCAACAACGGCATGCACCGTCGTCCCCTTGCTCATCGTCCCCTCCAACCCCCCGCTCCCAAGCGTCCACGATCTCCGAATGCCGTGCTCGAAGTATCAACCTCCGCAAAACGTGCCAAACCTGCACCTCAGTCCAAAGCTCCTGTTCGCGACAAGGCCCGAGAACGCAAGCACGTTGAACGCGAACAACAGAAAGCCGAATTCAAAGACAAATACACCCGTGCTTTTCCATGTTTTACCTTCTATTTCGAAGACGGTGTTGTCGGCTCTCTCGCGCTCAATGCCTATGAAGGGATGATTGATAAACTCGGAGGGGTAACGCTCACGTGTTCTTTGCCCACCCAGCACTGAGATCACCTCTAGAAAACCGCTAAATTCTTCGATACCGAGGTGACCCATTTTGTCAGCAACCGCGCTGTACCATCAGTTCCCACCTCAACCGCTGGTGACAAGGAAAACAATCCGAAACCTCTTTCTCGAGGCGTATTGAAGAGTCCAATCACGCTTAGGGGCCGGTGAGTCCCTCAGATGTTGAATTGGAAATCATCATTACCATTCCCGTTACTTCAGCTTAGGTGAAGAGACTGAATATCCCCGTGGATTGGATCCATTGACCATCGCCGTCAATCTCGACAAGAAGATCTGGAACACAAGCAAGCTTGAAAGTGTCCTCACACGTCTCCTTGACTCACCCTCACCCTCTGCCTCTACCGGTGGTGCTCTACCCAGGAAGCAAACGCCTTCTCTCGCTCGGCTGTTGAAATCTGAACAAATCCATGGAACCACTGAACGGGATCCCACCCAGAAGCGTCACGACTTCATATACTTCACACGTGGAACCAAATTTGTCTTGGTCGAAGATATCCGGCAAGAGCTTGCCACCATCGCAGTCTACGAATACCCCGTGGTGAAACCCCGAGACGGGGCTAATACGAAATGTCCTTGGCCCGTTCTACATTGTCATCCACAAGCCAGGGGCCCGTTTATCCCTTTTGACGAGAAGGAGAAAAGGAGATGGGAAAAACAGCAGAAAGCTGATTGCGAGAGGAAAGAGGAGAAGAAAGAGACTGCGATCAGGCCCAAGCAACCGGATGTCATAAAAAGACGGGCGGAAGCGAATTTACATGCAAAAAGGACTGGAGACCTGCGACGATCGGTTTCGATGAACAATCTCCATCGCCGTACCAACTACTCTCCTACACTAGACGACGAGTACTTGGTGGCCAATGATGGTGACACCCAAGATGTCGCGAATGCATCTGGATTTCTTGCTTCGGGGACGGCCATGTACATGGCTGCCTCTGGCAATAGCGTAGGAATCGCTTCTACCACAGGAACCACATCCACCACTGGGTACACAGCAAGAAATGGTCAACTTCCCTCCGCCTTAAGTGGCAGGATGAAACAGCACGTTGTCACCTCGCTCAAATTCCCATCTAATACAGCCGACAAAGAGAATCAAGTCCCTCCCATGGCCCCTCCTGCTCTAATTCCCGGAAGGCAACCTATGCTCAGAAAGAGTCGAAGTACTAACACCTTCAAGCTTCCCAAAAGGGAAGAAGGTCGCAAGCCAGGTTATTGTGAGAGTTGTCGCTTGAAATTTGACGATTTCAAGCTGGTACGTGACTTTATTTGGTTTGAGTACCACTGTAAATTCAAAACTTTTCAACTCGACAGCATGTCCAGTCCCGTAAACATCAGCGATTCGCAATGGATGATGCGAACTTTCTGCAGCTAGATTGCGTTCTCGCTCGTGTGCGACGACGAACTAAGCAAGAGGTAGTTGAAGAGCGCATGAAAAGGGAGGTGTTGCGCAAGTTCTATTGCGCACATGCAGGGGAGGAACGACAATCATGTGGGGATCGACCCACCAAGCACTCTGAAATTAAACGGGAACGGATCCCAGCCAACTGCTGATGAATTTTCATCCAAATTTATGCACTTGGACGATCAACCCTATTTATGGCGGATTCCACTCTAGGCATGTAACATCGTATACAGCTTAGTGCATGCGATTGTTGCATTCACAATAAGTTGGCCGACCTCCACAAGAAGGAGTTGCATGTAAAGCTAAAAAAAAGTACCTAATAAGCTGTGTAGTAAGTTTCAGCTTGTGTCACGATTACAAACCGATCTCATCGGATGTCAGTGAATACGTTCCGGTTCCGAGTTACTTGTTCGACATTTATATCTTCAACTAGTTGCATTCTGATGCCCCTGCCATTCTAGAGCGTGGTTCCGAACGAAAGCCTTTCGCGTTGCGTTTACGTCCTCTTGCCCTGGATCAGAATTGAATATTGAATCCTTTGTAAGGTGAGTAAGGCTTTAGTGACGAGCCTATTACGATTTAAATCCCAGAAATCTGTGACTTAATCCAGTCAGTTCCTTGTTCATTTCTTCTTGTTTTCCCCGCTGCTCGTGCTCAGGTGCTCTTGTTTTTTTTATTACCTAGATTCAAAAAACTAGGTCGGTGCCACTAGATCCGCCCTCCAACGCCACACCACCCACTTTAAGGCTCTTTTAAATGCCAGAAGCCCCTAAGACTCAACTGGAAGCCTTGAAGAGCATGGGCGAAGATTCTCAGCTCACTATCAAAATACCGAATCCGAAAGTATACATTGCCCGTCAGTCACTCTGGATTGGTCGCCGAGGTAAACCTCGGTGTGATCACTGTCGCTTGAATAACTTGAAGGTTCGCCGTTATCACATTTTTGTGGTCATTGGCTGATTCTATTGGAGTGTGATCGAGTGTTACCGGCTTGTAATCATTGCTCATGGTCATCAGGCAGGGTGTGTAAATACACCCCCTTGCCTACACCCGCCCATCGAGGAATTCCACGCTGTGACCGATGCCGTTCACAGAATTTGAAGGTTAGTCGCTATGACTTTGGAAACTTTACGCAAGCTGAACATAGTTCTTATATGTCCCACTTAATGTAGTGCGATCGTAGTTCACCGGTATGCAATCGTTGCGAAGAGGACAAGACAACAGAGTGCAACTATACTCCCAAGAAGAGGCGCAAGGTCGCCTCTCAGATCACCGCTGATCTCATGAAGAGAGAGATGGTCGACAACGTTGGATCGCCTTCGGGATATCTTCCCGATTCTGATGAGGAAAATAGATTCTACGATCAGAATATGGCGTCTACGTCCCGTACCCGCGAAGACAGCTCGTCCAGCCTGCCCGAAGAATTGATTCCACGGCATCTGGAGATGGGTCGCTCTCCCACAGACTTGTCACCATCTCCATTTTCGCCTTCCCTTGGGAATGAGCCTGGCAACCCAAAACAACTTTCCTACTCTTATTCAACTCAAAGAATGATTTCTCCCTCCCCGATTTTGCCTTGGACCCATTCTACATTGGCACCGCTTCCGTATTTCATCGTCCGGGGTCTAGAGTCAATCAACTCGGCTGAAATGCCAAGCGCCGCGACCTATAATGAGTCACTCACTGGGTTCCTGGGCGAGACTCTGGATGAATTGCGCGAGACTTGGTGCCTTACCCTCAATACATATGCAACTGTTTCTCGCTGTCTTGCAAGTGGAGATACATCGGAACTCTCTCCTAAATTGCGCGAATGGATCACTCTTCATCACCTATGTTCAGGTTCCGATAGGTTTAACCTGATTCTCATGCCGCGGGAATCTACGTTCCAGGCCGATGAAAGGTCCCGTGAGTCATATCGTCGAGTATACTGTGCGCAAGTGGATGCGGGAGGCAGACATGATTCGGGTGAGGCAGTAGACCATTTTGACCGCCTCCCCGTTCGAGAACAGATTTTTGACCTTCTCACATACGCCCATGTCTCACATAACGACGCATTTGCCATGCTTTCTAGCGTGAAAAGTTGGGGATTCGTGAGTTTTCTGTCGTCGAGTGTCGATCAGATAATTATCTATTTCTATAGGCTTCAGTGACCTGGCCAATGGCCGAATTATACTTGCGCCTTTGTCCCTCGTGCAGCTTGCGTAGTGATTGATTTGCTATATCGATCTTTCTTGGCTCTTGAAAGGATGACCTTACTTATGTTACAATACAATTGAAGCATACAGAGTTCAATTTAAATCGATCGATCACTCGTACCTTCATTTCTATAGCGGGCCTGGTATGACGGTGAACGGTGCTGTCACTCTAAACAGTCTCTCTGTCCCTCAAGGTGATCCTTGACTAGAGATTCTACGTCAACGTGTTGGAGCGTGAGAGGCTCAAATATTTCCACAACCGCGATCGATTCAGTGTGGTACAACGACATGAACGATTCCTCTGGTTGTAACGACAGTGAGGTAAGTGGGAAACATCAAATGTACTCAGGGGATCTGTCTATCCTATGAGCTCGAAGCATGCAAACGCGAGATCATACCCTCCAAACTCGTAATTGATCTTGTCGGTCCTCTTATAACCCTTGCTACTACCTTTGTTCGTGTCGACCGGTTGACCGCAATTGGGAGTGAGGGTAGAATAGCACACGGTATGGTCGGGTCCTGTCAAAGCCAATTTGAAGGCTTGTTGGGCAGTCTCGATGTTGTCGCCTTGGTCCGCTAAGTTGTCATAGTTGGAGATGAATAGCGTGAGGCTTAAACGCCCTGGTTTGAAAATGTTTACAACGCGCTGAACAAGGGTTTTGAGATCGGGTACGGTCCTGGTACTTTGGGACGAATGGGAGGGAACGTTGCACTCGAAACTGGCGTAGGACCAGCCCGCTTCCGGGGTCACATGTATGGTGTAATATCCCTCTTTTGATGTTGCTGTGCTTGGCATGTCGTCCTCGCCTGAAGGGTATATTCTGTCCGAATCATTACCCCATTGGACCAGCGCGTTGGCGGAGTAACCGCACGGGGAAAAAGAATAAGCATCAAGCTTCGTGAGATGGGATGGGAAGATTTTGGTGATTCCGAGCCTGTCCGATAGAGCAATACCATGGATGCGGGGATCATCGGAAGAAGAGAGGGATGAAAAAAATGGCTCGCGTGCGGTGGTTCCCAAATCACTCATGAGGATTTCTAGGGTATAATCGGGGAACGGATCGGAGAGGGGCGGACCGAGGGAGGGATGAGGACCGCATATGCCATCAGGGGGATTAGTTAGGTATAACAACCAATGGTCACCGTTCACTCTTCCAACAGTGTAGGCGGAGCCGTTCTGGAATATGTTGTCGAGATATTCAACTTCGGCTTTCCACTCTCTGTGCGGGCCAAGTTGGCGATCAGGAAACATGAACGATTTACGGGAGTAGAAACAACGGTAGACAACGGGCATTTTGGCCTGGGTGGAGACGATTTCGAGAATGCGTGGCAAACCAAGAAGGTTGAGAGTTGTACCACAGGTCTTGAGTATAAGGCGATGAGGAGCGACGAAGAACGACGATTCACTATGGACGGTCAGTGAACATGCCACATGAGGTGGTCAGGAAAATACCTGAGGAGGTAGGCGTCCATTTCAGTGCCATCGATGACACTGAGGACTTGGCATTTTACGATGTCAAGCATGTCTTCCCACACGGTACGATCTATTTTGCGAAGACCGATCCTTCCATCTGCAGATGGCTCGGCTGCATCTGGCACGTCATTGGCGGATGGCTGGAACCAGATCTCGAGGAGCTTCTCTGGACCCTCGAAAGGCGCACGGGCATCATCAGATATGTTGTTTGACATTCGTTGATGATGCTATCGAGGGTGGCAGGAATATGTGCGTCGAATTCGGGTGGGTTCGGGATACATGTAACGAGACAGCAAGAGATCGGGTGGATAGAAAAAAAAACTTCAGATATGATGAAAAGATGTGCATGGCTCGAGCCGAGCCGAGGCTGTGCCGTGGCCATGCCGAAGCTGTGAGTCATCATGTGCCGAGGCTGTGAGTCTGCGGAGCTTTGAAACTGAGTGCCATGGTTCGTCCTTTTCTTCCCCGACTACCGCTCTTGAGAGGCCTCGCATCCCGTGTATCGTATGCGCCACTCCTTCCCGTCAGTCGTCTACGTCCGTTGACGTCCCTACCGGGCCTCCGGCATAACAATTCCCATCCATTTCATCACCATTCTGCCCGACACTCCAATGCACCGTCGTCGCCCAACTCGTCTCCTCAACCGCCACATACGCCTTTGCCTCCCGGCACCACCCTCTCCCAGCGTCTCAGACACCTCATTAAGGCCTATGGCTGGTACGCACTGGGCGTCTATCTCGCCTTCTCTGCCCTAGACTTTGGTGTCGCGTTTGTGGGCATCAACCTCCTTGGTGCCGAGTATGTTGCTCAGATTGCAGCAAACGTCAAGAATACCATCGCAGATTTCCTTCCTTCGCGTCCCGCAGAGCCAGGTTTGGACGAGCTCGAAAGTACCCACCGTAATCCTAGTCACGGCGGCCAGGAAGGTCTCTACGCCATGCTCGTCCTTGCGTATACCATCCACAAAACCCTCTTTCTTCCTGTACGTGTCGGTTTGACTGCGGCCTTCACGCCCAAATTGGTGGGTTGGTTGGGCCGCCGGGGATGGACAGGGACCGAGGGGACGCGACGTGCCGCGGCTGAAATGAGGGAGAGGTTGCGCGAGAGAAGCCGTCAATCTTGAACTATAGATTCAACTAATTACTATCATTCCTGTGCTGGTTAGGTGCTAATCTCACTCCGTATTCAGGATCAATAAATGCGGCGCTTCTTTCTCTTTTAACGGGGTAAATGGGTGACGCGAAGAAGTCTGTGAACCGTGTTTTTGGCTGGCAATCCACCAAATGGCACTGCAATTGAATCACACAGCAGACAGCCACATGCACAAAAAGAATTCATCTGAGAAATCACTCATGTGTATTCTGTTGCCTAATAGTAATACATTGTACCCACCCAGCCCTACCACGCGACCGCCGAAGGTGTTCACACCCTTCCTCTCCCTCGACTGGCGCGATACTTCTAAACGTACAAGCTCTGTTACTTCGCGAGCATGCGGAAATAGCGCGTGCACCCACTTCCGTCCCATCATTGACCTCGTATCAGCCTAGTGCTCGTTGTAGGCGCATATAAACCTACTCGGCGGGTCGTAAAGGATTTGGCTTCCAGCATTGACGGATATGTTTCTGCCTCGAAAGGACTACATACACATCCAACCTCTTGCTCAGCTCGGGAAGGCAACCCTCTGAACCTAGAGATGTTTAAGGTGAATCAGTGAGGATGTCGTGAGCGATTGTTTTCGGAAGATACATACGGCTTGAAGACCTTCTCAAAGACAGTCTTGGAAACATGGGAGTCGAAGTGGCTCAGCTCGATAGAGGCGGGTTGTTCAGAGAGCGCGTTCTCCTTCAATCCCGTCGGTACGGGCTTTGGTCCTTGTTTCGGGAACTTGGCGTCAAGGTATAGGGCGGTCGCGTGGCTCTCGTACGCGATGAAATCGTCGTCGTCCTATGGAAGCATTAGGGAACGCACGCTGCCGCTGTGCGGATTTACGAGGTAAGTAACCTGAACGAAAGGTCGTTTCTCGGGTACGCAGGTGTTTTGTGCTCGCCTTTTCGGAGGTCCAACGGCACGAAATGGAAGCTGAAGTTGAATGGGCATCGCGGGTAAACAAGCGCAAAGCTCGGGAGGCGCCGATGGGGATCCGTGAGCGACGTGACAACCCAACCAACCGCAAACTTACAGTCAAGGCGGCTGCATACACAAGGTGAAGAGGTTTTTGTGTTAATCGAGGCAAGGTGGATGTTGGCAATGGGCATGCTCCAGTTTCAAGACAGACGTTGATGGATTATGGATGGATTGGATGATTTTGATCCAGATGAGTTTGGGAAGATGAATGTTCTGACCCTTTCCTCTAGACATCTCCCACCATGTCGCTCGTCGTTCCCGAAGCCCACCAGCAATTTCAAGTGAGTTACTGCTAGCTACCCAAGATCTCCACGCCATTGATGTATATCCTAGCATATTCTTCGGCTTCTCAACACTAACGTCGATGGCAAACGCAAAATCATGTACGCCCTGACGGAGATCAAGGGTGTTGGCCGCCGATATTCGAACTTGGTGTGCAAAAAGGCAGACGTGGATTTAAACAAACGGTGCGTGAACATATCGTGAAAGGCGTCATGGTTTGAGACGTATTCCACAGGGCTGGAGAGCTCAACTCGGATGAGTTGGAGCGCATTGTTACCATTATCCAAAACCCGACACAGTTCAAGATCCCGACGTGGTTCCTGAACAGACAAAAGGACATTGTCGACGGCAAGAACTCGCAGATTCTATCTAATGCTGTGGACTCGAAGATCCGTGACGACCTGGAGCGCTTGAAGAAAATTCGTGCTCACCGTGGTTTGAGGCATTATTGGGGCCTAAGGGTGAGAGGCCAGCACACGAAGACGACTGGTAGGTTATTGTCTGTCGATGTTGTATCTATGTTCTCAATGTCTGTTCTCAAGGTCGTCGCGGGAAGACTGTTGGTGTGTCCAAGAAGCGCAACTAGTTGGACGGATTATCGATGTACATACATGCTACTCGTCGAGTACATAGTTGGTCGGGGTTTGAATGCATGACGATTCGAGAATTTTTGCCGTCCAACTGGTGTGATCACTTGGCTCTCAAATGACCGCGACCTGGCTTGCGACCGACCATCCCTGGTTTGCTCGGCCGTCTATGAAACGAAAACTGTCTGCTTTTCACGACCTATCAAGCAGTCCGAGCACAAGTTCGTCACCCAATGCGTCGCGTCCCATTAAGCGTCTCCGGCAGGAAGCTCTGGAGGCTAATTTCTCAACTCTCTCCCTTCATACCGTGGACTCATCTCTTGCTCCATGTGAGACTGCGAGCCATAGTGTGCACGCTGTCCTTCTGCCGAGTTCGGAACCATCGGTCCCCGAGGTCAAGATGAAAACAGCGTCCTGGTATGAGCCTGAACCTGACCGTATGTCGTTCTCCACTCCATCGTTTGCAACTTCCTACGACTACCAACCGCAGGCATCATCGTGACGGACTTGGATTCGTCTTCAGATGAAGAAGCGGAGAGCAGCCATCCATCCTTCTCGATCTCGCCGGTCGTCCTCAGGACGATCTCCTCTCGTTCTCGCGACCTGATCCAATCAACCGTTCCCCCTCAGGTATCTAGCCAAGCCCTCGTGGTCTTCAAACCTCTGCCGGTAGCGGGGCTCGCAGACATTACTGAAAAGGTGGAGGACATAGACAAAAAGAGATTGAAGGATAAACATGTCGTGGATGATGTCGTAGGGAGTGATGACGCAATGGACGTCGAATTGTGGTAGCACTAGCTGAACAGCTGAAGGACGAGGATATTGTAACTCACGGACGACTAACCCTTGCATATATTAGCCGTGAAGAGTGCACAGTCAACGTCTATTGTCTACTGTAACAAGTGTCGGTACCAGAGAGATGCTACATCATCGGTGACTGTGAATAATTGGTGCTTGAATGGTGATGCCGGGCGTGTGCATGAGGATGTGGGACGTGATGCATTTGGAGGGCCGTGTAAGGGGTAGTAGTAGGGTGACTGGTAGGATTATGAGGATACATATTATGTGTAGGAGACACCTCGGCGGAACCGGTGCGTGGATGGGATTGGGACAAGGGAAGCTCATGAGATTGGAGGTGATAGATGACCGCGATAGGATCGGGGTCACTTGGGGTGAAGAGGTCGTGGGGATGGTCGGAGGGAAGGGCGGGGGAAACACTTTCGTCATCTTCCATATCGTGATCGTGGTCAGTAGGGGAATGGTTCGAAGCAGAGAGCTTCTGCGCGGCGATTTCGTCTGCGGTGAGGAAGCGACCTCCCGGCCCTCGAGGACGGCGCATGGCATGTTTATGACGAGATTCGTGAAGGTATGGCTAGGGAGGAAAGAGTGAGGATATGAAGAATGGAATGGGCAGTCAAGGATGCGGACCTTCCGCTGCCGGGAAAGACGATGGAGCTCCTCCAATCGGGCACGAGCGACACGACGTTTTAGGATGCGAAAGTACTGCTTCGCGTTCACGTAGAGCGGCTCGTCATCGATGGGCTGGTCATCGGGGGCCTGGAAAACAGGGGGCTGGAATGCGGGGTGCTGGCTGTCGAATGGAAGCTGATAAGCAGGAGGATAGAGTTCCATCCCAATGTTGAAATGTGTCACATGTCACACTCATGCAGGACCTCAACGACAAGCTCAAACTCCTCAAGGTCGTCGACCTCAAGGCCATCCTCGCACAAGCAAACGTCTCCGTTGCACCAAGACTCAACAAGGCGGATCTAATCTCAAAGATCGTCGCCTCTCAGTCTGCGCTTGACGTCTATCACACCCTCTATCCATCCACAGAAAGGTTTGTTCTTCAATCTGTGTCGCGACATCTTACCCATCTTCATTCAGTGTAGACCCGCCAAAACCAACTCCAGTAGTCCCAACAACTCCTACGGAACTTCCCGCGACTGTTGCATTACCAACGTCGTCAGCGCCCCCACCTGTGCTACCCACCATCGACGCGGGTGATTCTGAGGCAGACAAACGCAGAAAGCGTGCTGCGCGCTTCGGCATTTCCCTTGTAGAGTCTCCTACGCCAAAAAGTGCGCAAGCCCCGACGAATGACGAGGTACGTTAGACCTCTCCAGCCCCCCCGTTCATATATCCATTCCGTCAACACAGGATATCGCAAAGCTCAACGCTAGAGCGGCTCGTTTCGGGACAACTTCAAATAAGCGCACGGCACCGACGGAGAACCTCGATCCCCAAGAGGCTGAGAGGCGCAGGAAGAGAGCGGAGCGTTTTGGTGGGTCTGTGGTGGTGTGAGTTCATTGTCTGGGGTCTCGCGGGACTACAAAGGACAAGAGAAGTCCTGATCCCAGAGAAAACATGTTCCGTTTGCACATTTAATATCTTGCGTGAAATTTAACTGCCTGGGACGACGAATCATTTGTTTCACGACTTATTATTGCCTGGTAATCGCTCTCTCATACTATAATGTTTAATTCGCGGGGATGCTGGATAGGTACTGCCTTGCAACAGCCAATGCCTCTTCAACCCTAAGTACTTCTACACCGACGCCTTGAGCGCTGTCCTCCTTGCCACCGGCCTATAGAAACAGTCACAACTCGTCAAAAGGATCTCTGAAAAAAAAGCCTACCTTTCCGCCTAGCACTTCAGTAACACGGTTTGCCCAGGTCCGAGCATCAACACCTTTTTCTTTGAGAGAAGGAGGCACATAGTTCACATGAGCAACCTTTCCACCCTCCTTGTCGGCACTCAAGACGTATACTGCCTTTCCAAGTTTCTTTGCTTGTGCAACAACGCTCTGAAGGATCTGGTCCACGTGTCAGATCGACCGTTCTATCCGTTCGCACACTGGGGCACCAAATACCTTTGAGTTCCCATCGACATCCAGAATAGCAAGGTAAGCTTCTGCTTTCTCGTCATCCTTGAAAAACTCTGCCAGCTGCGCAAGAGCCTACAAAGGAAGATCAGCGATGTGGACCAGTAAAATATATCGCGGAATATGTACCTCTTTGTTTGCTGCCATTTCTTTGTCTTTGATTTGCTTATCGAACGTCCTCCGAATAGAACTCAACCGATCCTTGAGTTCCGCTTTCTTGATGACAGAGATGTCCGCTTGTCCAAGCTCCTGTTAGGAAAGGTGAACCAAGTACCCCGACGCTTTGTGAACACGGACTTACTAGGTTCAATGCTTTGAGGCCCGCATCCTTGTCTTTCCCATCTGTATTCTCTAATGCTTCGAGTTTTGATTTGAGCACCTCCGCCGCACGGGTGGCCACCTGTGCTTCTTGCCCTGTCACGGCAACAAGCCTGCGAATACCCTTCGCAATCCCCGATTCTTCTGTGATGACAAAATCTTTAATATCGCCTGTCTTGGCCACATGCCTGCTGCAAGTTAAGTGACTTCCAATGTCCATGATCCAGGTATAACCCACGTTCCGCCACAAAATTCGACACTGGTTTTCCTCCAGAGAGGGTTTTCGACGTCCTTCGCGATGTCCTCTACATCGTACTCCAATGTAACGACGCGCACCGGGTCAGGATATGTTTCACCAAACACGGCTCTCAAGCCAGGGATTTTGCGTGCAGTTTGTAGATCGAGTTCCTTACTGAACACGGGAACATTTCGCTCGATCCAGCCTATGCTCAATGACTCAATTTGAGCGAGGTCTGACTGGCCGATCTGAGCTTTGTGCGAAAAATCAAATCGCAGCTTTGTGGGGGCAACTAGCGAACCCTTCTGATCGATATGATCGCCGAGAACTTCGCGTAGGGCGTAATTGAGTATGTGCGTGGCAGTATGGTTGTTTCGCAGTGGCCATCGACGGAGCTGAGGGAATCAAATGATTCAGAGAGCGGGTGACATGCAATTGACAACGCACTTCATCGTATGTGGCTACCACATCGTCTCCAACGCTCAGTAACCCATATTTTAACCGGCCAGTGTGCAGAACGTAACCGCTGTACACTTGTACGTTGCTCACATCGAAATCAGCCACGCCGTCTGCGACAACGTTCCCTGTGTCATATTCCTGGCCACCAGACTCTGCGTAGAAATTCGTTCGATCAAGAATAAGGCCAAAGTTTGCATCTTCAGGGATATTGGAGGTCGACGAGATAAAGGATTTGTTGTAGAAAATGGCTACGATTTGTGCCGTAGTATTCCCCAAATCTAATGATATCAAAGCCACTGTAGAACGGGATGAGTTCAAACTTACTGAATTTGGCCGTGTCATCGGTTTTTGAGACACCAGTGTTCTTCTCGAGGGCAGCGATGTCGTGCACATCGAGTTTAACAAGATCCAAGGCGCCTGCCCTTTTTGCACCCTTGCTTGCTTCTTTAGAGGCTGCTTGTGCGGCCTCATATTCGGCATCGTTGACCCCTAGCCGTCGTTCTTCGGCCATAAGCCTTGTTAAATCGACCGGGAAACCGAATGTATCGTAGAGTCGCCATACATCTTTGCCGCTAAGCTCCTTTGCACCTTGTTCTTTCGCGATCCGGGCATACTGTTCGAATAACTTTTCCCCTCGGTCCAACGTCCGGGAGAAGGATTCCTCTTCTTCGTCAAGAATCTCCTTGATTTCGGGAATCTTTTTCGTGATTTCGGGAAAGATGTCGCCCTAGAATACCAATGTGAATAGCAGGCGTTGACTTTTGAAGTTCATGACTGACCATTGTTTCCACAACGACTGGCATGAGGGAAGAAAAGAAGGACCCTATATCGACTCCAAGCTTCTTGCGGGCATAACGAGCGCCTCTTCTCAAGATGCGCCTGAGAACGTAGCCCCGACCGACGTTACTTGGAACACCGCCATCACTTAACGCGAAAGTCAACGTCCGAACATGATCAGCCACAACGCGATATGCTGTGTCGATGCCGTCTTTATCTTCGTCTCCAAAGTTGCCTGCGTATGGCCGAACCCCGGTCAATTGCTGTACTCTCTCGAATATGGGCGAGAAGACATCCGTGTCATAGTTGGATCGTTTGTCTTGCACCACGGACACCAAGCGCTCGAAGCCCAGGCCGGTATCCACGTGTTTCGAAGGCAATGACCTCAAGCCACCGTCATCCTCACGATTGAACTGTATGAAGACGTTGTTCCAGATCTCCAGCACATCGGGGTCGTCTTTGTTGACGAGATGAGCTGCATTTCTGCCGCCAATGCGGTCGTAATGTATTTCACTGGCGATAGATACGATGGGTCGACGTCAACACGTTCAATAGATTGCCAGGCCTACCTGCAAGGGCCGCAAGGGCCAGTGGCACCCATTTCTAGAGCCTCTGATCAGAGTCGGTCGTGATGTAGCTTTCGCACATACCCCAAAAGTTGTCCTGGGTGTTGCCCGGTAGGATATGGTCTTCGTGCACTCCTTGGTCGAGCCACAGTTGTTTCGCCTCCATATCCGGCTCCAGGCCGTTGCTGGCATCGCCTTCGAAGTACGTCACATAGAGCCTGTCCCTTGGAAGGCCGTAGACGTCGGTTAAAAGCTCCCAAGAGTACGCGATGGCTTCCCTCTTGAAGCAAAGATCAAAATGAGCAAATGACGTCGATATCATTGGTTGAAATACCTTGAAATAGTCGCCAAACGACCAATTTCCTAACATTTCGAAGAATGTGTGATGGTATGAATCCTTCCCTACATCATCCAGATCTGCTAACGTATCAGCTAGGAGGTGTCGGTGCACCAACAACGCTACACACCGTTATGCTTTCCGCCTGCTCTTATGCATTTCTGGGAGTTGAATGCACGCCTCAACTTGGCCATATCGGACTGTGGGTCAACCGTGCCGAGGAAGATTGACTTGTACTAAAGAAGATAGGATTGTGGACTGCGGCGCTGTAGTTCGAGTATATTTCATACCTGGTTCATTCCCGCATTCGCAAAGAGGAGGGTGGGGTCTTCGTAGGGTATAGTGGACGACGACGGAACGAAAATGTGGTTTTTGGAGCAGAAGAAGTCGAAGAATTGTTGCCGAACTTTGGGCGCGGTCCAAGGGCCATTGTAGGGTTGGGTTGACATGTCTTGCCGCCGTAGAACTTGACGATGAGATAGGTTGAGTAAGATCGATGGTGGTCGGAAGGTGACTCTCATTCACGATATTAGATAAGTACTGACTCGTGCGCAAATCACTCTGTCACTCCTCCCAATGCCGCGTCTATCTCTCGCGCTCTTGCGCGTCCTCACACGTCCACCCTTCCTCTCGCCCGCCGCTGCATCTGTCATCAAGCGTTCTCCGTCCATTATCGCTGCATCGCCGCTGCTGACGCGCTCGTCGCCATTCATCCCGACGTCGTCCCCATCATTATGGACGTCCCCTTGCTCTCTGCTAGGATCCACCCTCCAGTTAAGACACGCACAGCGAGGTGCAGAGTACCAACCATCCCAGAGGAAGAGGAAGCGAAAGCATGGATTTCTTGCCCGAAAACGGAGCTTGGGGGGGAGAAAGCTTCTTGGCCGGCGTTTGACCAAAGGAAGAAGGTTTTTGACTCATTAAAGCAGACTTTGTGCGTCTTACCGGCCTGACTTACCTACCCGCACTTACGTACGACGTCCATCCAAAAATGCAGAGAGGGTGGGTTGGATGAACACCACGAACGCCTGAAGCTTTTTCTGGGAGGACTTTTTCTGAACTAGATGGCGGCTGGGCAGCAGGTGCCTTGTTCGAAGGTTTCGATTTACCCAAAATGGCAACAGTAGTGTGGCTTCTGGTACTTTTTGAGTAGGAAGGTGTAGATTTCATTAGAAGACCTTTTGACCGAGTAGATGTGCTGTTAACCTGCAGGGTGTATGTGACTAGCAAACCTGGTCGAACAAGGTCATGCCATCGAGCGCGATGCCCTGCTTTTTGTTTGGACCAGTGGAATCTTCAACTGCAATGTCCACTCACATTCTTTTCCCAGACAAGCCTGAGGCTCTTTGTAAAAGTTTCCTCTACCTCTAAATGCTGCACAGTCAACTTCAGTCCTCTGTGATGATTATGGTGTTCCATAGATGTGTTAGAAACTGTTGTTCTAGCATGACCCATTTGCACAGCCTTATGGCAATGCACACAGCCTTTGTGCTATGTGCACTGCCCTGATGCTATATGCACTGCCTTGATGCTATGTGCACTGCCTTCTGCTGTGCTCACAGCCTTTGGCTATGCTCTTACTTGTATATATACCAGTAGCTTGTAGCCTGAAGTCCCCAGTTTACTCACTTTGGACTTCAGGCAAGTACTTCTGTTCTATCTACAGACTAATATAGTTTACTCACTTTGGACTTCAGACTTCACTGTGCTTGCCTGTTCTAACAAGATGACAGCCTACTTTCAGCCGCATCTTTGGCTCAACTCCAACATCACACTATTGTTCTTTCCTCAAGGTCCCAGAGACGTCCTTCTCTTCTACCTAAGCTGCCAGATGAAATATGTTATCAAATATCAGATAAGTCTCTATGCAGATCCCACCGACCTCAACCAACTCTAGGCAGGCAGACAGTGTATATGCCACTGGTAGCGCAACCCCGCCTTGCAAGTTGGAATCCCCAAGTCTCCAGATTGCTAGAAGACATATTAGTCGGCTGTCCATTGAGCAGGAGAAGTGAAAGCCTCATCATAGCACAAGGTACGTGTATTCCACTCACTCGTGGTCTATGAGGTGTCAATTTTGGAGAAAGCATCACATACTTGTGACATCCTCCTGACTCCAATTCAAACGTGATCTCTTCTCCTTCGCCTGACTACATTTCCACCATCTTAACACTGCTTAGCTGATATAAGTACTTGTCCACAGGATACTCCAAGTTCTGAGATGCGTCAAACAACCACTACATTGTGAGCTGCAACGTCTCTGCATCCAAATTGCTCAACTTTGTTAGAGCAACACCAAAACCAGCAAGCTCAATGGCACACTCAACAGTGACCAGAGCACTAGCATTGTGGGCTCACACATAGAATCAAACAATAAAGGAGTGGAATGAGATAGTATGTTAGAACAGGCAAGCACAGTGAAGTCTGAAGTCCAAAGTGAGTAAACTATATTAGTCTGTAGATAGAACAGAAGTACTTGCCTGAAGTCCAAAGTGAGTAAACTGGGGACTTCAGGCTACAAGCTACTGGTATATATACAAGTAAGAGCATAGCCAAAGGCTGTGAGCACAGCAGAAGGCAGTGTACACAGCAAGAGGCAGTGTGCACAGCATAAGGCAGTGCACATAGCATCAAGGCAGTGCACATAGCATCAGGACAGTGCACATAGCACAAAGGCTGTGTGCATTGCCATAAGGCTGTGCAAATAGGTCATGCTAGAACAACAGTTTCTAACACTCCCCCTTGATCTAGCAAGTCTTATACTACAATATAAGTAAAAGTTGGAATAAGAGTCCAGGATATATCTAAGCTATAATTCCCATTCTCTGTCTACAAAATTGAACCTTAGGTAAAGGTAATGCTTTGGTTAGCAAGTCAGCAACTTGCTCAGCTCCAGCTATATAAGAAGGCAGTATCTGCTTCTTATCAACCACATCTCTGAGCCAAAAGAAGGACAAGTCCAGCTGTTTCATCCAACCATGGTGCTCTGGATTCTTTGTAACACTGAGAGCAGACTGATTGTCAATGTGCAAGGGTGATGGTAACTTTGAAGTATAGCCCATTTTCTCCAGAATGTTGCGCATCCACATTATCTCTTTGCCTGTCTCCACTGCAGCAATGTACTCTGCTTCAGTGGTGGACAGTGTAACAAAGGATTGAAGTTTGCTGCTCCAGCCAATAGCTCCTCCACCAAGTGTGGTAAGATATCCACCAGTGGATTGTCCAGTATCCAAGCAGTCACCATGAGATGCATCACAGAAGGTAGTAAACAGCTCTGTGCTCAATTGTCCAGAGTACTGCAACTTGTAGTCCATTGTTCCCTTGCAGTAGCGCAGTAAATACTTGACAGCAGCCCAATGCTTTGGTCCTGGCATGAAATTGAACCTTGCCAGACAACTAACAGCATATGCAATGTCAGGATGTGTCATAGTAGCTAGATACTGCAGAGAGCCAACTGCATTCAAGTAGGGCGCATTTTCCATTTCCTGTGCTTCTTCTGATGTTTGAGAACACATGGATTTGGACAGCTTTAGACCAGGCTGCATTGGAGTCTGAATAGGATTGCAATCACTTATTCCATAGCGCTCCAGCATATCAATAATGTACTGGCGCTGGGATAGAGCAATAGTGTGATTTTTGCGATCTCTAATGACTTGAACTCCAAGCAAGAACTTTGTGTCTCCCAAATCTCGAATTTTAAAGTGTTTGGAAAACTCTACTACAGTTTCATCAATGACTGACTTGGACTTTGAAGCAAAGGTAATATCATCAATGTAAATGGGGACAATGATCTTCACATCTCCCTTCACATAAATGTAAATAGAGCGATCAGATTCAAGTCTGGTAAAGCCCATGTCCATGAGAACCTTGAGTAGTTTCTTATTCCATTGTCTAGCAGACTGCTTCAAACCATAGAGGGACTTTTTAAGTCTGAGCACCTTGTTTGGTCCACCTTGTACAAATCCCTCTGGCTGTCTCATGTAGATAACTTCCTCCAAATCACTATTGGGAAAGGCAGATGTAACATCAACAGAGCACAGTTCCATGTCCTCAATACCAGCAAGGGCAAGAATAAGTCTGAGAGCAGCAGGACAAAATGTAGGAGCAAAGACTTCATTGTAATCAATGCCAGGATGTTGACTAAATCCTTTGGCAACTAGACAAGCCTTGTAGCACTCCACAGAACCATCTGCATTGTGTTTGACCTTGAATACTCAGCCAGAACCAATTGCCTTTGCACCAGGTGGTAGATCAACCAATTCCCAAGTCCCATTGCTTTCCAAAGACATGAACTCATCTTGGGCAGCCTTGTGCCATTTTGCAGCATCTGGACCTTGTATTGCCTGTTTGTAGGTGCAAGGATCTGCAACACTGGTTGTACCAGCAAACTGCACTTCAACAAATCCAGCCTCAGCATCAGAATCCAAATCAGAGTCTGGCAGTGGAGGTAGGACCAATGGTTTGGAGACTTTCCACCATTCACCAGGCATGTTTCTAGGTCTGGTATCACGTCTAAGAGCAGGTGGTGGTGCAGGTGATGCATCAGCACGAGGACGAGGTGATGGAGGTCCAGTTGGATTGTCGAGTTGTGGTGGTGGTGCAAGGGTATTGTCAACAGGCTGTTGTGGAAAGTGGACTGGTGCATGTTTAGCATCTGGAGAAGAGGGATGACTTGGAGGTGCAGAAAGCGATGGAGTGGATTCATGGAATGTGCTAGATGGTGTCTGATCCTCCCTCTCATCATCTAGGACAGAGAACTCAACAACGCCTTCTAAACAGTCCGGTCGCTACATGGTCCTAGTGAGGGGGGTAGCAGTAGAGTATAGTATGTGAAGCATAACGCTGCATACTTTCCCAGAGGCAGATGGCAGTATGAGTGTTTGAGACAATACATGAACAAACAAAAATAAAAGATACGAGAGTGATATTGAGACCAAAAGATAAGGTAAGATAACCCAGGGCGGCACCTAGGGTCTTATTGATACTCACTCACCCCGGAAGGGGTGCCACATGTTAAGAGTCTTCAAACCAGTTTATGCCTCACCATCAGATCCCCCCATCTGAACATTAGCTGGTGCAGTCCCCAAGGGGTCCGCGGTGGCTTCCACTCTGACAGTTCATTTCCATCGGCTACCGGTTTCTCCAGTAAGAAGATGAGCACAGAAGCGAGGGATTTCTCCCTCACCTTGCGATTGAAGTCGTGAAATAATCTATTCATGATCAAAACAGTGCTGCCAGAATTGACAGCTACGTGAGTTGGCGGCATAAGGTTTACTGCAGTTAAGGCAATAAGCAGGATGAGGGCACGGTTCCCCATCTGTGGTAGGTGGCACGGGTGGCACATGGTTTGGCTTACCTTTGCAGCAAGCCGCAAAGGCGCGATGATTGGATTCATGATGTGGTCCCATGCAGATAGGATACACCATGTGGATAGATCAGCAATAGTCGAGGTTATGACCCCAACTAGAGCAACAAGAACAGAAAGGAACACCTATTTTAGGTGAAGCCCGTCGGAAGAAGCAAACCGAACTACATGCATTGATAGACCGATTTACGAACGTACACATTTGGGATCCTTTCTGAGAATCCCAGATGTTGAAATAGATGGTGCACGCATCTGCAGTCCTTGACGACCCTAGGGAGAGCAGCCAGGTGGATGTTGTCTTTGTGGACAGAGTTGAGAAGAAAGCATTCAGTGTCCACCGGTGTCAAGCAGTTCCCACTTGCATTGATGAAGGGAATGTTGATGAGTTTGCAGAAGGAACACGAGGATGGTACCTCATATTTCACTATGGTGCCTTCGGGGACAATACCTCACACGAAGGTTTCCACCTGAGAAAGTTCTGGGGAGGTGGTGACTCAGGTAGTGGAGATTGTTAGGCCTCTAGAACCCAAGTGAGAGGATTTAGCGACTGGGGTTTAATCCAGAGATGAACCTAGAGATTTGTGGTGCCAGTGCCAATAGAGAGTCTGAAGAGACTCCATTGGCGGTGACAATCACGTTACAGCGAGAGGGTCCGCTAGACGTATTGAAGGGATGACAATGTCCAGGAGCAGGGTGGAGGATGCGTTCATAAATATGAACAACGTCCTCAGCAGTATAGTGCAGCAGTGCTTGCACGAGGTGCGCCAAGCTAACTGGAGCGGGATGGGGTTAACAGAGTCACATGCAAAACTCGCTAGCAAGTTCTGCACATGATGTAGCCCTGGTCTGGTGTGTCGGGGTACAGTGGGGGGGGGGAAAGGCAATGGCAGTCCCTTAGAGGATGCGTCTTGGTTGGCTGTGTAAGTCCTGCTCTGATAGCTTTGGAGCAGGAGAGATATGCCGCATCGCAACTAATAGAGGCATTCCGTCCTGGAACAGGGAATGGGGTAGCTTGTCCACTTTGACAACGGCTCGCAGCTTTGGGGGCAGCAGTTCTCGTACCCGCTTCTTGAGAGAGGCACCCAACGGCATGGTCGGGATGGAGTGTGTATATTCAGGGACGCGGGTAACCCCGCCCATGAAATCGAGTGGGTCTTCATTGTCACCAGGGCTAGATGAAGAGGGAGCTTGAGATAGAGGAATGCGAGGGCATCCTCGACTTAGTCCAGATCAGACGTTCGGATTTCTTGATCCTGAAGCCATGTTATATAACATGGCTTCAGGAGTTGGAGGATGTAGGTTAGAGAGGAATCAGACCAGAGATAAGAGAGCTAGATGTTGATGAAGTCGATGAGGTACCAGAACGTGACTGTACATGTCATGGTAAGAAGTCAAGAAGCGGTGGGGTTTTCCTCTGCAGCAGGAAGCCAAGTGGTGGTGGTATTCGATGGAGTGAGGTTCTCTGCAGATGGGGCATAGTTTGCCTTTGAGCAGGCAGATCCATGCATTTGATGGGTGTCCGAATCTCCAGCAGCGATTGCATTGTGGCACACCAACATGTTTGGTGGCTGGAGCAACAGTGAGACAATGTTTGCCATACATAAAGGCATGGCCAACAAGGTTTCGCCTAATGAGACCCGCTCGTGAGTCATCAATATTGAACCAGAGAGTCCCCATGTTGGAACGTGGAGAGTTTCGGGTGAGGCATGGCCTGGAGTTCTCATAGAATGAGAAATCTTTGCTGAAGGGAGAGGCTTTGAGAATGGAAATCAGCTGGTCTGCCATGAGGGGGATGAGCTGGCCTTTCTCATTGCACTAGGGGGCTAGCCCGAAGAATGGGAAGTTGTTGATTTTGACACTGGACTTCAAGGTGGGGACCTCGACTTTTAGCACCATGTTTGGGGACTTTTTGTTGACAACGTCTTGGAAGAGCTTGGAGAAGATGACGAGGTCATCTGCATTTGGGACAGCATTTGTGCTGAGGGAAAGTGTCCCCCTGCTAGACTCGATACCATTGATGCGGATGCTCTGCTTGGCATTACCCAGACAACCGTTGATCTGGTGAAAGATGACGTCCTCCTTCCAGGTGAAGAGAGGGGACGAGTATATGGAGACAGACTTGTGGGATCTGCCCTGTGTGGTGAACTTCTCCTGGCACTTGCGGCATGCCTCTGAAGGAGTGGGAGTTTGATGACCCATAACAGCAGAAGATGCTTGTTAGGTGTGCATACTCCAAAATGGCTTCAGTAACTCCATTCAAATGAGCAGAGTTATTGGAATTGATTGAATCACAGAACAACTCCTTCTTATTCAACTGAAAATGCAAAAACTCCGCATCAATGTGGATATGGAAGCCTTTGTTTCTAGTCAAATATAAACAAGAGAGGAGATTATTTCGGAGTTGTGGAACATGCAAGACTCTAGTAAACTCTACAGATTGAAGACTCTTTCCCTTGACAACTGGATTGAAAACCACAGTGCCAACTCCAGCTGAATAAATTACAGAACTGTCTGCCAACTTGATTGGAATGCAAAATTGGGTATAGTTTCTGACCCAATGGCGATGAGTTGTCATATGAGAAGTGGCCCCTGTGTCTGCAATCCAATTAAAGTCAGCATCAAGCTGAAGTGGGGAAGATAGATCTGAATGATCTGGGAGACGAGTACTTGCATTGCCAGCAAATTCAGTGATATCACTGCCATTGTCATTCTTGTCCTTGTCTGATTCCTTGGCCTGGTTTGCCTGCTCAGTGTGCTTTTTCTGCTTTGGCTTGTTCTTTTTAGCCTTGGCATCTTTCTGGGCATTCTGGGGTGCATAGCACTTGGACATAGCATGTCCAGGTTTGCCACAAAATTCACATTCAGCCTTTTGTAAAAAGGCAGAAGTGGCCATAGCCATTTGAGCAGAATCAGCAGCATGACGACAACATTGTATCTCCTCTGTAACAAAGGCCTGATAAACAGCAGCCTTGTCCAGTGTGTCTTTGAGAAGAAGAGAGGATATAAAACTGCCATAGTCCTGTGGGAGCGCTCTGATGCAAGCCATAGATGCAAGCTCTTCATCCAGCTTCTCCAGTGTAAAATCAGAAGGAAGTAATTCCCTGATTTTGGACATAGCAGTTTCAACTCTGTTGATAAGAGTTTGTAGAGATTCCTCCTCCTCCTTTCTAATGGAGAACAAGTCATCATAGGCATTGAACCCATTGCCAGGACACTTTTGTAAATGTACTTTTGCAAGTGCCTCTCACATGGCTTTGAGATCATCTGAGATGCCATTGAAGTGCACTCTCTGATCTGGTTCCACCATCATATACAACCATCCAGCTGCTTTGTCTGATTTAATTTCCCAATCTTTCAGGGATTTCTCTTCCTCTGGTTTAGAGGGAGAGGACTGCTTTGGAGCTTTGGATACTCCAGAAACAATTCTCCAGACACCAGCAGACTTGAGCCAGGCAGATATTTCACCTGACCAAGTGGAGTAGTTGGTAGAGTTGAGTTGTTTAAAGGTGGGGGATGATGTGGACATTGTGGATGTAAGAGAGGTTGGTGGGGTTGGTGGGGTTGTGTGTGGTATGCCAAAAAGCAAAAAAGCGTCATAGAATGCCAGAAATGCACTCTCTAGTTGAGAATTGCTGAAATAAAACCAGAATCCTTGGTTTGTGCAAGGCAGGGTTTCAAGCAAATCCAAAATCCAAAAATGTGCACTAGTCTGAACCAATTGTTGATAAAATCAAGCAATGGTGCTCCCAGGAGTGTGTATGTAGACAAGAAGATATAGGTAATGAAAAAGTCCTTGCTACAGCTAAGACAAGCTAGAAAAAGCTAATTCTACTGAACACCCAGTTGTGAGCACTTAGGCCCTAACCCCAGAATCACAGGAATGACTACCTGAATATTTTCTGGTGGATCAAAGACTGCCTCTCAAAGAGGATTTGTCCCAACAGTTGGTGTTTCTAACTACAAAGGTCACACACACTATAGGAGCAGAAAAGTGCAGCAGATATAGAGAGGTGCAAGGGAGATACTCAAAAGAATAGACTTGAGACTTCTAGAAGGCAGGGCCTATAACCTGTTATAACAGGCAAGCACAGTGAAGTCTGAAGTCCAAAGTGAGTAAACTGTATTAGTCTGTAGATAGAACAGAAGTACTTGCCTGAAGTTCAAAGTGAGTAAACTGGGGACTTCAGGCTACAAGCTACTGGTATATATACAAGTAAAAGCATAGCCAAAGGCTGTGAGCACAGCAGAAGACAGTGTACATAGCAAGAGGCCATGTGCATAGCATAAGGCAGTGCACATAGCATCAAGGCAGTGCACATAGCATCAAGGCAGTGCATATAGCATCAAGGCAGTGCACATAGCATCAGGGCAGTGCATATAGCACAAAGACTGTGCAAATGGGTCATGCTAGAACAACAGTTTCTAACAATATATTCAAAGGCACCCCCCCTGCCCATCCCTCACCTAAGGATGCGGACTCACCCTCCCCACCCCAACCCTGTCCTCCCCCCCCTCATCCTCATCCCACTGCTCCTGCGGCAGCGCCAGTTACTTTGGCTGCTGGCACTACTATGGGTGGCAGTGCATGAAAGAAGAAGGGGCACAGTGATACACCTGGTTAATTGCCAGGAGCTGCCGTGTCCATGGGAGTGTGGCTGTGCACTCTTGCAAGTGTTGAGGGTTCAATTCCTTCACATGCCAGTTACATATGAAACAAGACTGGTGGCACATGACTGTTTGGCCGAGGCCGTGGCCCCTTAGTAAAGGGCTCTAGACTCGGGCTACCTGGGGTGAAGTCGAACAATGGCATGAATGCCAAGGTCAACCAGTCATCATGGTGTGATGGGAAACTCAATAGGCATGTGGTACTCCCTTAATAAAGGAGTTTAATAGCTGGATTACTGGCACCAATCCCTGAGCCGATGATTGCCTAACAATCGTGAGATCAAGGGCACCCAAAGTGAGGAATACCCTCTTCCTAAGCGTGGCCTTAACTGGTGACTACAAATGCCGGGACCTAACAGATATGGGACGGTAAGACCTGGGAGAATGGTCTAAAAACAATCTGATCCTTAATCAAGACAGAACACCTGGGCTCCTCTGGAACCACCTGATTGGCTGACTGCTAGGCCAGTTAGGATGCTCTGGAAGGACGTTAGTCACCAGTGGGTTGGGGCCCATAAGAGGGTATATACCTGAATAACTCCAAGCGGTAGATGGAGATCCCATCAATGACCAATGTATGCCTCAGTAGACTGGTAGGCAAGACAGAGACTCTGGACAGATCGGGGATCCATGCCGAAAGGCATCAGTGAACCATCTGCCAGGGAACGGAAAGGGTAGCACTGGACCATAGCCAGATGGGGTAGTCCCCCTCCCCGGGCTTGATGGGACTAAATCCTCTGTCGGCTCCCCTGGATATAATAGATCCGGGTTGGGGTTTAAGTTGATTTGGAGATGTGATGCGGCAAACAGGGGCCAGGTGTAATTACTGCTCTAAGTAACCAAGCCAGCACCCTCTCAAGGGGGTGCCTAAATCTCGTCTAGTGGTTTGGCGTGGCCCTGCTCTCCAAACCCTAGAGACACTTCCAAATCAGATATCCCAGCCATAGAGGATTCCTCTGACGGCTGGGTATCTGATGATTCATCCAACTCTTCACCCTCAGAGGGTGAACAGTTCAACAGACACATCTGTGATTATTATAATCATGGTCTACTCATACCAGAACAGAGATTTGATTTTATCGAACACCTTACCAGTGTAGTATAGTTACTTAAGCTAAGTAACACTACAGCTGTCTATGAAGTGCTGGTGGACACACACTCGCGCGACCAGCAACTTCAAATTGCACTTATACATATTTTGATTTATATCATTGACAATGATTATTTCATTACTACTGGATCGAGCATGTTAGCCCTGTGGGAGCTACAGGCTACTATCCTATCTAATCCCCATATAAATCAATCTATGTGGCGGGCCACTCAGGGTAGAGACCCCTGTTTTCCCCTTGACCCTATTGACTCACCCTTGAATCCAGTGGCTGTGCCATTGGCTCCGAGCCCGGGTCCACCTGCGGTTCCGTTCCACTTGCGTCTGTCCTGGTTGCCATCCCCCCATGTGAGCGGGATAGCTTCTGATGATGTCACGAGTCTTGACTGGACCCAAACTCTAGGCACAACACTGGATCAACCGGCCAGTGTTCAAAAACCTAAAACAAAGACGCAGCTTTAGCGTGACCATTGAAGACGCACTCTTGATACTAAACCAACCATGGAGTGGGCATGAGGAGGAACACATCGCTGGATCCCGGTAGCACCCCTGTTGTGGGCGTGAGGCTGAAGGTTTGCTAATACGCCAATGCTGCTGGGTCTCGCAAAACACCCGGCCACCCTACTATGCATGTTGTGAAATATGCTAATTCACCACTCAGACAAGTTTGATGGCTTGTTGATGGGACAATCTAGCCTCCCCTTCTCTTGGAGTTGGGCATAACATAGGTATCTATGATACCTCCACTATTTCACAGGGGCGACAACTTGTTATTATCTCCCCACTATTATGTATTTATATAAAACCCTGTAGTTAATAGGCTTGCCCCACAGACTGCTTAAGATGCACCGTGCTATAAAACATTGATAATAAAATAAAAAATAAAAAAAACATTCAATGTCAGGCATCTGCTCAAGAGGTTTCACCTGGAGTTAATCATAGAGCTACTAAGCCTTTGCGGTACCTATACTCTTTCTCTCGCTTTATTCTCTCACAAACCAGGCACTGTGCTTGTATGTCACCCACTCAGATGCCATTATTGAACAATAATTCCAGGCCCACATACGTCTTCCCTCACAGTCTATCTGAACTGGAACTAGTGATGAGGTGAAACTCAAGCAAAAAATGTTCTCGTTCAAGAATGGCAACAACTCTGTGATGATTCATAACTCATGGTCTTCTATGCAGTTATTTCAGCCACTTTGAAATCAGCGAAACCATATTTCCAGACAATTTATAGCACCATCGAGTAACAAATGACTCGAACGCGATCCAAATATAGATGTATGTCTTGAAGCATGAGTCAAGCAATGAAAAAAAAAAAAGCATACTGTTGATATTTAAGTCACATAACTAGCCTTGGGGATCAAAGGAAAGTATCTTGAGACAGAAATATGGGTCACCAGCAGAGAACAGATTTGAATAGAAAACAAAGCACCAAAGCACCAAAGTGGCCTGTGCCTGTACACTGTTGAGCATACATTTAGGCAGATAGACAAAGATCACCTACCAAGTAATGTTGCGGGGAGAGACTGAGGGTGTTCAAATCCAATGTGGCATCAGAGTCCAGAGGAGCAACCTATAGTGCAGAGACCCACAACTAAGGGGATGCTGATGCTTGAAGAGCCTTAGTGTGGAGACCCGCAACTAAGGGAATGTGAGTCAATTCTTGAAGCCTAGCTTAGAGTGGACACCACAACTAAGAGGTACTGACAAAGCATTGAAATGATCATGTGATATGAATGTGGCATGTAATGTGACAGTCATGTTGATTATGACTGTCTGGACTAGTGTTTTAAAGTCTGACTAAGTCTGGCTTCTGCCTTTCAAATTAGGCAAGTCAGACCCAAACCAGTTCTAAACAAGTCCAAATAGTCAAAAAACCAGACTGGAACTGCAGAGAACTGCAAAACCAGTCTTTTGCAGTCCAGTTTGCAGTTCATAACCAGTTCAGACTGAGACTGACTCAAGCTAGTTTGGAACCATTTAAGACTGGTTCTATCATCTTCTACACCTTCTCTGCTATTGGAAAGACCCCTAGATGGCCCAGTTGTTAGAAACTGTTGTTCTAGCATGACCCATTTGCACAGCCTTATGGCAATGCACACAGCCTTTGTGCTATGTGCACTGCCCTGATGCTATATGCACTGCCTTGATGCTATGTGCACTGCCTTCTGCTGTGCTCACAGCCTTTGGCTATGCTCTTACTTGTATATATACCAGTAGCTTGTAGCCTGAAGTCCCCAGTTTACTCATTTTGGACTTCAGGCAAGTACTTCTGTTCTATCTACAGACTAATACAGTTTACTCACTTTGAACTTCAGACTTCACTGTGCTTGTCTGTTCTAACACCAGTTTGGTGAAGAAATGATTGAGATATCATCATATCTCTGTTGAGTGTTGGCAAAACAATGATCTGAGATTGTGTTGACTATATCTCATCCATTTCTTAACCATTCTGGGTGATCTTTGGTGTGTTTTGGAGCTGTAATCTAGGACTATCAATGTTTCTAATATATACATGGTTCAAAACCGGTTTCTTGCAGTTCTTAAAATTTTGTCAACAGATGCAAACTGGAACTGCGACTGATTCAAACCTCTGGTGAACTGGAACTGCAGTTCAGTTCTGTTGCAGTCCTTTGCAGTTAACATCCAGTCCAGTCCTAGTGAGTGAAACTGGACCTGAAATCACTAGTCTGGACATCAACTCAATCAACATCAAATTGTTACCCTCAGTATCTCTTAGTTGCAGTCTCCACTCTAAGCTAGGCTTCAAGAATTGACTTACATCCCCTTAGTTGTGGGCCTCTGCACTAAAGCTCTTCAAGAATTGAAGACACTTAGTTGTGGGTCTCTGCACTGCTCTCTTTTGCATTTGAGATTGCTACCAACATTCTTGCCCTCAATGTTTTGCGAAATCATAGAACGGTGCTTCTACTACTCCCCTATCCACCCATTCACTCTCTGTAATTATTTCTGTATCAACCCCATTTGTTTCAAGTAGAAATAGAAGAGTTGCACTTGGCTTTTGCATTTTTGGTAGAGTCATCTGAACTCACATCACATTTCTGCTATCAACATCAATTTATTTACATTGTTGAAGAGAAGATTTGATCCTGGTACTCCACTCCCCACATAGACATCATTGTTGCACCACTTGCTTTCTCCTGAGTGACATTAAGCTTGCCTATCATCCAAGTGATAAGCAGTCACTCATGTCTTCTCCTCCCATATCCTTGCTTATGTCTGCAATCCGTAAGTGCAAATGTGCACTCTTTGAAGATGGTGATGATAAAATGAATGAATGAAACAAGTGCCGCAGCTGCAGCAAGTTCTTTGTTTGCCTTGCTCGCCATATGTATCAATGCCAACAACACCACTACTCTGACATCCTGAATGATGCCTGATGAGCTTTGGAAGCAAATGAGCATACTAAGCTGGCATGCTCAAGCAATCCTCAAGAAACTGTAGTGCAAAATAGTGTCATTGATAGCCCCCAACCATGTTCGCCATCAGCAAATCCTGGGTGCTCTCAGACACTATATTCCCAGGGACCTTCACTACAGAGTGCTCCATAGCAACCTGTAGCAACCTGTAGTATTCCCAGGATTTGCTGATGGCCAATAAAAAGTGCCAACAATATTAGAGTATGTCAGAATCATGCCAAAAAATCTCAAAACAGGGCACTAACTGATGTGATCACTGCAGGCACAGCATTGTGTAACCCCAGGAAACACCAAAATATATATATATATTTTGTTTTTCTTTATAAGTATTTTTATAGAAAATAATAAAAGTATATCTTTTGATATACTAGAAGATACACTCAAAATGTATCTTTCTGTGGCTTTTTTGAAGACACAAAAAGTATTTCCTGAGTGTTTCTTGAAGATACACTGAAAGAAACATATATTGTGTAACTTTTAGTTTTTTGTTTATAGTATATCTCACAGAAATACCTTTTGTGTTTCTAATAGTATTCAAAAGTCCAACTAAGTCCGGTTTTTACCTTTCTAATTAGGCGAACTGGAACTGAACCAGTTCCAAACAAGTCCAAATACTCAAAAAACCAGACTGGAACTGCAAAGAACTGACAAACCATGTTTTTTGTAGTCCAGTTTGCAGTTCTGGACTGGTTTGAACCAGGATTGACTAAAGCCGGTTTACAACTGGTTTAATTGTCTCCTACTGCCTCTCTGCTATGAGATCGACCCCTTGACGACCCAAATTGATGAAGAATTCATTGAGATATCATCATATCTTTTGTTGAGTATCAGCAAAACAATCATCTGAGATTGTTTTGACCATATCTTATCCATTTCTTGACTGATTTGGGTTATCATTGGTGCGTTTTGGAGCTGGAATCAAGGGTTATTTGCTTTCCACGCCTCACCGGTTCGAACTGGTTTTTTGCAGTTCTTCAAATTTTGTTGAAAGACAAGAACTGCAACTGCAACTGGTTCAAACTGCAGTGAAATGTGACTGCAGTCCAGTTCATTTCCAGTCTTTTGCAGTTTGGGTCCAGTCCAGTTTCTTACTTGCGAACTGGACTTTAAAACACTAGTTTCTAATTAGTGTATTTTACAGAAATACTTAAATGCTTCTTAAGAATACACTAGAGGAAAATACTTAAAGTGTTCCTCAGGAAACACCAAAAGATACACTAATCTCTCATCCAATCAGAGAGCTATCTTGTAGTGTTTCCTGAGAAAATACTTTAAGTAATTCTTTAATTGGTGTTTTGTTTGGAAACATTTATACAATATGTGTTTCTTTTAGTGTATCTCCAAGAAACACTCAGAGAAATACTTTTTGTGTATTTTCTAGTATATCAAAAGATATACTTTTATTATTTTCTATAGAAACACTGGTAAAGAAAAACAAAACATATATATATTTTTTGGTGTTTCCTGGGGTTACACCCTGCTGTGCCTGCAGTGGATGTGAATCCAAATGTCTGAGATAACTCCTCTTCCCTCCCACTCCTCTACTACAGTGGATTATCAACCTAGCACAGGGGGACCAAGATTTGACATTGTCTATAGCAAAGTGTTGGACTGTTAAAAAGAGATGCTTGCTCATGCGCTTCATTGATGATATACCCCAACCTTTGTGTGCACTCCCCTCATGTCCAAAAGGTTCATTAATGGAAATGTGCACAAGACCCTCCATGTTATGAAACAGCCTCTCAGCCCCTTATCTTATCTCTTTGATCTTATCAACTATGCCTCTCTCATCTTATTAAACAAACTATCTATCCTTTTCCATCTCATCATTGTTTGGCCTTGTGGACGATATTATAAAGTTCAAGGGTGGGCACATGTCTAACATGTGTTTACCACACCAATCAGACACTTCCCCATATGGTTATCTTTTCACACTTTATCCCTTATTCTGATTGGATGATATCCATCCCTGTTTCTATTGGCTGATAAGACTACCTATCTACTTATCTTCTTATCTTCTTATCTGCTTGTATCTCTGACTCATCTGATAGCAGGATCATATCCCATTGGAGGATATCTGGAGGATATTCTATTGGATGATAAGCCTGGACTAGTATA
>Ga0307516_10000025_pt1 | contig 176355 bp, 234 predicted proteins | sample 19_EM_MG_FD_203310 | JGI IMG/M metagenome (GOLD analysis project Ga0307516, IMG submission 203310) | Populus trichocarpa ectomycorrhiza microbial communities from riparian zone in the Pacific Northwest, United States - 19_EM | ecosystem: Host-associated > Plants > Roots > Unclassified... | reverse complement strand
TTTTGTTAGGCAAGATAGGATTTGGTGACTCACCGGTAGCGGTTGCCGAGGTTGATCAGACCCAGGGGTTCCACGACGTCGGGGGTCAACAAGAGAAAAGGTAGGAAGTGTTCCTGTTCAAAATGTGTAACGTGGAGCAAGGGCTAGTCATGGTACACTCAGGACTCTCGAGAGAACAGGGGTAAATCCTGGTATTCGAAAGACGGTCTATTATCTACCCACATGTTCTCTTATATAGGTATGGGAATATCCGAGATGGAGATGAAATGTAGTGATAAGGGGAAGAGGTCACGCTTTCGCTATAGTCTTTTTCCTGCTGCCGAATTCTTGATTCTCGCCAAAATGTCCATTGATGTCCATGAAGCCATGTCAGTATCCTGCCACCCGTAGACCCATAACTAACAAATAATTCATCTCCAGTCAGGTCATTCGTGAAATGTGTCCGATCATCGACCCTGAAGAGGACTATCTCGCGATCGTAGCCGCCGATGAAAGCATCACGTCTGCAGAGGCGAAAAGGAAGAAGGAACTGGAAGAGGCCCACGCTACTATGAAAGGTGACTTGGACTTCTGAAAAACTCCACATAATGAGATCATTCACGGCCTTGACGCGTACACAAGCACTCGTGAAATCCTTGGAGGCAGCGCGAATTTCATCGAAGCGTCCGGGATCGGTGCCTTCCGCAGAAGCCCACGCTGCCACCCTCAACGAGCTTGACTCTAGCCGCATCTCCCTCGCCAAGTCCATCAGCGACATGGAGGGATTGATAGCGAGCCGAGAGGCCGAGCTTGCCTCGCTCAAAGAAGAGGCCAGTAAATTGGAAGATTATGATCCTGCGGCCGAGCATGAGAGGGAATTGGACGGGACTGCGTAAGTGAAATTGTGATTTATTAGTACTGTGTGCGTGATGCTGAATTGATTGTATGCAGCTTACGTCTTCGACTATACAAAGGCCTTGGTTTTGAGCCTATCCTAGGGAAAGATGGGGAAGTGGTCAGAGTGCTCGTCCGTAAGGACTTTCCTGGTGGTTACCACTGAACCTTGGCTCATCGAACATAGGTGCACAATCGGGGGACATCCACGTTGTCGAATGGGAAGATAACGCAGAGGATTTCGATCGCACTCAACTGCTTTGGAAACTCGGATCCTCATGACTGAGACTAGCTTATCATGTTCACGTCCCCCGGCATCGTTAAATTAACAAGAGGTATGGGTGGTAATTTACCCTAACAAACGAAATGTATCATAGACATGCATCGCGAAATGCATAATAAGCCAATATTATTATAAGGGAGTCTACTCAAGATGGAACCTGCAGTAAAGGCTCATAAGTTACAATAACAATGCTCGGGGATTGCGACAGCGACATACCAAAGTTCCAGGTTTGACTACCCACACCTTCTTTTCCTTGCATTTCTCACTTACCTCCCGTACTTTCGCTTCGATCGTATTCTTCTTGACCTTATGCTCGCGCAACTCTCTGTGTATCGCCTCGACAAGGAAGTTGATGCTCGCGGACTGCAGGATGGTAATCTTATCCAATAAGAGAGACAGATGAACCTCTGGGAAAGCAGTTTTCGGCATAGGTGCGGGCTTCTTGGATAAATGCGAAGCAGGGGATAGAGACGAAGTGTTCATCGATGTATTGGGATCGGCCAATCGATTGGAAAGAGTTGGTACAGCAAATTTGCTACCATTGGGAAGAGCAGGTTTGTTGTGTTCCTGCCTGTCATCGGAACAAGCTGACACAAAGGTGAAGGGGTCGATAGGGAAAGGTGTATCTAGAATTGGAGGTGTAAGGCCAGGGGAAAGGAACATAAATTTCTGACAATACCATTGAACATTTGTATCCGGTATGGTTCGAAAAAATCGCTTTCGCACTGTCCAATTGAGGATTCCCAATACGGACCTTTGGCGAATGGCACGAGAGGAAGGACAACCTTCCTCTTTTTACCCGACTTGTTTTCGTTCTCCTCCGCTTTCCTTTTCGTCGATTGAACCGGAAACCCCAGCATCGGCGGTGGCGACGATTCTTGGTCACCCACCGGTAACCCAGCTTCCTCCACATCATCGTCGATAAGCCAGCTGTCGAGATCAGAATCGACATCTTCTGCGTCGACATCTTCATCATCGACATCGTCAATGACATCGTCCACATCCCCAGCAGCTTCATCTTCCCATTCTTCACCACTGTCATAACCGTAGTCGAACACCAGAACATCCTGTGCAAAAGGTGTCCGCGGGCCAATGATACGGGAGCTCCGTGTCCATGTTCCAAAGTACCCTGGGCGGGCATCCTCGTGGAATATGAAGACTTTAGCGGGCAGAAGGCAACGATCACCGAGTTGAGACAAAAGCAAGCGTACAAGAGAAGTGTCGCCTGTTATTTCTGCTTCTGAAAGCCTGGAGACTATCTCACGAATAGAAAGTGTCCCTCTGTACGGCGTTCGACGGCGTGAAGAGTCCACAGGAAGTGGTAGAGAAGCGACGATAGACTGGATATGATCTAGGAAAGTTGAGCAATTCTTTCCCTGCAATACGAAAGGAGGCCCGAACCTTCTACAGGCAAAGAGCCAAGGTCAGATTCCGCGTCAACCATTCCTGCCTCGGCATCGGATGGGGTGGTTTGGTCATCATCTTCAATAACGATGATACCTTTTTCCACTTTGACAGAAGGACGGCTCTTCCTCTGCTTCTTGGCCTCTAAAAACCAATTTATAGGAGCGAGAGTGGCATCTTTCTTTATCACGAATGGTCTGAAGCTCTTTTCGAATTCCGAAGTGAGGTTAGAGGGACCGGCAGCGTTTGGATCGGTAGGTTTCGAGATATTGCTCGTCGGCACCTTCTTGGGTTTTAAGAAACTTGCCATTAAGGATTGTGATTTTTTCCGCGCATCGAGCTCCCTTTTCTCTTTCTCGGCTTTGGCGGCTTTTTTGTCAAGTTTCATTCGCTCCTGCGCATTCCCCAATGAGATGGCAGGGGCGAAAATGGCGGCTGATCCCTACCTTCAATGCTTTCTCGGGATCAATAGGTTTTGTCACTTTAGCGGCTTTTGAAGCGATTTTCTGCAACACGCTTAGTGAAGGGCCTTGATGATTCACAACGAAAAGATTTTACAGCATCATTATCTTCATTCTCGGTCTCCCTATGTTGTTTCCCCTTCGAACTTCGAGATGGAAGCTTGTCTTCATTCGTCAAGTCTTCAGATTTCTTTCTATCATTGACGTTCACCGCCTTTGGCGGCATCTTGTTGGTTCCCTTCGGATCTAAGATGGCCGCTCGGTCCTCTGGCGGTAGTGAGTCAAAAATGCCCAAGAGGTTCTTCTTGGCCTAGGGGCGCATTAGAATGCACACATGGATTCGGCTCCACCATTTACCTGAATTCTCTCCGCCTGCCGACTTTCTGCCTTTTCTCGCCCATTCTTCGGCAGCCAATCCCGAAACTGTTCCTTCACCTCCCAACGCCAGACGCAAAGAGCAGCGGGGACCTTTCCACCATCATTACAATCTAGACCATAGTTGTTCCGTTGCATCACAGCCTTGAGGACAGTTTCAATTGCACTGATTGGAAGAGCAACTAGCGCTGGAGAAGATTCATTCTTCCAACCTTCCTGGTCATCTTGGGTTGGGAGGAGCTCAAGGCGAATATACTTGGAGAGTGCTGTAAGGGTCTTATCGCTAAGGAAATACTAAGATCACATTTTGGCAATCATGAGAGAACAATAGACGAACCTTTCATGTGCCAACTTTGCGATTACAGGCTTGTGTTCTTCGGGTATGCTCAGAAGGGGTGATGCTTGTCGTTCTATACGTTCCGAGAGCATTTCACGAAACTGGACAATCTCTACTCGAGCAGTTGGAAAACAGGAAATATGAGTGGACTGGAGCGGCCCAAACCTTGGAGAGTCTCCGATTGTTTCTCGAAGGAAATCGACTTCTGCTTGAACTGCACCCTCCCGTTCTTCAGCTCCACTAGAGGCGATCCATCCATTCTCACTGCTCCAGCGACGCGTCAATAGGGTAGTGGATGGCACATGGGCTGAAACGCTGACTCACCTTCTAGACGCGAACTCGTGGCAACAGCTACAGCCTCATCATTCGCTATGGTGGGGTTTGAGCAAGAGTTGTAGTGCAAATGGACGCGGAATGACCTTGGTTACCCTGTTGGCCCGACATGGTGGACAGACGGCCTTACGTTCACTGGCAACGAAAGTGAAAAGTCGAGCAACGCAAAATCGACTAGCCAAGCTTGGCAACGCGCCGTGACACCTGTTCCGTCACGCGTTCGTGACAAGCTCAATGGCTTCCTTCTTCCAGCCCAGAGGCGCGGCGACCAAGTCTACCCAGAAGCATGTCGTGGATCCCGCGCTTCAGCCCTGGGTCGAGAAATAGTGCGTAAAATCGCTCTACATCGCTGCACTCGGACCGATCCTTTATCAGTAGACCCAAGACCATCGACGATGTATCGGCACAGGAACATACAGTCGCCGTCTTGCAGAAAACATTAACTTCGACAAATGCGAGCCGAAACTTACCGTCCACACTTTTTGGAAATGCTGATCGCCCAAGTAGCTCCCACACATGCTCTTCTACGGGCCTCCAGGAACAGGCAAAACCTCCACAATCTTGGCTCTGGCAAGACAACTTTTCGGGTCAACTTCATCCTCCTCTCCTTCTCCCTAAATCCCATTCTTATATCCCTCACAGTCCAGAAAACTTCCGAAATCGTGTACTAGAACTCAACGCGTCAGACGAACGCGGCATCGCCATCGTCCGCGACAAAATAAAGAACTTTGCACGCCAAACGCCGCGTGCGCAAGCCGTCGATTCGGATGGAAAAACATATCCCTGTCCTCCTTATAAAATCATCATCCTAGATGAAGCAGACTCCATGACACAGGACGCCCAAGGCGCCCTTCGACGCATAATGGAAACCTACGCTCGGATAACACGCTTCTGCCTGGTCTGCAACTACGTTACCAGGTCCGATTACCTTCTTGCTACATAACCAGCAACATTGACTTTCGGGCAGGATCATCGAACCTCTCGCATCACGATGTTCAAAATTTCGCTTCACACCTCTCGATTCATCCTCCTCATCCAGTCGACTCTCCTACATCGCGAAAAGTGAAAACGTCGACATGGATTCTTCCGTCATCGACGCACTTATACAGACATCGTCCGGTGATCTACGTCGGGCGATAACCTACCTCCAGTCCGCGTCACGGCTTTCATCGTCCTCAAATCCACCTACTCGTATAACGGCATTGGACATACAAGAGATTGCTGGCGTTGTTCCCGATGCCGTCATCAATGACTTTGCCACGGTGTTGGGCATTGAGATCGAGGATGGTATGGATATAGACTTGACAGGAAGGCGACATCAGAACTCTTTCGACCCTATAAGGAATAAAGTAAAGGCCTTGATTCGAGAAGGGTTCTCAGCCATCCAGATACTGACTCAGGTGAGCCACTTTGCCATCCACTGCATGCGGCACTGCTCATGCTGTTTTCAAGCTCCACGACCTTGTCATTCTTCATCCTACACTAAATGGCAGACAAAAGTCAGCCTGCGCACTTATCTTTGCAGAGGCCGACAAGGCATTGAACGATGGTGCAGATGAAGAATTATGGATTTTGGAAGTTGGCTTGCGAGTACACAAGGCTTTGCAGATCTAATTACTATTTGATACACCTGCCACTTAATCTCCTTGCACATATGAGCCATGTTCAAGTACAACTTCATGTTACATGTTATGACATGCCGGACATAAAAAAAACAAAGCGAATATGCATTAAAAGAAGATAGGTAGCGCTGGGCACCTCCATTCCAGACCTGGCTTTTACCTGATACCAGCAGTCGCCTTTTGAAGGGCACGCTTGATGCCCAACTGCGCCTTTTTGAGCTCATCCGCCGTGGAATCCTCGATCTCCAACTTCTCCATGGCGCGCGCCAGCTCAGCCTCCACTTGAGACTTGGCTCCACGCTTGAGCTTCATACCAATCTCCGGCGACGTGATGGTGCCCTCGACCTGGTGGATATAAGCCTCAAGGTCAGACTTGGCCTCATGGCGAGCAGAGAACTCCTTGTCGGCCATCTTGAATTGCTCAGCATCCTTGATCATCTGGTCAATCTCAGCCGATGAGAGACGGCCGACCGAGTTTGTGATGCCTGGTAGGGGTTGGACTCATTAGGACGCGACAAGTTGGGAGAAACAACATTGATAAACATACTGATGGAGGCCTTGCGACCGGAAGCACGGTCCTGTGCCGAGACCTTCAACAAACCGTTGGCGTCAACCTCAAAGGTGGTGACGAGCTCGGCTTGTCCACGGGGCATAGGAGGAATGCCATTCAGCTCGAATTCACCGAGCAAACGGTTGTCGCGGCACTGTGTGCGCTCACCCTCATACCTAGAATGATGTCAATGACAGTGGTCAAGCGGAATATTGCGATTTCACTCACACAGGGAAAGTGACCGTGGTCTGGTTGTCCTCCACTGTCGTGAACGTCCGTGACTTGTTGGTTGGGATGGGCGTATTCCTGGGAACGACGACACCAAAGACATCTCCCTGCATGGCGACACCAAGGGAGAGAGGAGCAACATCGAGAAGCAAGAGATCCTTTGTCTGCTCAGATGTTTGGCCAGTAAGAACAGCAGCCTGAACGGCGGCACCGTAAGCAACAGCCTCATCAGGATTAATGGACTTGTTCAGTTGGCGTCCACCGAAGAATTCCGAGACAAGAGCCTGGATCTTGGGGATACGAGTGGAGCCACCGACCAGAACGATATCATCGACCTTCTCGCGTGCCATCTTGGCATCCTTGAGGACCTTCTCAACAGGTTCCATGGTAGACTTGAAGGCAGCAGCGTTGATTTCTTCGAAACGCGCACGAGTGATGTTGGCAGTGAAATCCTCGCCCTGGGTGAAACCTTGAATAAATCGTCCCTGACAAGCTGCGGAAAAACTCGACTCACCTGGTAGAGAGAGTCGACCTCGACGGTGGTCTGGGTGACGCTGGAAAGAGTTCTCTTCGCACGCTCACAGGCGCTCTTCAAGCGACGGATGGCGCGAGGATCCTCAGAGATATCCAACTTGGATTTCCTTTTGAACTCGTTCTTGAAATGATCCAAGAGGGCATTGTCGAAATCTTCACCACCCAAGTGGGTGTCACCGGCAGTGGCCTTGACGGCGAAAACACCGCCGTTGATGTTGAGAAGAGACACATCGAAGGTACCTCCACCGAGATCGAAGATGAGGACATTCTTCTCAGTCTTGGACTGTCGGTCAAGACCGTAGGCAATGGCAGCGGCAGTAGGCTCGTTGATGATACGGAGAACATCAAGGCCAGCGATGGCACCAGCATCCTTGGTAGCCAGACGTTGGGAATCGTTGAAGTAGGCAGGAACGCTGAAAACAGACGAGTAAATAATTGAAAGGGATCGGGGCTAGGGATTGCCAGCATACGTGACGACAGCCTTCTTGACGGTCTTTCCAAGCTTGGCCTCGGAGATTTCCTTCATTTTTGTCAAAACCATAGACGAGATCTCTTGAGGACTGAAAGTCTTCTCCTCCCCTAGGTATTGAACCTTGATCAGCGGAGATCCATCCTTTTCAATGACCTCGAACGGCCAGTGGGTCATATCCTGATCTACTGTAAACAAGCGCAACGAATCGGCTAAAAGATCGTTGCTGACCTTTTTGACATCAGGATCACTAGAAAGAAATAGAAATTGATTGATTGGGACGAGCGATAAAGCGCATGTACTCACTCAAATCGGCGACCGATGAGACGTTTTGCGTCGAAAACGGTGTTGCGGGGGTTCATGGCGGCCTGGTTCTTTGCGGCATCACCGATCAGGCGCTCTTCAGATGAGAATGCGACATATGAAGGTGTCGTCCGGTTTCCCTCTGCAAACCCATGTCAATAGAATACAAAACTGGGTTGGTAGAAACGCACGGTCGTTGGCGATGATCTCGACACGGTCGTTTTGCCATACGCCTACACAGCTGAGAGGAAAGAAATTTTTAACGCTTAGATTCTGATGGGAGAACAATACGAGGCTGACGAGTATGTAGTGCCGAGATCGATGCCGATAGCGCCGTCGAAAAAGTCGTCCATGCTTTTTTTGTGATGAAAAAGAGAAGGGGAGGAGGGGAGGATGGGGGTGGTGGTTGGGATTTGGGGGCGGAGAAAAAAATACTCGTGGACACGTGAGAAATTTTGTCATGATGTCCCTCCGCCAATGGCTGGCTGCGTCGACGCGCACCCGACCTCAGCTCGCGGCCGCTCGACGTCTCACCACCGACAACACCCAGCGTCTCGAGACCGCCGCTGACTGGACAGATTTCCAGACGCGACGAGCAGAGTTCGCGACGCTGAGTCCGTCTCTGCTAACCCTCCTCGAGCAACCACTGACTCCCCTGCCACCCCAGAGGACACCTTTTCTGCGTACGGGTCCACCCAAAATGCCGACAACACCTGGAGACCCCGCCACGGACTCCACCGCCCACCCTCCGAAGCCACATTATCCGCCCTCATAGCAGCCGGCGCGCACTTTGGCCACGCCAGCACCCGGATGAACCCCAACTTCATGCCCTACGCGTACGGCACCCGTGCAGGCGTCACCATCATCGACCTCGATCAAACCCTCCCCATGCTTCGGCGCGCCGCCGGCCTCCTTCGTTCAGTCGCCCACGCCGGCGGACAAATCGTTTTTATCGGCACGCGACCGGACTTGCGGCCCATAGTCCACAAAGCCGCAGAGCGCATCGGACCGCTGGGATACCACGTCGGTGACCGGTGGCTCCCTGGCACTTTCACCAACAAAGTTCAGATGTATGGACTCAAGACCGTCAAAAGCACCAAGGTCGTGCCAGACCTGGTCGTTCTTCTCAATCCCCTTGCAAACATGAATGCCATCCGCGAATGCGCCATCGAACATGTGCCCACTATTGGAATCGTGGACTCTGATACAGATCCTCGCATCGTCATGTACCCAATACCTGCCAATGACGAAAATACCCGGACGGCCGAGTTGATAGCCGGTATATTGAGTATTGCTGGTAGGGAGGGAGCGGCACTTTTTCAGGCAGAGGAACAGAAGCGGGAACAGCGAGAGCGACTTTCACAAGCAAGATCGAGCAGAGGTAGTACATTTGATGAGTAGTTCCGATTAATATGTCTATATATCACCATTCTCCCTAAATCCTATGATTTTCCGTTTTGAATATCAAACCAGTATTCTCCAGAGCTGGTTTCAGCAACACCATCCAAAGAATTCCGCAAGAAACTCACCTTCTGCGCCCTCGATAGCCCTCACGTTAGCCTTGAGCTTGTTGATAGTCTCGATATATTCATCTTCTTCCACGCTATCGAACACAATCCCCCCTCCGGCCTGAAGGTATGCCACACCGTCCTTGAAAGTCATGGTGCGAATTGCGATACAAGTATCCATCTCATCGTCGGCAAAATCGAACCTCCCGACAGCACCGGCGTACACTCCGCGTCGCTCCTTTTCCAAGGAAGATATTATCTCGATAGCCTTGATCTTGGGGGCACCTGATACAGTTCCGGCTGGAAATATGGACTTGAAGGCGTCGAACCTACGATGGAGCAGACTAAGGATGGCAGGAAGACAACATACTTTGACGTCTCAAACCTCGTTTTCCCTTCTCGCAAGCGTCCTGACACTTGGGAAGTTAGATGGATAACATGGCTAAATTTCTCCAACTGCATCAAATGATCGACCTTGACGGTCTTTGGTTGGCACACCCGGTTGACGTCATTTCTAGCAAGGTCGACGAGCATGATATGCTCTGCCCGATCCTTTTCTGAAGCTAGTAATTCAGCCCCTAATAGGTCATCCTCTGCGTGCAAGTCAGCAAGAAGCTAAACATTAAGGAGAAGGGAGACTAGAAACCTTCCGAAGTCTTGCCTCGCTTCGTTGTCCCTGCGATTGCATGATTATATACCACATTCTTCTCTACTTTGCAAAGTGTTTCGGGGCTTGCGCCTACAATTTGGAGATCGCCACAATCGAGATAAAACATGTAAGGAGAAGGGTTGACCCGACGCAGTTGACGGTAGACATTGAACGGATGCAACGCGGTGGGGCGGGCCAGACGTTGGGACGGTACGGCTTGGATGACATCCCCAGCGACTATATGTTGCTTGAGCTTGGTTACAAAACCTTCATAGCCTGACTTTCCGACGTTGGATACACCCTCATTCCCAAGAACGATGGGAGGCTGGTGTGGCTCTGGGGTCGTGACTGCGAGAAGGGATTTTGCCAGTCGACGGACTTTTGCCACGGCTGTCTGGTAGACGAACGCCAAGTTGACTGTGCCTGCATTTTTTGGGGAGATGACATGGGAAACGACTTTGAGTGACTGAAAGATGTGGTCGTAGATGAGAAGTGTATCGACCAGCATAAACATCGACTCTGGGATGCCGAGAGGATCATGGAGTTCTGTTGCCGTTTTCGGTTCGAAGTGCTGGATGCAATCGAACGCGACATAACCAATCGCGCCACCGGTAAATGTTGGGACCTCTGGGATCTTGATGTACCTGTAAAGCGCAAGCTCCTTCTGGAGAGCGACGGTTGGGTCGCCGGTGATGTCCTCACCAGGGCCTGTCCGTATGACTTTGAAGGGATCTGCACCGATGAAACTGTATCTGGCGACCTTCTCGCCTCCGATGACGGATTCGAGGATGAAGCTGTACTTTGAATCCTTCGCGATCCGCAGATAGGCCATGGAGGGAGTGATCAGATCTGCCGGCAGCTCGACATAGACAGGAATACAGTTTCCGCGTTGTTCATGGGTGATGAGCTGCTCGACTGTTGCGAGAGGAGGGTGGGCGGGCAGTTTCTGTGCGGCAAGAGCGTCATCATCGTGGTATGGATCAATGGGATATAACCTTACCTGGGGATCTATGAGGGACATCTCGAAGAGTATTATTTGCTTACCATAAGGGGAAGGTGCACTACTAAACCATGATCACCCCCCGCTTCAGCTGCACCCAGACCGACGACGCCTTGACGATCTCCGTCTACTGTCCCTCCATCCGCGTACGCCCCCTCTCATCTCAAAAACCCCACAAACCCACTCGAGCAGGCAGCAGACGTCGAGATACACGTCGACCACACCCTCGTCTCCGTTCACGTCAATCCCTACTTTCTGCGCCTAAACTTTTCACATCCACTTCTAGAGGATGACGTCTCGTCCGCAAGCTATGACCCCAGCTCAGCATATCTCACCATCACACTCACAAAGCAAACCAACGGCCAGGTCTTCCAAGACCTCGATCTCTTGTCCAAGCTCCTCGCGCCTCGTCCGTCCCATCGACAACCCATGATCGAAGTCATCTCCGGAGAGGAAACACAGAACCATGAAACTTCAGAGGACGAAGATCTGGCCGCAAAAACACACGCTCTTTCTTTGGATCACGAGGAGATCTTGCGAGGTGCGATGTCATGACTCCACAGTTCTCTTGGTTGCTCAAAAGCAATCACCAGCGGCGGAAAATGACTGGCATCTACCTCAAGAGGTTGCCGAGCCACCACTCAGTACCTCCGTTCAGAAATACTATGGCTTCTTGGACATGCACTCCGGATACTTTGCACATGTTACTCACACAGAAAACGAAGTAAACGAACTTGGTCCCGACGCGGAAACATGCCTGCCCTCACGGCGACGTCAACAAAGATTGAAACACGAAGGCGAGAAATTCGACGAGGAGCACTACATGTGAGGCGCGTCTTCCTTTACAAATTTCTTACCGACCCATCTCCTGTTCGCAGGGCAGATTATGCGGATGACGAGGACATTCTCGATCTGATCAAATGGAAACATCCACATACTGCTGATGACGAGGACATTCTATACACCGAAGAAGAGAACTTGACAATGCTGCGCTTACCCCGAAAAGAGTGTCTGTCAGTTCACCGTTCCGTCCTGACCCTCGTCGATTCATCTTTCTTGCAGACCTCCCGACGCCGGCCCAGATACGCAACCTGTATCTTACGCTGTTGACCTTACTTTTTTCCTACGCATACGAATCACGCACGAATCAACACGATCCTACGCCGGAGAGTGCATGGACCATCGCATCACTCACTCCAGCCTTTTCTGCGCTCGATCCCCCAGGTCCACCGACGGTCACACCTGATACCGATCCCTTGAACTTCTCTGTCGACGAGCTGCACGAGGCTCTGATACCGTCATATAGACGGTCGTTAGCCTTTCCTCTCTACCGTTCCTTCAGCTTGGCCGAAGCATGCCGTCTGGATACCGCTCTAATCCTGTCCAAAGGGAAACGGACCGTTCTTCGGTGCCTCTTGGAATTGAAACGCATCTTGGACCACCATGAAGTTTATTATGTGTATACCAAGATCTGGGTGGACGATTTCTGTGTCTGGGTCCAGGCATCTGCAAGGTCTGTATTCTTTCGTCTCGCGCTGCGCAGGGGATCCTGACTTGTATATAGGGACGACGTTCTGCTGAACCTGGGCAGACAGGTGAAGGAACTCCAGATTGGTAAGAGTGAGTTGGGTTGGGACCTCGAAGCACTAGAAGCTGCTACTGAGGGCGTGGAAGAACGCGATAGTGACAGCGACGACACAGACTCGGATGGCAGCTCTTCTGACCTTCTCTAATGCAATGGTTTACTTCACGAGGGACAAACCTGAGCGATGCATGGTTTCTTTCCAACAGTATACCGGCGGAGGTGGTTTCTTCGAGTTCATTTCCAGCCGACTTCACGGGTCGAGAACATCGGCTCTGAATCTGAAATACGAACCCGGCATGGGCACGGTGACGATTCAATCGGTAATTACTTTACTTGCAAGTGGCTTGCGGGGTCAATAGTCATTAATCGCTGGCGATGGCCGGGAGACTTTCAGATTAAACTTGGGCTCACACTGCTTGGCAGCCTATGCCCTGCCACGAACCGCATGCGCAAGTAAGGTGGATGCCGAAGAAGTCGGCAATTCACTCTAATGTATTCTTGGAAAAACATGAGGTGGAATTCGAATCAATTGAAGCTCTTCTTTCGCCCACATGAGATCTCTGTGATAACATATATTTAGAGACGGAGGAGAGGGCGCCGGTGACAGGTGTAGCTGAGGAGAATTGAGAAATAGGGTTCCTCAGTCGAGGAGGGGCTGGAGCATTTAGTCGTCATATGTGGGCAAATTCCCAACTTAATCGAGCTGGAAGCATCCAATTGAATTTATGACCCCAGATCTTCGAATTCGGCATGGTAAGCGGTCAACGACACTGATAGTGCTGCTCCAACGTCGGGGATATATCTTATCATCTTTATATGTTTCTGAATCTGGTGACGACCATGACATACAGAAGTGACAGAACGTGAAGTTCATTTTATGGAGTACTTTTGTTCCAGCATTCAAGGAGTCCTTGTCGGACATCGCGTCCAATGTCCGCGATCCACCGCCCTGCCCTGCCGCCGATCATCGATCAACGTCCACATCAACATTCAACCAGTCGTGAACTCGTGGTCTTTCCAGCCAAGCTGTGACGGCGACGCCCGTGCAGACTTGGATGACAGCTCTCCTGCCCTTCTCTAATGCAGTGGTTTTCCAACAAATATATCACCTTCGGATAGTGTGTGTGGGTGGACCATGCACATACGGGTGAGAGTAGTTTCTTCGAATCCGTCATTTCTAGCCGACTTCACGGGTCGAAATCATCGTTCTGAAACCTGAAGTGCGTGGAATTTGAATGAATTGATGGTCTTGGGGTGACAACATATATTAGATGGAGGAGAGGACAGGGTAGCTTCAGAGCCGTTCGGAGGATTGAGAAACAGGGTCCCTCAGTCGAGGAGAGGCTAGAGCATTCAGTCAAGTCACATCTGGCTTTGTATCAACTACACTGGCAATCACAACGTGCTCCAACATCGATCGACGTCGGGGATAGATACTTATCATCTTTATATGTTTTCCAGTCTGGTGACCGACCATGACATACCGAAGTGACAGAACGCGTTCATTTCGTGTGTTTTTTTTCCAGCATTCCTATTCAAGATCGATCGACCATCATTTAATTCGGATGCGTATAGTGTGGGTCCTTGGCCGTCGCCGACTCGTGTCCATTGGTGTCCACGATCCACCGCCCCAGCCCTGCCACCGTTCGACGTCCGCATGAACATTCAACCAGTCATGCACTCGCGGTCCTCCAGCCAAGCTGTCAATTCTACGGGCCATCACTTCCAGTTTCCTTGACAAGATCTAGAACTACCAATCAAGATGACGAGATCCATCATCCCATTCAGTCTCAAAACCTCATCGCCCCGGGCCGACGACAAAGGTCATATGTAATGCTATCTCGATCTGACATATGTGTTCTGCCTGTCCGATTCGGTGTAAGTACCTTCCCGCCTGAAGCGACCCACAAGATCTGACCATTCCTCAGAAGCGAGATACAAACCGATTTTAGCACCACTTGACAGGAATGTTGACGTTACGACGGTGAACGGTGATCATGACTTACATGCCCACTGACAGCGGGAACATGGCCAATTGCTTGTTCGCCTCAGTTTGCGGGACCCCCGGCTAGCACCGTCCGTCCAGCCTTGCTTTCGGTCTCAGCGGCAAGAAAACGTAAACGTTTTGAACCGACAGGATAAATTGTTGACCCTCAATTTCCTCGGCATGGACATACATGATACATACTTGCACACGCAATTGACGTTTGACACCATGAATGCACAGAGTTTCAAACGTACCCACGGGTAAGCTTCCTTCATAAGTTCAACTCTGGATCCCCGATGCGATGATATTGCTGTAGGAGCGGAGGACGGTCCCATCCTTCCCACCTGCATGCAGCCCCGTTCAGTAGTCAAAGACGCCGTGACGCAAGGGTCAAAATCGGTACCGTTCCGACGCTGATCAGAAGCCATGTGGTATCATGCGACCCGAAGGACCCTATAAATATATAACATACGACACGCCCAAGCAATCCCCAAAAAGCATAGCGTGAAAAACAGCCGCTGGAGTCTAGTGTGAATTGGAAGCTTCCTAATTAATTGAGGATTTGTGTGTCTCCGAATACACCGGACGAGAAGCCGAGAGTGCCCCTTGTACCCACACGCTGTAGGGGCAACACACGCGCATCGCTGGAACGTCGCTGATCACTTGGGATGGGGCTAGCAACGTTGAGTTCCAATTTTATAACCCATTGGCTTGAAATGTCTTGGATATGTAAAAAATCAAGAAATGGACCATAGAAGCGGGCAGTGACAAAAAATAGCTCGAAGTATACAGTATATTGAGACCGAGGAACCCCAAACGCAGGACAAGAAGAAAAGAATCAAGGTAACCCAATGACCAATCTAGAATTGGCCGTGTGTCTAATCACTACTGTGAACGGTATTTCTGTGACGGTGTTGATGTTGTTCCGGAATAACGTCGAAGCCGCTTTGTCCGAGGTCAACGGGAAGCGCCGCAGTCTCGTCCAACACGGTCGACGAACCAAGCAGACCTTCTGATTCACCCGTTTCCTCATCGATGGAGATGTGTCCTGCAGCATGAGTAGGTTTGGGAAGGCAGGCGGGGACCGACACGAGGTTATTGAAAAGGAACTAGCAGAATAAGGAGAAATTCAGGAGATCTGCAAGAACCACACGAATTCGAAAATCGCCTACCGTTCCGTATCTATGCGAAGCATTGAGGTTAGCCAAGAGGGCGGAAAACACAAATGAAATGCGTACACAAGCAATGTGAAACCGGTGATTTGTAGAAGCGAAATCGGGAATATGAGCTTCTCCCAACCGAGGCCAAGGCTGATGATCCAGATGGACAGTGTTCGGCAGGTGTCCGTCAATGAGCGTGCTGTTGCGCTGACATGTCGAGTGACGCTAAGGCCGAAGTAATTGAAGAATGCAATGCTAATAGCAATGGCTATCCCGGAGTAGAGAACAAGCGGGTTGCCGATCATCTGATGCCAACCGCGAGGAATGTCGAAGAACGGCGACATGGCGGAAATAGAGGGCAAGGAGAGAATAGGGATGATGAGGAGGATGGAGAGGGTACCGAAAAGCCCCTCATAACCAACTGCTACAAGAGGCGCGACGGAATAGTGTTCTGTTTGAGAGGGAGATCAGTAAGGGAGAAATGACCAAAGGAGTATTACCCATACCCATGATCTTCTCTGATGTGATTTAATAGATTCATTGAGTATGGGAAAGGAGATGCAAGTGGAAGGACTACCTTCGACAACGAATTGAGTGGCAGTGCTAGAAAGACATTTATAATTACTACCGTACGGAGGGTGATAGAGGGCTTACAACACTTGAGCAAAGAGTACAAAGAAAACACCTGGAAAGGGGTGATGAATGTAATTCGTGCACGAGGTTACGTGAAAATCTGGACTAACCGACAAGGACGCTTGTGCCCTCGACAGGTTCTGAGACAGGGAGGTCCATCTTTATCCCTAAAAGACCAGGAACAGGGGAGCGAGCAATGGCATCTTTGATAAGGGAACCGCTGTAACCGACCAGACTAACCCCAGTCATGACAATAATAAGGGATACCCATCTGGGGGGGAAATGAATGAGTATTCATGGAATCGGAGAAAAAATCGACAAAACTGATAGAGCCAAAGGCGCCGGCGCAGGAATATGACACTGAATACACCAACGAAGAGAACGAGGGCACCACGGGTCATCTGATAGATAGAGACCGGTGTATAAAGAAGGCCGACATTCATCAACTAAAGGCGCAAGGTGAGATATAAGGGCAATGATGGATGGAAATGAGAGTTTTACGGTTGTTCCGGTGAGATCACAGAGGGCGGGAATCCAAAGGACAAGGACTTTCCAGCCGGATAGATGGTTGGATGAGGGATGCTTGATGGGGAGCTCAGGATCATGTTCGGAATCAGTGGGCAGCTGGATGGAGGAGGATTGGTGGCGGGTGATGAACCACGTGTATATAACGGGAAGGAAGCCTTTATTGGGGTGGGAGAAAGAAGAGATGAGATGATTGACATAAGACTAAATGAGTGACGGACAAAGCATTTCGCCGACTGGGACGCGGACTGTCAGTAAATTTGAGGATTAAGACGGGAGAACGCACGAAACATCTGCAAGGTCTGCCAGACGGGCTGTTCATAGAGAACGCGGTTGATGGGATTAGGGTCGTCGCAGTTCTCGACACATTGCATGTCCTGTGGCGCAAGTGAGCGCGGGGAGGGAGAAGCGATGGAAGAGACTCGCCTGCCACTTGGACCAAAGAGAGTTGCTGGACCCCTAGGAGGTGGTGAGCGGGGCTGAGTGAGAGATGGTAGTGCTTACAGTGAGGATCATACCCCCCAGGAGGATGGGGACATAGAGGGATGACGGCATTGCGGTTGTCGTCGTCGTTGGTAACAACGCCGGCGGTGGATACGAAACGGAGTTGTTACCTCCGGTCACCCTGGTGTGACTGAATTTCGCACGGAGAAGAGTCGATCTCTCTTCTAATTCCAACTGCATTTATCCAGATCCAACATGTCCCATCATCTCTCATCCTTCTCCCCCCTCCATGGTCCAACTCATCCTGTCCTCGCTAAAAGGTCCGTCCTCACCGTTCCCCCCGTCCCCCTCTCCTCATCCTCCCCCCACAGGTAACCAGGGTCTCCGCTACTTCCCCTACTCTGGCTATCTAGGCCTCACCCCAGTCACCGTCGAAGGAGGTCAGTACACGACACGTCCTCCCTCCCCACCCCTGCTCACCGCGTCTTCCAGTCGTCCGCACAAAGCGTGACGAGGACCCCAGGCAGCTCCTTGCCAGTTCACTCACCATCTCTGTTCGTTGCTATGAATCCAGGATTGGACGCGTCAGTGTCCTCCATTCCAATGTCCTTGCCGACTACACAACCATTCTCTGGTCGAAACCCGAGGGGCAGGAATTTTCACCACTCGATGAAGTCGAGTTTCCATTCCGAATCACCATCCCCACCAACGTCCCCGGCTTCAGCACCGCCGTCTTCGTCGACTACCGTTGCATGTGGCGGGTCGAGGCCAGTGCGTATATTCTGCATTTTTCCGACTACACGTACTCACGCCAACGCAGTCCTCAACCATGCCCCCGTTTCCGTCATTGGCTCTCGTCAAATAAAGCATTTTGAATTGCCCTTGGTCCGTTTTGATGTGCCCCCTTCCCCAGCATCCCCTAGGCCTTTGAAACCCTTCTTCCAGCATCAAACCTCGAAACCCAAGGCTCCAAGAATACGGTATAGTGTGCATGTCCCGGCGTGGCCTATTGGCCCCCTCGACATTGTCTCCATTCCTGTCTCCCTCCTCCCATTGGATCATGATTGTATCATTCGCAGTGCCAGTCTAGTTGTTGAGCGTCATATTCAACTGAACGACTTTGCAACCCCTGTATCTTCTTCGCACTCTCCTTATCCAATACCTCCTAGATCATCTTCGTCACCAACATGCTCACCTTCTTCCTCACCTTCGCACTCACGATCCAATGCTTTCCCCCCTTCCTTCCAAGAACCATCTCCACCCACCTTCAACGCTGCCGCCTCTGTGGCCTCGGATATATCCTCGGATCCAACCGTCACTCCTCACTCCATATATCCCTCCACAAGCTCATTCACCTCCGACATGCGGCCTCTCCTTCCTTCCGGAGATTCTTCCGTGCCCATGTTTAACTCACCCTCTATGCCTTCCAAAGTCATCGTTAACTCAGTCGTTGCCGTCGACTCATCCCCCCAGTTTTCTCGCGACAGTCAAGGCGTTTGGGTCAAAACCATCACGTTCCAATGGCCGGCTGCAAAGTCACATAGCCGGTGGACCATCGGCGAAACAATTCAGTCTGATTTAGTTTCCGTCAAATTCTTTGTTCGGGTCAAGGTGAGCCTTCCATGTCAGCAGCCTACTTGTGGCGTCGTTAGGCTCAACTGGCCTTTCCCTTTCCGTCATTTCAGATATCCGTCAGCTCCGCGAATGGCACTGAATCGATCGAACTCTCTGAGAAGGAGCTTCTCGTCGTTTCGACGAACGAAGCCGAACGGCGGCTCGCCCTCGCTAAATACAATGACTTACTGTCTTCTTACCATTCCTCAGGAGCTGGACGATCCAAATCCAAGTCTCCTCGGCGTGTTCGGAGAGATCGCGATTCGGACATTCCGCCGTCACCGGCTCCCTTCCAAGGACCCACCAAGTTTAGCCCTGACACGGGAAGTGCGGACGAGCTTACGACAGAGCAAAGCAACCCCAATCCCAAAATAGTACGGGTGAGGAGGCCACACACGAGCGCCGGGCCTCGAGACAAGCCTTACTATTTTGCGGGTCCCAGTGTACCGGACGAGCACGTCGATTCTCGGGGACATTCCAACCGGCAGAGGAGAACCAATGGACAGAACGGCAAGTTGGACCATCCGATTCGGACTGGTGCGAGTCAGAGTGAGCCTTCCAAAAGAAGAAGTGGGATGGTTGGCAACATCTTCTCGTCTTCTCCGAGGATTACAACCATGCCAAGCGGGAGCAGTAGCCCTGGCACGACGACTACCTGTTCGAGCACTAGTGGCTGTCTGACCAGAAGCACGTCGTCGAGCCGCTCGTCGGATGGGAGCTTGGCACCGAACGAGAGGGATGACAAGATGAAAGAGTGGGAACAGGAGTTGGCGAAGATCGAAATGCTCAGTCGGAAGACCAGCGACATGTTGGGTATTTCGTGGATGAGAAAACGGTTTACAGGAGGACAGTCACAACAAGCTTGAAGCTCACTTTTGTTTTTTTTTTTGCTATTACTCGTGCACTTTTTTTTTTTGTTGATTATACACATACATCCATCCTGCAACCCGACCACTTCTGCACGTACACATCACTACATAGGTTATATATAGAGCTGAATAGGTAATCATATGTCGAGGACTGCCTGTGACTTGCGCGTGACGCAACGTGTTTTCGTTCCACGATGACAAGCTTTCCTTGGCTGCGGTTTACGGGCCTTTCGGTCGGGCGTAGGTCTCCCATCCCATATATTCGGCCTTGCGTTGATGGAAAACCACCTCTGCTTCCTTCCATTTTTCCGGATACCCTCTTCCACCGAACGGCTATTGTCGGGCGATCCATATCACTATGATATCTATCTCACTTGAAAAAACATCCATGCCGTTGGGAAATTGCACCCGAACATCTGCCGGCATCCCGCGGTCTCCCATCGCCAGTGTTATCAGCAGGCTATCTGCTTATGCAAGGTGCGTATTTCACGGAGAACTCGAGTCTCAAAATGAAAGGTGCATGCTGATTGTTGTCTCTTTTTGCTTCCATAAGCGACGACGCCAAGCGAAGAACAGCTGTACAATGTGAGCAAAGTTTATGTTTATCCATCATACATGTCTTCTTTTCTCCACACATCGCCGTCTTCGTTTCTCCAAAGGGATCGTGTTTCTTGGCACTTGCGAGTGCGATCATCGACCTTCAGTTTCATAATTAATGGCGACCCATTCTCATTTCTCCACCACCTCCCAATAGGAAATGTCCCCCGACATACGGCGGAAGGTAGACGCCGCCCGGGCAAATCGTCTGGCCCGCGAAACGGAACTCAAAAAGCAAATCGAAGCACGGGTGAGTTCCTTCCATTCCTTCTATCCTGGGCGCGCGCGCTCTTGGAGATGATTCAGCGCTGACGATTCTGTTATGGCTTGTTGCTCGCGACCCTCACGTCTTTTGAATTACGCTACATTGCGTTGCGTCAATCATCCTCGATCAGACGGCTGATGGTGTGCTCCCAGATGCAGCAAAACCCATCTGGGCCGGCGCACCCCCTCCAGGATCAAAATAGCCGGTCAGATGACATCCTCTTGGACAGATTCTTCAAGTTATGTATGTGGAACGTCTTGTGGTGTTCTTGAAGTGTACTTCTCCCAATCAACGTATTCATTCCACTATCGTCTGCTTCGGACTTTCAGGAAGGCCGTCTCCATATCACTGCCGGTGTGTGGAAACGATGACGCAAAAGCAGACTTGCTGTCGCCGAATGATTACGACAATGATGGTGCCCGAGAGAAGAGGGACTTGGAGTATTGATGAGTGTGTTAACGAGAGTGAACGAAACTCTAAATATAGGTAGGGCTACAAGGATTCCCCACATGTGCTAGTAAAAGTGGTGGCGAGGATAGCGATTGGTTGGTACATCGAACTCACCCCTCGGTGAGATCGTACCCTGAGACATATAAGAACGTTCAAAGGGGAAAGAGGCATTATCAAACAATTCTGCTAATGATCAACAAGCTGCATGAGGAGGTAGTGAAGCAATCTTACGATGTCGTGGGGTGTGAATCTGTCGATAGCCGTTCCTGAGGTAAAGGAGGACCGGAGTGTTTGTGCTGATTCATCGACAAATTGGAAGCTGGGTGGGTCCCGGCGGTATCTGCAGCGCCATACATTGATGTTCCATTGGGATCGGTGGACTGGTTGTTGGCAAGGATGGCGGTCGCAGTCGACACCGCACTCATCGCGGCGGTCAGGGCGCTGAACGGACCTGGAGATGGAGTGCGGCGGTTGCGGGACGATGGTGAGGCATCACTACTTCTTGGAGGGCTTCCGGAAATGGGGCTGGGAGAAGGGGTTGGAGTTCGGGTTCGTGTGAAAGATGATGAAGGTGATGGTGTGTATCCTGGAACGTTAAGAAATCCTCGAAGTTCAGATCTCGGTATCGACACAGGGTTTGAGGAGGAAGCTAGCGAAGTTGAGTGAGTAATCGACTCCGACGGAGCCTCGGTAGAAGATGGGCCGGATGTGGATGCGAGCTGGGCTTCGGATTGAGCTATAGCTGCAGCTTGCTTCTTGCTTTCCTCTGCTTCCTTTCGTTGATGCTCCTCGTGATCAATCATAGAAAGTCTCATGGCTTCCATGAGCATCAGCTGTAGAAACGGAAGGGTTTGAGTTAACATCTTATTTGTGTTTCGAGTGCTCACTTCTTCCAGGTCTTGACCGGCCATTCCCATTATTTGCTCAAAGTTCTGGTTCTGGTTGGCCTGCTGTCGCCTTCGCGACCTTCTGCTTCCTCCATTATCGACGCCTTCTGCTTGGGCCTCTTCTGGGCTTAGAGTATGCACGCGCCCGCTTGTAACACCTACTGGGATGAGTCGATCCCCTACTTGACGCATAATGATTCGTCTGTTTGCTCGTCGCGCAACTGCGGCTCGGACGGCAGCCAGCTTGGCTTCCCAATCTGGTCGGATGTGATCTACTGAAGGTATGAAAACAAAACACTCTCCAAACCAGTCTACTTGCCTATAAGCACAACCTCGGAGGAATCAGCTCCGAAGCTCTTCTGGCGTCGTTTGTGTGTTGGATAGGGCACTGGGGAGTCTGTAACCTGTTGAGAGTTCGCCAGAGGACCACCCCAAAAGGCGGACTGGTCGGACGATGACACAATCAAAATCAAAGACGTCGTTTATGGTGATGTGAGTCACTGACCGAGTCACAACCAATTCCTGCGCGCCAAGGCGGAGGCTTGTATACAATTCCGAAATTGTCTTGGACACAATACGGACAAGCGGCGGGCTCAGAAACGAGATGAGTTGTGGTGGGTTCGCTCCGTTTGATCTGCACGAAGCATTCGGTGCAGATCGCCTGGTCGCAACATCTGGAATGATTAATGTTTGGAGGATAGTACTATGGATGGATTAAAGAAGATGGAAGATGGTAGGTAGAGATGACGTACCATAAAACAGATAGGACACTCCACGGCACCCCGGTAGACAGCAGCCTCAGGTTTGCTTGGCTCCTTCAAAGTCCCAGTTCGCTTGCTGTGACTAGGCTTGGTAGGGGTGCTGGAGCTCGACGTGGTTTCGATATTACGCGCTATTGACTCGGCTGTGTCGCCGTCAGGCACGGGCGGCACCTTTCTGGCAGCGAGGATCTGATCATCGTCCCAAGTATTGTCATATTCTTCCAACGGTCTGTAAAATGGGGCAAGCCGGCGAGCACAGATAAGCTGAGAGACTATGGCTTGATTCCAGTCTTGTGGGTTAGTGTAAACGCCTTGGGTACAGAGATGGCCAAAGTCGACGGTTTCATCATGATTACTGCGCCCTGACGATGAAGCACTGTTGCCCATGATGCGCTCAGCGGTGGAGAAGACCGTCCCAGAGCAGTTTGGTCGACGTAGCTGCGATCTCTGTTGATCTTTGTTTACTTTGTGGCGCCACTTTGATTATCTAACCGTGAAGTACCTCGGTCGAACAGCCACGTCAGTCACTGCACGTGCCGGTACATAAAGACCCTGAGATTTATTTCCAGAAAGCAAGCTGCCTCCTCCTCCCGGACCTATCCACTTTTCATCCGCTTGCGGAGTGTCGTCCTTGTCTGGCTCATGGATACCCCGTGGACCAAATCTCACCAGGAGGTTCTCCAGCACTTCACCGTCGATTCCAACCGAGGCCTGTCTGCTGAGCGTGTGCTTCAACACGCTAAATTGTATGGAAAGAATGGTGCGCCTAGAACTTCTTTCAATTGTATTCCCCGCTCATGAATGGATGCAGAATTGCCAGAAGATCCTCCAACACCTCTCTGGGAGCTCATACTTGAGCAATTCAAGGACCAACTAGTTCTCATCCTTCTCGGTTCTGCAGTCGTCTCCTTCGTCTTGGCGTTCTTCGAGGAATCTGACGAGTCTTCGTTCATGAGCGCCTTCGTCGAACCCCTTGTTATACTTCTCATTCTCATCGCGAACGCTGCTGTCGGAGTAATCCAAGAATCGAGTGCTGAGAAAGCGATCGACGTCAGTTTCCATCATATGACGCGCTCGTTCATGTTCCCTTATTGCTTTTTGCATCCTAGGCATTGAAAGAGTACTCTCCCGATGAAGCCAAAGTACTTCGCAGTGGTCAACTTGGCCGGATCCACGCGACAGAGCTTGTACCTGGTGACATCGTCTCCGTGACGGTGGGAGATAGGATTCCCGCTGACTGCAGACTTCTTTCGGTCTCCTCAAGTAGCTTCAGAGTCGATCAAGCCATTCTAACAGGCGAAAGCGTCAGTGTGAACAAGTCCATCGAAGCGGTTCTCGACGCGGGTGCTGTTAAACAGGACATGACGAACATGCTGTTCTCCGTAGGTGTTATTCACGCGTAATAACTCGCGCAAGTCTAAACGTTTCATTTTTTCTCGAGGGCACGACCGTCGTGAACGGAAGCGCGAGGGCTATCGTGGTATTTACAGGCCAACGCACTGCTATCGGAGACATACACAAGTCTATCACCTCTCAAATCTCTGAGAAGACGCCTTTAAAACGCAAGCTAGATGAATTCGGCGAAGTCCTCGCCAAGGTCATCTCTGTCATCTGCGTTCTCGTCTGGCTCGTCAACTTTCGGCACTTTTGGGACCCTAGTCATCATGGTGCCCTTCGAGGTGCCATCTATTACCTGAAAATAGCTGTTGCGTTGGCGGTCGCTGCAATCCCGGAGGGACTCGCTGCTGTAATCACTGCTTGTTTGGCCCTTGGGACCAAAAAGATGGCCCAGAAGAATGCTATTGTTAGGAATCTCCCCAGCGTTGAAACACTTGGTTGTACGAATGTCATTTGTTCAGACAAAACCGGAACATTGACCACCAACCAGATGAGTGTGTCTCATGTACGTTTACCCCTCCCCTGCGGCATCTATGAATGTTTATTTACCTCCTTGCAGTTTTTGGTGATGGATGGTAACACTGGAGCTCCCCGCGAATATACTGTGGATGGGACGACCTTCGCGCCTTTTGGGTCTGTCAAGTTGGCTGGTGGCAAGGAAGCCACTGCTGACTTGAAGTCAGACCCTATTCAGCGGTTGGCGGAAATCAGTGCCATCTGCAACGATGCGAAGATCCATTTCAACACCGTTGGTTTTTTTCTCTCGTCAGAAATAAGATATTGAAGGTCAATGTTATGCAGGAAAAATCAACCTACACAAATGTTGGGGAGCCCACAGAGGCCGCACTTAAAGTCCTTGTTGAAAAGATCGGATGCAGGGACCCCCAGGTCACCAAGTCACTCGCAGACCTTTCAGATGCGGCTCGTGCCAACGCAGTCAATGACTACTTCGAGTGTTCGATACCTCGTCTCCTCACATTCGAGTTCTCTCGAGACCGCAAAATGATGTCTGTTCTTGTGAGACTCAACGGAACTGGTGCTCTCTTTGTCAAAGGTGCCCCTGAATCGGTTCTCGAACGTTGCACATCGGCACTTGTTCAAGGTAAAACGGTACCCATGACAAACACCTTGCGTTCGGTTCTCCTTGAGAAGACCTCATCGTACGGTGCCAGCGGCCTCCGCACACTCGCGCTTGCCTATGTCAACGTCCAAGACATCGACTCGGCACACTACCACTCCGAGAGCTCCAAGGACTATTCTCGTTTTGAACAAAACTTGACGTTCGTTTCCATTGTCGGCATGTTGGACCCGCCACGCCCCGAGGTGGCACAGGCTGTTGCCAATTGTAAAGCGGCTGGTATCCGCGTTATTTGCATCACCGGAGATAACAAGGGAACTGCAGAAACCATTTGCAGGCAGATTGGGATTTTCGGATATGATGAGGATTTGACTGGGAAAAGCTATACAGGTAGAGAATTAGATGCGCTCTCTCCCAAGGAGAAGATTGCGGCTGTCCAGAAGGCTAGCCTATTTACCCGTACTGAGCCGGGGCACAAAAGCCAGCTTGTAGATTTGTTGCAGGGATTAGGCATGGTTGTGGCGATGGTAAGTCTTTTTAATGCCCTTATTAGCATTGCTAGAGGTTGATTGTTTTAGACTGGTGATGGTGTCAATGATGCGCCTGCGTTGAAAAAGGCCGATATCGGAGTGGCCATGGGAAGTGGTACTGATGTTGCCAAGCTGGCAGCAGATATGGTCCTTGCCGATTCGAATTTTGCAACTATAGAGCAAGCCGTAGAGGAAGGTAGACTTATATATAATAACACTAAGCAGTTTATTCGATACCTAAGTGCGTTTTTCTCTTTGGAATTCTACCCTTTACTAAACCTGCCTTGTAGTTTCCTCTAATATTGGCGAGGTCGTGAGGTATGTTCCATGCGTTTCGAACGGCCCAAGTTCTGAAGTGACTCGGGAATCTTGCAGTATTTTCCTCACAGTCCTTTTAGGGATGCCGGAAGCTTTGATCCCTGTTCAACTCCTATGGGTAAACTTGGTGACGGACAGTCTTCCGGCAACCGCCCTTGGCTTCAATCCCGCGGACCATTCCATCATGCGTGTACCGCCCCGAAACAGTCGTGAACCCCTGATTGGGAAATGGCTTTTCTTCAGATACTTGGTGATTGGAACTTATGTCGGCGTAGCGACCGTCTTTGGATATGCATGGTGGTTCGTATATTACTCTGGGGGGCCACAGATTTCGTTTTATCATCTCGTGAGTCATTCCCGTTTGATCACGTCTCCTGAATGCCAACTTGCAAAATAGACTCACTTCCATCAATGCTCGTCCTTGTTCCCCGAGATTGGATGCGAGATGTTCACGAACGAAATGGCTCGTCGTGCGACCACTATGAGTCTTTCGATTCTGGTGACGGTGGAGATGTTTAATGCCATGAACTCGTTGTCCGAGAACGAGAGTTTGTTAAGGTTGCCGGTGTGGAAGAACCCTTTCTTGGTTGGGGCTATCGCGCTTAGCATGGCGCTTCACTTCATGATCTTATACGTGCCCTTCTTTACAGTAAGCCTCATTTTATTCGGATTGTCGGCGCGGATCAGAGCTAATGCTTGTGACTTTTAGACTCTGTTCGCCATAACCCCTCTCAACTGGGTGGAATGGAAGGCTGTGCTTTACCTGAGTTTCCCTGTTGTCGTTATTGACGAGATTTTGAAGTTTGTGACGGTGAGTGTGTTTCAGATCCTCATGGTTGTGTCTAATGACATATTCTTGGGGTAGACAACTTTCGTGGATCCTCCATCAAGGATCAAGTGGATTGAGTCTTGATTAACTCGTCGTACCTTGGTTGGCCTGCTACCCCTGAGAAATAAATAAACAAATAAATAACTTGCACCCTCTTTTCACTAAAAACGTTGTCTTTGTCGGCTGGAAATCCCAGCTGCTCACCCACGCTCCTTTCTACAAAGAAGACACTAAAAATATCTCACTAATGCGCTTTGCAACGCCATTCATCGCTGTGCTGTCCTCCCTGTGCTCTCTCCAACTGGCTTCAGCTGCAAACCCCCATGCTGGACAGCTTCCTGCCCGGAGGCGTCAGGCAGGGCATGAACGCCGTGGCATCGACTTGGCTCCGCGGTTTGAGTTGCAAAAGAGGTTTTCGGATGCGGCGTTCACCTACTACAAGACCGGCCTCGGCGCGTGCGGCGCATATAATTCGGATAATGACTTCGTGAGTAGAAGTTGGAAGCTTAGTTTCTTTGATGATCAATGGAGTTTTGTAGATCGTTGCATTGAACCACGGCGTGAGCATGATCACAAGAATTTGAGAGCGGGTGAACTGACACTGACATCGATACGCTTCGACAGCAATATGATAGCGGCGACTATTGCTTCAAAACGGTCACCATTACCTATGGCGGAAAGACGACTCAAGCACAGGTCACTGATCGTGTAAGTTTTGCCAGTCCACCGCGGGCCGCGTTACCTGATTTGAAGCGCGCAGTGTGAAGGGTGTCCTTGGGGTGCTCTCGACTTTTCACCCGGTCTCTTTAGCTTTTTCGCGTCGGAATCGGCTGGAGAAATCTATGGAAGTTGGTATTTCGGTTCGGCCCCAGCCCCAACACCGACGACGACAACGACGAAGGAATATATACCGCCAACGACACCGACAACGACGTGGAGTCCCAAAGAGACGCCCACGACGACCAAAACTTATTACACACCCATTCCATCTCCGCAGACCTCCCCGGCAACCACAACCACGACAAGCGCGCTATCGTCTACCACAACAACGACATCTGTTCCCGTCCCCACCGGCATTCTTTTCCAGCTCAACTTGGTGGTCCTCGACTTGAGTGGCCTCGTTGCATTGGCAGCCCAAGCTCCGAGCGGTTGAGGGGGGGATTACTATTATTTATTAGGTTAATGGGTTACGGGTAATTTTGCGAACAATCCAATCAGTTGGTTTCCATTGTTATGTTGTGTTGTCCTTGAGGCGTTGAGGGGCAGCCTCGCATCACCGACCCATTCGCTTTTTCCCATCTACGTCCACGGACCAACCCGTCCCTCGTTCCCCCCACGCTCTTTCAACCCTCTAGAGTCCTCAATGCTCCCGAATCTTTTAGGCTTCCTCGCCATCCTGCCATTGGCAGTGTGGGCCAACATGCATGGCTCTGTACACCAGAACCGCCATGCGGCACTTGCCAAACGGAGTCCAGGTGATGTACAACTTCACAAGCGTTTTGATAGCGCTAGGTGGACCTTTTACGATGTCGGACTGTGAGTCGAAAGCCTGGTGTCATCTGTGGTGCGGAGATTGACGTGCTTCAAGTGGTGCTTGTGGAAAATACAACTCTAGATCAGACTTTGTGCGTGCCCCAGCTTGGCCAGATATGCGCAGATCCAAACTGATTTCATTTCGCAGATCGTCGCTCTGAACAGTGCTGTGGGTTTTTTTACAGAAATGATTTTAGTATCCAACCGAATTTACCGTTCGGTCTGTTTTAGCAATATGGCGGGGGATATCCGGGTCCTCACTGCTTCCAAACGATCACCATGACATATAATGGTAAAACTACCCAAGCAACGATCATGGATGAGGTCCGTGGCCACGATTCCTCGCTAGCGTCGTGGCGTTGATGTCTTCCTAGTGCCCGGGATGCCCGTATGGCGGTCTTGACCTCTCTCGGGGTCTGTTTGATTTCTTCGCCTCTGAATCCGCGGGAGTCCTTTATGGGACGTGGTATTTTGGCGGAGGTGGCGCTCCAGCACCCGCACCCGAACCCACCACAACCAAGCCTAAATGGACACCTCCCGCCACCACCACTTGGAAGCCTGAAACGACGACGTGGAAGCCTTATACTACGTCGACCTGGTCGCCCCCACCTACCCCCACCACCCCCACCACCACTCCCAAGAAAGAAGAGCCGACGACTTGGCCGACGACTACCAATACTCCCTACACACCTCCCGCCGCCAACACTACCACTACCACCACCACCCATACCCCTACCCCTACGCCCACTCCAAAGGAGGTCCTCTTGACCCTTAATGCTCTCAATGTAGCACTTCTCGATTTGGCCAACGTCCTAATTGTGGGACGATCAGTGTAGAGTTTTACACTTAGGATCTGCAAGCAGTCCTCTTTTTTCCCCCTCTTGTCTTCCAGCTCATTGCATTTCCATACATTCGAGCATTTGTTTTGATGCCTAACGTCTTTATAATGATACCCGTCATTACTTACTTGACATATTATCATCTTTGTTACTGTTACTGGGACTACTTATATACGGTCCACTGGTTGGAATCATAAAAACAATTACCGCGGAGAGATGCCTCCTGAATTGCTGCGGCATCGATTGGCGTTGAAACCGAACAATCAACAAATGATTGTTACTACTACGTAAAGTTTGATTATACCGTCCATCGGTTGGGATAATAAAATGATATCAACGTCTGTCTTCCACTTCCATGTGTTTCGATGCTAACATCCTCATAATTCATTACTTACTCGACATTTTATCACCTTTTCACTGGTACTTGGTTGAATTAATTGACGCCGAGAAACGCCTCCTAAACTGCTGCCGTATTGATTGTTGGGCAGTTAATGTCCGAACAATGATGGCTGCGCTTCGTGCGCGGCATCGGTGAGGAGTGGGAAATCAGGAGTCCAGATGGGCTTTAAAGACGGCGTAATTTCGTTGGAAACCTCGCGGTCTTTGGTCCCCGTCTCCCTCGTGTCCCCCTCGTGTCCCTTAAGTGTCGTTTTTCTACGCCCGCAGGTCCCTCTCCACCAGCTCTTTCTCGTTCCCTCGACCATCCCAACCCTCAATCATTATCTCATTCGCTAATAATGCTATTTTGCAATACCGCCTTCCTTTTCTCACTCGCTCTCCCATGGTTAGCGTGGGCTATCCCCAGTGATACCCATCACAGTCCACGGCAGCGCCTTGGACATGCTCAGATTTCCAAGCGACAGAATAATACCCAGACCCTCGACAAGCGCTTCGCGTCGGCGAGATGGACTTTCTATGATGTCGGACTGTAAGTATACCACTTGTCTTCTTCCACCATCGTGTCATAACTCTTTTTGATCACAGTGGCGCGTGCGGCAAGACCAGTGTTGCTTCGGACTATGTAAGGAATCCCTTTGCCTCCCCTAGCATCTCACTCTAACGGGTGCATCCAGATCGTTGCTCTAAACTCGGCAGTGCGTTGCACCCTCTCTACGTATGGGACCGGTGGCTCATCCCAGTTCTTTAGCAATACGGTGGTGGATACCCCGGCCCCCACTGCTTCCAGACCATCACAATGACGTACAACGGCAAGAGCACCCAAGCCACCATCATGGATGAGGTCCGTCTCATTCAAATGGTCTGATCATTTTTATTCATTTCTATTATAGTGCCCTGGTTGTCCTTATGGCGGCCTCGACCTTTCACGTGGTCTCTTTGACTTTTTTGCTGCTGAATCCGTCGGCGTCATATACGGTTCTTGGGACTTTGGTTCCTCAGGCATCTCCAACCCTGAACCTACTACCACTTACAAGCCCCAACCTACTACCACTTACAAGCCAGAGCCCACCACCACTTACCAGCCAGAACCCACCACCACTTACAAGCCTGAACCCACTACCACTTACAAGCCCGAACCCACCACCACTTACCAGCCCGAACCCACTACCACTTATAAGCCCGACCCCACCACTTACAAACCTGAACCCACCACCACTTACCAGCCCGAACCCACTACTTACAAGCCCGAACCCACTACTTATAAGCCCGAACCCACCACTTATAAGCCCGAACCCACCACAACTTATCAGCCCGAACCTCCTGCCACGACACAGGTAACCCCTACATCCAAGTATGAGCCTCCATCGACTTCAGCCCCACAGTCTTCGACTCCATTGATTGGAACCCCTGGAACCCCGGTACCATCTCCAGCGTCGACTCCAGCCCCAGATGCCAGCGGGAGAATTGAAGATTTATACAGTGTCATGATCAATTTGGGTCGCATTGCAGCTGCCGGTCCCACTGCATGATCGTTTTTACCCGTCGGGTGGTTAGCGCCGGCGCCCTCATGCATGCATCGTTCGATTACGACGCCATAGGTCCTCTATCTCAAGTATACCCGACCCCAAGAGGGTAATATAGATTAATCATCAGGATGACCTTCACATATCGCGCTCATTAATAAGTTTTTTTTTTTTCGGTGTTCATAGGGGGAGAATTCAATGGCATAATCTACACTTCGTCAAATAGAAGATATTCATACAACAGTTCACTTTGTGAAGCAAAAGACTGCATCAAAATGTACAGGGCAGCGGAGAGCAAAATAGAGCAAGACGATCTGGAACAAAAATCTTATCATACAATGATAGTTTCGAGTATCACTATCAGAAGTGGCCGCGAAGCAGCGAAAATCAAACATGGTAAGCACGGACGAGCAAAACCTGCAGTCCACTCTCCTTGACCAAGGCCAGAGGGGCCCTGTTCTTCTTCACCTTGATGGCCTTGATCAACGACTTGCGGCTGGGGTACATGATGGCTTGGAGCGCTTTCAGCCCCTGTCCACGCACATCAAGGTACTCCCGTACATTGAGGAACGCGCGAGACTTGAGGAAGTTCCTCGCAGCGGTGAGTGATCGAGGAAGGGACGAAGTCGCCAAGCCCAATTCGATGATGAGAGCTTGGAGAAGCGTGAGCCGACAGGCGGAGTGCCCTTTCGCTTCCGGATTGGCGATGAAACTGATGTTCAGAAACGCAAGTGAGCAATCGTCGTCGAGGTGGAGGTGGGAGAGAGACACGTACGACGTTATGTATCCTACAGCTTCTTCATAGACTGTTTCCGTCGTTGCATTCGGATCGGAAGAGAATGAGATCGGGTTATCAAGGATAGTGGGGGTCGTTTGCGTCGCCGCCGCCTTTCTCTTCTTTTCCTTCCTCGTCAGCCTCTTGGGTGGGCTTAGAAGTATAGCTGTGGAGGAGGATGAAGCAGAGCCAGACACTTTCTTCTTCCCTTTAGCATCGCCGACGACGACGACTTTCTTCTTCTTCTTCTTGGGCTTTGACTGGGACTCGGGATAGGAGCCGGGTTCCCCCAGAGTGAGACTCTGGAAGTCCGAAGCCAGATTGCTGAGGCTCGGCGTACGTGCACGCCCCTCATAGCTGTCCGAAAACTCACTCTGGAAAGCAGGTCTAGAGGAAAGGGGTCGGTCAAGAAGGACGAAATCGTCGTCGGATGCAAGATGGGATCCATCATTGGACGAAAAGCCATCAACGCTGTATACGACTTCGTCATCCGAGTCGGACGTCACCGTGACAAAGGAAGAGCTCGACGATAACGTAGGCGACAGCACACTCGACGGATTGGCCATAGTCCTCGTGGGTGAACGGATTCAAACGGAAAGGGTGAGAAAGGAGGCAAAGGAAATGTTAATTATGTCTCATATGCCCCTCATCCTCATGATTACTCCGAAATCTTCCAATATACAGCGCTATTCTGAAATCCAGCAATAGCCTCCTGTTGAACCTGGACGCTGCGCTTCCACACCTTTCCATGCAAGTCTTTCACGTCCGCCTTGCGTTGATGTAGCATCAACCTGCCGCCCTCGGCCGTTTCCAAGGCGGTTGGAACCGCGATGTTCGCCCTCCTGCTGGTCCCGAGTTGATATTCATAATTTCTGCCCCACACGAACAGGTCTCTGCCGCCAACGTGAGAGGAACACCCAGGATTCAAAGTGAGTAGGACATGACCTGATGGGGAAATGTTCATTGCATGAGGCACTATGGCTTGGAGACTCTTGGTACTATCGTTGTCTACTTGGAATGAGATTGGATTGTGAAGAGCAAGGCGAAAATGACTTACATTCAACCAGTCCACTGACATATTTTGCTCGAGAAGGCACAAACTGTGCATTGCTGTAGAGATTGTTGCCAAGACCTCCCCACTGGCCGTTTCCGCACATGAGCAAGTCAATTGTCGGGCTGTCAGTATGATCCACGGTGAACGCCGTTAAATCTCCACCTATTGGCAGCGATCAAGATTCGTAGGTTTGCGAACGCACAAAACCAAACCTGCGGATATATCCAGGCAAGTAGATTTCGCCGGTGTGGTGGGAGGCCTCCATGGAATGATCTCGGTGGGTACAATGACGGTCTCAATGACCAAATCACTACCTAATCCTAGTTGTCTGCGGTATTGTGAACATACTCCAACGGTGTGCGTCTACGCGAAGGAGCACTCACCCGTGTTCATTCGCACCCCAGCCGAGAACTCTCCCATTCGGTGTACGCGCGAAACTGCTCCTCCCTCCCGCGGCCACTTGAGCGACCTCTACATCCCGCAAAACAGGAATTTCGAACAAATGTGCACAGAACCTGATATGATCGTCATCCAGACCTACAAGATTTTCAGAGGTCGTGGGCACTGGAGAAGGTCGGCTGCTCCGAGTGGATTTCACGTAAGGATTGGCAATAGCTTTTGGAATAAGTTCAACGTCGAGGAGGTGGTTCGTGGCGTGCGTTCGATGATGCACGGCAGGATTGGGAACCTTGAACTTGCGAAAACCTAGTTGGCCATATGCATTTGCGTTCTTGGTCACAGGGTGAGCGAAAGCTCGACCTTTTGACGTCAATGCAAGCAGGTGATCGTCACCGGATGCAATGGAAATGAACCTGTAAATACACTCCATGACTTGAAATTCACAGAGTACGCGAAGATAAGCGTACTTCTCTCCCCACACTAGGTGGTTATCCGGCGTAATTTCGACGAAATCGACGGTCTCGTCCTCGCCCCAAAACCAGCCTGTACTCCACCATCCATCACTAGACGGGGTAGGGGTACCTGGTCGAATTTCTTGCTTGGAAGCCTCTGCCGACAGTGCATATACCTTCCCAGATGCTGACAGCGCGTATAATCGCCCTTCTGTAAGCTTCAATTGTGTGATATTCTGTTCGAAAAGCCGTTCAAGTCATTCGTAGATGGAGACACATAGTACTTGCCTTTTCTCTCAGCGTCAGCGTCGGCTTATGCCTCCTGTCATCATTCGTCCCTGCAAATTTGCTACCCCACTGATATACGTCGCCGCGGGCATCGACACACGCCGCATGATCTTGGTGAAACGCAAGGTCCCGCAGTGCCACACCGTCCAGCCATTGGGCAATGGAAGGGGATCGAATAAATTCAACATCATCCGGGATCAATGTACCAGATCTACAACATGATATGTCACTAACCCCGCCCTAATATGGACGCGGGTACACACCTGTTTGAACCCCAGACGACGGTACGCAACTCTTTAGATTCAGCTACATTTCCACCTAGAATGAGGGCCACGTTTGGCTCCTTGGCCTTTTCAACTCCTGCCAATGGGATGGAATCATTGTGGATGTGTGCGTTTGACCATAGAGCGTAGGCAGCAATGGCAGTAGCGGAAATGGCTAATCCTGGGCGAGCGCGGACATTCCTCCGTACAGCACGGGTCGAGGACGAGGCCCGTCTATGAAGGCGCTGTAAGTGGGGTACTAGGGGATTACCAGCTCTTTTGAACATCGCCAGCGCGGTGTAGTTCCGAAACAACGCTGAGTCAAAGACAATGACAGTGACACGCGCAGAGTCGCGATCACGTGTGGAGCGTCATAAATTGGTGTACCTCCTCAGAATCGGATATGGTGTAACGGCTAACATTGCCGCCTCTCATTAAAATGTAGTTTCTTTAACGCGGCAGCTCGGGGTTCGATTCCCCGTATCCGAACTGATAATCCAGGAGGTATTTTTGCGAAATCCCCGTGAAATGTCACTGGATCACCTTTTCTCCCGAATATCACCTAGATGAGAGAAATATACTGTATAGATGCGATACGGAAATGCGAGAGGTTGCGGAATTAGTGAAGATGAGGTTCAACCCATATCGCCTTTGAAAGCATCATTCAACCGTGCCCACGAAGAGGAACGAAAGATCCATACCGTCTTTATCCACAATCCTCACTTCCATCCCTCTTTCAATACTAGGACTGGTCACAAACCGCGTGAGGCTCTCCAACTTCCCAACATCAATCGCATACTCCTTCGTGAGCCATTCCAAGTCCTCACGTGTCCTCGCAGATTTCCTCTTATCCAAACGACAATGAGTGAAGTGACCATATTGCTAGTGGTCCAACGCTTGGGGGAAAAAACTCTCGCGCCGTTCGTCTTGATCCAATGAGATGGTGGAGTCTGTCGTCGAACAGTAGGGCAGCGTGGGCTTCGTGTCCAGAGATGGTGGACGATCACATTTCTGCGGAAAAATGACGACCTTGTGAAGAAGAGTCAAGAGTCAAGACCCCCTTAATACTAAGTATTAGGAGTAGCACTTTATGTATAAAATGACAGGTGCGTAGTACGAACCCACTCTTCCGCTGCGTAACTATCAGGTAACACAATCACTGTACTTCCCCTATCATGCACACCGAGTCCACCGTCGAAGACAAGCTCAAAACAGTTCAGGGACGAGTAAAAAATCTTGAGGCCACCTTTTCTGAGCCCTTATTCGCACACATATCCCGAATTCTGTGCTGGTCAGGTGCGCTCCAATCACTCCAACTGCCAATCGCTGATCAGGTTTTGTCTACACCCACAGGCCGGCGTCGGGAAGTCTTCCTTGATCAATCGTGTATTAGGGATCGACGAAGCGGTGAGATGCTACCATATGATCAAATTCAGAGTCACTCATCACGGACACCCGATGGTACTTGTGGCTCAGCATGTTTCCGAGTACACCTTAGGAGAATCAGATATCGAGAAAGAATTTGTCTCTGATCAAAACAAAACCTTCGTGTTGCACGACTCGGAAGGATTCGCACCTGGGGAGATTGTCGCTTTCAATACTGTGGAGAGCTTTATTTTACAGAGGTGCGAGAAGGAGCAATCAAAAGAACACCTCCACGCGATCTGGTGAGCCAGCACATAAGAATTATCTCTCCTCCGGGCTGATCGATTTAGGCTTTGTACGACGCCACCAATAGCAAGGTATAACGTGTTCGAATCAGGGGACAAGAAATTAGTCGAGCTCGCACATAGAAAAGCAAGTAAGTACCTTGATATCATCGTTCATCCCATGCGCAAGAAATAAGTCATCGACCAAATAGTTCCTCTCGTAATTGTATTCACTCAATATGACATGTTGGTGGGGATGAAGGCAATGGATCTGGAAGACGAAATGCCATGTACACCAGAAGTGGCTAAACAGCAGGGCGAGATGGATGCAGAGGAAGCGTTGCGAGTCTGTATGAGATCTCTGGAAAGATCCATGAAGGAACTCAACATCCCTACGCCGCCGTTTGTCAAGACCTCAAGTGCGTTCCTTCCACTCTATCGCATTTAACTACCACGTTGGCGATGATTTCTTAGTTCGACCTGGATTCGGTGATGATGTTGCGACCTTGTCTATAATCACTCGCGACCTTGTTCAAGACCAGCTCAAAAATGAGGCGTGTCGCACAACGAGTGAGCTTATCAGTTAAGACTGATGCTTTTGAAAAGGAGAGGTTGATAGGTACCAGTGTATGAGGTGGAATAGGAGGTCGCGGATACTGTCTTGTTTCCATTAGCAACATAGGTGGGATAGGATAGAGATACTACCGATATTAATGCAAACGACTGGCGAAGAAAAAGATCGAAACACGGAAACCCGCCCGGGGGTTTTGACAGGACAAAGATAGAGATGTACCACCTACAACAAGCTAGTAATATCATGCACCCAGACGAGAGAAATAGACTGTATAGATGCGATACGGAAATGCGAGAGGTTGCAGAATTACTGAAGACGAGGTTCAACCCATATCGCCTTTGAAAAGCATCATTCAACACAGTGCCCACAAAGAGGAACGAGAGATCCATACCTGCATCGTAACACTCTCGTTACCGTCCTTATCCACAATCCTCACTTCCGTCCTCCCTTCAACACTAGGACTGGTCACAAACCGCGTGAGGCTCTCCAACTTCCCAACGTCAATCGCATACTCCTTCGCGAGCCGCTCCAAGTCCTCAGGTGTCCTCACAGACTTCCGCTTGTCCAAAAGGTCACTGAGAGCTAATCCGTGAAGGCGATTATGGACCGGTCGCAACGACGCAGCATCAGCCTCGGACTGTGCTCGTGATTCGAACATTCGACTCGTCTCCGCCATGGCCTGCTCATTTTTGTTTTAAAAAGCAAGACGAAGATTGCCAAAAGAAACTCACCGGCCGAACCGTCTTCATATGGTGATCGACCTGCACAGGTCCCAGACGAGTGAGATTGGCAAGGAAATGTGGGTCCTGCGCATCTCTTCGAATATCTACAAAACTTGAGAGGTCAAAACCACCAATGTGGAAAACAAAAGAGTTTCGAAAAGCAGCAAGAACGAAAACGAACCTTCGGTCTTGACCTCATTCGCTCGTCCTTCTCGAGGTTGCGGTCGTTCCGCAGCATGAGGTGTCCTCACACCGGCCCAAGAAGGCGCCTCAGCTCGCTTCGGTAGCTTTCGAGTGGCCTTGGAAGCTGCTCCTCCCATGATTAAATTTAATGATTCACGCAGTTCAAACAACGTCGAAAATCGAAATATTTACGTCATCATAGTATTCTCGCTACTCTACACAAGTGCGGCGTCCTCTAAGAGCATCGACGTTTGTTATACAAATATATAGGCAAATTGACGGAGAAAGTATACGTAGAAGGGACTATATAGATAAGGGGTCACTACTGCCAATAACATAGATAGCCACGACGAGTGTCTCTTTTTTGGGCTTTGAAAGGAGTGAAGACAACGGCGGAAGACGGTAGGGGTATAGCAGTAATCAAGAAGATAACGTTCCGGATAGTAAGCCCAACCCGCACAGAGATGGAAATGCAATCGAGGAGAGCGAGCGTGATAGATAACATGATGAAAGTGGAACAGAAGGTCATCAGGGATCGTACATGCAGTTTTCACGCATGGAATGTTCCCATGTTTTGTGCTTGATATCCTTGATACATGTATTGCTGATACATGTGGGGCGGGGGAACACTTTGCATAGACTGCGGTGTCAGACCTCCAAAGGAGGGTTGACCCATACCCATAATCGGCCCTTGAGGAACGGCATGCGATTGAGTGCCGTACGAGTTGGTCGGGGTCATTGAACCGCTACCCATCCCTGGACGGCGAGATCCAGGCCGCGAAGTATTGATATCAGGTGAACGCAGCGCAAAGGGGTTGAATGGATCGGAACTAGGCGAAAATGAGGCACTTGGATTCGGACTACGCCTCAGGGGTTGTGGAGCATTGGCGTACATGGGATCAAGCGGGAGCTGCTGAGTTTGAGGGTTCTGGCCTCCCATCTGTAACGCTGCCATCATAGACGCAAGTCCTTGATCGTTGGAAGGATACCCTGAGGGTAAACCAGGCATTCCAAACGCATTCTGAGCTTTGACCTTGCCAGTCGCAGGAACGTTGTTATAGGTTGGCTGGAAATTAGGAACCGGCAGTCCAACCTCCTCGATCAGTCGACGGTATGCTTGAGTAGCGATTACTTTGAGTTCGATAAGGACGCGTTTCGTTGCTTCCATATACACCGGTTTTGCATGAGGGTCAATGAAGGGACTCGTCAAAATTTTGTGGACAACGGCAACACCATTGACTTGGTCTCCAAGAACATCTGTAAGAACGTGGTCGCCAGCGGAGGAAAACAAGGACTCGACAATTTGCCGCGAAGCGTCTGGCTCAATTTTCTGGTTGATGATGCGAAGGACCGTGAGGGAAGCCAATTTGTGAGTGCAGAGATGAGACAGATGGGGAGTAAAGCGAGGAGCAAGAAGGTTGTATCTTGAGGGGAAACCAGACGTATCCAGGAGCCACGTCAACAACAGGGCACCGTTGGGATTAGTTGCCAAAGGAATTGAGTTCAAGATGACAGCGGTAGCAATGCGACGCTGTTGGCTGAGGGTGATGTGTGGGCTCTCAAGACAAGCCCTCATGCTGCGGGCACCGAAACGACCTTGAGCTACTTCCCACATACGATCCACAATGGCGTCAAAGATAAACTCATTCGACGGTGCCCCAAAGCGGAGACAACATCTGTAAGGAAAATAAACATCTGGAATACTGCAGATATTCAAAAGACATACTGGACAACGTAATTCCCAAACTGATCCAGTAAAAGCGGAGGAGCGTAAGCCCTCAAGTTTTGACCAATCAGCGCCACTTCCTCTTGACGAGTGACACACTCAATAATCTTCTGTGCAGCCCAAGTACCATTCTTGTGGATGCCTATCATTGCAAGATGTGGCGCGATACGCTCAAGCATCATGAACCTAGGCCCAGGTGAACATCTTTCGAACAGCTTTTGGACAACCTAAAGCGTTCCCAATGAGATAAGGATATACCGTGCAATGGAGAGAAACATACAGTATTCCCGAGCCAGTCCGAAGCAAGGTCAACAATCTCTCCGTCCAAGAAATCTGCAGCTACTTGATCGACCTCATCGACAGTCATAGTCCCAGAATCCAGACGTTTGCGCAACTCGCGTAATTTCGAAGCATCCCAGCGTCTATTGTGAGGCCGCTCTGAAACCAGGGGGATAGTGGTGTAGTACATGGTAGGTGGGCGGAAATCTGTCAGGAAAACCAAGATGAAAAGCCCCGATCGAGCACCACGAAAACGAAAAAAGACGAACCTGCAAGGGATAGAATATCTAATTCTGCATCATTACTGCCCGCACTCAATTCCCTCATGATCATTTGCTGCTCCGTCACTGACGGCGCCCAGCCGGCTGGTTTGCCTAAACTGCTTTCAGAATAAGACGCCGCGTGTACGCCAGACCCGATCATGCTCAGCAGGAGATTTGATCTGTAATTTTCGACGGCCCCACCGAGGACCTGTTGGTCAGCTGGGACGGTGGAAGCGCCTTTGACTGCACGGAGCGCGTGGATGGTGGCTCCAACACTAAGGTCACCTACTCCCTGCACAACAATGTTCGCATTTTCCTCGCCACCAGCACCACCATCCTGTCCATTCTTGACAGGCACTTTCGCGAATCCAATGCGGATAGCTCCGACATCGCTTCCCAAAACATCCCTACCGTTGAGTGCCTTGCGAGCTCTAACAGCATCATCCAAGCGTTCAAAATTGACTAGGAACGAGAAAGAGACATGAGAGAACCGAACGAAGGAAATCAAAAAAAAGGCTACTGACTGAAACCGCAATTCTTGTGCGTCAACACCCTCGCAGACTCAATCGGTCCGTAGGGACTGAAAACACTCAAGATGGTGGCAGGTGTAGTGGTAGACGGTATGGATCCTATCCAGAGAGCACGAGTCGGAGTAGATTGAAGGGGAGCATCCATGGGACCGATCCCACCATTCGCACCTGGAGACTTTCCTGGGACTCCATTCGGAGAAATGGGCGCAGGGCTGACAGGATTTCCCTTGGCAGGGGCAACGGGGGCGCTATCGGCTTTGCCGAAGCCAATGCGCACTGTCTGCCCATTCGGCATCCCAATGTTTCCCCCAAGCCTGTTGAGGACATCATCCTTCGCACGAATGGCATCTGCTAGATCGACAAAGTTCACGAAGCCACATTCCTAGATTCGCATTTAGAGCATTGCAATCATTAGGTTTCACTGCGACAAACCTTCTCGGGCAAAAGTCTCAAGCTCTCGATGGCACCGTAAGGAGCGAACACATGGATAAGTTGCTCACTCGTAACGGCGCTATCCAAGTTCCCGATCCACAAAGAGCGCGTGGGAGTCTGGGTCTGCGAGGGGGGGCCTTCTGACTTGGGGGACAAGGAACGACTTTGACTGGATGGTGCGATGAGATATGCCGAAGCACCTCGCCCCGTTATTTCTGTTCCCGAAGAGCTAGGGAAGTGAACTGTGGGTGATGCACCAGACCTAGATGGTGCCGCCAAAGACTTGAGGATGCTGGCAGGGCCGCTCATCCCATTGTTACCCGTTGCCGCAAGCCCAGAAGCCAACTCATACGCGTGCGAATCTGCAGCGGCACGGCGCTGTTGGAGAGACCGCATCGGTTCATCAAGGGTTCCGACTGAAATAGCACGGGGTCGGGTAGTCAGATGCTCCGAGTTTTTGAACCCTTTATTCATGTACGAGTTGGAGGGATAAGAGTCTTGGGCCGATCCATCATAGACTTGAGCCAGATGCTGGCGGGCATACAGCTGGTCATTGTAATCATCAAAAAATTCTTCGTCTTCCTCAGTGGGAGCGGTAGGCAACAACGAGGATCCCATGGACGCTCTGGCATGATAAGGGTTTGAAACGGTGCTCGCCCGCATGCGCGAGGGATTCCCCGCGAGGTTGCCTGCAATAGCAGCCTGGGCCTGATTCCGCAGCTCCGAAATAGTGGCTGCCGGTGGGGGACGATAATCATCCAAACCAAGATAGTCGAGGGTGTGCACATCGAAATCATCGGCGCCCGAGTCTTGAGAAGCGACCGATCTCAACTCATCCAAGATGGCGAAACCGTTCCCCGCCGTATTCGTAGAGGATAACCAAGAAGACGAAAAAATGGAGGACCCAAAGGCGTTTGAAAGACCCGCAGAGGGCAAGGTCAGGGACCCGGACCTAAGACGGCTGTTGCGTTCGGTGGCGGCGGAAGAAGCCGCGGTGGATGCGACGGAGGTTGCATGACGCAAACCAGGACGAGAATGTGCAGGGAGGATCGGAGGGGTGGGCGGCATGGGGAGGCGTTGTGGGGGGTCCACCAATGAGTCGGTGGAAGTGGAGGTGCTCGTGACTGTATTGGAAGCAGCTGCAAAACGTTGTTGAGCAGCGAGTTGTACATTGGAAGGAAGGGTCCCAGCCCTTGGCCTGCGGATGGCTGGTTGATAATTAGTAGGGGGGAGTGCAGAGCCGTCTACTGGAGTCGTGACAGAGGGTGAATGGTCATTAGGCGGGGAGCCGGCAGAAGCGAGAGCGCGCAGCGCGGGGGGCAGGTATCTGCCTCCCAATCTTTCCTCGGCTTGGATCTCCCTCGCTCTGTTTAGAGGTGAGGATGGGGAGAGAGTGAAGACAAGGATGGACACTGACCTCTTAGCAAAGGCAGCCGATGGGGCCGGAGGGGGTGTTTTCCCGGGTGGGGGTGCCCGGGAATAGGAGACGGTATTGTCAGAGGGCGATAAAGACATTATAGATGGCGTTTTGAAAGAAGAACGATTAGGGATTACGAATTGCTGGGACACTTGCCGGCTGAATTAGGGAGACCGTCGAGGCGAGGGTGCCGAGTTCGTCGCTGGGGACGGAAGTTTTTGGAGCAGCGCCGGATCGAGGTGTACGGTAGGGGGAGCAGCTTTGGGCAGACAAGGGTTGCCCACGACTAATATGGTAGAAGTGCCACCAGAGAATACGAAGAATACGAAGACAAGGGATACCCGCGTCCAATCGCCTCTTGCTCACTCATCTTCCCACGCCCATCTTCTCATTAACAAGGCTTGTATTTCAGCTAAGGTACAGGCATTACTGAGGAACTGTTCTAGTTCAAGAGTGGGGTGTAGTAATGCTGTAAGTACGTGAGTATATCGATAAAACGTCGGTTGCGCAAAGCTGGGTATTCGAAATCTGCGCCCACAACACAGAAAAAAGTGCCGTCATCAGCACAGACAAATCAAAGGCATGTCGAAACAAAATGAAATAAAAAATAGCCATCATGCCAAAGACTTTAGGAAAGTGAATTTCTGGATCCTCCTCGACGCGTGCGAGACCGCGATTGTGCAGCGATGGCATCCGCAACACGTTTCGACCTCCTCAGCGGTCGATCTCTGTCTCCGTGAGGGGCAGTCGGCTCGTGGCAGGGTCTTGTTGGTTCAGCGATGCACCGGACAGGGGAACAAGGCCGAGAATTCTCCTTGTCGGAATCAGGGACGTCGCATATTTCCCGGAATATCTCCTGTTCCTCGGCATTCAATGGACACATCATCTCTTCATAGCTGTCCTCCATCGATGCCGCAGATGGAAAATCGGGAGTCAAGGGGGTTGTCTCACTCACGCTCCTTGACACCAAATTTGAGACACTCTGTGCTTCGGTTTGGCAAGACAACTGCGATGCCTGCAGGGTCGACCCAAAATGCGGTCCAAAGTGGTTCAATGTCCTTCCAGGTGCACTCGACTTGTTGAATTCCTGCAACGCCGGGGGGAACCGCTCAGACAGGGCGTCTGATAGAAAAATGTCATAAGGTCCGCCTTGCAGGACAGGATGATCACGTATATAGGCCTGTGCCGCAGGCAGAGGCACCCAGGTACCTGACACAGCGAGCGAGCCTCTTGTGACTGTGACTGCGTTGGCAATTGTGCTCACGACGGGATGCGGCGTACTCGCGTGTGCAACTATCGGTGATATATTCACAAAGTTTGTGTCAATCCTCCGAAGAAGCAGATAGGAACCAAGCATCATCTGGTAGACTGAAATGCCTAAATCGAACATCAGTATATATGTTCAGGGTCAAACCCAAGAAAGACAAACCTTCAATTTGAGTGGCACTAATAGAGGGATGGCATGGCTGGCACGTTTGAACTACGACATTTTCCGGCGAAGGTCCCTTGCAGTGTGTGTCGAGTGGTGATATACATTGAGGGGGGATTGCAAAAGAAGACGATACAGTCGTAGTCGGTGAATTCATAGACATGGACTGGATAAGAACCGCCAAAGATTGTGAAATCGACAACGAAGAGGGGATGGCGTCTGATGACGATGTCGATGGAGAGACATCACCACGAGAGACCCATGGCAAAGCAATGTTGGAAGCAGGCAACTGGCTCTTGGGAGCGGCGCGGAGAGTAACGAATTGCTTCCCGCCGTCTGTCCAGTCATCATCCCGCGAGCTCTCAGGACTGGGAGATGGTGTATAAGAAAGTCCAGGAAGCTGAGACGTCGATGGCAAGGGCGAAGGAGGGAACTGGGGAAAGAGGTTGTTGTGAAAGGAGAATGGAGAGTCCACATCCACTTCTTCCTGTTTGATATGTATCGCCAAGCCTTCCGAAGGTAGACGCCACTCTTGGTCTGCTGAGCCCGACTCCCAGATCCATGGGTCCAGGCTCTCTGTTTTGACCTTGCAAGCCACCCGTGCTTCAACAGCCTGTGCAATCACTTCCACCACCTTCGCACCTGCCACGCTGCAATCAAAATCCTCCCATGCTTCCAACATGCCTTGTAAATCAGTTGGTTCCTCTTTCACGACCACTTCTGGCAACATCAAATGCGACAACACAGGGCCGGGGCTTTCCGAGGTTATTTCAGGTTCATCTTCACTGTCAAGATCTGCATCCCACCCAAGATCAGGGTCATCAGCCGAAGAACGCGGTGCTGTGGAGTGTCGACGGGCGCCCGTCATTGTAATATGGAAATCGTCGTCTTCATCTTCCGAGTCAGGAGGAGGAGATCCGATACTGTGAGTGAGAGAGGGGGACCGACAGAAGGCGTGGGTTTCAGGGAAGAATGTCGAGGGCGGTTCTTCGGTGCATGGAGTATAGCATGGGATGGATATGGACCGTCTAGGATAGGGTGGCAGGGACCACGGAGCTTCTTGGCTCAGGGGACTGGGTCGGGTTTCTTCATCGTCAGAGTCCACAGACATTGAATCACTACATGAGTCATCCGAATCTGAATCACTTTCGTTTGAAAGATCGATGACTCCTCTTGACTCGGAGGTGGGAAAATCGGAGGATGGGGAAGTATGATTGAGAGGGCGGAGGCGAAGAGTCAATTTGACTTTGGGGGGGCGACATTCGTCGTCGTTCGATAGTTCGGAATCAGAGCCACGGGCGACACACCCTCTAAGGGGCCGTTTGCGCTTCTGGCCACACTGCTCTGCATGCTTTTCCCATTCCCTGTGTTTTTTCTCTTTCGGCGAACTCGAATTCCCCACCTTGCCCTCCTCTCCGTAATCACAAAGCCGGATTCCCGCTCTACCAAAGGGACAGGGAGCACCCGTCGACCTGCTTAGGTACCAAACCACAGTGCCCCGTCTAAAATTGGTTATCCTGTTGTCGGGACTGACATTGCAATGGGCACCACCAGAGCGTGAATGAAGTGCCGGCAACAATTCGTCGTCGGCGGCAGTGCCGGAGAGACTGTGGCGGAGTAGGAGGGGTTGATCTTCCTGGAGGTCACAGCGTTGCATGTGAGTCCGGATATACGTGGTGATGGCCTGGCTTGCTGCCGATACACTTTAAACATATGAGTCAGCGAGAGTGACCAGAGTAAAAAGGAGAGTGGCACTGACTTCTGACAAACGAGACCGAACTTGACAGTCATTTCGGCGAGGTCCTTGATCGTCATGGCGCGATTATCCTGCGAAATGATTCAGGGGATGAAACTTTACGTGATCGGGTAAGGAATTACGCACGACGGAGAGGAACGAACGCCCGATAGCCATCAAGACCTTGCTATTTGCATCGTCTGGGTGAAGGACGATGCCGGGGAGGGGGAACTGGGGGAAGTAGGGATGGGCGTTCGACGGTACGGCCCTGTGGGCGGGTTTGTATTTACGGAACTGAGCTGGTGTCGGGTCTGGTAGACTGCGGAGACGCGCAGAGGGCTTCAAGGAGATATTTCTGCGAATTCTGGTACCATAGGAGTGGGGGGTGGAGGGGGCGAGGGGATCATGAGGAGTGTACTGGGGGGCGTGCATGGCGCGGGAGCATTAAGTGGCACTGGGAGAGCGGAGGGGATCGACCAGCGAGGGGGTGGTGGTTTGAAAGAAGAAAGAGAAAAATCAGGGGATCTCGAATAGTAATACATACACGCAGCACACAACAGGGTCCATCCAGGACCCCAGCCACCCCCCGTTTCCCACTCAATCCTCCCCAAATGGGGTCAGCCTCCGGGGTCACAGCGTGATTGCCGTACCCAGATCCATGATGCCATCTGCTGATTCCCTCCATTTCTCTCCGTCACCAAGGCACCTTTCTCTTCATCATATCCGTCGTCCCCCGCCACTCCACCCCTCCCCACCACATACAGTTATACATCCTCCAGTCGAATAGAAAGACCGCTATCACTATCACTGGTTACAACAGCCCACGTGGAGTCGGTACTACTAAGTCTATACACGCCGTAGACTGAGGCGGCCCCACAACCCATGTCTTATTTGCATCCGACGGTTAGGCGTCATCCCGCAAATATCATAATCATCGTGAAGTCATTCCCACATTTTGTCCGCTTTTTCGTCACGTTTTCCGGTCGAAATTCGCCGCGATCGAACTCGCTTGGGCGCCGATCACCTCTTGGCACGATTGAGTAATGCCCATCACCTGGTAATGCACATCAAAGGAATCATTCCAGCCACAGCAACCGAAAACAAAAAGGACTAGGATACTCGCAACAAACTAAAAGTACAAGCGGGGCAGTACAATAATAATAATAACGGGTCCAATATCAAACACAGATATCCATCATGCAGCCGCCTGAAATGGAAGTCAGTTGATAGAACTTGAATCGAGCGCCACTGCAACTACCTTTCTCACTCGGGTTCCGGGTCTTGCTGTTGTCTTTGAGCGGGATTTAGGCGCAGCCTGGACAAGTGGGTTTAGTGTGCGAACCAAACCCTGACGAACAGAGACCGCAAGTTACCTTGGCTGTGGATGCCCTTGCACCCCTCGCCTTGGTCGTCGTTGTCTTCTTGGTCGTGGTGGCGGCTTTCTTGACAGCTGCAGCCTTTGCTTTCGTGGCCGAAGTGGTCCCAGTCACAGACTAAACCACGTTATATGGGCTCAATTGGGGGAAACCGATGAACTAACCTTTTTCGCGGCTCCCCGTTTGGTAACCGTCGTCGTCTTCTTTGTCGCCGTGACTTTGGGTTTCCCCGCTAGGGTCTTCTTTGGTGATGCTTTCTTGGTGGAGGCGGTGGCTTTCGTGACCGCAGGTTTCGTAACAGTGGTCTTTGATTTAGCAGAAGCAGGTTTGGTAGCAGGTTTCTTGGTGATGGCAGCAGGTTTCTTGGCGGCGGCGGCGGCGGGTTTCTTCGTTGTGGCAGCAGGTTTCTTGGTTGCAGATGTCGGTTTGGCCACAGGCTTTGAGATAGTCTTGGATACAGGTTTGGAGTTCTAAGGAGAATGAGGTCCGATCAGAAAAGCACATAGAGAGTGTACAATATGAATCACCTCTTTAGCCTCCCCTACAGCTTTGGTTTTAGTAGCAAGCTTGACCTTGCCCGAGGGGCCTTTAGGCAATGAAAAGATGCCAGCCTCCGCTCCCGAAGTGATAGCACGGTTGAGTTGATAGACATTGGCAGCAGTAGGCTCGAGTTTGTACGTCGTTTCGGCGAACTAATAGAAAGTGATCAGTGCATCTTTCTCTCAACATCCATCAACTCGAGTACCTTCTTAATAGTAGATCGAGAAACCCCATGGCGCGCCTCACCCTTATTCTCCACAATACATTCCTAGTAGATGTTAGGATGCGACACCACCGATATATTTCCAATACACACCTTGACGATGTCTTTCCATGAAGGATGTGATGACGAGGCCGACTTGGCACCGGTGGCCTTGGATGAAGGTTTGGCGGTGGCCTTGACCTTGCTGGCAGGCTTCGCCTTGGAAGCGGGCTTCTTTGCGATGGCCGCCTTCCTCGTGGACTTGGGTTTGGTAGTGGGGGATGAGGGAGCCGAAGCAGGTTCATCGGCAGGAGACATGGCAGGTAGAGGACTTGACATGTTAGGGTTAGAGAAAGCTAGAACGAAGGCTAGTAGGGATGGGGAAAAAGGTATGAGATCGGCACTTGGGCACGCATTTTAAACCGTCCCAAGCCATGTGACCCCTATAATAGTGGCTGTGCCGAGTTTCGTGTTTTGTTGATCGCACCGTAGTACTACGCGACGCGGCATGGTCACGTGAACCGCGAACACATACCGGCGCTGATCATGGATGACCTTTTCATCCCTCCATTATAACCCCTCCCTTTTTGCTTTTCCAATGACATGACTGATCAATTTGTCTTAACTTATGTAGCATCCCTCTTCCCTCTGCGAAGCCTGGGGACTTACCTGCCTACAGGTGGGTGTTTCTAGCCCATGGGCGGGTTTCGCAGTATCTCTGTACTTACATATGTAGTATACTCGTAGGCTGTCTCTTCCACCTACCGTAGCTGTTGTGTTTATTCTGTACTTTGTATAGCACCAGACTGCTACCGCACACCGGAATATAAATATTTGACTCAAAAAAAAGTGCTGAATGGATGACCTTTTCATGCGAACAAGTTGCGCACTCAACTGCAAATCAAAGACATCATTCTCTCTAACAAGTATATACACAATCTACGCAACTCCGCGAGCCCTTACGGTAAGATCTGGAAAGAACCGTTCGTTTGTACCATCGCTCTCACACCAGTGTTCACCCATCCTTGCTGTTCGTCCACCGACGGGATAGACACATAGTCATCATTGCCCAGCAGCTTTCCAACCGACGGTCCCCGGATCAGGAGCGCCCCAGTCGGATCTGCACCAGCTTCAACCGCTTCGTCATTGAGACCGATCAGCTTCACCTCCGTATTGACACTGGGAGGTCCCACATGCGCAACGTCGGGAATGCTCGGATCCCTCGTCAGGACCGGGAAGTCTTGCAAATCGAGAGGGTGGGATGCCATGACAGGCCCTGCCACCAAGGGGTGTATATAGCTGTTGATCAACGGAATAGACAGTGCGATCCTCGCAGGTGTGAGAGAGGATGCAGTCAACGGTCCTAAGGGTGTCGTGATATTTGAATAAACGGATGGCTCGAAAAAGCACATAATTCGTTACACACCACCGCTTATAATCGCCCCTCTAATGGTTCCTGCGTTTTCCCCGATGATTTTTGCACGGGCGTCCTCGTACACAAGGCGGTCCCATAAACTGTCTTTTGTGATGTAGCCCTCGTTAAGGCTTGCTAATTTATGTTGCCTAGCGAAAGGATAGAGAATCCAAGATTTGGACGCTTGTTTCACGATCGAGGCAACGGTGCTTTGAAGATGGCCAGGTTTGAGGAACAAAACGGTAGGTGCTGGGATGGGGAAGCTCTTGTAAGACAAAGCATCCGTGAGATCCGAGTCCACAGTGCCTGAATGTGGAGCATCAATATGAACTGTGCATGTGCGCGTGTTTTCAAACTCACGTTCGTCTGCATGATAAATTTTGGAGCTGTTCAGTGTCACAAAGCTCGTGCCTTCATAGATGGCTGTATACGCGATCGCTCTTCCATACGCGGTGCTCATGGAATAGGCCGAAACAATCGTGTCAAGCGGCGTTAAAGTATGCGAAAGCGGAAAGAGTGCACGCGTTGCGGCCACTCCAGCTGTCAAGTTTTCGTGAGTGAGTTGTGCACCGTGAATTTGCCCGGTTTCAGTTTCAAAGAAAGCAACCGTGAATACATCCTCGGGATCTGTTCATCGTATGAGACACAATGAAATGGCAAGACGAGCGGAACTCACTTGGCACAGGGCTGATGATTTTCTCCGTCCGGATACCTTCCCGTTCGACATCGACGAAATTTATTACATTGACATTGCTCGCAACACTGGCCAGGACATGCTTTGAGGGTTCTCCCACCACGATGATGACATGGTTTGTCGCCTTGCTATTGGCGTCATAGATGACTTGCAGAATGTGAGGGAGCAGGGAGGCGTGCGTGATGATAGCAGCTGGTGAGTGGGACTCGAAGATATGAGTGAACAACTTGGCAGAGGAGAGCGTGTGTGACTGGATGGAATGAGACGCCAAGGCAAGGTCGGTGATGAAGAACTCTGTAAAGTATTATTGACTATTCAGGACGAAGAGGTGGAACCTACCAATGCTGTCGTTCAACAAGAGCAAGACGCGAGAAGTTTGTGGGCGCAATCCAGCGAGACGAATAAGGCCGGTTCCAAAAGCAGCGATACGGTCTTGCAAAGCGTGGTTCGTGAGCTGCGAGACCTCAATAAGAGAGCCATTCGAATAGAGAATGAGGTGTTACCCTTGTGGACCAGAGAGTTCTGGGACCTTCAAAATCCGACTTGACAAAGTCGGCGAGTATGTGTACATCTTTATTAGGTCGCACGGGGAACTGCGAGGAAGTTGAGCTCGCTAGAACAAGGTGGAAACCTGTACTGGTGGACACACCCTTCCCATAGAGCCGGTGCCATAGTTTCTGTACACGGCACTTTCGCCAGGGTTCCTCACTCTCCCAACATCGCTCTGACGACCGAGCAAAATCGGATGAACCAGAGGCTGGGGCTTGTAGAGGTTGTTCAGTAGGAAGACAGTTGCAGCGATGAGGCCAAGAAGGATGGTGAGATCGTCAGTGACGAGATACTCAGCAACGACTGAAGCCATGGTGGTCTGTCCAGAGCAAGAGTTCGAGTCGTCGCTGCTCCAGTGCTCAAAGAGTGCCTAATTTCTCACGGCTTCATCCCTTGATCTCTTCCCTCTGGTGGACGGCTTCATATGTTATCGGTGTGGGTCGATGCCCCACCTCTAGGCTCAATACTGTGAACAAAACCCGAAATCCACTTGCACTTGTCACCGGAATTCAACAATTCTATAACAACTCTATGTACCTGTTTGAACCCTTGATTGGCTGACAATATCTGCGGCCGATAGCTCGACCCCCACCGTTCAACGCGTCGATCTCCCGCCCCGTTGCTCATTTCTGGCTCTCGGTCCACGTCTGGCTGCCTTGGAACTGCTCGTACTTTTTTGTTCGCGATTTTTCGTCCGTGCGCTCATATTATATCATGTGACGATCATGGGGTACTACAAAACCGTCGCATCCAATCGGTTTCTCCCCCCTCGTTTCACTTTCCGCGTCCACCGTCATATCCAGTTCTCGCGAAATCATCAAGGTCACGTCACTGCAATGGCGCCTACTGTCAAGAAGGGTACTCCTAAAGCCTCAGGAAAGAATAACGGCACCGCTGCTAAACCTCATGTCTCTGCTCATCCCTCGTGGAATGATATGATTAAAGTCAGTCAAAGGTCCTCTTCAACTTGCCGGATTTCCCTCTCATGCCTTGCCTTGACCTGTCTCTCATGTATAGGAATGTATCGTTGCGAATTCTGGTGACAGTCGCAGCGGTGTCTCACGTCCTATCATCAAAAAGGTCCGTGCCCTATTTCCTAACACCCCTTTTCTGCAGAGTCGATGTCGCGCCTAGTTCATCGAGTCCAAGTATCACATCGAAGTCAATCACGCTACCGTGAGCCAGCTTAATCGAGCTATCAAGTTGGGCGTCGAGCACGGAATCCTCTCGTACCCGAAAGGTAGGATATCTGAGTCGAGTCGAGTCATCCACACTCGTGTTCACCATCCACACAGGTCCTTCGGGCAAAGTCAAACTTGCACCGAAAGTCCACGCTGATGTCGCCAAGGAGGTCGCCAAAGAGGTCAGATTCATATGTTTCTTGTTGTTTCACATCGAGTGAACAGAATGCCAGAATGCTAAACCAGTCAGCGCGAAGAAGGCCACTAATGAGCCATCCACCACCAAGGCTGGTGGGACGAGAGCGAGGACTACAGCAGGGAAGGTTGCGACCTCCAGGAAGGTCGGCCGCCCGCCCAAGTCGACCCTCAGAGCCAGACGCACAACAGCAAGGCCAGCTGCGGCTACTACGAAGACTCCGGTGAGGGGGAGCACGGCGACCACGACCAAGGGACCAACCCCCAGGAGGACCGCGGCTACTGAGAGGAAAACGACCACGACGAGGTCGGGTACGACCAAGAAGGTGAGCATGGATCTGAGAAGAGCGGAAATGGAACGTTTCTTGACCTGCGGCATATCTTGTAGGGGGTTACTGGTCAGGCTAAGAGACCTACAAGGAAGATCAAGGCGAGGTCTGCCAAGACTCGCACAGCAGGCCGCCCGACGATCACCACTTCTACCAAAAAGCCGGCTTCGAAGAAGGTGAGTCTGGGATAATACCTCCGTCGACATGAATTCGAAAAGCAGTCGTTGTAGTAAACTTGACATGCCGGTTGGTGTGTTTGACAGTTCACAATGAAATCTCGATGCGACTAGGACATGATGGTGTAAATCTATTCCCGTGTACGATTATTGAACGTTCGAGTGGCTCTATGATGCACGAAACATGAAACATTGCTTGTGTCTATTACTTCTACTTGGGATGATGATGATACAATTAGAGTTCGTCCGAATTGCATCTATAATGTTGCCCATCCATGGATATACTTATAAGTTACAGATTGCAAATGCCATGCTGTTTCGTGGCCAATTAGAAAGATGGTTGGAGTGGACGCGTGGTGCCACGGATGTTGCGTGTCCGGACTCTGCACTTGAACTCGGGCAGTTCAAGGTCGTCGTCGCCCGTTGTATTGGGTGAGGGTACCGACGCGTCGGGCTTGGATGGTTTCTGGGCCGACACGGTGGGCTCGTTGGTGGGGGTAGGCTTTAAGAGATGTGAGACTTTTGGATGGGAAGGATATGAGAAGCGACTGACGGTGGTGTGTTTGGCGTCCATGTGCGATTGATGGGGGATTGATGGGGGATGGTGTTGGACAGGTGGTGTTATTTATCGGAGCGGGAGTATTTATTTATCGGAGCATCGGCCACTCATCGGCCGTAAGTACTGCGGCCATGTCCAAGCGACTAGCCATTATCCTGTGGGTCGCCATTGTCCATTTAGCAGGCATCTATCTCTTCACGCGCGGCTTTCTATTGACCCGACTGTCCCTGACCGAGCACACGACCTGTGCTGAAAAAACTTGTACACTGCCTGCGACCCACAATCGGGCTGTGTTGCTCATCATCGATTCGCTCAGATTTGACTTCCTTACCCCGCATCCACCTGTTCCCCCCTCCCCGTTCCATCACAACATCTTGACCCTGCCGGCAGAGCTCACTGCCTCCAGGCCCACCCACTCTGTTCTTTTCAATGCTTACGCCGACCCTCCGACCACGACACTGCAGCGCATCAAGGGGATCACCACCGGTTCCCTTCCAACATTTGTCGACCTCGGGAACAACTTTGACGGTTCTTCTATTGCCGAGGACTCCATCTTGAAGCAGCTCGGCCTTGCCGGCAAAAGGGTGCGGTGTTCTTCCCATCCGCTGCTTTACCTCCGTTCCTAAAAGATCTCACCTCAGGCCGCCTTCATGGGAGATGACACATGGATGTCCGTCTTCCCGGACGCTTTCGAACCCAACATGACGTTTCCCTACGATTCTTTCAATGTAGAGGACTTGCATACTGTTGACCAAGGCGTCATTACACATCTCTTTCCCCTCCTGGAGGACTCCGCCAAGCCTTTCGATTTCTTGATTGGTCACTTCTTGGGCGTCGATCACGTCGGCCACCGGGTAGGCCCCGATCACCCGACCATGAAGGCCAAGCTTACTCAGATGAATGATGTCTTGAAACGTGTCGTCGATCTGCTCGATGACGATACCCTGCTCATTGTACTCGGAGACCACGGGATGGACCATTCAGGTGATCACGGTGGCGATGGTGTCCTCGAAACATCGGCAGGTCTATGGGTATACAGCAAAGGTCCTCCTCTTACGCAAACCCATCTGCCTCCCTCAGGCCTTTTGCGATACACCACTTATCCTGGAACGTCTGTCTCACACCGTACCATTCAGCAGATTGATATTCTTCCTACTCTTTCCTTGATCCTCGGTCTTCCCATCCCGTTCAACAATCTTGGTACGGTCATCCCGGAGTTGTTCTGGCGTGATAAAACGGGAACGCAGCTCGCCAAGGCTCTCGAAATAAACGCACTCCAGGTCAAGACTTATCTCACTACCTACCGCTCCAGCTCCTACGGAGGCGAGCTTGAGAACTCATGGCAGGCAATAGAATCAGCTTGGGAAGCAGCTGAAGCCCTATCCTCCACCGGCGAAATGAAATTAATCGCTCTCTCCAATTTCATTCGCATCGCGCTGGGTTCCTGTCGTTCGATATGGGCTCAATTCAACCCTCTCCTTATGGGTCTGGGCTTGGCCGTCCTGGGCGTCGGCCTCGTGGCGACATGGTCCATATATTCGGGTCTCTCTGACCGTAAAATTAATTGGGACCGTTGGATGACGGAGCGCCTGTCAGTGTGCGTTCGCGGTTTGGCAGGTGGAGCCGTCATCGGGTTCGTTGCGTACTTGATGGCAGCACATCTCTCCGGATTAGATGCGCTCGACTGTGTCATTTTCGCCGCAGCTCTACTATCGTCTATCGCTCTCATTGTGTCTTGTCCTCCACGTATCACCTTGCAGACACTCAAGACAACACCCATTCTTCTAGTTCTACATGCCCTCGCATTTTTTTCGAATTCGTTCACGTTCTGGGAAGACAGGATCGTGCCCTTCTTCCTTGTTTCTTCCATCATCCCCTCCGTGTTGACTGGGTTCACAGCTCCCGTGGCCCGTTTACGCTCCCGAATTCTTGGCTTCTCGCTCCTTTTTGCTCTCTGCGTCCGCCTCATGGCGATCAGCACAGTTTGTAGGGAAGAGCAGCATCCCTACTGTCATGCCACCTTTTACACTTCCTACGCTTACTCTCCTCTTCTCCTTTCTATGGCGACGTTGATTGCCGTCTGTCTTCCATGGATCATAACTCGCATCATGCGTATCACTCGCTCTGATGCAGGCGTTGCACGATCCTCCCTTTCACGCGTTTTGGCGATAGCACTGAGCATGGGCACTGACTTCTGGGGTATCGAGCTCATAGAATCTATTCTTGGTTGGGGCAATGAGTGGTCCCCTCTCTTTCGGCTGAGCAGAACCGAGCTGGCGGAATCTGTCATTGGTTCGGGCAATGAGTGGTCCCCTCTCTTTCGGCTGAGCAGAATCAAGCTGGCGGAATCTGTTGTTGGTTCGGGCAATGAGTGGTCCCCTCTCTTTCGGTTGAGCAGAGCCGAGCTGGCGGAATTTGTTTTTAGTTGGGGCAATGAGTGGTCCCCTCTCTTTCGGCTGAGCAGAACCTGGATTGCCCGCTTAGCTTTCGGTGTCGTTTTCTATGGCAGTACGGTCTGGTGGTCTGACCCTATTTGCTTGGACATAGAGATCAAAGACCCCCAGCCAGGGGGAGAGCGACAGGTCAACATCATGGGATATGCGAACGTGTTCGGCTCATCTTATTTCGTCTTTTGGACCATGGGACTCGGGATGGTTTATCTGACTACGCAGCTGACAGGACAAGTCGTGCTTGCGCTCGCGACCGTGGCGCTGCTTTCGTATCTGGAGGTTCTAGATAGCGTGCGTGACGCAAAAAGCATAGAGGCCACATTTGCCTCGTCCACGCCATCCGCCTTGCTTTTGAGTAAACCCACCGCCACGTCGCCTCAGATCCAGTTTGCAGAGGTCGTTCCGGTCGCGCTCCTTGGGATCCATGCGTTCTTTGGGACAGGCCACCAGGCGACCGTCTCTTCTATTCAGTGGAAGTCGGCATTCATGCTGACGCCGCATCTCATGTATCCTTTCGCTCCAATGACGGTGGTCATCAACTCGGTCGGCCCCCTGTTCCTCATGGGCCTCGCAGTTCCGCTCGTGGCGCTGTGGAACCGCGCGCCGATACGGAGTACGGTCACGGCTGCATCGACGCCGGCCCCCGCGAGCACCGAAAAAGCCGACGAAACCAGTGCGGAAGCGATCAAACCCGATTCACAAATCAAACGCGAGAGCACCCTGGCTGCGCTCGGGTTCATGGCTTATTTTGCGACACTGCTTCTTGGGACGGCGATCAGCGCAGCGATTCTGCGGAGACATTTGATGGTCTGGAAGGTCTTTGCGCCGCGGTTCATGCTGGCCGTGCTGGGAGTCCTGGTCGCAGATGTGGCGGTGCTGATTGGTGTGGGGATTGGAGTTGAGAGGATCGCACGCAAGATTGGTAGGATGTTTACGGACGGTCTAGAAATTGGAGGGAGATTCAAAATTAGACTAGATCCATAGTAATCTATCGATCCTCCGTCTAGTATCGGATCGATCACTAGGGGTATATACGATCAAATACTGTAGTCGAGGTCCTAAGATTGTACCCTGAAAGCAACGGCGGAAGGGAATAATGTTTTCGCGATCTCGTTCCATATTGCCACAGGATTATTGGCGCTTCGGAAACGTTAGCCTCGATAACCTAACATTGAACAAATACAAACCCACCTGTGGGTCGTCAAGTCGAAACTGATATCAGCAGGTTGATCTTGCCATTCTGATGTCGCAGGTTAACGGTATGTAACGATGATGGATTTCAAACGATTGATGTACCTTCGGGCTCGTCCTTGTCGTCGATACCGAAACCAAGTCTCCAAGTTATACCATGAACGATGTTGGTTAGGCTAAAGAGATGTTTATCATCAAGATAGAAACACTCGGCAACAGCCACTCACAAATCAGGAGGCGCAAGCTCGTGGTCCTTCAACCCCGTTGACTGATGTACAGGATATAGTTGGTAGTATCAAGATCAGAACTTTGAAACGCTCACCTTGATCTCAGTATCGACCATGGCGAAATTCGTGGATTGTCCTCCGACAGTTCCGCAATACTTTTGAGGAACACCTTTCTTCCCGCCGACAACGACGGTCTTTACCCCTTCGTGCTTCGCCATGGTAATCTACGACCGTCAAGGGGTGATTAAATAGCCATTGCTCGCGACAATCAACACTCCCTAAACTTACACTGAAGAGGGCACACGAGCTCGCGCATCTTTGATGAAATGTCGGCATTTGCAAACATTGAGACAAGGACGCCGTACCTTCCATTCGAGACTATGACCACTTTGTTCGCATCAAATAACCCTTGTATCGGTGCACCCCATGAAAAGGGCTGGCATTCTTGTCCCAATCTACTCAGACGGCATGAGCGCTTGGGCAATACGGTAATATCAACCTGGAAAGCACCTTGGGCTAAAGGCATCTTCATGTCCGTTGATGTTCTTTTTCACCGTCGGGCACAGCCATTCACTGCCTTCGGGGAACGGTACGTGCGAAGCGTTGCTCCATTGGGTCGGGTTGTAGGACAGTAAGGTGCGGGGGTCCCCGCCGTCCGCGATCCTTGCCACAATTAGCTGAGCGAGTAGACCTGCGCGAATGGTGGTATCCAATCCGGCTTGGGGTTCAGTGGTGTCGCTACGGCCTATGATCTGTGCTCAGAATGAATAGATATTCAATGCTGAGGTTATCCGAAAAGCTGACTGACGATCCGGTGCAGCCACTAAAATGGATGGTCACTTTAGAAGATGCAGCAAAGAAGTTTCTAGGGAGACTTACATGGGCGATACAAATATATCCTGAGAGAAAAGTTGTTACTATTCTGTTCATGCGAGTGGATAAATATCCGCGTACCTCCTCCATTGTTAGTCTGACGCGTGAAGATACATGAGATCACTTTTTGCAGTAGGTTTACATGGACAGCCTACCACATCAACAATTAGCCGCGTCACACCTCTGGCTTTCAGCTCTTGAAGACCGGTAAGTAGACTAGAGCCGAACGTCGTAAAATTATCCGCCGAAAAGCTTCCCAGGGGAAGGACACCTGTGGTTTGATCATCGAGCATGTAGAACTGGGCCACACTGTAGCTTTCGTTCAAGGGGGGTAAAGTTGGCTGGAGTTGTTCCGGCAAGTCAATATCTGAGAGAGGGGCGCCGTCCATAACGACGTTCAATGCATGATGGCGAGTATCTCTGACGCTAACAGGAGGTTGTTGTTGATAGAAAGCTGCTGATCCCAAGGTATCTACGTCATCAGTTATTGAGACGTTAGAATAAAGGTTGACGCCATTAGTAGTGTTGGTGGCACGGCAATTATTTTCTCGGTACGTGGGCAAATCGGTGAAATTCTTGGAACCTGATCCAAATCTTGACCTATATGGCATCTGTTGAGACTTCAGATAGAGCTTCAAAGGAAGGAGAACTAATTCGCGACTTGCCACTAATGTTTCAATGATGCTGCTGTTAACGCGTTGAATGGTTATTTTGACACTATCAGTAAGAGGATGTGTATGCTGCGCAAAGTTCCCCATGATATATTGCCACCCGTTTGACCCACGATGGTAACTGGAGAAGAAGCTAGAATGGAGAGATGACACCCAAGAAACAGTATAACAAATGACAAAACGCACGAATTTTGACGGGTTCCGTAGGACTGGTAACCTCCAGTAATTAGAGCATTATTATGCACAGCAACGAACGGGTCTTGATCATCAATAAGGAGGACTTTGGCTCCAGATAACTATAGATGAAGCTAGTAAAACAGTTTAGGGAACTTTTAGAAAGACTCACCAAGCTGAGTTTGCCCTTGAGAGTCCCGGGGAGAGCATTTTGCCAAAATTCTATTTCCTCCCCAAACTCTGCTGAAGTAACATTGAATGCTTCTGGAGCAATATAGACATTCTGAGTCCCATCGACCTCGGTTAAGAGAACGACTGGAATGGGAATATATGTCACGTAGAATGCTAAGAAATTCCTCGATGAAATAAATCACGGGTTTGGTCGAGGGAAAGAGAGAGGAACCCACAGTCGTAGCAGTAGTTGTAGACTCCACAGTGTCCGTCGTTAGCACGCTTGAAAGAACGGTATATGTCCAGGTGGAGGTCGAAATCAGACGGATAGCCCTGTTGGGTGATTCGGGCCAGATCCGCCTTCAAGTTTTCGTGGACGTCGTCAAGATAGGGCTCGGGCGCCTGGATTTGGTAGTTGACGGAGGTATGGAAAGCGAGAGTCTTGTTCACAACTTCAACAAGCTGCCTGTCTGTGAGTCTAGCTATAGCCTGGCGCAACACCCATTCACCCACATTTGCTTTCAGTCGAGGGTCCACTGGGGTTGCCGACATGCATGCACGGGCTTCACGAGGTAGAATCCATTTCTTGCTAGCGATGGCCGCACAAGGATCGATCGGTATGGTGGTGGCCAGACAGGCGGTGGTGAATACAAGTAAGACAGTGCTCCACGTTGACCTCAACATGGCAGCTACTGTACGTAGACTTTGTTGTGACTGTATAAGAACCGTTCAGCAAGTTGACAGCAATGATGATGTCGTATGGGTTCTCTCTACATTCTTCCACTATTTCCTAAGGGCTCCAACCCCCCTACATCATGGACGACGGCCAGAGTGTTGCCGGCGAGGTGCTTGACAAATTGCAACGGCCTGTTCCGGACCTCCAAACGCTGCTCGCCCTCTTGAGCGGTCCACTTGCATGTCTCTGTCTGCTTCCGCCTCAGTTTAGACGATACAACACCACTCCTCTCCCAGATCGCTCCGTCAATGTTCACAAACACATCTCATCCATCCAACGCGCCTTGCTCCATCATGTGCTACCAATATGGGACACTTCACTCGCGGAGGCTCAGGCGACGCCTCTAGTGGAACAATATTTCTGTCCCGATAGCTTTTCGTTCGCTTCGGACGTTGCAGGACTTGTCGCAAATCTGGCATATTCGACGATCTTGTCCCAATCGCTGACAAGTCATGCGATCCATCTATTGAATCGCCTCACGGCAGAATATCCCGTGGACCGTCTGCATTCCGTCATCTTCCGCGGAAATCAAACCAAGGAGATCAGGTGGGAGGATTGCGTTCGAAACATTGTAACAACACCCACAAGGGTTGCAAATGCTTTGGGTGAGAGGGGTGACGTCCCTCCTCTGCTGGAACACGGCATATATTTCAACAATGTATCTGTGCGGTGTGAATGCTTGATAGCGGGATTGGCCACTAAACCGTCAAAAGGTGCGTCTCCCAATCTTTACACTCTCATGCAATGAAGGGTAAACCTGTATAAGCCTCTGTAACCTCGGTTTTGTACCTCCTTGAAAAACTCGCAAATCATGGCGTCTTCCCACCCACTCCACCGGTGTCTCGGACACAACCTTCTTTCTTTCAGGCCACCTCTTCTACCATACAGGCTCGGTTAGCATCCGAGGACGCAGCGGCGTACTCCAGGTTCTGGGCGTCCCTTTTCACCCAACTTCCATCGAGCCTCACACTACAGTCCATCTTGACGTCGTTATTAGCTTCCATTCTTCCTCTACATCATGGTACAGATGATACGCCGTCCCAACGGGCCCTTGTGAGACGGGAGGCACAGCTGCTCAACGGAATTGCAGGGATTGTTACACCAAAAAAGGAGGAGCTCTGGGAATCAGCCTGCGCAATAATCACCCGAAGAAAGTGGGATGTTGGAATGGCTCGCGTTGTCGTATGCTGGTTCTCAGGTGGCGCTGGAAATGGGAAAGTTGATGAACACGGCAAGTCCGCTCGCGTTGACCACCTATTACGACTTCCCTCATTCTGTACGCAGTTCTCGACCCATTCATCACCGTCGTTTTGGAGATCTGGTCGTCCCCAGATCACATCAAGCACTCCCTTCTGTCTCATCATCAGTGTATGCTGGTTTCTGTCGTACCCATTCTTTGCTAAGGCCCTATTCCTAGATTTGACATCCTTATTGTTAACTGCGGTCTCGTATATGCCTCCAACGTCCCAGTGTGTCCAGTCTCTCGCATCCTCGCCGTCCTTTATATCAGGAATTGGGACTTACGTAGCTCATCTCGATGTCTCGGTGCGACGCTGCGGGATGCTCGCTGCAGAAGTCGTGGCTAATCTGACCGGTAAGCAACTGGACTTTGGGGATTGGTATGGGGATGATTTTGGGAAGGCATGGGCTCGAGAATTGAGGAAGTTACTCAAAGTCCGAGACGTGGATGCAAGTATTGACGTTGTAGAGGCCCCCAAACCTGACACGGTCGATGCGGAGGATGCAGAACAAACGAAAGTTGGTCCTGATATTCCCTCTGGGGGCGTTGCCTCGCGAGTCATCCTAAAAGAACCGAGTGGTGGTTATGACTCCGACGATTCTTTGGCCGGTTACGCTTCTCCGGGATCTTCGCGCTCCCCATCACCCACGCCGTCCGACCTTGAAGCCATCGAGAAGGAGCCCTCCCTGAATGTTGGAGTCAAAAAGGTACCCCGCCCGGTGTACCTCGCCCAGTTGGGAGAGCTGTTTCGGAGCACCGGTGGTCCGAAATCCAGCGATGATCCTCACGAAGCTGACAAGATTGAAATGGCTCTCACCTGTGCCGAGGAACTTATCCGGAAGAAAACAGGATATGGAACTGAACTTGGTTAGTCTAACTGTTCTTTTTAAACAAGGCTAAAAAAAGTCGCTGATTTAATCCTTGATCATAGACGAGAATGCTGTCAATCTCGTATATGGCTTGATCTCATTGCATGATAACTATGACTTGGAAGGTTTCGACCTTAAGCGACAAAGTGGTCTGAACGCTCTAATTGCTTCTTGTCCGCGAAAAGCTGCGCCGTAAGTCCTAGATTTACCATGAGTTTGTTGCGTGCCTAACGAGGCATTGCAGCGCTCTCATTGAGGAATTCTTTAAAAATCAGTACTCTACTGGTCAACGTTTTGCTGCGCTCACGGCATTATCCATAGGGGCGAGGGAGATGGCTTCCCTTCCCGTTCCTTCCTCGGAAATCTCGGCAGATCGAATATCGTTTCCCAGCAAAAAGCTGCCTGCGTCGTTGCATCAACGTTACCTTGCCGCAGGGTCGCAAAATGTGTTACCACAGATAATGGACAGCATCACCACGAACGCCATCGAGAAACAAAAAGTCGCCAGCTCTGAAAAATCAGCAGAAGTTGTTCGCGAGCGGCGGTTGCGTATCAAGAAACCATCTGGTGTGGTCGAAGTGCCTTCACTTGGGGTACCGCCACCTGCTTCTCGACGGCCTCAGGATATCCCATTCATAGAAGTTGCAACAGAATATTTCATCGCTCCTCTTATCAACCGATTTTGGCTCTTCCTTCGGGACGAACAAACTCGCGAGGAGAGGACCGCACATCGTACGGGACGCGAACGGTACTGGGGGGCAGGCACGGGCCTCATTCTCAATCCTATCGTTCTCTCTCAGTTTTTAAAGACCCTGGCAATCTTAGTGCATGCGTCTCAAAATGCGCCCGAGTGGCTCGCAATCACCGCTCCCGAAGCTTTGGAACTTGCTGTAACAGTTGGAACAAGACCTGTCTCGCATCTGGAGACCGAAGCTAACGACGAGGAAGACGGCAAGAGTGAAGAGGGAGGAGGTCGGAGAGGGAAAGAGGCTGCGGTTGTTACGGCTGCGTTGGAGCTGGCACTGATCGTGCTTGACGGTTGTTTCAAGTTGGATGGCGGCCGGGTGATTGGCTTGGAACATACAGCATTGCTTCTTGGCGCTGGCGAGTGGGCAGGGGCGGTTTTTTCTGCACTCGAGGGAGGCTTGAAAATGCAAGGGGGTGGAGGGAGTCATGAAACAATGTTGAGAAGGGCTGCGGCCGGGGTTCTACTCAAAGTTGATGATCTCACGGCGAAATGGAGAAGGTCTATGTTGGATGTAAGGTAACACCGTACATGGAATGGAATGATGAATTAATTGACTACGTTACAAAAGTAACTCAGGTGACTCCGTCTAACGGCTGTTGAACATTTTCCTATCACATGACAAGAAGGCTCGTAATATAACAGCAAAAAACTGGGTGTCTCACGAAGTTGTGGGTCTGGCTTCGGGGCAATTAGAGTAAAGGAATAAATACAAGACTATCACCGTCGGCCAGGCCCGAAGTCTTTCAAGAGGGACCCCACGCCATTCCAGGCCTCAAGCTCATTCCGCGAGGAGTCTGGGTACTCATACCATCCATGTACAATACCTGTTACGTTTGGAAATAAATCCATCAAGAAGGGAGCAACCGTGACGCCTATTAGGCTGGAGATGCGCGAACATCCGACTTGAAGGGTTTTGATGTTTGTGTTTTGAGTCGGCGAGAATATGAAAGTATCTGGAATGATGGTGGCATCGATGACGATACCCAAATGATGGAGTTTGGGGCAGTTCGCAATTAACGGGATCAAACCGATCAGAGTTATGCGCGAGGGTATGGGCCACAAGAAGGTCAGTGACCCCAATATCAATGAATAGAGGTGGGGAAAGGCCAAGGACAAGTGACGCAGCATATCGTCGCCGATATCAAAGCCTCGATAAGGTTCTAGCTGGAGGTGAGTAAGATTTGAAAGGGAGAGTAGAGGACTCAATGTCTCTTGATCTGGATGAAAAATTTCACGAGGACGCATCGCCAGGGAAGGATTTTCTCCTGTTATCGTCACGCTGGTCAACGTATGACAGCGACCTAAAGCCATGAGAAGGCCTGTCCAGGAGTGGTGTAGTGCGTACAAGGTGATTGTAAGGTGAACGGTTTCCAAGTGGCACGAATGGATGAACAATAGAAAAGACGTAACCCAAGTTAGTGCGCTTCCTTCGAACTTGAACTCGCGAAGCGTAGGGAGTACGGCGGGTGTGCTGAGATTCTGCGGATTTTCGTGATGATAGGAGATGATATGTAAATAATGCAATCTTTTCAGGTGGGCAAATGCCGCCGGAGATGGCGCCAAACCCAAGGTCAATCGACGAAGATTAACCCATTGGGAGATAATATGCATTATAGATGGCGCGTACCTCGACGGGATATCAACTTCCCGCAATGATGGGCAAAAGTGATTGAGGGAGCGGAGGAAGGACTCCGTGGCACCACATCTTCTGGCTATGAACTGAAGTCGTATCAGGGTTGGCGGTAAAACCAGTTTGATGAAAGACAGCTGTGCTTCGGTCTCTCTCCAGGATAGACGCCGCAGATTCGGGAATATGAAGTGAGTCGAATCTGGACGGGAAATCGCCAATGATTCCCAAACGTCTGTCGTTGCGTAGGATGTGAAATACCGGCTCCGTCGATATGTCAGCACTTTGACACGCGAAGCGTATGTAATGATGCTGGACCATTCCGACGGAGCCATATATATCTGTACAGACTTTGTAAGCATCAAGGAAAGCTACTGACATTGAGGGTAGTAAACTCCAGTACTGGAGACGTACTTCCTTGCCTTCCCCTTTGGTTGGGAATAAGTTTGCGAGAGGCGCTAGGCTAGTTTGAGTTCGCCACAGCGCGTCAAGAGCTGGATTCTTGAATGTCTGGCATGTCCTGGCAAGTGCGGCGAGCGACGCGCGATCAGATTCCGTTGGAGGGTCGCTGTCAGCGACCTCAGCACAGATCAAGGCGATTAACTTCTGCACTTCAAGACAGTGATGCATCCCAGTCCGAGTCTTGCAAAAATCCTGGCTGGCCGACGTAGGGCAAAGTTTCCGTTAGGTGGTTGGCAATAGGGGAGCTGCATCCGAGTCAACTGTGATCCCTGCTCCCCAACCTCAATATTACAAAGATTGTGTAACCCCTTTTCAAGAGGACGGCACAGACCCTGGTAGAAGTCTTGGCTGTCAACGATGGTGTTATGATTGAGGGCCCGAAATTCATCCAAGTAGGGAGATCTGAGTTGAGAAATGAGTATCACTTAAAGCCACGAGAAGCGCAACAGTTCATGTATACTAGTACTTACAGCATAAAACCTCTTGAAAAACCAGAAATCATGATGGCGGGATGAATTATAAAATCACAAGGTCCCTGGGACGACTGGACCAGAGATTCGTTGGGCACGTGACGACTCTGACGAGGTGCCATTCCAAATCAACGAGCTTGAGAACGATGTTCGCTCGACTGCCAAAGCGTCTACCTCCTCAAATCTTCTCCGGAAGAAGACCACTGTCTTCGACGCTACCAAGAAGGTCTGATTCGTTGTTTGTGGTGAGTGATCTTCTTCCAGTCGTCCCACCACGTCCTTACCACGAAACAGCACCGGGACACGCCACATAATAACCCGAAGGTTTGTAAATAACTTGGGAGCTGAGCCAAGATGATGTTTTACAAATTCCTGCCCTTAGATACCATTTGAATTCGATGCACCCAACTTGAAGCGGGCTCAAGAAATCATCTCGCACTATCCTCCCCAGTACAAGAAGGCAGCCGTCATTCCCCTGCTCGACCTCGCCCAGCGGCAGAACAAGGGTTGGACAAGCATCAGCGTCATGAATTATGTCGCCAAATTACTCGAAATGCCCCCCATGCGGGTATACGAAGTTGCAACCTTTTACACCATGTTTAATAGGTATCATGCACCCGGATCCGAAATGTCATGTTCTCACTGGTCTTGAAGGGAACCCATCGGTACGCATTTTGTTCAAGTGTGCACAACGACACCTTGCATGCTGTGCGGTTCGACCGAAATATTAAAGACATGCCTTGAAACTGCTGGGGTGTCCAAGCCGGGAGAGACGTCGAAGGATGGGAAGTTCACCGTGATCGAGGTTGAGTGTCAAGGTGCATGCAGTAATGCGCCAATGATGGCTGTCGGCGATGACTTTTATGTAAGTGTTTATGACGGAATTATCATTAGTGTCCTCTTAATACACTGCGCACAGGAGGACCTCACTCCAGAAACAACAAAAAAGGTTTTGAATGCTTTTGCGAAGGGACAGAAACCCAAAGTTGGTCCTCAGAGTGGACGACAAACCAGTGAGAATTCTGCTGGCTTGACAAACCTAACAGGCAAAGTATGTCTTTTTCTTGTTAACCCTGACCTTTGTTTCTGAACGGCCTCACAATTTCAAGCCTTATGGACCTGGAGAATTTTGCCTACCGGAGTTTAGGTAACTTGATGTTAGAGATGTGGACATTTTGGCAATTGAGAATTCAATGTTGACTGAGTCCAACTGCTAAGCTTTCATAAAACAAAAAACAATTATCATAGCGATCCTGCCCAGTCATAGTCCTAATTCCAACTTGAGATTTGAATGTCTAGTTTTGCAGAAAGGTCTCAATCATCGCCTTCCCCGTCGTCGTAACCATGGAGCCCTTCTCCCCCTTCCGGCAACCTTTCAATCATGTAACTTGACCGAATCCTGTCAACTTGCAGCATACCCTCCAATTAAACAAAGACCTACTTGATTTCTTCCTTCAGATCCTGGCAATAAATATCTAGAAAAGATGCAACAGTGTCATTTAATCTGGGAAGAGGGGGGAAGGGAAGGTCATACCCAGCGGAAGATCATGACTGTCGTTTCCTACGATCCGGGGCCACCATTTAGTACTATCGCCATGGCCAAGAAAAGGAAACAAACCGAAAGGCATCTCGATCTCCTCAGCAATGCCCTCGATACCCATAAAGGTAAATGCAACAATGGTAACGATAGGAATCATTGCCCATCGTAAATCGCTAACAAGGCCAAGAGGAAGAGCGAAAAGGTAAAGTGTAACACATTGCTTGAGGTGAATTCCGTCTGGATTTGCACAACCGTTAGACGCGTGAGCGGTCGCATTGGTTGTGACATACAAGAAGTAGGTATCGGGGTATTGGCAATTCTTTCCATGGATGTCAGTTGATCTACGAGAGTTGTCACACTGAACAATAAGTTAGTGGGAGAGTCACGAATCAGATGTGAGATTGCAATACGATTGGAACATTGCATTAGCACCTAGGGCGAGTCGGATTGAGCGGGGGGAGAGAAAGAAGGGCTTCGCAAACTTACCGGCTGGGCCGACTGTTTCCAAACAACCATCTTTCCTGAAGCTGTAGATGATCCGCGCCAACTCGTGGCCGATTCTAGAGATACAAAAGGGTCAGACAAAATCGACCGATCATATCTCCACACTAACATCATAGGCAAGGGCATTGAGGCCGTGTCAACAGGAGAGGTGTGAAAATCGACAGTGTGATGACTCCCCGACAGAAGGGGAGTAGTCGAAGTTACAATTTGTTGTTTGCTCCTCTTGGCACGAACGCGTTTCGTAGCATCATGCTTTGGCCCATTGGGAGTGGACGATCCGCTCTCATTTGATTTGTTCGAGTCGCCTGACATCACAGAATAAGAACGAGGTTCTGTGGTCTGCTGAGTGTTAAATCCTTGCTCCTGGAAACGGACAAATGCGGCTGGAAGAACGCCTTGAAAGTCATCCCAGTGGATGCCATCTTCGCCGCGAAGGTAATGTTTAGATGCGAAAGCGAAGGAAAGGCATAGACGTATAGCCTCGATTTTTCTGTGATGTAGATGAGAGGCAGCCAGGGAAGTAACGGGGGTTTTCCCCTTTGCATGGTCGGGTTGTTCCGTTGTCGGTGGGAGCGCAACGCTAATCCAGATTTGGCGGGAGAAACTCCGGATGGTAGAAGTCATCGACGCAAATGTTTTTCGGCCTTCCCAGAAGCGGTCATAAGAGGTGCTGAATTATCTGGAGTTAACTTGGGTAGAAGCAACCTGGAAGCAGGGAATGTACCCATTTCTAGGCCATGACGTTGAGTAACATGAAATATGGAGAAGGTAGATACATACCGAAATACAAGAAGCAGGCCGACCTGGGCATTGGGGTGATTAATGAGGGGTTATACATATATGTTGGTTATTTCTGCATGCTTACCACAACAGAAAGGAGAGGAACAATGCTATTTGTTTGGACAATCTTGAGACCATGGTCGTTCGCATAAGCAACGCCGACGGCGAAAAGGGTTATTGTAAGGACTGGGCCAATGATGCGGTAGATGATCTGAATGCGAAAACCCTGGGTGAGGACATGTCGCCGATGAAGAATGACAACAGGCTCACGCTTCCTTTCAACCTCAAAACATCCGGCAACCAAGAATACTTTGGAGCGGAGTAAGCCTCGTGGGTTCGGAACCCCGTCGAGAGTATGAAAAAAAGACCTTTCTTAGATACTTCCGCTGGACTCTGGGGGGCTTCTCCGACTTTTAGCGTCCCAGCAAAAGAGGATGCACAGAAGTGACGTCGACATACCTTGAGGATGGGGATCATGGACGCGAGAGAAGATGTTATTGGCGCGGAGCCATTGGTCGCCATCTTGGAGATGGAAGGAGGAAAGGATCTGGTTGACCTTTATGGTCTCATCCTACTAAATTAAAATGGAGTGAACGGGCTGATCCGCAGTCGCCATGGACTCCAAGGCAACTCCATTCCTCATTCTTGTACACTCCGAGACTGCCGTACTCGCTGGTCCCTCCTTATTGCTATCAAAACTGACCAGTAACTGTACAGCAAGCCTGGTCCGGCGCGTTCTAAACGTTGCTTTCCGGTCAAAGTTCGTTCAAGCTCGTTACTACGCGGTCATGCCGCTGTGACGGAGTGACCCATCCCAAGATTAGATGGTCAAGTTCATCCCAATGGCGTCGGCCCCTTCAAGGATACTCGCAAACTACATAGAAGCTTTACAGGCCGCTTCAAAGAAAGCAAAACTAACGAACCAGCTCGAGGATTCTCTCCAGCAAATAAACTCAGTCGTTAAGCTCCTAGTGAGTCGGCACCCGACCTGCGCTTCCCTCTGCATCTCCGAACCTGCTTTCCAGGAAATATCCAAACCATCGGGAACGGTTTTGGAGAAATTGGCGTCTATCTTTGCACAGCGCTTACTGCCTTTGTACACGACTTTTCCTATCCTCGGAATCTCGTATTCTGTTGCTGTTCTGGTTTTCATTCACGAGGAGAAGATAACAAACAATCCGAATCTGAACATCTCAGGTGCAAAAGAGACCTGGGAAGATGTCCTAACCTCTTTGTTGTCCGGAATACTGGTATGCTCACGCATATAGTCTCTCCTCCCAACGTTTCTGAACTTTACCAAGGATTTTCTTGAAGCGAACACATCTAGTACAGCTTATTTCAGGTCGTTCTATTGGCTCACGTTCAATTCCTTCTTTAGGTGAAAACCGCGCTGTCGTCGCGACCGCATTTTATCCAGTGCTTCGAACTGTTTTCTTTCCGCAGACTACCGCCTTCCAGCTTCCATTCCAATCAAAGCTATTATGGATGGTGGGCAACGTCTCTCGTTCGTGGTCCGATAATTGCAATGACTTGTACTAGCTATATCAGCTACTCGCCGACACAGCGACTTCACAAGCCGCGAACCAAAAGAAACTCCGAAGCGAGGAAATCCTTGGAGGGTCCGTCCTCATCATTCCCTCGAGTTTTATCTCTAAACGTGGCATCGTAGAACCCAAATAGGCTTAATTCTGTCCCACACCAAAGGTATTTTTCTCTTGTGATCCACCCTTGTCTCCTCTTACATTGTCTCCTCTTGAGATTTTTTGGCAATTGAAGCTCTTCTCGAACTCTTCGTCAAGCTTCTACCCTCCAGGCGAGATGCAGCAGCTGCCCAAGAACGCATTAAATTTATTGAAGAAGTATTCGATTCGACAACTTTCACATGTGCTCTAGATATTGTAGAGTTCTTCCAATCGCCTACGACACCCGATTGGGAAGAAATCTTCGGAAAACTAGTCATGACACTTGCAATTGCTGACATCACCTTGTGGGTCCAATCAGCGCTGTGATATGTCTTGTTGGTTTTTTTTCTGATGTTTCCCAAAGCCCCCAGCCGTTTGAAATCAATAACTTCCGCGCACAAGGAGCCAACCATTATCCTATCCATAGATTGTATGTCGACCATCGAACCTTCATTGGCAATATCGAGAAGGTGACGAAAATAGTCCCTACATTATCTAATCTAATGCGATAATTAGGATGGCGCATTGGAGACATTTCATGCGGCCTTCACAAGCGTCCAGAGCATCAAAGTGACCACAACGTCGAAGTTGCAGGCGGCGGTCGCTGTCGTGCTCTCATCCTCGCCATTCGTGGGTCAAACCGCTGTCACAGATGGAGCGACTACGATGTCGTTTGACATCCATGGTGAAGCCCTACCAAGATTCATAGGATCTTTGAAGGATCGAAAAATGGTATGCGTCGACATCAAGAGTATCCAGTGGTAGACTTACATTTCGCTTTGTAGCACCACATGATACTTCAGGCTGGAAAGAAACTCTCAAAGGCCGAGGCGATGCTCGAACTCGAGTTTGATCCGACAAGCAAAGACGTTCATTTACCGACGCAGGTGTGTATACTTCTCACGTCATCATTCTAAAATACTGACCTTTCTTCAAGGAGAAAGTACGAGATATGGCCCGAAGTAAGCGTTGAATTATCGGCTTTGGCGCTATTAACGTCCATAGTTTGGAATCCTCGTGACTCTGGTCCAGACTCTGAGCAGGTCCCACCATCGTCTCCTCTCATTGCCCCCAGTGTGTCGTTCGACGTCCCAGGCGAAGCGGGCATATCCTTTGGAATCCTACTCAACGAGAATCACGACGCTGATCCCCACAGGCTTCCGACAAGACAGACCGCTGCCGTCTCATCCTCAGAATCCGACTCTATTTTTTCAGAAGCCGAGGAGCTGACCGACTTATCGGATGTTGAAGGACCTGCGCAAGCCGCACCATCGATAAGAACAAAAACTCAGGACAAAGCACCGAACATGATTAATTTCGAAATTGACGAACCAGAGATGAAAATTCCGGTCTCAAAACGAAGGACTCTAGGTACGGCGAAAGCGAGAGTGGTCTCTGAAGATGAAATGGAGGAAGCAAAGCCAACTCAGTCGGGCACGGGTTTACCCTCTAAAGTTCAGGACTCGGCTCTTCCTGCTATGGCTGCTGCTGCGAAGGTTACTCGAGTTCTTCGATCTCATGTCCCACGAAACGAAAGGCTTGCTGACGATGGCGACTCCGTGCCGGACCCCGAAGTTCTCCAATCTCGCCAGTACCCTACGAACCCTGGATTGATGCTACCACCACCTGGGAATGGCAAGAAAACGACTAAGCTAGATACCGTACCTCAGACAGCCAAGGATTCTATTGCCGGGACTTCGATGAAAATATCTGATTCTGTGCTCCCGACTGGTCATAAAGACAAGAGAAAGTCGACAGAATCTTCTGATGCTGCAGTTAACGAGAAACCTGCTTACGATGCGAAGACGACCGGACACAAGAGAAAAACCCCCGAGGATAGTGGTCTAGATGGATACGATTCTGGCATGGCCGTCCCGTTCCCCAAAAAACCTCGTGGAAAGGTCCAGGCCAAGGTCACAGAAACAGGCGTCCCTCCACAGGTAGTGTTTAAGCGACCGCCAGCAAAGCGTTACGGACGAAAAGGACGAACTTCTTCCCCGGTTCCTGTTGATAACGATGAAGTGAATTTTGACGAGATACCATTTGTTCTCAGCGATCGGGTCGATGTGGCCGAAAAAATCGAGACCCGCCAAATTCGTACTGTCGGAATGAGAGGTAAGAACGGTCAAGGCGCAGTAAGGCGAAAACCCGTACCGAAGAAGGCAAAAGTCAAGAGGGAACCTGACGTCGTGGAAGCCCTGCCGAAACCTGAGAAAGGAGATGGAAAGTCAAATAATACGGTCGTAGCGTTGGCTCGTGAGAAATCACCAGGTGTCGAAATTATCGAGGTACGAAGCTGTTGTGCGTCTTCCGACGCTGAATGAAGAATATTTTCTATCGGCCTCAGAAAACACAGCTTCTGCGGGAGGAGAAGGACGCCAAACAAAAATCTCGTCCGGCGCAAAAAGAATTTATACCAGCTGTCGATTCCGGGCGAAATGCAAACAAGCAGTTACAAGAGGTTCTGGAAGACTCTTCCAAAACATTGCTAGACGCTGCGTCCCCTGAAATTCCGAACAAGGTAGGCCAGAAGGAGGAAGCGAAACTAAAATCTCGTCCGGCGCAAAAAGAATTCATACCCGCTGTCGATTCCGGGCGGGACGCAAGCAAGAATCATCAGTTACAAGAGGTTCTGGAAGACCTTTCCGAAACATTGCTAGAGGCCGTGTCCTCTGAAATTCCGAACAAGATAGGCCAGACGAAGAAGTCCAAAATTGCTCCTTGGGCGGAGGCAAACTTTTTCCCTTCCAACCTCCCATCTTCCGACGATACGGACGAGGCTCTGGAAGCACAAACCAAAGCGCGGGACAGCAAGAAAACGGATTGTGTCATTGATGTAATCGATCCAGATCCTAAACAGACACTATCTACACGCGAGCGGAGGAGCTTTGAGCAGGTTTCGAACGGTGATCCGAAGGTAAAGACATCGAATGATGAGGTTTGAATAGCTAAGACCTCGATTATAGACGGTGTTGAACTCCGTTACGATCGACCTTACGAACGATTCCTCAGATTCACCCCTCGTCTCGCCATTACTCAACATGTCACAGGTAATGATACCCCCCGCCAATGGCTCTCTCCGATCCAGATCATTCTACCCTGTTCGCTCTTCACCGCCTCGAAAAGAACAGGACGAAGTTTCCTTCAAGCCTATCACGTCTTATCGAACTTCTGGTGCAAACATAAGAACTCCCTTGCCGACAAGAAGAAAGGTCCATATGCCCGCTACAGTGGACATTTATTCAGCGAACCGCAAAACCGGGACGAAGGATCATCCTAGACGTAAAACTGAACCAGAAAGAGAGGGATATCCTGATAGACGCGAAGATGACCTCATGGTCGACATTGTCGACGTAAGTTGGATCCCTGTTTTACCGGGAAACTAACCCATGATATGTGTAGGTCGTTACCGACATAACACAGGTAAAAAGGATTGTGTTTGTTTCTCCCGTAGGGTCGTTGAGTCCGTTGTCTCACAGGTCATTGTTGACAATGCGTCTCAAAGGTTTGAAAATGTGCGGAAGGATCTTCGTGGAGCCCAAGCCAGCATTGTAGGAGCCGCAGCCCATGACCTCGAAGTTATGTTTTCTGAAAGGTGGGTGCTAGGTCATATCGAAAGCCTGGTGATATAAAGACCTTGGACAGCACCGAGCATTGTGAAAGACTAGCTTCTCTTGAATCGGAATACACGGCCCACCATCGCAAGATTCTAAACGGGTGGAAAGCGGTAAGCAAGACCACGCAGGACGCGTCACGGTTTCTTGGCACAAAGATGCAGGACCATCACCGCCATAGCCTGTCCCGAAAACTCCCTCGCAAGTTCTTTAACTCGCCACTTCCGGCTGTCCTCTCCAATCCTCTCTCGAACATGGCCTTGTGTTGAACGAGTGATGGATCGCAATGTTGCTTACATCATAGAGTTTTGGCAAAGTTTGTACATAGCTCTTTATCCATCATCAGCGTCGAGGTCGTGCTCGGCGACGAGCTCGAGCCTCCGTTCGGCATCTGTTAAGGTTGTGAAAGCCGTATTCACCACTGCCCTCCGCGATGCCTGCTTTTGATCCCGTCCGTGATGCTGTGATGAATTCCCCCATCTGCCAGACTGCCCCGGTCCTCCCCTTTCCATCTCCCACCAGCACGCTGCCTTCACCGATCGCGAGCCCGTCTCTGGGCGGCAGGAGAGCAACCGACCTCTCAGTCCTGCTCAACTCTGTCACCCGTGAGCCGTCTCTCCGCACACCGCCGACGAGAGCCTCCACGCTCTCACACCTCTTACACAGCGATCATGATAGCTCTGCAGACGATAAACTTGAGACGCATCAGCCATTGACCAGGTCCGCTGTTGACTCGAGGACCAGTAAAAGCTTCTTTTCTTCAAGTCCTTCTCCTACCCGGGAACGTGAATCGCCGGTCACTTGTTCCCGCCCTTCATCCTCATCGTCATCCGTCTCCGTGTCTTTCTCCAACCAACTCGGTATTTCGACGACCCGTCTAAACCAATCAAAACCTTCCATGCCGCCTCCACCCACCCCTCCGCAATCCGCCGTGCTGCCTACGCATTCCAGTATAGCCTATAACCCACACGTCCGTATAACACCGCCCACTTCTGTCATGATACCCCTCTCCCCCGAAGAAATAGAGATGTACAAGAACTCGCGGTACAAGGGACGTGGGTCCGCCCAGATACTACAGGGAACGAAACGCAAAAGGAGCGAGGAGCGTGACTCTGACGTTGTTCAACCTCCGTTGAAGAAACTGACGGGAGATGTGGGCGTAGTGGTGGACCACTGTATGTCATCCTTATTCTACCTTCTATTTGACTGCTATAGGTAGCTCTGTCCAGATAACTCAAGACCAGACGTCGGCGTCGATCAGCGCACTCAATCACAAATTATTGGGCTGAAAAGTTTTAATAACTGGGTCAAGTCTGTCCTCATTGCACGCTTCGTTCATCCAGTCTTTGCCGAGATTAAGTCGAATGCCGCGAGGCATATTGGTTTCCGCAGAAGAAATCCAGGCTGTGGAAAAGTGTTGGATATGGGTTGCGGTAAAGGAGGTGATTTGAGGAAGTGGCACAAGGCGAGAGTGAGGGAGGTCATTGGTGTCGGTACGTCTTTCCAACCTGATGGACAATCGCACTCCAACACAGCAACGTGTAGATATCGCCGAAGTATCAGTCGAACATGCACGGGACAGATGGGAAACAATGCGCCCCCCGAAATTCGATGCTACCTTTGCAGCCCTGGATTGCTACACCAGACCGTTGACAGACGCATTTGGCCCCCATCTGCTCGGCGTGGATCCCTCGTACAGATACGATGGATCTTCGCATTTAACGGGTGATCCTTTCGACGCCGTTTCAATGCAATTTTGCATGCACTACGCCTTTGAGACGGAGCAAAAGGTGAGATGCATGTTGGAGAACGTTGGGCGGTATCTCCGCAAAGGCGGTATATTTATAGGAACTGTTCCGAATGCTGACTTTCTTCTGTAAGCTTTATTTCTCATTTCGTATCCCAAAATTCAACATTTCTTTTCTTCAGAGAACAACTCGACGCCCTCCCAAAAGATGCAACTGACCTGTCCTTTGGAAATTCCGTGTACAATATACGATTCGACCAACGCGAAGAGAGACCAATCTTTGGTCACAAGTACTGGTTTTATCTCAAAGATGCAGTTGAGAATGTACCAGAGTACATTGTCGTGTGGGATAATTTTGTCCGGCAAGTCTTCGACCTTGAACAACGTCATTGTCCGTCTCACCTGATATTATTAGCATGGCGGCAGAGTATGATCTACATGTCGTCTATAAAGAAGAGTTCCACCAGGTCTTCAGTGAACACCAGAACCACCCCGAATTCGGACCCCTCATGGTCCATATGAAGGTTGTCGATGCGAATGGCGAGAGCGCAATGGACGAGGATCAATGGGAGGCAGCAAGTGGGTAGATTTCCTGTCCTGTCGACATGAACTAACCAGTCTTTGGAAGATATTTATGTTGCTTTCGCGTTCGAAAAACGGTGATAATACAATCATGTGAGTGATTCTACCCTGTATTTACACAACCTCGTTTTGTCCTATCGTTTATTAATTTCCTTCACCACCCAGATACTGTTCCATGAATCTGAATTTCGATATACTAAGACAGTCATTGTATTTCCTGCTAAGTTAATAAAATAAGACTAGACGCACTCGAGCTATTAAGCAGGCAAAGGTGAATTCGAGGATACGGACTCAGATATTTTCAAATCGTGGTTACAAAACGGTCTAAACCGAGAAAACTGACAGAGGATATAGAATTCGAAGAAAAGCTGAAAGATGTCGAGAAATTGGGAAAGTGCACTATTCCTGACCAAAACCGACCGTTTCCCTATACGATGATGAGTGAGTGACACGGAGTTTTGATTGTGAAACCAAAGTACGCACTCGACGGCAAGGGTGAGTTTATGTTCAAGACTGGCATAGTCCTTGTACGGGGGCAAATCAATCCTATTGAAGCAGGTATGACTCTTCGGCAACTGAGATGGGTCACCCGACTTTTCGATCGTGAAACGTCTGGGACCATCAGAGCCTTGCAGATCTTTGAAGCCATTGACGGGTATGCGAGAAGTTCCGGTCGCAAATTGAAGAAGTCGCGATTTGCGCTCCGGCGGCCAGCTGCGGACGCATTTCCAGAACCATTGGATGACTTCGTCGTTCATCTCGTATCCACGATAATCCGTGAATTTCGTCCAGTCGTCGCTAGCCAAGAGTCATATCGTTGAGGGCCGAAGATGTGAAGAATAAGGAACTTACACATCGATTTCTGACATACCCCCGATTAAGAGCTCAAGTTCTCGTTCATCAAAGACCGTGATCAAATCCATAGGAATCAGTTCGCTGAAGCCCGACATAAAGGCTTCAAATTGCTCCTTGACGCGTTTTGAGATGCGATAATCTATAACGTGGTCCACATATTCCTTCTTGTTATCTTCCGTGACTGGAATATCGGCACCGCCTGGCTTCAATTCGATGGTTACCATTTCACCGAATCGTTCCTCTACCGTGGTAAAAGTTTCAAAGATAATGTCAGTAATGTCATTCTCCCTAAAGAGTTGTGAGGGTCAGTCCTAATTCCAAATGAAGGCATATCAACGTACAGCATCCAGGTCATGCCGCGGTATAATTCTGCATCCACACTCTCCAAATCGGAAAGTGTGACTTTCTTCTTCAAAATCATCTTGTAGAAGCTGACGATGAAGTATGCATCCAAAAATCGACGGTGGAAGATCCCTAGACCCAGACAGCGACCGATGAACTTGAAATAGTTCAAGTGCTCTGGATTGACGCCAGACGCCGGGTTGATCTGCAGGGTGTAATTGTCGTGCGCCGAGTATTCGAAAAGACAGTAGAAAGGATTGAACATCTCATGGGAAAGCAAGAAAAAGAACTCTCTGAACAACGAGCATTCAGAATGCTTTTGAGTGCAGAGAGAGGGTTCACACTCACCGGGATAATCCACCGTAATCCAAGCCATCTTCTCCGTCAAATTTGATCATTAATCGTTTCTTCAGATCATTGGGTGTCTGACGCATGATCTCCGCATAACTATCCTCAAAGATGTGGTTTCGTCGAATCTTAATCTGGCAATTGCCCGGCTGCGCTCGCATCGCCGGCTGACTCCTGAAGTAAATGAGTTTTCTTCTAAAGTCTCTCTTATACTGTGGAACATTGGCATCCAGTGTAGACGGCAGTCGCGGGTCATCCCACGTTGTCGTCTTGGTGTTATGATCCACAAAGTAGACACGAGCGGTAGATGTCAAGCGCATCTCCCATCCTGATGGCAAAGGACCAAGTTGTGATATAGTTTGCGGTTGCAAGTTCGAACCTTGTCCACCAGGGCCCATTACTCGGATGATGGTCTGTCGCCGGGGATCAACCCATGTCGTCGTTCGAGTGTTATGATCGACATAATAGGGACGGCCTTCAGGGGTGTAACGTTCTTCCCAACCATTTGGAAGAGCACCGGAGCCTGCTGTCGTATTACCCGTTGAGATCGCAGCGGGTTGTGCGGAAGCAGTTGAAGGGGCTGCCGTAATTGTTGACGAGGTGTTGGAGGAGTTGTTGGCTTCCAACAGGTCATCAGCCAGGATTCGGCGGGAATGCTGATCACGTGCTGCATTCGTCTCGTTATCTTGTGCGCTGTGATTCACAGCTTCGTTCTGAGAAGGTCTATTCCAAGTGGTTGTGCGAGTGTTATGATCGACATAGTATGTGCGTCCCAAGGGATCGATGCGCCGTTCCCATCCAGCCGGCAATGGTCCATATTGATCAACATTTGGGTTGAAGTTGCGCGTTTGGGCGTTCTGCGCAGATGGGTTCGACGCACCAGTTGCGGCACCCATGTTGGTGGTAGAAGCTGTGGGAGGCACCGATGGCGAGGTTGTGCTCACCGGGCGAGAGGAAGATGCTGATGGCTGTGTTGATTGTTCAGCCTCGTTTGTTGAAGGGGGGATCAATGGGGCCTCGCTTGACGTGGCGTGGGAACTAGCGGAACGAGAAAGGGTTGTACTACTGGACCCGGGTTGCAGAGTCAAGTTGGAAGTACTTGCAGAAGGAGAGTAGTTGAGATTCATGTCTGCAAGGGCGGTACTCAATCCATTGACTTGTGAAGGACCCGGGTTGGATATTGCTTGGGCGATATTAGTTGACAGCGATATGATGAGTTTGCCATGAACCACAAGGTTATCGTTCGATTTTTTGAGATCCAGGGTAAGCACCTCTGCAGGGGTTAGGTACATTACTCAGTAAGACTGTGATTAGGGGACGACGCACCTTGGGAGTCCAGCTGAAGGTCCAGAACCTCACTAATTTGTACGTTCACAACACCCAGAAATCCCTGATCCCTTCTCTTGAACTTGCGTTGATCGAATATCTGGACGGCAAGGACAGACGATTCCTTGACGGTACTATAGGACAGTCAGGGATGTTCACTGCTGTTTATGTGTAAACGACGAAGCTTACATGTCGAAACTTTCGTTCCAATAGGGATTCAATGTCTTCTTGATGGCGCTGGTTGTGTGTGTCTGCTCTCCATCCACCGTGATGACAGCGAAAGGGTCCGGTAGACGGAAGACGTCTCGTTTGGAGAGACCGTCCGCAGCAACGACTGAAGAGTCTCTGTCAAGAATAGAAATACACAGGACCCAACGAATAGCTACCTGTGATCCTAATCTTCTTCTTGCTGGAGGGTACTTTGTGAGGAGTAAGTACAGGACCGGATGAAATGCTTACAGCAGGGCCGGGGGAGGCACGGACATGATGGACGTCGCGGGATGGCCGCAAAGGTGACTGCGGACGCTTTTCAGATAACAGACGTCGTTGCCAACGACAACAGGATTTGGAGACACGTGATGGTAAAATCAATTGAATGAATTTAAATGTGATGACCCAGCAAAATATGCCAAATCATCGCGTGAGCAACGGCTCGTCCGGGCAGTGCGGGACTGCGTCGGTGGAAATCTATTTTTTGGGTCCGTTCAGCGTTGTGGTGGTGTCAATACAGAGGTAAATTCGTCGCTCGGTAATGGAAGTTTCATAGTCGGTACACCATAAGCTCTTTCTGAATTCCGGAAAATCGGTCTCTTGTGGGCCTGCTGTGCAACACAGACGCAATCATAGTCGACTTTCATCGAATTCGAAGAACGAATGACAAACGAATGAAATTTGAACGGAGGTAGGCAGGCATGTGGGAAACGTAAGGACACTGCAAGTTGCGGGGTGAGGATGGAAAACGATGAGCACGGACAAGAGGTTTTGCAATACGGCTCTGACCACGTCTCCACCCAGGGAATGATTTTTCGTACAATAATTCAACGCTTCACTTTCTGCGTCTTCTTTCCATCGCAATCTCGCGAGTCATTCGGTCTCTTGTGCGGCTAGAGTACGGCGGTCCAAGTGAGGCATTTAGCAAAGCCAAAGAGCACTCTATAACTGACGGTATTCACCGGGGGAATGAGGCCCAAGTCAACCCAAGCCTTGAACATAGACTGAGATTGTGCCTTTGACTACAAAAAAAGAATGAATCAGGTTGCGAGTGCGAGAGCAAAAAGAGGGGTTGAGTATTGATACCGAGTTCTGTTTGGGCGATGAAGACGGACACTTCTCGGCGAGACGAGGGAAGTTGAACATGGGGCACCTTGGCATGCATGACTTTGTGTGGACTTGGTTTTTATACGTTCTGACACTCCCCTTCATCCAGAATATCTCCATTTTGCTGATCGAGGGAGTCGAGTGGTATACTTCACACCTGGGGTCGACAGATTCAACAGGAGAAAGCCGGTTTCACTGTTGTTCATGAGCACCGAGCGCCAGGAAGGATCCGTATGATCGCCTGGCTGAACAATGCCATGGAAACAGACGACGCATTTCAGGCGGTGTGTGAACTTCACTGTGAAGGAGAGCTCAGTGACAGATTTGGGTGAGAGGTAATCTCACGTTTAGGGTTTGAACAGAGGGGCACCCCGCCAGGCCGGACAAGCCTGCAGATACATCGGCATGGATACTTGATGATCGACGATCCCCCACCCACCTCGGGATGTTTTCCATGTGGCAGCAGACTGTCACCTGAGGTCGTACCGCAGTATTTGCACCCTTGAAAAGTTGTGTACCGCATCATGGGTTCCTTGTGAATTCCGAATGTGAATTTACTGTACATACCGTAGCATAACGTTCCAGGAGCCATTGTCAGTGAGGGTCGACGTCCGACGAATTTGGCCAGTTCATCTGACGTCACGTTGTGACTCTCTCTCGATGCTCAAATGTCCTGAACTCAAGAAACTCCCCAAGGCCCACCAGTTCAAGTCTGTCAACGTTTGTTTTTCCTTCCTTTCAATAGGTTTATAACCCGAACTCTTTCCCAGTTCCGATCCCAAACACCGGGGACAATATCTAACCTCTTGGCACCCCGATGGCCACCACCGCCAACAAGAAGCAAAGCAAAAAACGGGTCATCCGGCTCAAGCTCGGGTCGCGCCTGAAAACGGCAATCAACCTCGTAGTTGTGCGAGGCGTTAATGTCGCTGTAGGTAATGGTGGGAGGCGGAAGCTGGTGATGAATGAGCAGGAAGCGATAGATGAAGGAGATAAGTGGATACTGCCTGGTATACGCCCTTTATCTCCCCACCTGGGGTTCTTGAAACTCACGCGATCATTGGCAGGTCGGAGCTACATTTTTCATCCCTCAGTAGAAGTTTACCGCATGTCATACCACGATCTTATCCCGCTTGTGCGCATTGCATTGCGATCTATCTGGGACAGTGGTATGAAATTGGAGAAAAAGTGGGAACTTGAGGCCCTCCATGACCGCTATCAGACATCCTCGAAAAAGACCTCGCATTGCATTTCACTCCTGCAATCGACGGTATGTACATCTTCCTCGTGTCCGCATGAATCAATTCAAAGTGATGCGGTCTTTTTCTCGGAAGAATTTGGTGTTACCAAAAGCATAGATCTCATCCCAGATGGGAGTAACATTGCTGTTGTCTTTCTATAGTCGATGAAGCCTTTTTTGTGGTTTGTCTTAACAACACGGCACCGAAAACTATTGGGGATCTGCAGTAATTATATGTATGGGACGCACAAGTTGGACGAGAGGGGAGACGTGCATGAATCGCCGGTACAATAAGGTATGTGTGAAAATGTTGTGTTAAGCGTAAGTTAGAAGACGGCTGATGGTGGTGGACTTGAGGTTGGCTTCAGATCAGTGTATGTGTGGATGGATCAGCAGGGATCAATTTCAAGCATCCTTTGTTCAAACTTGGAAGGCATAACCATCCTGTGAAATTGTTAAATCAATAATATCCTACAGATTCGATGCGGCCGCAGCGATAGGCGTTGGCCATGGCCATGGCCAGTTCAGATGACTGACGGGGTATCGCTCACCTAGTCATTATAACTCAAGCATTTCCTTCGCAATAACACACTACATAGCTTTCAATGGAAAAATCGTGCGGCGGGAGGCCATAGATGATATAAATTACATTCTTTATCACTCTGAATCAAGGAGAGAAAGTTCAAGCAAATTGGACACATTTATATAAAACATGCCAATAAACTCGTTCAACGACTATATACTATATAGTTGGGCTCCATCCTCTACTGGAACAGTGGACGACGGTTTCGATTCCGAAGGTAGCGAACCCATGTACATCACTTTTGAATACGTACTTTCCAACGAACCAACATGCCTCTCTGGTCCCTTTCCCCGCGGCAGTTCAGGAGAAGATGAAGGGACCATCGAGGATGCGGCAGCAAGCACGATGGCCAAAGTTTCTGTCGCGGACTCTACGACCCCAGCTACGGCTTCCGCTTTCTCCCTAGCCAGCAACTGCGGATGCCTGCTGAAATCCGGTGGAAGCCTCGTCCACCAAAAGGCTATCCGCAGCCCTCGGTCAAGGACGCGCTGTTTCAAGACGAGCAGAATCACGAGAACAAAAAAGATGAATGCGGAGATGATCAGCACGCGATCTATCCAGTCCGATTTCTCAAGCGCCGTGGTGAGCTGCTTGGAAGTGTCCATGATGTGCGTGAGGGTGTCGTGTGTCGTCGATGTGGACCAAAGGGAGGCGTAGATGAGTCTTGTGTGTGCATTATTGTCATCATTCGGTAAGGAGGAACATGGAGCCTCACCGAGCATCTGCGTGGTCAAAACGGAGCGCTCAAGCTCGCCTTGCATCGCAGTGATGGTCCGCCGCAAAGCCTCGGTTACATTGTCGTTCGCTTTCATGAGGGCATCATCACTGTCTCGTAGTTAGTTCGACGGAACCCTCGATCTCCTAGAACATCGGGAACCGACGTGTTTTTTTCATCCACATTACTCTTCTCTGCTACGGCCGAAGACGTGAAAAGCTCGTCTCTTCGAGATTTAGTATGCGAATCTATCGTTCGTTTCGAGAAAAGCAGCGCAGCCCGTGCGTCTCGCCTGAGACTACCAGAGATTTGTGTTTAATACCGAAATGTGGACTGCAACGCGGAAAGATGACTGGGCACCGAGACAAGGAATCCTTGAATTCCACGACCACATCTCGCAGTGCCGCTTGACTCTTCGCTCCCGGCTGATCATCAACACGTAAGTCTAGTTCCTGCGTAATAAATGCATTGAGCATAAGTGGATACAAGCTTGTAATATGATGACATGCGGCGATTTGCTGCTCGAATGTGCCCATATCGTCCCTCAATTCTGCGGCTAGGTTTTGTTGAAGAGATAAAGGCCCTTCGCACGAACGCAAGCAGGGAATTTGGACGTCTATGAGGTCTGCTTGGATTCTTCGAGCGGCCAGGATGAGCCCTGACGTTTCCTCGGAAAATGTAGGTATTGGTGCACATTTGGTCTGGTTGTTGACCGAAATGCTACCGCAGTATTTGCACCCTTGAAATGTGGCGTACCGTATGGTTCCTTGTAAATTCCGGTTGTATATCGAGCTAGGAGCGCTTGGCAGTGAGGGTCTGAATTTGGCCAACCCAGCGTTTGTGTTTGTTGACCGAAACTCCCTTCAGCTTGATCCCTCCACATTCTCGAGGATTGAACAAAAGCTTTCTGAACAATGTCTCACCTACCCATGCCTATGAACGCTGTAAATTGAATCCACAGATCTTGACTCTCATACCATTGATCTCGGAAGTAGGCTCATCAACATGCAGCAAACGCCGATGACCATATAGCGAACGGACTGCTAATTCCAGCCGCAGAGGAGCATTTCAAAGCAGCAGAAGCGTATCTGGCCGCTGTCGAGCGCAGCAATGATGAATCAGTTCAGTCAATCATCTATAGCAATCATACTCACTCCCCAGACCGTAAACTCTTACACGTTTGTAGGCCAAACGAACTCTGAGGCTACTGTATAACGAACATTCGAAAGCCGGAAAAGAGTTACAAAGGAAGATCGAGAAACTGAAGGATGAAGGGAAAGATCCGACGATGCCCCAGAAGGCCGAACTCCCTCAGTCCTCCCCTGGCCGTTCTCATCCTCATCCTCGTCCAGGACGCCCTCCCCCCGTACCCTCTCCCCCACCCCATCGGCCAATGAGTGACTCGCACAATACGGTGGACGAGTCTTTTATGCTTTTAGCTGGACAACGTGTGAGTGGTATTTGAATCCCGCACACTCATGCTTTCGTCATTTAACCCTCCAAAGTCTGACCCTGGGGATGCTTTTAACCAATTTTGGAATATCATGCAAGGAATGCTCGATAATCTTTCGCAGCCCGTCGCTTTCGCGACAGTTCCATTGGGAGAAACGGAGCAGAATGTTGCGGAGAGGACCCCTCCACCATCATCGAGAGACCCTAATTTTAGCAGTGATACTGATTCGGCGGACGAACCGATGTTTTCGCGATTTTCGAGACGCATCGGATTTACCAGAGAGGGGAAGAAACCAACTCGAGCAAGCATGTTGAGTAAGGCGATTCCAAGCACAGACGACGATTCCGACGGAGATTTGTTTGATGGTCAGTGCGGACATTCCTCAGCCTGGGCGATCTGTTTAATGAACTGTAGAATCACTAGATGATGAACTCTCTGGCTCATTCTTCGTGATTCCTACCAGTGGCGAGCCTTCTCCCGCAATAATAAAGAAGGAGAATGCGGCGCTCAGGCTCGAGCTTGAGACGACGAAAAAGCGTCTAGAGGTTACAGAACGCGTGCTAACATTGCGGAAGGAGCAAGATGTACAGCTACGCGATAGCATTTTCCAAGCGACGAGGGAGGCGAGTCTCCAGAAGCACCCGATAGATAGCCTGATTGCTCATCCTTTTCCATTCTTTCCAGGCCCAGCGCGTGATGGGGGCATCCATGATCGGCCAACGCACAGGAGGGATGGATTTCAGCACTTTGAATATGAACGGACCTGCTGTGCCGATACCCGGTATCACTTCTGCCCGAGAAGCTCAGTACGCACGTCGATTAAAAGAAGTCGAGGAGGAAATGCGGTTGCTTCGGGCAGAGAACGAGAAGAATGTTTGTGATATCATTCATGATGCGGGTCGGATTCCCTGATTGAAAAGCTTTTCGCAGAAGGCAATGATAGTCAAGTTCCGTGAGCGCTGGGAGAAGCTCAAGGAATCTGCAAAACGGAAGAAAGAGGCAAAGGCCGCTGCTGAAGGTGCCTCAAAGACCATCAACGAGAGAATTGTGGAGGAACCTGATGCAGAGGAGGAATTGGACACTTTAGAACGATAGGTTATGCATTTTTGTTCGCTTTTGTTTTATTTCGACCTGTCTGGACGAATTTATTGGTACATGAGGTGGCCTTGGACTAGGCATCTATCAGATTGAGCAGAATATGTGACCCCGCCTCGTAAAAACGCTCGAATGATCTGCCATTCATCACAATACGGGCTGGCCTCTGGGTTCAAACAAAGAGGTCGAAGTCGATGATCCGCAGAGATTTAACGAAGGTTTCGAAGTGTGTCCTTGCAGCCGCGAGGCCTTCACGGGCAGAGTTACCATGGCTAGGGACCGGGACGTTGAAGGTTACCACAAGATCGACGTCCTTACCATCGACGCGAAAGATAGCCATTAGAATATGGACCTCGTCTGGTGTGGTGCGATTGAACTTTGAGACATGCTGAACGCCTCTGAGCGCTATAGCAGAAGGCGTCTTGTCACCGCGATGGTTTGGAATGCTCCATACTTCCGTCAAAGAGGACGAGATGGCGGAATTATCGTGGGCAAGCGAGTCGAAATGGAATCTGTGAGGCATGAAATGAGGAAAAGGGGGAGTAAGATAATATGGGATTACCTGCCTCGCTATGCCGTTGGAGTCCACCGGCTCCACGCTCTGCAAAATCTCGATGACAATGCTGGTATCAGAGTTCTGATCCATGAAGACCTCCTGGTTATCGGGAACTTGCCGCAAGACGCTGTTAACCATGATGAGTACGATGCGGAAGACATTGGAACAAAAGCGCGCACGATGCATCGATGAGATCTCCAGGTGCGGTGGCGACGATTGCACCTCCAAAAAGCTGAAGATTCGCCATGATGATCAGACCAAGCCCGAGTCATGATCAGAACTCACATGGCTTGTCACACGACGCGTCGGTCACAGATACGTTACGCGCACGCTCGTCCCTAATGGCAGACCGACGACGGTCGACGGTGCAACCAGCGCCGGATCTATATGGCAATGTGCGCTCAGGAATCCCGGTTCCCCTACCTGGAACGGCCAAGAAACCCCCACAAAACCTGCGCATGTCTCTTAATGGCCCCGCCCTGCGCGCTCTACACACACCAAGTGCTGCATCGAACCCGAGGCAGTCCATGATGCGGTCTCAAAACGCAAACCCTCTTTTGCAGAGCACCTCGAAACCGAACTACGGCAGGACGCCTCTAAACAGGTGAGTTCGCGGAAGCCCGTCACATCTTGTCGTCAGAGCTTGGACTCTCGTCTCGGGATGCGCTTGCTTATCATCAAGTTTCTAGTAACACGCGTCGTGGAACCATGTCACTCGCACCACCTTCAAGCAGCCAAACGGTCAAGGATCCGCGTCCATTGCGTGATAAACCATACCAGGCCAAAATGAAGAATGACATCTGGACCTATCTTCAGGCGTCAGGTTTCGACATTCCGAAAGAAAGTCTTTCCAATATACAGGGAAAGGACTACCGCGCTATTTTCGAAGCACTAGTCGCGATCCTGGATCCGCATCAGTACTTCAATCCCAATGTCCGCTTTGAAGACCAATTCGTTCCAGCCCTGAAAGCTCTGCGTTATCCCTTCGCTCATCAAATAGATAACAAGTGGCTAGCTGCACCCGCAATGATGCACTCGTGGCCATCCCTTCTCGGTGTTTTACACTGGCTCGTTGAGTTGTGCAAAGTCCGTGATTCACACCGGTCTCCTGCCGTCCGTATCCACTGACATGGCCTTCAAGCTCCGAGAACACTATCTAACAAGTGCTCACCCTACCCTGCAAAACCCGGATGGCGTACCAGAAGAGTTCGACGACCCCAACGACCATCGGGCCTTGGCCTTTGAGTACTTTAACCGTGCTTACGCCATCTGGCTCGACCTCATAGATGATCTCACTGAACCTAAACAATACCTGGAAGACAGATATGGTCTGATGCTTTCCTCTTGAGCTCATAAGCCCAATACTCATTCTTACGATAGCCGGGAAGAACGAAAGAGTCCAACGCGACGTGGAAGAAATTACGAAACAGCTTGACGAAGCCAAGGTTGAACTGACCAAGATCAAGTCGTCGGCGGTCAGTGTTCCTTGTTCGATTCTTTGATCTCGCTGACTCCATACAAGGCTCCAGTTGCTAAACTAGAAAACGAGAACAAACTATTAACAGGCGACAGCGAAAAATTCCAAAAAATCCTTCAACAATATGAGGGACGGAAGAAGAAGCTGATTGACACCATAGCTTATGAAAAAGCCGAACTTGCAGCAGGCAGTAGGTGATTTAAATGATTCCAGTACCTCAGTATACGAGTTGATTGCGCATAGATTCCAACCTGGAGCAGCTTAATCAAGAGCTTGACAAGTTGGCTGACGTCGTAAAAACTCAGAATCTTTCACCAGAGGAGGTCGTCCGCATGACATCCGACCACGAAGCCCTTTCTCGTGCCTTGGAGGATCTCAAACAGAAAATATCAGAGACTCACAGAGTCGTGATGTCGCTCGAGATCAGCGTGACCCATCGCGCAGAAGGCGCAGAGGAGGCTTTGGACGCATATAACAACCTCCTCACCTCCCTCGGACTCTTTCCTCCCCTTCCAGCTCCTTTTGAAGATGTCAACCTCACGTTGGAATTGAACACCGCGGCTTCGACTCCCCAACAACTCGTCCTAGGCGCGGACATTAGAAAGATCATCAAACCCACGCTGAGCGGCATTGCGGAGTCCAAGCGATCACAGCGGGCTTTGGTGGAGAGCGAGCGTGATCGGGTCGACCACGAGCTTGATCAGTTGACTCTGGAATGTGAAAACGTTGATGAGGAGATTGGCGAGTTGGAAAAGAAAGTGAACATTTTGAATGAACAGGCTGAAGATTACCGCGATGTGCGTGTTGCCCATAGTTCTTGCGAATTGTTCTTTGAACTTGGTGATCTAGGCGGGGCATCAAGAGGCGATGGTGGCCAACGCGGAAGCTGCCCGCTTGGAACGGGAAACCGCAAACGCCAGGACGGCAGCTTTAGCCAACGGTATGGGTGTGAAAACTCGACTGCAAGCCCTCCAATTCGAGTTGAGACTTTCCTTGTGACCTCGCTTGAGCATATCTGCTAACTTTCATGTGACGCAGCTATCGGGAACAAGTGGAGAGAGTATCTCGATTGAAAGAAGAGACTGTCCGTGCTATTATCAAGAATAGCCATGACATTGCAATCTTCAAGGAGGAGATATCTCGACAGTTGAGAGAGCTGCGAGATTTTGCTGAAGGGGGTTAATCGGCCAAGCTTGTCTTCATGAGTTATCATTTCGCTGCCCTTTCCTCATATCTACGTCATCATCCATTTTTTATTACTTACATATTTCTCGTGCAACGTAGGAATTGTACAGCTAGTATGTGAACAACAAGGAAAGGGGTACTCAGGACATGGATGTACATGACCACAAGACCAAGGAAAGAAAGTATTGGTATACAAAACAAACTTCCCGATATACTTATGGGTGGCTGCATCGTGAAGGTTCCCGGGAGTGGGCAATTGCAAGGAGGTGCTGTGTATAAGTAGTCTTGGTCGTGGAGGTCCGCTGCAGAGTGATATGTGGTAGTCGGGAGGAGCGAAGGGGTCTATAACCTCCACATCGACGGGCAAATAAATAATCCCAAATCCGAGAAATAGGGGCATCGACGAGAGTTCTCTTGAGGCAGTGATCGCAATTAGAAGACGGTATGAAAAAAGGAAATGGACGAAGGTGCAAGAAAGAACCAAAGCGCCGTCCACCGACCTAGAGGCCGCGTCGGCATCGCAGGCAGCCGACAACTCTGCGGATGGGGCTGTCGTGCTTCCTCGCGAACAGCGGCCACAGCACCGCTTGGGATGGATACCGTTTTTCGGAATGAAAGTGGATACCATTGATTATGCGTGCAGGGAGATCCGTGCGTGTAGCCAGTTGTTGGACGAAGCGAGGGCCGTTATTGAGAGCGGCGTGAGTGGTAATGGCGCTCAGGTATGTGTGTACTCGGGTGTCGTTTTGGTTTGGGTGGACTCACTCCTGTCGGATGCGAGCAGGAGACGGCGAAGAGCCAGCGCTTGCGGCACATGTGGCGATGCAGTCGCTGTTGCATCACGAGCCGTACTTCCAAGTCTTTTTTTCAAACGTGGAACTTGCGTTTTTAGCTGCTTTCATCGGTGTCGTTTCCAACGTCTACAAGCTCTGCTCGACTCTAGTGATGTTTCGGATGGGGGTGGGAGAATGATGGGATAGTCTCGATGGGGTGGATGGTGAAGGGGAGGGGGCGGGGAAGGACGGCGAGGGGTTTCTACACCCTGCTGTGGCAAGACAGCCAAGGACGGTGTGGTTGCCGGAGGATGCACATGGGCTGGCGCAGGAGGAAGAGAAGGCGTGTCGAGAAGTGGGAATTGGTGCGAGCAGGGATAATGCTATGATGGATGGGAAGGGGAAGGTTCATGTTAGTGGGAGACCGCCGGATGCAAAGCAGGATTGAGGGAAGGGGGTATTGGGGCGGTTTAGCACGTCTCGTTGGATTCGCGTGTATGTTGATTATTGAACTGTCTCTTTTTCCATCAAACTTGGTGCCAGAAGTGGTATTGAATAACGACAAAACAGAAAGCGACAGCAATAAGCATGTACAGGAATATCCACGAACCTCTCTTTCAACTTTTATGTAGCAACAACACCATGTACCTTCGAATCGGTTGATGTGATTATATCTTGAGCCATGGATGTCGCAGAGTTGGACCCACTGTGGGTCCCCGAGCTAGGGGGAGGGGACTGAGTACGGGTTTCGAATGGACCCCGACTGTCCGTTATCTCCGTGAGTGCGAAGGAGGATCCGAATGCAGTGGGAGGCGGCGCGGTGCCAAGGTGAGTGAACCTCCCTTTTGCGTCCGTTTTTGTCCTTGTTTCTTCTGGAAGCCGTTGGTCGTCGTCGTCGTCATCCTCCTCCTTCCAGAAGACACGATAGATGCACCCCGCGATAACGAGGAGGTTGCAAACCATCAAGGATATGGTAACCTATATATCAGTTAATCACACATGATGACGAATTCGGACGGCCACGCACCCGGAGGTGGGATATCAACCCAACGAGACGTGCCCAATGGGCGGGGACGGAGTAGTTGTGTTGAGACGGCGGCATTTGGAATGCCGGGTAGCAAATCCCAATTATGCTGCTCAAGATGCTTGTAGCGAAGACCGACAGAACCATGCGTCGTTGTCGGCGTGGGAGATTGACTCGCCATAGTATGTACAGTGGAAAGGCGACGAGACCGCTGTCACTCAGGACGTCCACTTGTCGAGAAAGAAAGCCCAAGTCAAAAATTAACCCAAGGGAGATCAATCGGTACGTACGTGTGACGCTGATGCTGCCAACAACATACCCCATCCGACATTTCAAGGCAGCGCTGTTGTGCCATTGGGTGTTGCGAGTGCACTCCACGATTCGGCATGCTATCACGATGCAGCACATGACGCCGAAGGCCACATTCATCGCGAGCAGGAGGGAGTGCATCCTCGTCTTGGGCTGAACGAGCCGCGTTACTGACATACCTATACTTATACGGGCAGCCCTGTTGAATGTTGCGTGCGACGGGAGTGGATCAGATGATGGCCGCTCTAATGGACTATACTACCACTCACCAAGTAGCCAACAGGATGGCGACAGTGTTGACCCAGTATTGGGATATCCACATCCGCTTTTGGGAAGCTGTCCATACTACTTTTTGGCCCGCTTTCCGGTATGAGGGTCAATTTGAGTCGAGGAAACTTTGTAAGGTGAACTCACAGGGGTTCCAGAACCACAAAGGCCCCGATAAACAAACCAGACTGAAAAACAAGGATGCGGCGGCCCAGTGGTCATCCCATCACCACCGACCCCTGCGATACCGCACGACGAGGCGGAAGACGGTAGATGTTGTGGAGAAAACATGGAAGAGGATCACAAGTCCTATATGAGATGCCCGGAAGGAACTTCAATTGTGAATGGCATGTGACGACCATTGACGCGTACCGACGTAAATGGCTCGGCTGTCTAGAGGGCTCATCGGCTCGAATGAGTTGCTGCCAGCCACGTAGGAGGTAGAGCTCAACTGGCCCTCCCACTTGCTGCCATCAACCCAGCGATATCGATTGGCATGTCCGTCTGCCAGCGTGGACAGATCAGCGGCGTGTTTATTGGTTCCGCGATGGACTCGGGAAACAGGAACATAGTACTTATGTAAGAGCGCTCTAGGGATATCCAATTCATAACCCATCTATATTTCCTGCTACGCTTTCTATTGCATCTTTCAATTTAAATGACTCTCTCATTACCATTTTGGCTACATTCTGCGATGAAAGTTGTAGTCTCAACTGCAAAGCCTGTGGTGTCCATAAGGAGTCCAAAATGATTATCCTATGAAGGTACCGATATCGATATGCCCACCAAGAAGCTTGTTACCATGCGCTCTCCAAAGCTTCTCAGAGCAAGAAAGGGTAAATAGACGCAATCTAACGTTCTCTGAACGGGTATGCATGAGTAATTCGAGATTGATGGCTTTGAGGATCATGTCGTCAGTAGCACTCCCCACTAAGGCGTCCAAGGCAGTTTTGCAAAGTTAATTTCGCTTCCAATGAATTGAGGTTGACGGAGACGGGGGACCTGTTTGATTAGCAATGATGCAACTTTGCTTTCTCTCCTGGCTTCGCTTGTTTTCCTGTTCTTTATTCGAGCGGCCTTCCTCTGTCTGCGACATAGCGTTCAAAAGAAGGTGGGACAATACCCACAGGCCCAGGTTGAGGAAAAGACAACTAGGGGGATGGAAGCTCCACGGCAATGACAGAAAGCTGAAATTGCCTAACAGGTTAGATTGCGCCATCGTGGGATTTGCTTCACTCACATCTGTCATCACATATACATCACAAGCAAGACTCTTGGTGATCATTTCGACAAATCCAATTCAGTTTGGGAGGTTCAAGGATAAATCCGAACTGTCCGTGTTCAGTGCAATGATAAAAAGTTCCAGCAGGAAGGACATTAGTATATGGGTTCATCAGTCCCTGCCCCCGCAAACGAGCATGAGGTTCATATGAAGCTGGGTCGCAAAAGAGGCGACATTACCTTGAAAAGAAAAATCGAGAAGGCTAATATATATGTGGCAAAAAATCGTCATTTTTCCGTTGTCATCTGAAAGAAAGCATGGGCAGAAGAGACCTTTTGCATCCCCAAATGCCCATCATACAAACGCCGCATCAATGGTATGAATGCCGCATCATTCAACTTGACCACGAGTTCCTTGAAAGCCGCGATTGCTCGATTTTCCTGCTTTAATAATGAGTTAGCGTGTGCCATAACATAAATTTGGGCGTTAATACTCACATCTACATTATTTTCCGACGAAGCTGCTACTTCAAATGCCTCCAGAAAAACATTGAACAAGGGGCGTAAATGCTCGAGGACCGTCGGGCGGGTCGCGCTTCGCAGTACTTTGGCTAGTACTTCGAGATACGCGTTGGAACGACTTAGGATGCACGATCATAATCATCAAAAGTATAAAAACTCCAGAAGAGACATACAGGTTGGAACATTGTTTGAACGAAAGGCCACATCAATCATGGCTGGAACAAGGACTTGGGATGGAACTTTTTTTGGGACTGTCTTAACCAGACTCGCCAAAAGGCCGCGGAAGTATTGGTCAATGAAAAGCCTTATAACTTTGTTTCACTTCTCCAGAACCCCAAAACGGGGGAATGGATAATAAACGACCACGTATGACAGAATAGCTATCGGCACTGAGTTAGTGAAATTCAATCCGAACTGAATAAGTACCATACCTTAATTTTCTTCCTGTATCATCAACACGCTTTGCGAGACCATGTGGCGGAAATAAGGAATAATGCGCGGACCGAGCTTTGTTCTAATCACTCATATGAGAACCAAGACGAAGACGAGAGAAATTGGCCGACATACGGAAGCGGGGCCAAGGTAACCATCGCCAGCGCAGAAGGAGTGCGTCCCTCGACAACAGAAAGAAGTAATTTTCAACCAAAGACGATTCCTCGCCAACACATACAGTTAGACAAATCGTTCTTGAAGGGCGGATGAAGTGGCACTTGTGTTTGTTCGGGATCCCAAAATGTCCTGGATGATTTGGATGATCTTGACTGTCACAGGTACATCATCTTGTCTTATTTTCGGAGATTCATCGGATAGACGTTCGCTGAGCAAATCCAAAGCACCACGTTGGAATAAGATGTTTTCCGCTGAAGGCCGAGAAAATTATGAATGAATGATGAATCTTAGAAATAGTGTAAGTGTCAGATATTAGAAGCGGCAGACAGGTATACGGTGGGTTGGGGGGGCTTTGGCTTGGACTTCGAATTTCGGAAAAACGGGGAAACGCGTGGGTCACGTGATCTGGACGCGTTATCCCGAAAGAGAAAACTGAAAGGAAAACCGAAATCAAATTGAAGTCAAAGTCAAAGACCAGAGCGCTAGGGAACCAGATCCGGAAAGACCGGAAGTCCAAATCTGGAAACACCAAGCACTGAAGGGATGGTGGGCGGGTCGAAAAAAGAGAGGGATTCAAGCGACTCAGCGGCCGAGGTTGCGAGGCGCGATGAGGTCGTGCAGGTTTTTCCATGCACACACAGGGATCAATATTTGCATGTATTAGGATGACATGCTAATGGAGTGTGCATGCTGGAGACTCGGCCGTGGGTCGCTATAGATCTCATCGCGGATTTAGATAACTATGAGCTTACCCACACTTCAATTACTCTTGTACTCTCACCATTGGATATGCGGATTGGACTATCAATAGAACGGCTTTAATGAAGTCGGAAGCCAACATGACACCCAACACTCGATACAATGAAGAACGGGATGCAAGTGCAATATTAATGTCGTTGACATTGGCCTCAGCACTTGACGGTTGGGAATGCGCAAGACAGATGAGTGCTGAGACCAAAGAACCCATCTCTTGTTCGTGGTCCCCTGAGGCCGCACTTTTCGGTGTACGGGGTTTGAGGGCATAACCCACGAAGATTGCTAAAGCCTGTGCCCGGCGTCGGAGCAGAGGTATCCTTGTAGCTGGCGTTTCTTGATCACTTGATCATACTTAACTTAACAAGGGGGTAAAATTCTGACAAAAAAGACGACTTACATTGCATCCAAAAACACGGGCTCACTGCTCTCAGGATGAGCGACTCGGTGTACAAGACGTTGACTTTCGATGAGAATATCCGTAAGGGTCTAGTATGCCGTTGTCAGAAAAGGGCAGAAAGATAAGCCTGGATGTTACCGACGAACCGAAGTTTGGAATGAGGAAAAGTGTTGGATAATCTAACTTGAAGGAAGGGATATATAGCTTCGTACTTCCTCGGGATTCCGTCGGATTATCCGATTCGCAGCTTTCTCAACAAGGAGCATGCAGATGGGTGAAAGGAAGTCTTCCGGTCCCAGAGCTTCGGGCAGATGTAAGAGGAAACTAAGGCTGTGTTATTCACTTTGATAATATACGACGAGGAAGACGAACTTGGTGCGTCGATGGTGGGGAATATGATGAGCGGCATCGGTGAAGACCTTGAGGAATTCCTTCGAGCCAGTGTACAGAGTTAACGGCTGTTTGAGTGCGCTTGAGCGATCCCACCATGACCGGGACGATACTGTCGATTGTCTTGAATATTGTATAAACAACCTGCATTATGACCAAAAAATTGAAATTACCCGTTGGACAACCTTGAAACTGTAGGTGTCATCCCGATGAAAAACGTTAGCACCCATGAAGGTGAATACAAGGATAACGTTATGAAGCACAGATTCAGGTGCTAAGCGTCAAGAATATGCACCAGGAGTGGCACCTCTCTGACGAGACTGCCAAGGAGTTGCTTGCATATCGTGTACTATGTGTATTGTAAGACTCGGTTTGGTGCAATTGGGCGTCAACGTACGTTGTCTGCACTTTGGGTACCAAGCTCCAGGAAAAGTTCAAGGAGCACAATCTTGCGTTCGGAGCTTAAGGTACTGAATAAGCCTTGTTGAAGAGACCGCGAATTGATGAGCGGCAATGTTTGAGAGCGCCTTAGTGGGTATGATTCAAGCTTGATCAAGATTACCAAGGAGCGGTCCTGGTGCAAATGCCCATTTCAAGAGGGACACGTAAATACTCCAAACCTTTCCACCTGCATCGTCCAGGTCCCCGGCGACTGACACATCGAAGCACGAGATGATCAAGGTGGACAACTCTTGCATCGTGGTATCCAGCGCATCACTTGAATATGCGAGCAACGCCTTGATGGTTGGAAGCAAATTATGCACGTTGGCATCGCCCGGAACGCCAAGAATGAGCTTCAGTAAAGCAATTTGTGCCATCGGAAGTTTGAATGCATTGACATGGGAGACCAAGAAGCACAGAACGCGATGTTTGTATCTGGAAGTGCCGTCATGCCTGGGAGAGCATACAGGAAGATACACCATACTCGTGATCACGCTTTTTATCCAATGTATTTCTGCCTAAATGATGCTGATGGAATACCTTGAGCCTTGAGGTATTCGTTGTCATGATTCATGAACGAAATGGTTTTGATGCTCCGTCAAGCCGTCCAGGTATCGCTTGAAATCACTTTGATCAAGGTACTGCAGTTGGCCTGCAAAGGGGTCGTTTGGATCAAGCTCAGGAGGTCAACTTGCTTGTATTTTTCCCATAGATAGTATCAAAACCAAAAACGGTCTTGAACTTACGGTCTGCGCTTCGTCGTAGATGGGCAATGTAGGTGAAGGCCATCTACCGCTGATCGACAGTCGGACTCTGAAGTGCTAGAAGTAGGGCTGGCAGAATCGTTTGGAAATCTATACCACCGTCTTGCATCAAAGTGGGTGGAATAGTTGTTCGACCGCAAAATATTGCCTAGACAGATTATCCGATTCTTTGGACATCGAAGAATACGTGAAAACTACTCACGAGCAATCTGGCATGAAAGTGCAAGTTTCGATCAGACCATCATTTCAAACCCCTCCGAACCAGCTTTCTCTCTTTCCGCCTTGACGATAGAGGCGCATTCAATTATCCATTCATGTATATCGACGTTGTTGCCCGGCGAATGGGGAGATGAAGAGATGACATCCCCACCCAACGTCCGCCGTATGTTGTCGTGGCTTTGGATAAGAGGAAAGGGAAAACAATGTGCTGAAACACGTATCCCAAACGAGCAGGGTTGGCAGGGATAAAATGCGACGTCAGAAATGTGAAATGGCTGCAGACAAGAGTCTGTTTGGGTTTAGCTCCTGAAGCAGATAGAATGGCGAAAAGACGCCCCACGTAAGCCCCCGAACCCCCGCTTAAGACCGGGAGAATAGCGGCCGGCCCGCTATAGAGTGCATCTATGATAATTTGATGGATATCCTGGCCATGGGCCAACAAAGCAGAGTGAATAGAATTCTGGGGAAAGTAGATTAGACAACTTCCAGCAATACAAATTATAACGAACCTTTTCAAACTCGGGTAGATCCCCCTCCCGCGACAGGATCTCCACAAGATGGCTGAGAGCAACGGTGCGGACTTTAGCATCTGAATTGGTGGAGGTAAGCACATGTCTTCAGTATCTTTACCACCGATTCCAGCCTTCTCAAGAGTGCCTGGGACTTGAAAGAAACGGGAATTGGTCTTCGAGTATATATCTACATTTTCAGAGATATTCGCAATTTTTCCAACGATTCACAGTCCATTCCGTCTCGTGTACTAACTTCGTCAATGGCCTGATGAAAAACGGACGTGTTGCGTTTGCTTTACGTTGTTAACAGGCTACGGGATTGAAAGGCAGTCGTACCGCCTGCCACGATGGCGCCTATCATTAGAACAGCACTCTGTTGTATCAGGAGCCTTTGAGGTGGTGATGATGGCCTCCAACATGGTCAAAGCCCGTTTGTCCGTCAATCTGATCGAATGAATATGAAACGCTGTTGGAATAAGAAGGTGATCATAGCTTACCGTTTGACCAAGCCAGAGAGTAGAGGGTTAAGGAGTTTCTCACATCCGACCCAAGCACAAGCTGTCTGTAAGTCACTTCAACGACCCTAATTTCGAAGAATAGATCAGACCTGATCAACTAGTATGGTTTAGAATCAAACCGACGGGATGCTCAGGTTGGCTTCAGGGTCGAGCCCGAGAAACGTGTTAGCTCAGCTTGCGGCTCAGAAACAGAAAGGGCAGTGTTGGTGAAATATTTGGCAGATACTGCAGCACACCCGGCCATCACAGAAAGGATGGTGTTCAAAGCAGCTGGAGTAACTTTACATCGTTGGGAGAAAGCAGAAAGGAGGACGTATGATCCCAGCTATACAAAAATAAAGTTGAGCAGCAATCCATAGCGGAAATAAACGTAGCAACGATGTACCACTGCATCTCTGTTGACGGGTACTTTTCGCAGAGACTCGAGTAAAGCAGGAAGGAGGTATGCAACGGTTCCCTCATCTAGTTGCGAGCTTCGCAAAAGGAAGTCATACAAACATGCAGCATTGAATGCGAGTAGTAAACGATGAGAATAGCCGCCTTTCATCACGATAGGAAGAAGAGACGCGACGAAGCGCGCAATGTCTGTATTCCGTAACATTTCGGTCACCAACGATATACGGGGCGGGTTTTGAGCCGCCGAATTGAACGGAAGCAAAAAGCTCCACGTTGAATTCGATCTGGAGTAAATAAGAACAAGACCGAATGAACATAAAGACTGCGCTCACTTGATACAGAGAATTGGCAACATTTTGGTGAAGTGAGAAGACTCATGAATACGGAAGAAATAGAGCGAGGATAGCCTCGACATTAAACTCGTGTATTCTAAGGAAATATGTCAAATAGTTTCGAAAGACAAAAGAACGCTAGATTCTCGCACCTAAACCTGCGGACCAGGCATTCAAGTACTTTTCCCGTTGGCATCTCCATCAAATAAGGACTGAGCGGGGTAAGACGCCCCATAATTGATGCGTCGAGCTCGACATTGGCGTCAGAGGATGAGAGTGTCCGATCTGTGGCTTTAGCATGCTCAGAAAACAGTGTTTCCGTGAATTTCCATAGAGCCGGTTGCAGTGATGCTAGTTGAAGAATGCCATTGATTCCTAGTGCATTATCGACTCTAGATCATGTTGATCTGCTTCGCGTCCAGTGAAAAGGTAAGATTCGGCCGACTTCTGACGCGACCTGCCGACAAGCAAAGCAGCACTTTGAGAAGCCGTTTGCGCTAGCTGAGCGGCAAGGCTTGACATGGCGCACCTGGCGATCTCAGTACGCCGAACTTTTTTGCGATTGTTTGGTTTCTTTGCACCCTCGTTCATCATTATAGGGTCTGCCTACGGGAGACTAGCGAGGAGGGTAGTCTCCCGCACAGACGCGTCAAGGTTTGGCCATGGAGCGACTTGTCGCCCTCGCTATGTACCTGTGTGGTTCTGAAGGTCTCGTGGCGTTGGAGCATCATCCCAGTTTGTTCCGCGACTGCAGCCGTCCTCGTTTTTTCATCGGCTTCAACATCTCAAGGCGCGAGGCCGAGTAAAATCCGAGCATTAACTTTGAATCCATGTCTAATAGCTATATGCTATGACCGTCTTCCCGCACCCCCTTTCGATCGCTGCTGCCTCACAAACCTCAAAACGCCTCCGAAGCCTTGATCCCTGGACATGGCGAAACGGTGGCCTGCTTTTCCTTCATTCAGCTGGTCGGATACCCATGTTACTGTTGATACAAAGTTGCTAGCCACAGTACCCGTCGACTTTTCGACGACAGCCTTGATACAGGACTGCGGATGCATCAAGCGTTTGCGGGTGCTCGAGGATGGATAAATATATTTGCTCGAAGAAGCGTGAAGGAATTGGGGGCAGGATTTAGTTATTGGGCTTAAGAAGCTTGATGTGAAATTGGAGACGAGATGGACGAAGAAGGTTGATCTCTGGCAGCCCCAAGGGTCCGGCTTTGGTGATACGTCATTTAACGTATCGTGCCTTTCTTCTACTATGTCAGGGCGCTTCGTTGATTCTATTTGTATAGGCCCAGAGAGAAGCTACTGTACCATTACGACTGTAGGTTCAGTCACAGGTCACAGCCAAAAAAATCGCTCACCGAAAATGTTTTTCTTTTGAATTTTCGGATTTTTTTTGTATTTCTTTTGGTCGAAATTTTTCACATGTGTGAACCTACGGTCGTAATGATACAGTATTCTCGAACTGCTCGCTTCTCTTTCTTTGGGAGTTCCGGCCTTAAGGAGGGCTGCATGTTTGGTTGCACGAGACCCATGAAACTTTTGGAGCTGGGGTATCCTCCTGTTCTAGATATTTCTGGTCAATACGCCACGGAAGGCACATCTAGTAGAAAACAAGCAGATGTCGAGCAACCCACTCATGTCGACCCCTCCGCCGACTGAAGTCCAGTCTACTCGTGTCCTTCCTGCTGACTGTAACGGGGCTACGACATGAAGAAGCCACGGACAGGAATGATTCTCAGGAAATCTCCACGATTCCCTCTGACAACCACTCACCAGCCGTCGTTATTCGCAATTTTGAATAGCTCAGACGAGGACGTTGAACTGATGGAGAGTGACATGAGGACCGTACTTCCTGGTCGCTATTCGTGAACGATCGATCCTTTGTAGATCATCTCTTGAAGTTCCTGGCTACGCAAAATCTCAGCATCTGGCCGACGACCATTGACTCGTCACCTTGCCTCATCCTGCATCTGCCGGTCGAGTTTTAGCATTAGCGCTATGGGAAGGTCCCATATGTCTCTTTCCATCGGAGAAAAAAAATTAACGGTACGGTTTTACCGTCTCATCAGTTTCCCTCATGCTGAGGGTGCGTCGAGATTTAATCCTCCGGCGGTGGAGACTTATGGCGTCAACATGAAATGGCCATCTTATGGACTTCACTGGCCTTGGGGTGCTCTAGGGATCCCCCAACCGCTCATTTACGATAAGTTCAACATCTATTGAGGGGCGACCCAATGTACAGAAATCACACGAGCAGTTCTAGATAAAGTAGCCCGCGGTAGAGCCATGAAACGCTTGACAATATTGTTGCGAACTGTAATCAGGCTCGTAAGTGTTCCCAATCATGGTTCCCCCGCTCTCCGCTTACCAATATCAGTACGGGGGCAGATGGACCGCTCGTCAACGTTCAAACGCTTCAAGTTGGATCTATATGGCCCGGGGAGAATCAACTTGCGATCATCAAGAGGCGCTGGCATCGTACTGAGTCTTGCGCAGATTCCCAACTTGTTATTGCAGGCACCGCGTTCTTCCAAGGTGCGCGCTTTCAACGGGATTGAAGACCCGAAGGTGCTAGAAACGCAGAGAACGATGGAGAAGAGAACAGCGCGGTTGAAGTACATGGTGCGATATTATGTAATGTCAATAATTGAACTTAGCTCTATATACCACTCACGGGAAATCCCAGCAGGTCTCATCCCAATTTTGAATAAAACCGGTCAGGTATATCCGCGTACGTATTTGTGTGCAGTCGAATTTCACCTTGCTCATCTAGTCAACCTATGGGGTAGCGGAGGATCGTCGGCAAAGTGTGTATTTTTGTTCCCGCGACCGTTTTTCCCTGGTCAGAACACACCACGTTGAACTTAAATTTACCACTGCAAATCCGTTATTTCGTAACTTTCGATCTGGCAGCGGACGATCTTAGCCTAAGACCGAACACCGGAACAAAAGCCTCCATCCCTCCCCCTTCGTCACACGGACCACGGATGCGGACCATCGTACGCCGGTGAAAATCGACTCTGAACATGTCCCATCTGATCGGACATTATCTAATGAAAAGTGCGTGTTTCGCACATCTCCCCAAGTCGATTGAGGTTGAGTGGGTAGGACCTGCTAGTGATTGGCACGGGTTACCCGCGGGTTTTATGTACTTCTGAATTGATGGAATTGTTCCCATGAATTTTCTGAAGATTTTGAGCCTCTGATGATCCAAATTGGTTGAGAATTGACTGAGTTATGATCTAAGATTGATTTGGGGCTGATATCTTCAAAATTGATGTCACAGGTGCTGTAAATGTCACGAAAAATGACCAAAAAACCCGCACCCAGTCAGCTGCGGGTTTTTGAGTCATTTTTGACCACATTTGCACTTACTGTGACATCAATTTTGAAGATATCATCCCCAAATCAATCTTAGATCATAACTCAGTCAATTCTCAACCGATTTGGATCATCAGAGGCTCAAAATCTTCAGAAAATTCATGGGAACAATTCCATCAATTCAGAAGTACATAAAACCCGCGGGTAACCCGTGCCAATCACTAGGACCTGCCATCTCCCCCATTCTGATCGATAATCGGACGAAATTCGGGTTCCGTAGGCCCGAATCTATGTTGGAAAGTCCGGACGAACGGGGTACCCAAGGGGGGGTATGTCGGTTGTCAGATATCAGTTGGAATTCTGGACAAGATTGGACTTGGCGGAGTGACAACAGTGATTAATTTTGAACGCTGTTCAAACTACTACGATTTTTTTTTTCTGAGAGGCCCGCGGACGCCTTCAAGCTTCCATTACACGCGGGAGCGCTTGCAGAGCGTTTTTGAGAGGTTTGAGGTCCCGGACGAGTCTGACACGCGGTCCGGACAAAATTCGGCGCTGGTCCCTGTGGTCTTTTGGAAGTCCCAATATTAACTTTTTAGGGTAGGCGCCGCAGGTTTGACATGGCGCAACTGAGGCTTGCGCAACGCACATTTCGACTGGACTCACTCAGGACCCCTGACAACTCCCTCAAAAAGATGCGAAATTTTAGGTGTTTTGTCCGGACTCCGGACGGTGATTTTCTTTTTTTCCCCAAGTTTGCCACCGTCGCGCAGAATTATGCATGTGTCCAATGAAAAATATGTGCTGCCTGCCAGTGTACACAACATGCCTACTAAGGCTTCCAAAAAGGGTCAGACCACTAAGAAGTAGAGTTGCGACTGCCTCGAGCATTGCAGAGGTTGACTTCGACGGATTTCTAAACATTTATACGAAGAACACACTAAATATAAGCAGGACTCTGAGCCTCTTCTACCCTTAGACAATGAAGTTTTCTCTCTCTTCCCAACCCACCTGCACGTCCTCCTGTGCCACCAAGATTCGCGACCCTTCTTCTCCTTTCCATCTCTCGACGGGGGTCTTGCAATTGTCTGCTTGATACCCAGAGGCAAGATATCGAGGGCCCAGTGCACCTTTGCTACCTTCCCATGCATGGCTTTCTAAGGGTGTCTGCAATCAGTTTGATTATTCCAGCCATGTCATTTCGTATAATGCCATAGTACTAAGCCATGCAAAATAATATCATTTCCTCATCAATTTCGTGAGGTCAATGTCATATTTCTCGTGCGTAGTACAACTAGATATGGATATGAATTCACAAAACTGTACAGCTAGTATGTGAACAAAAAGGAAAGCAAGAGATAGATGTACATGACCACAAACCGAACGAAAAGACAAGACGAACGAAAGTATTGGTATACAAAACGGGCTTCCGGATATATGGGTGGCTCCATCGTAAAGGTTTCCCGGGAAAGGAGGTGGTAAGTGTGTACGAGTAGTCTTGGTTGTGGAGGTCCGCGACAGAGTGATAGATAGGGAGAGTTGGTAGGGGTCTATAAATATCCACTGATGGACAAATAGATAATCCCAAATCGAAATCGACAAAGTGAAGCAGAGCTGGGTGTGGCTGGAGGCATCAACGAGAGTTCGTGGTCTTGAGGCGGTGATTGCAATTGGAAGGCAACAAGAGAAAGGAGGCAATGGAATATGGGGGCGGCCGAACGCTTGCACCTGAAGATACGGCGACGTTTCGCTAATTAGCGAGGGTCAGAGCCCGAGGAGTGACAGTCGGATTTGTTTCCTTGGTTGGCCAATAGGCTTCCAAAATCTGGCCCCGTTTTCCCATCCATTGCCATCGCCTGTTGGGATGTACGGAAGTGTTCGGATACAATGAGATCCCCCTCCGAGCCAGCTCGGTGATTATTCTCGCCACGTTGCGGGAATCCTGCAGGCAGCAGGGCGCAGGGTATAAGTCAGGTCGTAGTAAAGCTGCAGGTAGTCGCGTGTACTGACATCGATGCCACTATGCTGTCTGCCCTCGAAACCTGCCAGTCCGAGAACCTTGAGCTGCCCTGAAATGTTGAGTGTGCGACGTCTGAAGCCGGTCCATGTCTGTCGAGGATGAGCGTTGAGAAGGCCTTTTAGACATCAGAACACATACACGGTCGGCTGCAACATGTTTCACCGGTTCTTGAGCGTGTAGCCAGTCCAGGACCGCGGTTCGAACGTCAACAACATCACCTTGTATCCAGGTCGGCATTTTAACCTTGAGAAAGAGACAAGATTGAAAAGGACGGCTGGGAAATCTTCATGTCTATAACTAACCTTGGATATGAAGCACTGCTTAACCACGAAATCCCGGACATCGAATGGACCATCACTGCACCAGCAGAAACGCACAAGACGTTCTCCGGTCAACTCATCAATCAATCCATGCTTCACTAAGAACTTCTGAAAGGACTGTAGGACTTCGGGAAACAAAGGTGCGGCGTCCACTTGTTCCTGGACAACAGGTCGTCTTTTTTTGGTTTAGGTTGTACAAAGAACCGACGTTACCAACCTGAGTTATTCCGGTGAGGTTTGTGCAAAACTCTGAAAGAGTGGGACGCCAGGATGGCCGAACGAAGCTGCGGAATTCCTCGACAACTTCAAGCTGACTAGCTCTACCATCCTCTGATCTGTCCTTCCATTGCATTAAGCAGACGGGGAATTCCTAGGAGCGGAGAGAACTGGATAAGCGTAATATATCGTCGGTCCTTTCATACGAACAATGATTTCGTTGGGAAAATTGAAGTCGGTGCCTTCGTGACATGTGGCTTCGACATCGAGAACCAGAAAGGCCTCACAAGGCTGCTTAGATTTCTCTGCTGGGGGTTGGATTGTATCTCGGGCTACATTCAGCGGTTTTCCGAATAGACGAGTCCGGCGAGGGTAAGGCATAGACGGCGGTGGAGAGGGATCGTCGAGGGATAGACGCTTATTCTGGCTGTGCCTTTGAGACTTTGACGATTTAGAGGTAGCGCGAGTTGATTGGGGGGTTGGGGCGAGATTTTCGGCCGCAGGCACGCTGATGCCTTTATAACAAAGGCACGTTGCAATTGCGACAATTAGGGCCGTGCAATAAATGATGCACTGTTCTATCGAGACCCTGGGCATGAGAGAGTCGAATAGAAGCTGGCAGATGTGCTGAGCTGCAGCGGGAATCATCCGGTGAACGTTGGACGACCCAGTCTGAGGGCTGAATTCAGTTCTGACTCGTCTTCGTCATGTGACTGTAATTCTCCGTCTCTCCGACTCTTTCCTCGACGACATGCATCAAGGAGGTGATGATTTAGAAGACGATTTTGTTATAGACGACCTTGTGGCTCTGTCAGACAGCGAGACTGTTCCTGATGGCGGTTTTTTCTCGGATGAAAATGACGCTAGCGGTGAGGACGGGGAGAACGATGAAGATTCACGCACCCGAACAACTGCTGACCCATCTTCCGCCGAGAAGAAGAAACGGAAACGGAGAGGGAAGGAGAAAGAAAGAAAAGCAAAGGTTATTTTCTCTCTTTGCCTGCAAAGAAGAGATCTCCCGATGTTATGTTCATACAGAAACTTAAATTCGCTGAAACCACCGATCCCGTCTTCGCAACTTCATTAGCAGCACAATCCCCCACCGGACTATCGGACTTCCTTGTCGCCAAGCAGGCAAAGACATTTTCTAAAATGACAGCCATGGAGCTCGACGATGTCCGCATACCTGGTAGTGATCAGCAGTTCCTGTCGTGTGCATCGTTCTTATATTGACCGGTAGATAGCGACTTCATTAGCGGACACTACAACGTGGACTGGTCCTCGCACGCTGGATCAACTGGTGGAGTTCATCATCAAGAGTATGTCTCCATGTCCTACCTCGTTCCGACGTTCACGGGTTTGAACATCAAAACAGCTATTCCATCCCTCCATACCCGATTATCCCAGAAGTCCAAAAGTAATGGGGCTCCAACATTACTTTTCGTAACCGGGTCTGCATTGCGCGTGGCCGACGTCACGCGAGTATTGAAAGATAAGAGATTGAGGGGCGAGAAGGGTGGCGAGGTCGCGAAACTGTTTGCAAAACACTTCAAGCTCAATGAACATGTAGCTTATCTGAGACGGACGAAAGTCGGCGCTGCTGTGGGTACGCCAGGTCGCCTAGGAAAATTGCTTTGCGAGACAGGTGCGTTTCACGTGTAAGTGGCCAGTCTTGACGACTTAGGGCTACTGTGCAGATGCCTTGACGGTCTCGGCCCTCTCACACATAATGCTGGATGTGACATACCATGATGCCAAAAAGCGAAACCTTCTTGACATTCCAGAAACGAGGGATGAGGTCTTCAGAACTGTCCTAGGTGGGCCTGCCGTGATGAAGGCCATAAAGCAGGGGAGGATTCAGGTGGTCATTTTTTAACATAGCGAATATGGCTCGAACGATTGATAATTAAAAACCCTTTGGGTTAGTTCTATGCGTGAGCTGTAAGAGTGCATCAACATCGTCTGTTTCCACAGACAGGTGGGTCTAACCACACACCCTAGTCCATTTGGGTACCTTATGGATCCCCTTCCTGTATCCTTTGGCGGTTGGTGAAAATATTGTATACTTGTCGCGTGCAGGCATTTCATGTTCTTTTGGGAGTTGGAGAGCTCGATCCTGGTTTGAAACCAGTGAGACGAATGGACTTGGAGAATGGGGACTGCGCACGAGAGCACCACATTGGACGCCGCTGGCCCTCACTGCCTCGATAACCGCGTCGACTTTCTTCAGTCGAGCTCGGGCATTCGCTTTCCGTGTGACCGACAATTTCCATGGTGTCTTCCTAGCATAATGTCAGACTACACCCAATGAGAAGGTGGATCTCACCCACCAGAGTAGACCCGAGAGGTTCACATGCGACGGCCGAAACGCGCCTAACATCGTCAAGGATGAAGTGGATCGTGAGAAAGCGCGGGCCCGTTGACTCAGCCTGCGCGCTTTCAACCTCAACCATGACCACCATCCTGCAATCTGTACCCAACGGCATTCACATGAATGGCGCAGTCGACGTCGACATGGACCTTGGCTCGGGCGCAGCTTCAGGAGCAGCCTCCTTAAGATTCTCCAGCGGCCTAATTCTTCCACCGCCTGAGATAAAGTGTATGTAGCTATAATTCTGAAATTTCAACAGCTCCTGATCTTTGCATGCAGCCGTGATCGATAGAACTGCCTTGTTCGTGGCTCGTTCTGCCAATCCGCCTCAGTTTGAGGACAAAATTCGAGAAGGCCAACGGTCGGATCCCAAGTTCTCTTTCCTTAACCCTGCGGACCCCTACCATGGCTATTACCGGCACCGAATGGAAAGAATAGCACAGGGTGACCTTGGTGAAGATACAGCTGCTGAAAAGAAAGGCGAGGGAAAGGATGGCGATCAGATCATGGAAGTAGTTGATGTGGGCGTGGAGCCTCCGTCCCCAGAGTTCATCATGGATCTTCCGAATATCAGCAGTATCGACTTGTGCGTCTTTTCCCTGACTAACCACGTCAAGTAGATGATGAGACTCACTGATTCTTTTTCGTCAGGGATATTATGAAACTCACTGCACTTTTCACGGCACAAAGAGGCCGAAACTTCCTCGCCAACCTGTCTGCACGGGAGGGACGCAACTATCAATTCGACTTCCTCCGACCTACCCATTCATTATTTGGGTATTTCAATCGGTTGGTGGAGCAGTATACAAAAATACTACACCCTAACAAAGGGTTGTTGGAACAGTTGAAGGAGCGGACGCAGGATGGGGGGCGTTGGAAAATGCTTGAGATAGCGCGGAAGCATGCCAGGTGGGAGAAGAACAAACGCGAGAAGGATAAGAAGCGCCAGGATGATCAAGAGGCGGAGCGCAGTGCGTTTTATACATACGTCCCGTTTTCAGGACTAAGACTAATCTCTCACACTTCCTCAGCTGCTTTTGCGGAGATTGACTGGCATGACTATGCGATCGTGCAAACCATCGAGTTCACTGCAATGGACGTGAACTCAGAGCTTCCTCCACCGATGAGTGTGCAGGAGGTAGAGAACATGACTTTAGCTCAGAAACGCATGGCTGCCATGATTATGGAAAACACTGCGGAGGACGTCGAGGCGCACCGTGCTCGCCAAGCCGCTGCAGAAGCCGAGGCCGCGGCAGCTGTCGGGTCTGCAGGCACTGGGGGGCATGAAGAGGACGAGGGGATGGAAGAGAGTGACGATGAATCAGAAGAAACACAGGCAAGGCAGAAACGCGAAGCTGAGGAACGTGCAAGAGAAATCGCTCGTGCACTGGCGCTACAAGCAAGCTCCGTCAACACCGCAGGTCCAATGAAAATCCGCACGGATTATGTTCCTAAATGTAAGTGTTTGTTCTATCATGTGTATACCCATTTGCTGACTTGTGCGTTTCTAGTGGGTGGAAAGAACGCGAAGGCTGCAATGACCACGTGCACGATTTGTGGGCAACAGATTCCCGTCGACGAATTGCAAGAGCATATGCGTATCGAACTTTTGGATCCCCGATGGAAGGAGCAGCGCGATGTTCTCGAAGCTCGCAAGGCGCAAGCGTCCGAGTTGCAACGTGGTGCTAATGTTGTGTCGTCTTTGAGAAATCTTGCTCGTACACGTGTGGATATCTTCGGCGCAGAAGCGGACGAAGAAAGAAGGAAACAGGAAGAGGAAGAAGAACGCGAGAGGCGCAAGGAGAGGGAAAAGGTCGTATGGGACGGTCACACCGCCTCGAAAGCGAACACATTGGACAAGTTTTCGACGAATGTCAATTTCGATGAACAAATTGCTGCCATCCATCGTGCAAAGGGCCTCGGACCGTGAGTGTTGTTTCATTTATAAGTATTATATTTTGACCTGTCGTCACAGCCAAGAAGTTAACGCAATTGGGCCTGGCATCGGTCCTGCCGCAGTTCCACCACCGCTGACATCGTTGCCGCCACCTCCTGCATCTCTTCCGCCGCCACCCCAAGCTTCCGTGAATTCTGGTGCCTACCAAGCAGCCACAGTTTCATCTGGACCCCAACCAGCTTCTGTATATGCTAATCAACCACCGGTCATGTTACCTCCTTTACATTACCAAGGCCTTGATGCAGCGCAGCCATTCGGTTACCAACCTCCGGCTCCTGGGATGCACCCATCCCGTATGGCTGCTCTCGCGGCTGCCAATGGGGCCCTCCAAGCACAGGCCGGTCAGGTTCGGTCTGCAGATCAGATGGACGGGGTTGATGAGCTGCCTCCTGCTAAACGGCAACGAGTCGCAAAATTACCCGGTGGGCAGCTCTACCCAGAAAACGACTGGATTTCCATGCATCCCGTGAGTTGGCCTATTTCTGGACCGTTTATTTTGACTAATTGAGAGGTTTCTCGAAAAAACTCTACAGCACCCCATCTCCCTCCAAGTACAGCTTCCCAATGACCCGTCGAAACCGGAGTGGAAGCTCGATGGTCGGGTGGTCACTATCCCGGATTTGCCGCTCAATTTATTGGTCTCTACCCTTCGAGATCGTATCGTGCAGCACACAGGCAGTGCGGTTCCGTTCTCTCAAATCAGGATATCGTATCAGGGTAAGATGCTTACGAATTCGACCTCGATTGCCTCTTACAATCTGGAGGACGAGGACTTGCTGATCTTCAGTGTGAGGGATTCCAGGAAGAAGTGAACGTCTGCGGTTAGGAGGTCCTTTGGAAGGTTGTTCGGTATGTGTATGGATTTTTATTGGCAAACCATTGTGAGAGAAAACTATGATACTAGTAAATGTGTAAAATATACTAGGTTCATGATGAGGCGTCAATATTCAATTGTGAGATCCTTCAACTAAATCGTAAGTCGTAAACCTAAACCCAGTCTGAAATCCGTGATGCAGGCTGGAAGCAACCTTGCAAGCAAGGTAATTTTTTGGTCGACAGTCATGACGTCTATTAGGTTTGTTTAGCCTGTCGCTGTAAGTGGTGGAAAACGATGAGGTGGCGCTGCGCATGAAAGAGGGGGTGGTACTCACAATTTTGTCTAGATATGAATCGCAAAGCATGGAGAGGAATGCACCGAGGGGTGCGGGCGTTTATCCAAAGAAGGTCGTGAAATGGTTTGTCGTCGACACAGGACGATGGGCGGAGAGTGTGGGACATCGAGGGGTAGTGGTGGGGGTCGTAAATCCGGTGAGTGAGCGCTCTCTCTGGGCGAGTTCGCGCCAGAGATGGACCGTTGTGGCGACCGAGAATAGGACGAAATGCTGGGCGAGGGTGGCAACTGCCCACTCTTCGCATCATCGTCGGGTGGTTCGACGGTTGGGGTGATGGGGACGGTATCCTGGAGCCATCGCTCGTCCTCTGCACTGGGGCGCGCCCCCACGGAAAGCGAGCGCTGAGAGAGGGCTTCGAGGGAATTAACGTATGGGGATTGAAGGAGAGTTGGTGGGATAGGGATGTCGAGGCGAGGGGGCAGTTGGAGAGACCCCCTGCGGGTCATGCGACACTTGTGTTGGCTGCTGGTCCCCATTGCATGGGAGGGGACAATGTGAGTCCTATTTAACGTGTCGATGACAATATATTTCGAGGTCGGGATCGACGTCCAATCGTATATGTGGGTCTCGTCTCAGTGCTATTCTGAGCTAATGACGACATTTTCATTTCATTGCCGACCCCCCTAACTTCGGCAGAACATTCCCATTTCCTAACATTCTAATACATAACCCCCAAAAATACACTGAATAATCGTCGAGGCCTTTAAATGACCCTCCGACATATTAACGCAAACGCCAGTACCAGTAGGACGCAGATTGCTGTGTCCAGCAGGAGAGGTGGCTTGTGCGTCCTCTGTCGAGCCGTTCGGATAACATCAGCAGCATCCGAGCTTGGCTCTCGAGAATGCGAAGGAATCGGAAGAGCTTGGCGTCCTCCCGCGGCAGGTGAAGGTAAGGCACTGTGCCGTTCGTTCAATTTCCGATCGGATTTCATCTGCACTTCGGAAGAACATTCTTCCCCTTCCGGTTCCATCGTCGATCCCCCCCTTGCTAACGGCTGGATCGACGGCGCGCAGTCCGACGCTTCGGGCTTACGCGTTTCTAATAACGTCCTCTCTTCCCCCAGCGTCCTCCCTTGCCCCAGCGGGTTCGGGTCCGGCAGCAGGTCCAGATTGGTTTGTTTACATGCGGGACAAACCCATTCTCTCGATCTACGGGTCATAAGATTAGGATGCGGCCATGTTCCAAATTGAAGGTCTCACAGAGTTGCGAGCCTCTTGCGTTCGGCAGGAGGATACTCAACAGAACCAACGCCGACGGCTTGTTGTCCTTTAAGCGGGAAGAAACCCTGGAGGCCGAGGATTGCTGTAAGATGGTTAGAAAGCGGTCCGTAATGTCTTCTGGAAGTGCTTACCTGTCCGTACACCCCACGCAGGTTGCCAGAGTTCCTCGTGATCTGGGGCCCGGGTATCGAGTTAGGCCAAGGCCTATTGCAACCGACAAGACTTACAATTCGTGAAACTAATACAGATCTATAGTTGGGAATGTCAATAAGGACCATGGCAGGCATCTTGAAAGCCAACCTTAGTGTTGAGCTCGAAACGTCCGTTGGGTGTAAGCATCATCAGTGATGGGGGACGAAATGGGTATTCGGCTGGGAGCAGGATGCGAAAATGATATAGTCCTCCTTCGAATTCGGTGCCAGCAGGTCCGCGCAATGTACAGTGCCATTCCTACACTTCCAAGTGAGCAGTGCGACTAAACGTTAACCATGTGGTCGCCGGACTTACAAAGATATCGTCCTGGCGAAAGGAGAACAAGAGGAATAAGATGGGTGGGCAAATCGTGGCGAGAACCATCTACCTCTAATGGAGCAGCAGAGTAGTCCGTGGAGGGATCATTTGCGAGCTCTTTTGCCTCCTGCATGATACGCTTGATCGCTGATATACGATGCTTCTTTCAATGGGTGCTTGGACACGGGCCGTCAAGTTACTAACCAGCATTATTCTTGTTCAACGATTTTGCGGCCATGTCGAAAGCAGCCTTGCAGTCCTTGATATCCGGTAAATGTCGAGGACTTCTCGTTTACTATAACAGTTGATCAAAATGCCTGGACGACGTGGTCAGGAAATATGTCACGTGATCACCTCTTTTTGTGAATTCATTTTAACTCTGCCCCAAGATGACCATCCATATCAAGAACCTCAAGGTTCGACCGCGCAAAAGTGTGTCAATACGCCGTGTCTCGACGTACCAGTTGACTTACAACATTTTCAGATGAGGCCCCAAATCTGTGTGCCAAACAATTAGCCGCTCTCCTCGGCTGCTGGGCTGCCACCAGCAGCCTGACAACTACCGGGACAGGGTCCTGCGTTGAAATGGCTGACAACCTCTTTCATTGCATGCGGACAACGGTGTGTATTCGTTTACACTCCTACTGTAGATTGTCCTAACACCTCCTTTCTGTAGCCTATGCCGAGGAAGCAGCACAGGGCACCTATTAATTATCATCTTGGTCGTTTGGGGAAAAAGATACAATAGATCGATTTTGCGTCGGTTCCTTGGCTTCTTATGCCCCGTGTCACCCACAATATACACCGAACAGGAAGCGTGGTTGTTTCGAACCGCGACATCGTGATGTCGCGCCGTGATGTGCCCTGTAAAAAGCATGGTGTCCAGTCTTTTTCTGGTGTCGTTTTAATCCTTTATTATGCTATGGATAATTTATCGTACTGTTCAACGCAGGAAAGAAGGCATTTGTATCCAGAACACGATCGCACCTTTGGCATATTACAAATGCTGTCGGTTGAATATTATGTGCGATCCAACAAGTCGTTCTTTCATGTCCCCGTGCAACATTCTATCAACTCGTGTTTGTAACCCTTAATGTTTGACATCCGCGAGGTTGATCAGCCGACCATATTCCATGTTGCAACGAAATGCGTGCACTGTTCTTTCCGAAAAAAGGCCGGGATGGTCTTTCTTTAAATGGAGGCGGAACCACCTACATGAGCTAAGTATACTGATAGTTTCTCATGCCCCAATCAGAGAGTGTCGCGATCTTTTGGGATTATGGTTCGTCCTCTTTATATCCTTTAAACGCATCATCGTGAAGGGATCTTAGAACATTGCCCAATTTCTCCAAATCTAAATGGCTACGAGATAACCAACAACATTCGATCTATCGCGCACACTTTCGGAAGTGTGGTTCTCTTCAAGGCTTACCTTGGAATCTCATCATCAACAAGGTCACCGAACGTCCTATTAGAACTTCAGTCATCAGGGGTTTCACTCACGGACTGTCCACGAAAGCATGCCGCCAATAGCATGATGATAGGTCCGTTCTCGTTGTGCCCAACTTGGGCGATCGATGATTCATGAATGTTTCGTAGTGGATATGATTGGACATGCGATGGATCACCCACCGCCCACAACCTTTCTCGTCATGTCAGGCAATCAGGACAACGCCTATGCCATATCCTTCCTTCGCCTCCGTAGGTACCGTGTCGTGGTCGTCTGCCCATCCGCTTCGCACGCGAGTGTAATAGCTCAAGCTTCCGTTCATATCGACTGGAACGCGGAGGTCCTCGGTCAAAGTGCCTCACAGAGCTCACCCGCAGAACCTGATGTTTTCAATCCTCTCCCGCAAATCGCAGCGTCTCGCAGGCGGGCGACTTCGACGTCTGCAAATGTGGGGTTCCCACCAACTCCTACCACATCGAGGACGGCTGAAGGCGATGAAGAAAGCGCAGACGATGATGGTTTTTATTCCCCACACGGAGCTGTGCCCACGAGGACCCGCCCTCCTATACACGGTTTTCCAGGAGAATATGCCTACGCCCCTGATCAGCCGTCTGGAAGACACAGCCCTGTGGGTCCTTCCTGGACAGTTCCAAAGGCGTATTCCTCTCCTGGATCATTTCGTTCTACGAAGCTCCCACCTGCTGCAGTTCCCCCTGCGGAGGGACCTACTACATCTTACCATGCATATGATAGCCGTGGGTTGCATGTCAGCCCACGCTCCAATATGACATCGCCTAAAGGGTTTCCGATCGATGAACCAGAACCCATCATGTTGAAAGGCTCTATACCGGCTGCTGAGAATCTAGGCCAGGGGTCCTCGTGGCTAACTCGCAATGCACCACCGGTGTCACTCAGCATGCCACAGAAACCTGAGGTCCCAAGCGTATCCAATATTGCCCTCCCCATTGCTCCTGCTTCGGTTCCGACGACGACACCTCCTGTCTCTCTGGTTCCAACATCTAATTGTTCCGCACCAGTTGCCGACGCTAAATTGCCACAAGTCCCGGCTGCGCCTCTAACTAAACCATCCTCGACCATGGGCACACCCGTACACGCACCTGTAACGGTGCCTCCCACGAGAGTAGCCACACCGGCAGCATCCTCCACACCCGTGGCCCCCGTCTTGAAGCCACAAGCCGAGTCAAAACCTTCTAGCACCCCTCCATCGAGACCAGCCTCGCGAGCTGCACAAGGACCGCCAGCGCCAAAGCAACAGCCGGCACCAGCCAGCTCATCTGCCGGGCCATCAGTGTCAACTCAGCCAGGGAATAATAGAGCTGTTCCGGTTCAGTTCCAGGCATTGGTCGACATGCTCGAGGCGCGCCGTCGGTCTCAAGGACAAATTTACGTCAATCGATCAGACGTGGGTAATGATCTTTCCAAACATAAGACTGCCTATAGCCAGGCTAGGGTCAACAAGTTCTCTAGTTACATCGAGCTTGCTCAAAATGCAGGCATTGTAGATCTTGGGGGTACAGGTAACACCCAGTGGGTGATGTTACGTCCAGAGTGGTCTCCTTCTGTGTGATTTTTCTACCAATATGACTAGGAAGTCCGTCGTTCGTGTAAGTTCTCTCGGAGTCATCCATGAACGATATCGATATATTGGGATTACGATGACTGAATTCAGTGGTTCATCTAAGCTCTGCCCTCATGCCTTGATCTCTACGCGGAACAAAACCAAATTAGCCCTCCAGACTTTCCGCTTAACCTCCCATCAATGCTCCTTTGGAGAAGTGTCCTGAGTCATGATAATATCGGACAACAAATACTCGCCAGCGGCACATATGCCCGTCGACCATAACAGCAAAAGTGAAGTTATGCAAAAAAAGGTGATAGACTGTCCAATCTCCAACCAAGAACCTGAGCGACTCAACGATGAATGTCATGCTCAAAGGCAGTTTTCTGTCAAACTTGCCTGTGTCGCGCACTGTGAAGAAGAATGATATCGTCATACCTGCAGCACTTGGGTAAGTGGCCAGCACCTGTCTTTCGTAGGAAAAACACTCGCCGTCTGTCAGACTCAAAGCGACTAGGAGGAGTGAGAAAGGCGGAAGATGGAGAAAATGGTTGAGCAGGGCGGTCGCGATGGACAGGATGATATAGGGTGCGATTATCTTGAATATCTGGAACGCCAACATCATTTAGAATTACAAGGCGAATCGTAGAACAGATGGACTCACAAGCAAGGTAGCCATAAAGAATGGACTAAATATCGGAATCAAACGGTAAACAGGCTCAAGATAGAAAGACCTATGATATCAAGGTAAGTCAGGATTCCACTTAAGCACGATGTCAAGCTAGATATAACAGACGAGATAGATGCGACGCTGGGTATACACGTAAATTCCTATGACTATTCGAACGTAGAGGAGACTTACTTTCCGATTCCAAAAAAACCAACCTGGACAAAGAAAAGAAAGAATAATCCAATCCTTAGATCATCCAGTCGAAAGGTGTATATTTTCTCCTTCAAAATTAAGTCAGGGGTGCCATTCCGAACGATGGATTCCACGATGATCCAGGCAGCTAAGGTGGTGACGTAAGATACATAAAACAACCCTTCCACACTGATCGACAAGAGGATGAAGCATGGCCCGAAGCCCAAAAAGTAAAGCAGGAATTTCGAGGAAGGCGTATGGCATCTTCTCCCACATAGGAAGGGAAGCATTGAAGCGATCACTAAACATGCTTTCATCAGCGATGATGAATGCCGGAAGGAGCCGAGTTTTTCACCAAGGATGATCCATCCCGTTATTTGATTCACCAAGGGAAGTCCCTTCTTTGCTTGAAGACTCAGAGCAGAGCTAGTGGTGATAAGCATAGTGCCAATGTTTAAACAGCCCTAAAAAAATTAACAAGCTAACGGAAAGAGAGAAAACGGTACTCGCTTGGGCCGCATATACACGTTTCATTGGCTTCTTCCGAAACACGAGTTTCTCACCGAGTTCTAAACTATACGACGCGGCGACCCAGCCCAACAGAAGGATCGAGATTCCACCGGCAAGTCTGCAGACAGCTTTCGATACAGGCTGATTAGTTAAAATCGACAGGAACTCACATCATCAACAGACTCTCTTTCTTCTCGACGGGGAGGATAGGGAAAATACTGCCAGAAAAACACAGCATTGCCCAAATTGGGGCTGCCCACGGGTAATTTTTTTTGTTTGCTTTTGGCCAAGTGAGTGGCCAGGCCTTGCCTATCAAGACAAAGCCAATACTCCAGATGTACCTATATGTATAGGCAACCTTGGTTCATTGCCAAGTCAAAAGAAGTAACGAGGGATGGGAGACAGAACTCACCACCATGCCTTGAAGGACCGCCACACTTGCAATTACGCTGATCAGCACTCGTGAATAGTCAACTTTCTTGTATCTTGGCAGATGCAAAAGTGCTGGGATTCCTTGTAGCAAGACTTGACGCCAGAAATAGCATGGAAAAGCGATGTATATGTAAAATGTCCACGGTGACCTTTGGACGGCGAACAACGTCCAAAAACCCATAAGCGTGGTTAGTGCGACCGCGTTAACGAGAAATGAGGCCCATGAAGGTAAGCGTTGCGGCCGAGTCTGGTCAAGTGGACGAAAAATGAAAAGAGATGCATATGCAGCCCAGCCAACATATGCAAATGTGACGATACCGCGTATTAAAAAGCGCTCGTAAGTTTGAAGGTAGTGGAGACCGCCTAGTGCGGTATTGATGAGTTCCGCAGACATTTTTCGTGTTGTATACCAGTCGCCATCGTCGATGAGCCTTTCTATCGTCTTCAGTGTCGTTATCCTGTAAGATTCGTGACGCTGGGTATCGGCAATTCTTTCTAGAGGCCAGAAAGGCCGGTATAAGATAGTTCGGGCCTTTCTCAGCTCTGAGGTACACCGCAGACTTGTTAACAAGAAGTTTTAAGCATCTATATGGCTTACCGTGCTTAGTGGTATATTGCTCTAATATAACCTGCCGTCGTCAGTTAGAAAGATTTATCGTGGATCCAAAATGACACTCACCTTTGCATTCACCAGTGCGACTTTCGCAAGCGTTTCTTCACCCAGATGAGGCGATAAGTATCCAGCTCGAGTCGGATCAACATCGGGCAAGACGCCTACCGAGTTGACCGGCCAGTTAATGCCTAACAAAGACGCCATGAGAGCGGCCACATCGGCTTGTTCCACATCGCGACGAAACAGATGATTAAGCCCCCAAGGCTGCGAGTAAGAGTCATGAGAGGAGGGTGATGAGTCCGACAATGGTCCTCGGATACCTCGTCCCCATGCGATCAATGGCGTTCGGGTGTTGTCTGGGTCTGAAACAAAGGCAAAACGGTGAGGATGACGTTAGTGGCAGCAGTGAGTATTACCTCCATCGCCATGGTTTCCTATAGCTGACATGCCGTGATCAGCGGTGAAGATGTAACTGGTTTCGTCGTCTTGGTAAAATTCGGACAGGAGATTTTCAGTTTGCTGAACGATATCATCGACCACTTGAATATTGCGCATGTATTCCTGGAAAGACATACCCTTCTGTAGAAAATAGGGCATGATTTTGAGTGGACTTACAGGTGAGTGGGGTCTATAAGAATGACCAGTGGTATCTAAACCCAGTAGATGAAGGAAAAAAACGACTTTATCAGATTGAAGCTGTGCTTTCAATGTAGCATTTGACGTCGCATTCTTGAAGAGGCTGCGGAGTTCGTTGAGGACCCACAGGTCGAGAGCTGTGGCGTCTGAAGAGCGAGAGCAACATTGGATATATTCATCAGCTAACCTGCTTGTGACCTACTTACCTCGGGTGAAATCCTCCTCTTCCTCTTGATAGCTCCACATCTTAACCTTTCCTGCAGTTGCACCGTGGGCGAACATGGGTAGGATATCGGGTGATCCAAAAGAGAAAGTGAAGCGGGATTGATTGAACACGGAGTCAAATTCAACCTAGAAATATGTCAACGGCGCTGCACCAGGGGTTGCTTGATTCTCTTTCTAACCGGGTTACTTTTCCATCCCTATTGATGATCAATAATAATAATAATAAAATTGGGCAAAACGCAACGACTCCCTTGCCTTGGTCACTGCAGAAACATCCTCGTACATGCCGCCTATTGAGAAAGGAAGCCAAATTCAAAAGAGAATTTGGGACAAGGACAATGGCTTGTGGCTACGAACCAATGAGAGCAACATGCCCTGGTCGACTCTCCGTCGGCACCCGAGTGTGCGAGACTCCAAATGCGCCTCTTGTCTCAGCAATGGAGCGAAGATATGGTGCTACAACCTCGGGGGCATCGGGAAGGGATGGAAACGCGTTGAGATTGAAGAGGAGATCGGCGCGAAGCCCGTCACCTAGAAAGGAGGAGGAAAGCCAGACCGTATTAGTCAATACGCTGAAAATTGCATGTTTATACGCGCCTACTATGAGCACTAGGCGCTTTGATTCTGCATCCCCGACACTATGGCTTGGCATGCCCTGGACGACTGGGCTTTTGAAATAGCAATCGAAGACTGTCCCAATGTAAACCAAGTGGAAGACAAGGCCCAATATCAATAATCGCTCGACATTGTAGTTTGTTTGTCGAGGTTCTTTCTTCCTCTTCGATACCGCGTTGTCGCCCATGGGACGCCGCCCCAATTATGACAGCCCTCTGCAATGTCTATGAGCGAAATGAGCTCAAAACTTGGAAACCGTATAATTGCGTGTGATGTTGGCAGGTATGTACCGTTGAAATGAAATGCGCTTGACGTTGAAGTCGTGTCCAGAGGGACTGGGTGAGCACTGAAGTACTGAGCACGGCTGAGATTGCTTGGGCCAAGGTTGCGGGTGGCTGTGTCGCTGTTTGGTTCCGAGGGCCGACGTCGCCTACGGAACGCGGCACGACTCGCAATGATCACTCGCATTGCTGGTCGCGATGTCCAAGAAAAGAGTTGCCTACTACTATGACGGTATAGAGCCCGCTTCATCCAAGTTTCGCGCGGTCTAAACCCACATAACAGCGGATGCGGGAGCATACACTTATGGCCTTGGTCATCCCATGAAACCCCACCGAATACGCGTAACGCATGAACTTGTCACTGCATACGATATGCTTCCCAAAATGCACATTTTGGTACGCCTTGTGATCCATTGAACTCAAGCTATCCGTCCTAAACTGTGGGTTAGAGACCAAAGAGGGCATCTCCAGAAACCATGAGCTCCTTCCATACCGATGAATACGTGCATTTTCTCAATAGAGTGACCCCCGAGACTGCAGAGGAGCTGACGTATCATGGGACGAGATGTGAATTTCTTACATTCCGCTTCCTTGGAATCTCTTCTGACCAGAAGGTCAGTCCTGGTCGGAGATGATAACCCAGCCTTCGAAGGCGTGTTCGAATTCTGTTCCATCTCGGCTGGTGGCTCAATATGTGTGTTCCCTCAGCCCTTTTCTCTAACAATAATGAAAGGAACTATAAATTTCAGGCGCCGCACAACGGATAGCGTCTGGGGCCGCAGACATCGCAATCAACTGGGCGGGGGGACTACACCACGCGAAAAAGCGCGAGGCCTCCGGCTTTTGCTACATTAATGACATTGTACTGGGCATTTTGGAACTTCTTCGCAGTTACCCTCGGGTCCTATATATCGACATCGACTGCCACCACGGGGATGGCGTTGAAGAAGCGTTTTACACCACCGATCGCGTCATGACATGCAGTTTCCATAAATTCGGAGAATACTTTCCTGGAACAGGAACACAAGAGGATCGGGGCAGAGGAAAGGGAAAGGGTTACGCGATCAATGTTCCGTTGAAGGATGGAATTACCGATCAAGCCTTCCGGAGCGTTTTCGAGCCCGTGCGTTTTCCATCCCTGCTTTGTACCCCTGGCATTGATCAAAGATGCGAGCAGGTGATCTCTAAAATCCTCGAAGTCTATCGCCCATCTGTGGTTGTATTGCAATGTGGTGCAGACTCTCTATCAGGGGATAAGCTCGGGTGTTTCAATATCTCGATGTACGGCCACGCACACTGTGTCCAGTACCTTCGGCAGCAAAATATTCCACTCATCTTACTCGGCGGAGGCGGATATACAGTCAAGAATGTTGCACGAGCCTGGACGTATGAAACGGCCTGTGCGCTTGGGATTGAGGACACAATTGATCCTAATCTTCCCTGGAATCAATATTTTGAGTGGTTTGGCCCACGATACCGGCTAGAAGTTGTGGAGAATAATATGGACGATCTTAATGTGAAGGATGGATCCCTGGAGAAAGTCAGGTTCGTTCCTTAGTGCTATGTATCGGGGTCATGTCTTCTCATGTCTTATGTTCATGATGATGCAGAATTACAGCTCTGGAGCAGTTGCAGGAGCTCTCCCCCGCCCCTTCTGTCGGGATGCACGACGTCCCAAGACAAAGTGTTGGGGAGCACCTTGGGGTTGATAGGGACGAGGAAGATAGCAGAGACGAGTTAGATGAACGGCTCGCCCGTAAGTCATAATATCCTGGACTCCGTTTCAACAATGTCACGGCCACCCAATGTAGAGCATGCTCGATATGTCTACGACCGCCAAGGAACGGAGACACCCTCAGCCACCTCTGACGATGAATCGTGGGATTCCGACGAATCAACGTCAAGGCGCCTATCCGGGTCACGCCAAATACCCAACCCATCTTCTCGAACACGCATGAGTCTTCTCACAGGGCAATATTTTGACATACCACTTCATGAGCATGGATATCGGCATTATGAGGTTGGAGGGGCGCCGGGGAAAGCCGCGAAGCGGCGGTTTTTCCAGAGTTCGGCGTGTTGGGACGAGTCGGTCGAGCAGGTGGTATTAAGGAGGCAAGGTGGTTCTCCTACCGGGCAGTCAAGTGCACTTGGAGACCTTATGGAAAGGGGTGGTAAGGGCAATGAAGGGTATGAAGGGTGGGACGACATGGCAGTGGAGTCATGATTTTTCAATGAACTACAACTGATATTATCAGTAACCAGGTGTTTGAGCCTTTCTCAGTGTACAAAAGAGCGCTCAGAACGCCTCTCATCTATTCTGGAAGTGTAGCCTATATTGACTTGTCTATACTTAAAAATACTCTGTCGGAGAGCTCCTTCGAGAATCGAAGGTCAAATATCTAAACTTCAGTCTGCTCCTGTATGATAAAGCACTTTACTACTTCACAACTTGAGAGCTTGATTTCAAGCTATTTATTCATCCCCATCGTGGGGGCTCGATTATCAGGCTACCATCTCAGTTTCTATCAAGACATGTATGTGTATAAGGCCACGAGTTGCGGGGAGGCGCAACATTTCATTGTCAAGTTCTTTGTGATAGTAGTCTGACATGTGTCTGTACTGGTAGTTAAAAGATCCGGGTCGATGGCTATGTGACGTAAACACAGTGTAAACCCCAAACCGAAACGCCGGCGCCCCTTGTTCCCTTCACGGACCCCATAATCTTGTGCATCGCAGTGCACCGCAGCTTGGCCCCGGGTACACAGGTTCCTATTTAATATAATCCAGCCTGGCGCTGTCGGTGACAGCAGCCTGAGGTACAGTTACTGCATGCTGGGTATCGGTATCAGAATTTCCAAAGGAGTCGAAAGCGCCGAGAGTCCCGGGACAGATTCGGCGACCATGATCCATTTAAACAACAAGATCCTTTTAGCGCCCACCAACTTAACGTCCAGAAATCCGACTAGGAATGTCCTCTGAGCCTGAGGATGTTGCCATTTTTTGGGACTATGGTAAGTCAAACCCTTAAGGATCCTGATATGATCTCAATTGCTATCCAGAGAACTGTCCTGCGCCTTCGCACATTACTGGATACGATATTGTGAAAAGAATTCGATTCGTAGCTCACAGATTCGGAACTATCAAGTTGTTCAAGGCCTACCTGGAACTCTCGGATCCAGCCGTATTCTCCAAGTCTCTTGGGCTCCGCTCTGAACTTCAGGTGTCCGGAGTATCTTTGACAGACTGTCCCCATAATGGTCGCAAGGACGTTGCGGATAAGATGATGATGGGTGAGTCGTTGTGAACACCTAATACTTTCCCTTTCCATATTTAAATGCCAATTTGTGTCTGCCAGTGGACATGCTAGCATATGCTATTGATAACCCTGCACCCTCGACGATTATACTCCTATCAGGAGACCGCGACTTCGCATACGCAGTCTCGATTTTACGGCTTCGCCGTTATCGGGTCGTAATAGTTTCTCTTGCCGGTGCTCACACAAGCTTAAAAAGCCAGGCATCCACCTATTTGGACTGGACAACAGATATCGTTGGCGCAGAGCCTTTGGATCATTGTCCTTCACCAATTTATGCATGCTCTCACCATTCAACCAAGGGGAGCTTGAACAGTCGCTGGTTGTACCCCGGGAAGACCAAATTACGGGCTCAACTATCCACCAATAGGATGGACTCCGAGGACACAGAAACTGATATTATGGACCACTTCCCGGTCAACAAGGCAGATCGGTTTCGGAGAACGTATAGTTCCCGTACTAGTGGGGATGGTACCCCAGAAGACTCGCATTTTGGTGGGAATGATCCACCTAGTGTTGAAGACGAGCACTCAGTCGGAACTTTTAGGCCTCCTTCCCGCACAGAATCTGCCCCTGCGTCTTGCTACCCAGGAGAGATAGCTTCGCCGTCGAAAGCTGCCGTTCAAGGCAAGACCACCTCGGTTATCACATCTACTCTGCGTGTAAATCAGGCATTGACGCCCAAAGCCAAGGAAAGCCTTATTCCCATGGCCGAAATTCGAGAACCTGAGCAGAAACTGTCTGCGATGTCCTCCCCCTCCCCCACCATATCACGATTTGGCTCGATCCCGTACCGATTCGAAGTCGACATGAGGCCTAATGAGTACCAAGGTCAAAGGGATATCGATCTAGTAACACCAGGAGTATGCCTACCCCGACAAGAGTCTATACCACCAAGGGAAACAGAAAAGTTTCCTGGATTCGTGTCGATGTTGCCGACAGTGCCCATGTCGATAGTAACACAAGTCATACCCCCTCTGTTTATACCACTGGTGGAACGACTGGAGCACCACCGCTCGAAAGGCTCTCTCCGCCCTTTTCGTTCAGTGATTGCAGTCGAGCTGGCCAGACAATACCCGAATGTGTATCAGCAAGCCGGGGTTGACCGGTTTGGGCCATACGTTGCCCTCGCTGAGAAAGCGGGCATCATAGAGCTGGGTGGTAGGGAAGGATTAGCATGGATAGGGTTACGTCCAGAGTGGTACGGTGTCAAGTCGACTTGACAGAAGTTGTAACGAGACTATGTACAGTATTTGAGGGGCGCCCCGGCGCCCGGCGCATGCCTTTTCGGTCTTGTTTACGTGGTTATGAGCTTGGATGAATTCGAGTCATCGGGCAAACAGGTGATCGTGGTGATGTTAACAGCATGCCTCATGCTCTCCTCCAATGCTATAAGTAAAGCCTCCTTTGTCTTCCAGATATGTGACTGCATGATATCGCCTACACAACAACCGAAGATCGTCCTTTGTCCCGGAGTCTCGGTGCATTGAATTTCGAGTGGCAACAATAATCATGGATCTACTGAGGGTTGCCATATTCTGGGACATTGGTTAGAGGAGGGCGATTCCTGTCTGCGCTATGCTCAATTCCCCCCTCCAGAAGCTTGCCCACTTCCTGAACAGGCGACCCGGACGCACGAAATTCTGAACAGAATCCATGACATTGCGCAGACCGAAGGTAGATTGACGATGTTTAACGCCTACATCAAGGATGCACCCGGCCCCGGAAGACTTTCGCTGGAAGTTCAGACTGCCCTCGAGTCCCGGGCAATCTGTCTCTTCAAATACACCCGTGAAGACGATTGCAGCCTCCTCACCCGAGTGATAACTGGTTAGTCAATCACACTCTCGTCAAAATGAATTTCGTTCACAATTATACCCGGGCAGACGCGTGGGCGGTTGCTGCTGACAGTGCTGATCCTGCAACTCTGATTTTTATATCGGCCTTGATTGAAAGACCCGACTTTACATACACGATTTCTCGCCTGCGCTGGAAACGGCACAAAGTGCTGTTCATAACACCCCCAGGAACAATTACGCCCGATAGTCTCCGGTCTCAAGCTTCGAAGTTGTTTGACTGGAAGGAACACATCGTCGAGGCTACCTTGAACGCGCGAAAAAAGGAATGGAACCGGATGACTGAACAAGGTGATCCTCGCTTTTAACCTAACGAGATCCTTATAAACGCTTAGCGGTAGGCCTGAGCCTCCCTTTCAAACATCGTCAAGATTTGTCTAACAGGTCCAACGAGGAAGGGAAGTACTCTCCAAGCCTATCATACGCCAATAAAGTTGTCGCATCATCCAAGCGAAGCAGTCGAACAGCGATCGGGAATCGGACCCAGGCTGAATCTACCACCAGCTGGAGAAGAACCTCCATTGCATCAAGTCCTCTCTCGCCAAGCGGACGAAGCCTGGTCAATGTTCGACCTCCAGAAGATCCCAGCGACCGCCAGCCAGAGAAGTCATCCGAGAATACGAAAGTTCCCAGTAACTCCTTGACAAAGGTAGCCACAAACCCGATCTATGGACCGGGTCGACCTGTTGGGCGCAGAAGCAGTGAACATCCGGTTCCGTCAAAATCGACACCTTCAGGCATGACTCAACCGTTGCCTCAACCTTCTTCGATGCTTTACAATCGTCCCGTTCCTGATTCTCCATTTACACTTGGCAATCCCGGTCTCTCCTCTGGGCTTCATCCTCCGCGACAACCGCCTCTCCATGAGCTTTACCCAGAGTCATACCCCTCTAGGGGTTCGTACGACGCTAATCGGGAAATAGCGGATTCGACACCGTTTACCATTCCACAGCCCGAGACCAACAGCAGCCTCCACAATGTTCCGTCCCCTCAGTCTCAGCCAACGAGATCTCATTTCTTACCCTTGATTCAAGAACTTGAAGCTTTACGAGCAGAAGGTCAGGATTATCCTTTGCGCTCGTTGGTGGGCTCGCGCCTTGGGCGTGGCATCTATACCCTAGCTGGTGCTGCCAACTTTAGCCAGTATGTGGGATGGGCAGAACAGGAACAACTGGTGCAGCTCGGGGGTTCCAAAGGCACCGCATGGATATCAATCAGAACCGACCAGCGCGAACATGACTAGCATGTTGGTCCTCTCGTCAACGTTCGAATGAACAAACTGTATTTAGGACATACCTTGTATATATTTTATATCTATGTATCATTGAGCTACTGATACACTATTTCCGCTATGTCACGGACTCCCCCCTGTACATACACGACCGCCCTAACGCAATACAAAGATGTCCGTTCCATCACAATCTGCTTGTTTGCAACGTGAAGCGTCGTCATGTTTATTGTCCGCGACTGATTACGACGAGTACAATATTCTCTTACGAAAGCTCCGCTTTCATTGCAGGTAATTCCCAGCCATCAGGGCCAAATCGCGGAATTGTCATCATATCACCCGACATATTCTTTGTGGGCTTTGAGAAGGAACACAACAACGGTTTCCCCAACGTAGCCAACCATTTCGGGTTTACGACTGTAATTCCTTCAACGTGCTTTCAGTATGGTCTAGACGGAACATGAGTGGCAGGTAGCTCACCTTTTACCCATACATGTGCCGTTCGGACAACTTCGGTGAAAACAACATATTCTGGCGGCGCTGAATTGGCAAGGACTGATGACGAATGTATAAAAACATCTTCTTGGATTCCAAGTGCTCTATAGGGTATTCCCTTCGACGTGGCGTGTTGTTCCCCAGACGAGGACGGAGCGATACGATCTTTGCGAACGGCGACTTGATCAATAAACCCCGCCGTCAAGAGTTGACGGAGAGCCTTAAGCTGGATTACACTTAAATTAGTATTCGAATGAGCTATCCAGAACACTGTCTTACTTGAAGTTGGTTCGGAGGAAGGAGATTGGAAACAAAACCTACATCCACTCCCGGGAAGTTGGTTTGCACAATATTGCTAATCTGAGCACGCAATTTGTGTATTTCTTCCATGGCCTAGCCAAAAAGATTATGAAGAATAAATATTATACTGATACAACCTTGAGAACGCACCTTGGGTCGTACAAAATGTTCTGCGCAGAATTTATGACCACCACCAGCATATTCATACGCGCCGACAACGGATAACACTTTAAATATATCGCTAGTGAATTGTCCAAGGGATGCGTGGACCTGAAAGCACAATCAAGTTAGTGTGCATAGACTTACTAGGAAACGAGCGTCTTCACATTTTGTGACTCAAAAAAGGCCTTTCTGCGTAAACGTTGAGTTTCTTTGACCTTGGCAGCCTGACTTTTTAGATGGGCGAGTTCCTCGTCTACTACACCTTGGTCGGCTTCGGTTTCTGCCAAAAGTCTCTCCTCGTGCAAAAACGGGTCACCAACAGATAAGGCCGCTACGATGGAAATGACGTAAGGGAGACAACCATGTTGTTGACCATTGACGAGCATCCTCGAGAACCGAGGGGACAGAGGGAACAGAGCCATTGTTTTTCCTAGCGCAGTGATTTGACCCCCAACCAAACTCGACTCACCCATCCCCGGACTGCCCAACGCGCCGAGGTGAGTGAGAATCTTCTCAGCTTGGTGAAGTGCCGATCGGTCCGGCGGTGTAGGGAAAGGGAAGTTGACGACAGCGTCGATGTGCATATTCTTCATCTGGAGGACGACACCTTCAATGGGCATCCTTTGTATTTCGGGACGAGAGAATGAATCAAAGTGGTGTTCAAATAATGCTGAAGAATAGAGTCGGTAGCAATGACCTGGGCCTGTACGTCCAGCACGACCCGCTCGCTGAGCTGCTGATGCTTTGGAAATCCAATTGACCACAAATGCTTGGATACCATTTTTGACATCATAGCGACGCTGGGCTCCAGTTAAGCCGCTATTCCTAAGGCAGAAGATGGGACATGCTAACCTCTTTTGCTCTGCCACAATCAACAACATATCGGATACCAGGAATCGTGAGGGACGTCTCGGCAACATTTGTCGCGACAACAACTAGGCGGGATCCCGGTGGCGGAGGCTCAAAAACGCGCATTTGTTTCTCACTCGGTAGGAGAGAATACAGCGGAACAACATGCATCGGAGCTTTGGGAGGAGATGAGAGACACGTATTTGACCAGGAATTTGAATTGGATTCACCATCAAAATCGATGCCCAATTCTTCATCCAGTGCTCGTTCGTCATCGCTGTCCAAGGCCTCAGGGTCTTCGTCATCCATGTTCTCGTCCACATCAAAAGCCAGATCATCTGGATGATCATGTCCGAGATTCATGTCCTCCGCTTCTACATCCGCTATGGTGGGTTGAGGTCAGAAACAATCATCCAAAGCTAAGTAACTCAACTCACCTCGGGCGGGGCCGAGATTATGAACTTCCGGTTCGTCGGTAATTTGTTCACTTGGCTTGTTCGAACCTCTCCACTTCTTCCTCTCGATGGCCTTCGCCCTAAACTTCCCATCTAACTTTCGGCAGACACCAGTAATTTCGTTCTGGCCGGTGAGAAAAATCAAGATTCCACCAGGCGGAAGGCGTGTATGAATCTTGACAGTCTTCTTAATGGCTTCCGTCACGTAATCAGGAGATGTGCGACGACTAAAATGGACAGTGACAGGATGTTGTCGAGCAGTAACATTGATGGCCGGTGGCGGAGAAGTGAACAAGATACGATTATCCGCAAAATCACTGACTCTGAGAGTCGCAGACATGATAATGAGTCGTAAAGGCTGCAAGATAAGATCAACTCTAAACACACCGTATGAACAAGATTTGCTCACCTTTACGCCCTCTTTGCGTTCCTTCCACATGCTCTCGCGCAGTTTCAGCACGCGACTAAGGACGCCAATCAAAATATCCGTGTTTATGCTCCTCTCATGCGCCTCGTCGATGATGATGACCGAGTACTTTGTGAGCAAAAAATCTGTCGCGAGTTCTCTCAGAAGCACACCATCGGTCATGAACTTGATAGATGTCGATGGAGACACTGTGGCGTCATATCGGATCTGATAGGATACGCGTGATGATGTTAGAGAAAGTTCGTGAGCCACGCGCACCGCCATGGATATTGCAGCAACACGACGCGGTTGCGTGACGCCGATCATGCCAGGGTTGTCTGTAATATCATCGTCGTTCATAATCTGGTAGAGCATGGAAGGAAAACCCACCACTCCCAGGAGTGCCAAATCCAGCTTCATAAAGAAACTGAGGAACCTGGGTCGTTTTCCCGCTGCCAGTCTCGCCACAGATGATGACTACAGGGTTTAACAAGATTGCTTCCATGATAGGCTGCTCTTCAGTAATGATGGGAAGGAGGATTCTGGCTTGCTCGACATCCTGCGGTCTCTTGATCAAGACTGTCCTGGTTTGATGAGCTGATGCTTCCTTTTTATGCCCCAGACGACGGGCAAACGTTGTATCGGGCAATTCCAGAACTTCTCCCAAGGGACCGCGCATTTCCCCGACCTGTGAGGGATTTGCCAGTTTTCTCTTCTTTTCTGGCGAAGGTGGAGCATTCTCAGATGATGTAGTTACTGGCGCATCGGTTGCTGAAGGGAGGTCGTGACCTTTGGCTACGTGAATCTGTTTTATTGCCCAGTCTTTGAATGCCAAAAGTTGTCGGGGACCTTCAGCCTCTGCATTATCGCCTCCTTTGCTTGATGTGGGATCAACGTCAAGATTGCTAGGGTCATCTGATGCGCCATCGTCTTCGGACGAGTCGTTCGCAGAGTCAGAACTGTCAAAGGAGTTGTCCGAATCTTCGTCTTCCACAACTGCCACAGGTTTCCTTACACCTTTCCAGCTCTTGAGCGAAATCTAGAATGTAAAGGTAAAACAAATATTGCCGAATGCTATTAGCAACACGAACTTTCCCCCCCTTCCTTTCTCGAACTATTGGCACTATTAAAGTTCCATCGGCATTACGCTTCAGAGCGCTACCAACTATAGGCGGTGCTGAGACTACGGGTTGGTGATTGACGACCACAGGCGCAAGTTTCATTGCAGAAGGCTCCAAGTGGGGACCAATGCTCTCACTTTTGTTAACAGGGAGCCTGGACGAGTCGGTAGCTTCGAGAAAATGATCTTCGCTATCATGGTCGTCATCAGCGTGTGTAACAGCATAAGAATCGTCATGACGTTTTCGTTTTCCCGCTCGACCGTCCATTGCACGACGAACTTGCTTGTCTTCAAGCCTATCTAAACGCTCCTGATGGGTCGCGGCCCGGCCTGTACCTAAGGAACCCGACGATTGCAAATGAAGCGATGGTATCTCAGCCTGTGTCTGACTAAACCATGGAGTCAGAAGTAACACGAAGTGATAACACCACTCACGCCAGTTTCTCAAAGAGAAGAACCCGTTCCTCCTTTTTAATCTTTTTATCCTGCGAAGCGGCCAGGAATCAATGAAGATGTGGGATAAAGGAAGGTGAAAAGGTACGATGTATTTTTCCAACCTCCGTTTCTTCTTGCTGTTCCATTTCGAATCAGATTGGGCTGCAAGCTGCACGATTAATCAATGTTAGTTGACATTCACAGCGAGGCCGAGACCGGAGAGACCTCCTGCCTGATCTTTTCTCTGCGCTCCACGTCCTTCTGCTCCTTGGTTTTCGGTACGAGGACACTTGCATTGGGATCAGGCTCTGACTCTTGTCTCTGTGATCGTCTTCGTTTAACCTTGCCTTTTTTTCTGGAGATGGACCGTGCGGCGCGTTCAAGTCCAGATGGACTATTCATCTTGCGCTGCGGCAAAGTCGCGACTTGCCGAAACGAGGTTGTCACGATGTGACCAACGGCGAACATTTGTCAGGGCAGCAACTTGGCCTTCGCCGTGCAACATGTCTTTGCTCAGGTCACTCACGTTCGGCACCAGGCCGAGTTTGCAGCCTTCGAGGTTGATGTCCAACACCAAAGTCCACAAGATTCCAAGACCAGGCGACGAAACCGACTTTCGCCCGTCCTGGTTTTATACGCTGGCTCGGGTTCTCTCATGGACGCTCATACCATGTATGTGAAGCAATTTCTTTACACTGCTCCCTATGTCCTAATGATTCTTTTTCTTTGGGGGGGGATAGATGCTGCATTCTACGGAACGTTCGTCTATGATTTTGGAGAGCGCGATCACGTTTTTCGACCAGTGAGTTGTTCTGCATCCTTCATGCTCGTGCGTTTCTCCTGACCGTTCTTTTCAAGGCGCGGGCGTGGTTAGATAGGCAAAAGGCCGCTTTTTTCACGCTTTCCGTTGATGAGAAAAAGATCGTGGGGGTGGAGCCAACCACTCTGTCGAAAGGATCCTAAATTGCAAAATCCGCTACAATAATGGTGACTTGCATTTCCTGGAGGATCTAGGTTGGCCCATTTGCCTGTGAGATGACTCCTGGCTAGCCAATTTCACCGCTTGGAAGGATCCACCCAACCACGACTGGCTTCTCAATGAAAGACTTCATTCTGTTCGGGAAACAGAATCTGGGAAGGGTACATAGGGAGTGCGTATACACATTTGAACCTTCGTCTGGATTATTATATATGCGCGAATTCGAAACAGCGGAGCTGCTAGTCTCTTACCCTCTGAGAGCCGTGGTATAACTGGAGCGACAAACGAAACGGCGCGGGCGTAATGTTGTTCATTACCCTTTCAATCATTCGGGATCCGGCGTCAACGAGCGAGCGCTCATGTACCCGCAAACAAGGGGATCCCTAGTAGCGACGGGTCCAAGCTTTAGCGATCTCAGAGGTTGACAATTGGATGTAATTACGGAGCAACTCTCTCGATTTTCCGCTGAGGATTATCGTCCGAAGAACCATCAACACGGAGGTGGCGAACGCGGTCGTGCAGTCGAGAGGGTTTCCCGCTCCGGAATTCGATCTCGCTGGTGGGGTAGTAAGAACAAGAATCGGAGGAAAGACAGAGACACGGACTGTGGAATCACCCTCCATCCACCCCAGAATTCGGGAAGAGGGACGTCGTAGGGGTCCTCCCGAAGCTTCAAGCGCTGCTCGACCTCGTGCAACCGATCGCAAACCTCGTCCTCTCCGACGGTGCTCTGTCTACTTGCCCATGCTCCGAGCTTGTTCCCCAACAGCTGGCTATGAAAGTCTTCGCTGCTCTACTGTTCTGAGATCTTCTCGACCTTTCCGACGACTCGGCTGGGACGATGGACCACGCGTCAGTAAAAGGAGAGAGCGGCGTGGGGGTTGGCGAGGAGCTCTTGGGACTCTCTGGAGGTTTGTGAAAAAGACGAAGTCGCGGATATCGAGCTACTTGAAGAGAATCATATGTACGGAGGGGACGGTGCTGGGGGTGGGCGTTGCGAGCGAGACGGCTTCTGGTTCTAGGACATGATTGCTCCCTACGGCTTGTCTGAACCAGGCACGGAATTGGTCGAGCGGGTTGGAGACGACGGTGTGGGGAGAGAGATGGTCTGTGGTGATGTACTGGCGATGGGGGCGTACTTTGAGCTGGGTTGGAGATTGCGCGAGTTCAAAGTCCATGATAGACCGTCCAGACTCATGACTATTGACATCTCCACCATCTCGTTATCGTCGGGCTACCGCCACTCGTTGATATTCAGTGTCTGGTTCATGTCGTCCACAGGGGTAACGAGGTATCTGGTCTAACCTGATACTAATCATCCTTCTCCGACGTTAGGGCCGTCGACCGTGAGACAGAACAGAGGAGGGCCAACGACAAGGTGAACCTCTGTGCACATTGTCATCATTCTAGCTTGCTAAATCATCGCGTAACAGGGACAAGTATTTTCAGATTCCTCAGCAAATAGACCTGGCATTCGTCTTTCTACCAGTACCGCCGGCCGCCTTATACGCGTCCTGTGCCTTACGACTTGGATATGTACGATTCCCCGGCGGCTCTCTCTTTTTCAGGTTGACCAACAGGCCTATTTCACTCGAAAGCACAATTCAGCTGCTCGAGATCCCGGTGAAGACATTAACTGGGTGCACATTATTACGATGAGCTTTGAGGGACATTTCTCATAAAAGCACTGGACACTACAATTGCAGAGAAATTGTGGTACCCTACCTGTCGAAGGCAAAAGAAACTGAAATGATTGAAGGTTGTTTCCATAGCAAAAACGGGAGCATGAGGCTCGTTTTTTTTCGTTGTGGGAAGTGGTTGTACGGACGTACCTTGAGTGATGGGTGAGTGCTTCTTTATCTATGTATCATTATTGGGCAGCACCGATCAAGTCGCTCAGCTGATTTTATGGTGGAATCTTACAACTGCTCGATATTGTGGAGGCCCTTCCCGCCGATATGTATAAGCTATGACAGGCTTGTTGTCACCCGAACTACATCCTCGTTTGCTTCCAATTCATCTACCAGCTGCCTCAAAGTACTCTTGGTTTCTTCAGATACATTCGTATCTATGTTGATAGGGATATGTCGGACTTCAGTCGTTGTGATTCTCCAACCAGGGTTCTTGTTTTCCAAGGATTGTGCCAGACTGTATATATCGCCGGGTTCGCAGACGAACTAGAATGCAACTTGAGCTGATCATTCCAAATCTGGAAAGCAGACAAAATCGCACATGAATGTTTGGAAAGCCACCCTCCTTTTCACAAACTTCATCAAAGTCCGTTGCGCCATCGTCCAACGCCCGAGAGACCAATTCTTCCAGCACATTTTCCTGTTCGACACGTTCGACTGCGCAAAGATTCTCTCCCGGAATCGTGGTGATATAGCCTCGACGTTCGAACATAAATTTTACAGGAGTAGCGCGTCCGCTGCGACGCAACGGAATCAGCCAACTGCTCTTTCCAAGAACGAAATTGTAAGCACCCGTATCCGTTGAGGATTTCACGGAGGTTATGAATCGTTCGGTTGTTATTGTCGGTCTGGCATTCTCTTTGCATCGTGAAGAATTCGATGGGACCTGAGAAGGAATAGACACTCACATTATAATCCCGATGGATTCAAATGCAAGTGCCTCGTAGGTGAAGCTGCTGCCACCTTGACTACCTTGTAAAGCCTAAGTGGAAAAGGGTCCGGTCGTGAATATACGCGGAGAATGGTGTACAATGCGAAACCACCTTTGCCAGCGCTTTTTCTATATTCTCCTTCGGAACGTCCAATTCACGCGCCCGCTTCAATACTGTAGCGAGCTGGAAATTTTTCGTGGGGTCTGCGTTCCCTCCGACTGCGTAAACAGCGAAACTTCAGCATAGACCACAAGTAGCACGAAGCAGAAGAAATGCAGCACCCCGGACGGCTATTATGATATCCTGCATGTTGAAAATGAATACGTTATTGAAGGCGGTGCATTACCAGAGTTCAGAGAACGGCACGGGCTTTAGCAGCTTTTCCAAATATGACACCCTTTCGCGCATCGTTGATCCCCTTCTTCTGTTGTATCTTGGACCACTGCTCCTGTTGGTCAATGGAAGAGTCGTGATTAGGTTGAAAACTAGCCTTGTTATGCCCTGAAAGTGTTGTGCGGCAGGAGGAGAAAGATCTTCTCGACGACGAAAGGACGGACGAGGCGAACTTCAGCATAATTACCTTGCTACAGTCAAAGTCCTTCGTTTGTATACGTAATTCTACGTATATCACATTATCACCGGATCATCACATTGTACATAGAGCCAAATACCGGAACTGGAACCCACCCCAAACCGCCGATAGCGACCTCCAGTTAGCAGTGAACAAGCGCCAGGACCAAATTCTGGCCACATTACTCGTCGACTTTCTCGCCACACAATAGAGAATACCGGGTAACCGGAACCGGATCCCACCTACTCCCAATCGCCGCGTTACCCCGCCGATAATGTGCATGGACCCCCAGTGAACCAGTGCCAGCTCGGCTGAGGACCAAATTCTCGTCACACTACCCACCGACTTTCTGTCACCGCACAATAGAGCGTTGATGCCCCGTGATGCCCTGCATACTGAATAAAATCTTAGCAAGTAACTCACTTAGTGCACCCATCTCTCGTTTCAAAAAATATTTTTACATACTTGCAGTAGTCTACAACTTGAATATCATCATGCCGCCGCCGTAAGCGGAGCTTCCCGAGTTGTATGCCATGCAAGGTTATTCACGTCGTGATCCCGCGCCAAACATGATGTTGAACAATGACCGAATCGCCCGCTTATTGGCGCCTGGATGGGCTTTCACTGGCATACGTACGGTAAGGGCGTACTTCATTATTTGGTTTTCTGCGCATGCGTCGGATGTGCAAGAGTAAAGGAGAGATTACACAGTTGCTTGACTCGTACTACTCAGTCTAAGTACTAAAGCGAACAAGAGAAGTCACCATTCCTTGAACCCCGCTCATTCTCAACCCGACGGTCGACTGAGACGATATAGAAGGGTTATTTTCATTCTATCGATGCTCGTGAATTACGAGAGCCTCCGTGAAGGTCATTTCCATAAACGACCTCGTTCATCAACGAGCCATCTCCTTCAACCTTTCCCCATCCGACCAGAGAGAGCGGAGCCAATAATGTCAGTCATGCGGTAATGATCACACACAACAGCACTTACCTCGACCATCCAGGGTCAAGGCAGCTATAGGGCTTTGAAAGATGTACCTGTATGTTTTGACAGAATTTCCTGGTGCCTGCAGTGCCTGGCAGGAGACACAATTCAATGTCACCTATATCGGGGCCGGCGCCTATGGGGAATGGGATCACGAAATTTCCCTGGCTAATACACTCGAATAGGGCATGATCGTCAAAGACAGACGATCTAGTACGGTCCCTTGATGTACATCGTGAGTGTGCCACTTGTATCATGATGCATGAGGGATATTCCTGTTGCGCATGCGAGGGACACACCCTTTCCTCGCGCGCGGCGTTGAGGTGGTCATGTTTCTTCCGTTGCATCCAACCTATCCATCAGAGAACCGGGATTTCCGATATGACAGGTTTCGAAAGGTAAGCGAAGGTAAGCGAGACAGACTCGTCGGCTACCAATTCACTGATGTCGAAGATCTGGTTTGTTTTGGTACCGTTGAGTAACTACAGGCAGCACGAGAACCATAGTTTTTGCAGTACTTCACCACTTTATTTCGGTTCAAGAGTAATGTGCTTCGAATACATTTCAGTAAGCTATCTACATGAAACTTAGAGTACTATATGCACGAATAAATGTCAGGACCGTGGAGGATGAAAAGCCCTGTAACAAATCAAACCTAAAACCCTTCAATGAAGAAACTGGGAAATCCGAGTAAAAACAAGGAAGACTACATCGCGACGGGGGCGCCACTTTCCGCTACCTCAACGGCTGACTGTAGGTCGATGTGGAAGAACGGGGTGTTTGTCGAATCGATCGGCTCGAACTCGGCGGACTTTGACCTCATTCGTTTGGCTCCACCCTCAATTTGTGAATGAGTAGTTTCTATATCCAGGCTGCGGCTGCCTTCCCCGAAAGGTACCACCGCGGCAACGTCGCGAGGAACCGTAGAAAACGGAATCCCTATCCCAAACCCTCCCGCTACGAGGACGCGGCGGATCCACGGGGAAAGGATCGTTGCGAAGTGGAACTAAAGACTGCGAGTCAATGGAAGTCCAGGGTAGAGTATCGAAGGACCGACCTCTACGGGGTGATCTGCCCATCTCTCCACATCCCTCCTGGTGTCGACGAGTGCTCGTATTCCGGTGGTGTCGATATGGGACCTTTATGAGATGTTCAGACAGACCCACTCAGTTCAGCAACAAGATGGATACCCACACTCGAGAAAAGTCAAGGACGATAGCCCGCAGGACAGGCTTCTTCTCGTTTTCCAGCTGCTCTTCCCTTTGATTCCTAGCACCGGCAACACCGGGATCATTCCACTGACGTTCACTGGCCGGGACGTTGGTCATGTCCCTGCCGCGACGCATATTACCCCTGACATGATCCACAAGGGCGCTAAAGATCAAAGAGCAATTGGGATAGAGATAGCTCTCTTCGAAGCGATAAACAATGACCCCAGGAGAAGGTGGGGTGACTTTGATGTCAGGGTTGTTGATGCCATTGCCAGCGAGAGGGACAAAGACCTCGCGCGTCTCCTTGCTATCTGAGCGGTCCTTATAAAGTGTGACCTTTCCAAGGAAGTGGCTTCGTGGGTGAGCTAGACGAATGAGTAGCAGTGTTATAGATGTGCAAATAGAGGTGTATATTCCGTTTTCGATGCTGGAGAAAACTGTGACGAGAACGGCTGCTGCCCAAATCAAGAACTCCAGAGGAGATATCTGCCAGTAGGAATAAACCTGAAAATGCTTAGTTATTGTTGACAAGGCAGAGAGTATCAAGCGCTTACCTGGGCAGGCGACGCAACAAGGCCCGCCACATTGTAGATGATGATAGCCGAAAGACCAGCGGTGGGGATCCAATAGAAAGCTGGAGTCAGACCGTAGAGAGCAACAATGACAACAACGGCAGACACGATTCCAGCGGCCGGAGTGCGTACACCGGATCTGGATTTCAGAGCAGATCGAGCGAAAGCGCCTGTGGCAGGATAAGCGCCGAAGCACGAACCAACGGTGTTGGTGACCCCGATTGCAATCAACTCTTGGTTGGGGTCTATTTTATATCCATTGATACGTCCGAAGGCTACAAAAAGACACTGTTAATTTGCCGTGAAGTCGGTTGTAGAAGGCAGACTTACTCTTCGCGATCGCGATGTGCTCCAGGAAGAGGATGATTGTTGCAACAGGAAGTTCAGGGCCCAGTGCACTGGCCAACTCTTGATTGATCACAGGTTGACCAATGTGTTTGAAACCCGACGGGACAGTTTGCAAGATTTTTATCGGGTATTTGCCTGACTTGGACTTTCTGTGACGGGTATACAGCCAGGCACCAATAGTTAGGACGAGAAGCACAAAAGCGTTCCTCAGGACGCTGATGAAGAAAAACAGCCGCGCTAGATTCGTGATAAGTGTGAAGAACATTATACCGACATGCCTACCGAGACTCACCTCGTCTGGGATAGCGCCTGCCGCATGTATCGCAAAGGAAGCGAATGGCATAGAGAGCTACAAGGCCGGTCAATCCAAACGCTGCATCCAACTTGGTCCGTGGGAGGCCCTTCAAAGTGTTGATGATCACTTTGTAGGTTTCGGCACGAGTACTAGGACACGATCAGTGGATTGGTTGATAGATGAAACGTACACTTACTCGAAACCAGTAATGCCCATCAGTCCCGGGACTTGTCCAGCGGCAATGCTGATGGCAGAGCCGGTCATGAAGCCACTGACGGCTGGCGCGGGGATGAGTTCGACGATCCATCCCAGTCGAAGCAAGCCAATGCCGAGAACGATGAAACCGCAAAGCAACGCAAGTGCAGATGCAATTGTAGGCCCTCCCCACTTCCCAGGGTGGGCTACTTCTACATGTTGGATCACACGGCCTACTGTGAGAGACATGACAGCGACCGGCCCGATGGACACGTCTTTGGAAGTGGCAAATAACTAGACATGTAGCCCTTTAAAGAGGCGCATACGAAATGCAAGCGGGTGAATACTCACACAGTAGATCAAAACACCAACGAAGGATGAATATAAACCATACTCAGGAGCCAGTGTCGCCAGCTACGTGAAATGCGGCCATATAATGATGATCAAAGGTAGAGGTGGAGAAACCGACCTGAGCATAAGACATTCCCTGAGGAACAAGCACCATTCCGACGGTCAGGCCAGCAATGACATCACCTGTGAGCCAGCCGAGGTCTAAAGAGGAACGATATAGTTAGAGCTGGAGATGATCTCCCGATTGGATTCACTGTATCGTGGAAGCCAAGTGATCAAAGGAAACAGTGATAGGACATAGTCGAAGAGCTACGAAGAGAGCATTAGGGCACCATCTATGATGCTGGCAGATACGTACACGTTGTGTGGGCGTCTTCCGAGTGTACTGGGACCCCCAGTCTCGAACGGAGACGACAGGTACGATATCCTCAGAGTAGTTGATGAGACGCTTCACGAACGACTTCGCATACTCCATCGAGGTTGGGAAAGACGAGGAGAGATGTGATCCCCACTTCAAGTTGTTTTAAAGCGTTGGATGGCTTGTGGTGCCTGCTGAGAAAAAAACCGACAGTGTGCCTTGACCATAGACCGATGACCGGTCCCCCTCATGGGAGAAGTAAACTACGAGGGATGGCGCTTGCTCATCTCACGTACGAGGGAGTGGTCACGAGTATACCTGGTGGAGTTAGACGAATTGACATGAGTATTGGTGTGGTCATAAGGTGGAGCTCGAGGCAGTCAGGAACCGACACATGGATTACATATGCAAGCCTTTTCAACGGAACCTCCCACCCAAGAACTCACAATACCATGCATAAAACTTGAGGATCGAAGCACATCGAGCAAATCCAAAAAGGGTTATAACGTTACTAGAGATCCTCAGCAAACTGCCGACATTTTAACTAAAACACCGCGACTTACCCCCGATAAACATAGCCACGCCAATTTCGGCCTCTCTTCAGGAATCGGCTGGAGAGGGGTTGTTGGACGAGGTTGTATGGCAAGTCGAAGTACAACCGTAAGTACATGACGGCGGTATAAGTGACACTACGTATAACTTTAGCTAAGGTACTATTGTTATCCTACATCAGAGAACCGGGATTCCCGATATGACAGGTTTCGAAAGGTATGCGAAGGTAAGCGAGACAGACTCGTCGGCTACCAATTCACTGATTAGTAGTTATGCAACACTTTGATAGATGAGCTTCTAGGTTCCTGTACGATTATCCGATTATCTTAATTTTTGCAGCGTTCGAAATCCTATAATCTCCTCTCAAGGATGGTGCTCAGGATCATATAGAAATATGGTGAATGAGAAGTGTCAGAGACGAAATCTTGAGGTGTTCGAACTTACAGGGAGATGCAACACTCGTCACGATCAGGTCACAAAATGATCCTGATTGCCGTCTAGGCACCACATCACTTTTGTCACGCTCGACTGCCCTCCTACGATATATACGGTACTTGGTTATATCTGGGCCTCAGAGAATATACTTTCTCCGTGAGTTGGGCTTGAATGAAGTTGTACTCAAAGGATCAACATTTTGGGTGCTTGATCCATGAAAAATTCTGAATTACACTGCGTGGGTTATTTTCGAGTGTTGCATCACTGAGTAAACAATAGTAATGTCGATTCGGGGCACCTTCAGCCGATCGAGTAGCAGTCGGGGATTGGTTTAAGTTTCCATCAGTGGTACTGGGCTGTCCCGAAGTCGAGACAGCAGACTCTCTCGCTTGCTGGGCGGCATAGGATTTCGTAAAGATTTCACTCATTCAGAAAGGAGAATAGGGATGATATTGAGTCGAAATACAGATGAGCGATGAAGGGAAAGAGGTTCTCGCGACGACAGATTCACGAACCTGGGGTCGAGGCCAACGCTGTAGAGGGTTGGATGAGCAGGAGAGACCCGACTGCGGACGTACTCACCTGCAGAGGGTTGGAAGAGTGGAAGACACCTGGGGAGAAGGTCTCACCCACGAACCCCTCTACAGGTGGAACGGCGAGTGATCACGTGAGAGGTGATCACGACAGCACGCGTGCGCGTTGGCCTTGTAGGGCGGATTGGACTAGTGTAAACTCTATGTTTAAACACTCTGCATCACTAGGTAAACAATAGTAATGTCGGCAGCGATGAGGTAGACGTAATCCAAACACCACCAATCTTTGGAGTCCCGTAATTCTTATATTTAAATTCCTACTCCAACTTCTTTGGAAAAATAAACCGTCGAAATTTAGAGAAGATCTTTCTTGAATTTTAACCGTCACTGTTTTCGAGATATGAGGTAAGGGAGTTGATATCAAATTTACAGTGTCGGCGCTCGTTTGTTGTGTTTGCGTCTACCTTAGTTGAACTGAGAATAAGCTAATCCACGCACCATCGATATTAATATTGTCGTCTCATAAATCCGCTGCTGCTTTATAATAGTTTCTTCAGTTGCATCCAGAATATTCGGGAAGAAGTCGAAGATCTGTTTTGTGATGATACCTTTTTACAGGCCTGAGGCAGCATGAGAGCGATATTTTTCGCAGCACATACACCACTTTATATCAGTTGAAGAGTCAATGTCCTTCGAATACACTTCGGTAGGCTATCTGCACGAAATTTATAAAGTACTATGTGCACGAATGACTATCAGTATTGTAACGAGTGTGGATAAACCAAAGCCCGGGATTAAATCAAGCCAAAAACCCTGCAATGGAGAAACAAGGAATGCGACCTAAAACAAGGAAGACTACTTCGCGATAGGGCCGCCACTCTCCGCCGCCTCAACAGCGGACTGTAGGTCGATGTGGAAATACGGGGTGTCTGTCGAATCGATCGGCTCGACCTCTGCCGACTTTGACCTCGTTCGTTGGACTGCACCCTCAATGTCATCCATTTTTGAATGTGTGGTTTCTGCATCGAGGCTGCGGCTGCCTTTCCTGAAAGGAGATACCACGGCAACTTCGCGAGGAACCGTAGAAGACGGGTTACCTATCCCAAATCCGCCCGCTACGAGGGCGCGACGGATCCACGGGGAAAGAATGGTTGCGAAGTGGAACTGAAGACTGCGGGTCAGCGTAAGTCGCGCATGGAGTATCAAAGGACGGACCTCGACAGGGTGGTCTGCCCATCTTTCTACATCCCGCCTAGTGTCGACGAGTGCTTGTACTCCGGTGGTATCAATATGTGACCTTTATAAATGTTCAGGCAAAACCCACTCTGTTCAGCAACATGATGGATACCCACACTTGAGAAAAGTCGAGGACAACAGCGCGCATGACAGGTTTCGCTTCGTTTTCCAGCTGCTCGTCCCTTCGATTCCTGGCACCGGTGACACCGGGATCATTCCACTGACGTTCACTGGCCGGGACGTTGGTCATGTCCCTGCCGCGACGCATGTTCTCCCTGACATGATCCACAAGGCCGGTAACGACCAAAGAGCAATTGGGATAGAGATAGCTCTCTTCGAAGCGATAAACAATGACCCCAGGGGAAGGTGGGGTGACTTTGATGTCAGGGTTGTTGATGCCATTGCCAGTGAGAGGGACAAAGACCTCGCGCGTCTCCTTGCTATCTGAGCGGTCCTTATAAAGTGTGACCTTTCCAAGGAAGTGGCTTCGTGGGTGAGCTAGACGAATGAGTAGCAGTGCTATAGATGTGCAAATAGAGGTGTATATTCCGTTTTCGATGCTGGAGAAAACTGTGACGAGAACGGCTGCTGCCCAAATCAAGAACTCCAGAGGAGATACCCGCCAATAGGAATAAACCTGAAAATGCTTAGTTATTGTTGGCAAGGCAGAGAGTATCCAGGGCTCACTTGGGCCGGCGAAGCGACAAGGTCTGCCACATTGTGGATGATGACAGCCGAAAGACCAGCAGTAGGTATCCAATAGAAAGCTGGGGTCAAACCGTAGAGAGCAACAATGACAACAACGGCAGTGACGACTCCAGCGGCCGGAGTGCGTACACCGGATCTGGCTTTCAGAGCAGATCGAGAGAATGAACCTGTGGCAGGATACGCGCCGAAGCATGAACCAACAGTGTTGGTGACCCCGATTGCAACCAATTCTTGGTTGGGGTCGATTTTGTATCCGTTGATACGTCCGAATGCTACGAAAACACTGTTAATATGCCGAACGAGGCGTAAAGTTGTCTGTGGAAGGTCAGACTTACTCTTCGAGATCGCGATGTGCTCCAGGAAGAGGATGATTGTTGCAACAGGAAGTTCAGGGCCCAGTGCACTGGCCAACTCTTGATTGATCACAGGTTGACCAATGTGTTTGAAACCCGACGGGACAGTTTGCAAGATTTTTATCGGGTATTTGCCTGACTTGGACTTTCTGTGACGGGTATACAGCCAGGCACCAATAGTTAGGACGAGAAGCACAAAAGCGTTCCTCAGGACGCTGATGAAGAAAAACAGCCGCGCTAGATTCGTGATAAGTGTGAAGAACATTATACCGACATGCCTACCGAGACTCACCTCGTCTGGGATAGCGCCTGCCGCATGTATCGCAAAGGAAGCGAATGGCATAGAGAGCTACAAGGCCGGTCAATCCAAACGCTGCATCCAACTTGGTCCGTGGGAGGCCCTTCAAAGTGTTGATGATCACTTTGTAGGTTTCGGCACGAGTACTAGGACACGATCAGCGGAAGAGTTGATTGATACAACGTAAACTTACTCGAAGCCAGTGATACCTATCAATCCCGGGACTTGTCCAGCTGCGATGTTGATGGCAGAGCCGGTCATGAAGCCACTGACGGCTGGCGCGGGGATAAATTCGACGATCCATCCCAGTCGAAGCAAGCCAATGCCGAGGACGATAAAACCGCAAAGCAACGCAAGTGCAGATGCAATTGTAGGCCCTCCCCACTTCCCGGGATGGGCTGCTTCTACGTGTTGGATCACACGGCCTACTGTGAGAGACATGACGGCGACTGGTCCAATGGACACGTCTTTTGAAGTGGCGAAGAACTAGACGTGTAGCCCTTTAGCGAACCATGTACGAAATGCAAGCGGGTGAACACTTACACAGTAGATCAAGACACCAACAAAAGATGAATATAAACCAAACTCAGGTGCCAGTGTCGCCAGCTACGTCAATGCGGTCAGATAATGATGATCAAGGGCAGAAGTGGAGAAACCGACTTGAGCATAAGACATGCCCTGAGGAACAACAACCATTCCGACGGTCAGACCAGCAATGACATCGCCCGTGAGCCATCCGAAGTCTGAAGGGTGAGGATGTAGTTAGAGCTGGAGATGATCTCCTGATTGGACTCACTGTATCGCGGAAGCCAAGAGAATATAGGAAACAGTGATAGAGTATAGTCGGAGACCTACGGGGATAACATTAGGGAAGCATCTCTCAGGCTGATGCTGGTAAATACGCACATGTTGTATGGGGCTCTTCCGAGTGTACTGGGATCCCCAGTCTTGGATGGAGACGATAGGTACGGTGTCCTCGGGATAGTTGATAAGGCGCTTCCCGAACGATTTCGTAGACTCCATGGTGGATCGGAAAGACGAGGAGATGTGGTATCTCTACTTCAAGTTTATTTAAAGCTTTGGATGGCAATGTGGTTCCTTACAGACAGGGTTGCCTTAACTAGGGTGAATGAAAGAAGGTTCCTGTTGGGGTTAGACGCCTTGACGTGAGTATTCGTGTGGTGATTTCCATTCAAAATGGCGCAATCTGATCACGGTGGGATTGACGCGTGAGACCCAAGTGATGCATGCACATCACGATGACGGGCATGCCGAACCTTGCGTTCAATCTTCTCCAAGATTTTACTGTGGAGAAACGTCGACTGTAGTGCTTCGCGGGACGGGAGGGCGTTACAGTGGCTGCATGAGAAATGTTGCGCCTTCTCTACCCTAGGTTGCGTGCTAATTATGTACGCTTGCAGTGATCATCGGCGATCTACCTAGCAATGCCAATAGAATGACGCACGGGTGCGATATCCCCGGTCTGGGAGATCAGAAGACCTCAGGCGATTCTGCAGTAGCCACAGAGCGGTGAATGAGTACAGTGTGAGTGCTCATCGACAAGAACGATGATGTGGTAGCCAGGCTGGATTGATCGGCGCTCGAATAGGCAAGAGTACGTGGCCACCGCCACTCAACAACACTTCAGTCTTTCCCCCCCCCCAGTGCGCAGTGCGCCTGCATCACGACCAGCCCTCCTTAGTACGATCTAATGTCAGCACACGTCAAATCTACACCTCTCGTCGCACCGGGCCACACCAGACCCGTCACCCACCTTTCTTTCTCTCAGATCCAAGACGACGGCACTTACTTGTTGGTTTCGAGCTGTAAGGATGGTAATCCCATGTTAAGGGAATGGACAGGAGATTGGATTGGCACCTTTCTCGGACACAAAGGCGCCGTATGGAGTACGAAACTTTCCCTCGATTCGTCCAGAGCAGCCACAGGCAGTGCAGATTTCACAGCGTATGTCATTCGTTCCCTTCAGTTCTTCCGATGTTCTCATTCAAGATTTCATTGATAAAGAAAAATATGGGATACCTATTCTGGCCAATTGCTCCATTCTTTTCCGCATAACCACATCGTCCGAAGCGTGGCTCTAGGGCCCCAATCATCACATCTGCTTACAGGCGGCCAGGAAAAGAAAGTGCGGATCTTCGATCTCAGCCGCCCAGATGCAGAGCCGGAATTTCTTTGTGACTCTGGCACCTTGTCCCATGATGGGATGGTCAAGAGCGTGGTCTGGGTTGGCGAGCACACCGGCGTCACGGCAGGCGAAGAGGGAAAGATCAAGTTAGTCTCGATCTGCCCTCTTTATACGTATCTTATGCATTGATACAGGTGGTGGGATCTCCGAACCAGGAACTTGACAACAACTCTTAACTTTGCAAACCCCATCACATCCATGGAGTGGTCACTACCGACCCAGCGTCTGGTAGTGACTTCAGGAAACACGGTGTCTTTTATTCCTGGGTTTCTCAACGGCCAGACCATGCACAGTCTCACCCTCCCATACTCACCTTCTTCTGCGTCGATCCATCCCATCGATCAAGATCGATTTGTCACAGGGAATCTTGGCGACGAGTGGGTGAGGGTGCACGGGATGGATGGGAAGGAGAGAGAGGTACTTAAAGGCCATCACGGGCCTGTTCACTGTGTGGAGTATAGTCCCGATGGGGAGATGTATGCTAGCGGAAGTGGTAAGCATCAGTTGCGCTTCATCCTATTCCCTATTGACTCCATCGGATGTTATTCGACGTCGTCTCCCCTATAGAGGATGGTCAGTGTGTGTTCCGAGATTTCCCTACACGATCTGATGATTACTTGCAGGAACCATTCGATTATGGCAAACGACACCGGGCAAGTCATATGGATTATGGCAAGGAATCAATTCCAACGCAAGTTAGAAAGCGAATAATATTTAGATGTACTGGTGAAATCCTCCTAGGCTAGAGGATCTTCATTTGTGCATTATTTCTACTGTATTTGAGGATTACTTGTGGCACCTTATTACGTCACGCGTGTCACGAACATCAACTCTTTCAAATTTGTGCAGTATTAATGTCCAGACCGGAGCCTCACCACAGCCATATCTCATATAACGAGTCGCCAATAATGGTCAGTCCACCGAGGTCGCCATCTCCACCATCACAGACATACCTCCCAACAATCCTACCCATTCCCACGCCAGCTCTGGTAGAATCCGTGGCTGGCGGCGCACATTATTCCGGTATCCGGCTGGATCACGAAACGCATTTGAAGCACAGAAGGCACAGTTCCGATATTGGTGACCTCCACACAGAGTTGAAGCCCAGCCACCGGCGCGTGCTAAACGACCTACGAGAACTATATTGCTGTCGACCCACCTTGGAGATCTTTGAGAGGTCCTGGAACAAAGACGCCGAGTTTGAGGTACAGTAATAGCATCACATCTCTCCATTTTCAACAGGGGTACCTATGATTTCCCCCAGGATCCTCTGTCGAAATGTAATGGCTTCAATGAATATGTTGCGCAGGCGAGTGACTGCCTATCTCGAGTCTTGATTTTTTGATCAAAAACCTTTTGACAACGTATTCAGTGGTTTGCAAAGGTACGCGAGCCAAAACCCAATACGCTGATCCAATTCGGCGCTCGTCATTGACATCAGTCACTTTCAGGCCAAGCTATTCTCACAGTCAAAGACGGACTCAGTGCGAGTCATGTCATCCACGCATGCACCTAACCGTCTGATTTTCTCACAATCTCAATCGTACGTCTTTCGTTTTATACGGAAAAAAAAGGTGCGCATCCAGGTCCCACTTTTCCGGGGTTCCGCTTATGGTGAGTGTTGATTGATCCGAGAAACAGACAGTCGATTCCATCGTTGTCGTCGACCTGGATGATGATGAGAAGATCATTCGAATGGTTGACCAGTGGAATGGTCAGGACCTGCCCAGGCGTTTCGGGGCACAGCATCTTCGTGTCCTGAATGCGAAGATTGTTCCTTGGCTTGTATCCGTTCCCAGACCGACCCGTTCAGAATAGCCGCGTGAAGAAATTTGAAGGTCCCGATATCTCACCATATCCTCTCTGTCACCTTTTGCCCTGACTGCGTCGCTTGTAAATACCGAGACATCACAATGTATATAGGATAGGATAGGATATGTTATACACACTTGTTGTAATGTATCCGTGTAACTTGAAACCGTTCTGCTCGCGTGAATCGAGTCAACATTGCAAGCAGACTGAACTGCGTTGGACTTGTAATTCCTCATTCGTTTTTGAATTCCGCGACCAACATGTTCCTAATCGCAACGCGTCCCTGTCAGCAATAGAGTGGTCTGAGAGTCTCATCAAGCCCGGTCGCTAAGCAGGCATCGACAGACTATTGATGAGAGGGTTACGATCATATGTACGGACAGCTTCAGATTCCAGGCGTGAATCATTTCCCCTGACGCTCTACTCCGCGTTCCCCTCCAATAATGTCCATACGTGGTTAATTTTTTCAACCAAGTGACAGAGCGTACATCGGGAACGGCTTTGAACCTGATATATAAACCTGATGATAGACTTGATGAGCGTTCGTGGAGTTTTCACTGAGTTGTTCGACGAGCTTAAGCTTCTAGCTAACTTAACTTCTGCGCTGAAAGGACCAGTCGTCTCAGTGTTTTCCAGAACGCATCCGCGTAAAAAGCAACCTGACTTGCAGGTCGTCTATACAACGATATATTTGCTATTCCTCAAAACCAAGCGTTAACATATTGCAGATCCATGCAGAACGAAAAACCGACAGCAAAAAAAAAGATTGAGATCAAAGGTTCAACCGACGATCAACGTATGCTCAAGATGCCCTCCCTCGTAGAGTTGATCCTGCCTCCCCCAATCTCTTCGCTGCCCAGAGTCTTCTTTTTCTTCGCCTTCTCATCACTCCCCACTTCCCACACCCTCCAGAACTTGAGATTCTCATCACCGGCGCCGGTGCACACCACGTCTCCCGCGGGACCGACGCAGCTGAAGAGCACGCGTGAGTCATGTGCGTCCCGGATTTCGGCAACGCGTTCCATGCCAGGGTATGCATGGAGCATGATGGAGTTGGTGGGGTATCCGTGGGTGGAGAGGATCTCTTTTCGTGAAGGAGCAAAAATGAGTGAGGTGATCTGGGAGGGTGTTTTGAGGGAGTGCAGCCTAGCGCCGGTAGTGCTGTTCCAGACGTTAATCGTGGCGTCGTTGGTGCCTCCGCCTGTCGCAAGCAACGAGGGCTGCCAGGGACACCAAGCAACGGCCTAGAACGCCATCAGTTAGAACACGTTAGACTTGATTCGAATGATTGTTAGACCCGCCTTGACAGCCGCAGTATGATTCCGTTTCGTCCACTTTGCACTGCCTCTCGCTCCCTCACCCACGTCACCCAATCGACCATCCCAGATGTTGACGACGTTGTCGTTACCCCCACTCGCCAAGAGTTCGCCGTCTGACCTCCACTTCAAGCCACATACCTCGCCGGTATGGCCGAGCAGCTCCATGACCTTGTGCCGGGGCACACGCACGTCATGGTGCCAGATGCTCCCATCGCCACAACCAGACGTCAAGATGTGCTGATGCCACGAAAGCGTCGCGATCTGCCCTTGATGGCCCGCCATCGTCCTCAGCTTCTGGCCACTCTCAACGTCCCAAAGCTCGACTTCTCCAGTGCCAATGCCGACGCCGAGAAACATCCCGTCGTTCGAGAAGTCGACGCTGGAGACGTAGGTACCTTCGGGGGCGTCGCCGAGGTGAACGACGCTGCCCGAGTCGGCCTTCCAGATGTAGGTCGAACCCTCGAGCGCGACGGCGACGGCGTTGAGGCAGGACCACGCGATGAGGTTGAGGTAGAAATCGTCGACCATGCCTGGTGCGTCGAGGACGCGTTCGGGCTGGGTGGGGATTTTGCGGGACTTGTTGGTGATGGCGCCGGTGGAGGAGGGGAGTGCGCCGGGGCGGGAGGCGTATAGGGGTCGGGCGTACTCGCGGTGCTGGGCGAGGACGCTGTTAGAGGAGGAGGACGCGGCGGGGGGGGGCTCGTGGTAGCCGAGGATGCGGCGGTTGAGGGGGACGCCGGTCGCGACGGCGAGACGGGCGGTGTGCCCTGGCGAGGCGGATTGGGGGTTGAGGTGCATTTGTTCGAGGGTGGCGGCGACGTCGGTGTCGGATTCGCGGGTGGTGATGAAGCGGTCGCGGTGGTCGGCGCCGACGCGGTTCTGGGGGGGTGGGAGGGGTTAGATGGATATGAAGGAGTTGGGGTGAGGGCTCACTGCGGCGGGGGTGGACCGTGATCGCTTGATTTCGGGTTTTTGGGGCGGGACATAGTCTCGGATGACGACTTCGAGCCTGCTCTCTACGCCGCCTTTGCGAATGACGCCTGCGCTGGCCTGCTGCTTGAAGGAATCGGAGATGGGGATGCCACTGGATGTGGTGCGCTTGATGGGGGACGAGACGATAAAGGGGTTGCTGGAGGCAATTGAGATGTTGTTGAGGCCGGCGATGAGGGACGGAGTGAGGGGGGTCTTTGCCTCGGAACGTGCGCGGTGGCGCCGGGAGGGGGTCTTGGGGTGGTCAAACATCGTGGAAGTTCAACTGCAACGCGTTCGTCACGTGGTCGCACATGTCCTTGCTCTTCAAACAGCTTCGCGTCCACCAGGTCTTTGGCGCCAACACGGACGTTGGCAAAACCATCCTCACAACTGCCCTCGTCCGCGCATCCGCACAAAAGACGAATGTATTCTACCTCAAACCAGTTAGCACTGGAGCTCCCCAGGATGCCGATGACAAGTTCTCTCCATCATCTTCCTCATCACCCAAGCGCTGACTGTGCCTCTCAGCCATGTCCGACGGTACACCGCTTCGCGCTGGCGCGTGAAGGCCGACTGTCTGTTCCGGTATGATGAACCCGTGAGCCCACATCTCGCCGTCGGAATGCGCAATGGATCTACCGTATGGAACCGTCACTGCCCTGTGGAAATTCCTGACCCTTCTCAGGCTCCAACGGACGAGACGTTCGCCAACACGGTCGCTAGTTACATCCGCAGGAATGCCAGCGCCGGTCCCGCACACCTATATATCGAAACTGCTGGAGGCAAGTTACGTTTCCATCTTTCATCGTTCCCACTTCATCGCGCCCAGGTGTCCACAGTCCCACTCTCTCGGGAACGTCTCAAGCCGAAGCCTACCGTCCCCTGTTTCTCCCGACCATCCTCATCGGTGACTCCAAGCTCGGCGGAATATCGACCACCATCGCTGCATACGAAGCCCTGCTCCTCCGCGGGTACATTATCGACGCTGTCCTCCTCTTTCGTGACAACTATTATCAAAATGCAGACTATCTTAAAAACTTTTTTGCAGAGAAAGGCGTGTACGTCGGTGCCGTCGATCCCCCGCCCCCTCTTTTGTCCGACCATGCGGAGAACGTTGTTTCCACCCAAAAGTACTATGAACGCATCGTCCCACCACAAGGAGAGGATGTCATCCATGATGTTGTAAACCACCTCAACACATGTCATACCCATCGGCTTGATGAGCTTTCATCCATGTCCCGACGGACGCTCGATACCATCTGGTGGCCATTTGTCCAACACGGCTTGGTCAAACGCGAGGAGGACGTGATGGTGATCGATAGCGCAACGTCCGATTTTTTCAGCGTCTACGACCAAAGCGCTTCACCGTCTACGGCATCGATCCTCAAACCCCAGTTTGACTCTTCAGCTTCGTGGTGGACCCAGACGTTTGGGCACGCATTCACCCCGCTCACGCTGGCAGCTGCGCGTGCGGCGGGTCGATACGGCCACGTCATGTTTCCCCAAGCAACCCACCTGCCCGCGCTGAAGCTGGCCGAGAGGTTGGTGAAAGATGGTCCAGGAAAAGGCTGGGCCTCGCGAGCGTTCTTTTCCGACAACGGTTCGACGGGTATGGAGGTTGCGCTGAAGATGGCGCTGCGTGCGTTCAGTGTTCGGAGTGGAAGTGGGAAGGAAGAGGTGCTTGGTGTGTTGGGGTTAAAGGGAAGCTATCATGGGGATACGATCGGTGCGATGGACGCGTGCGAGGAGTCGGGGGTGTTTACATGCGAGTGGCATGATGCGAAAGGGTTCTGGCTTGAACCCCCGACGGTGGGGATGCAGGATGGAGAGGTGATCATCTCGGTGCCGGATTCGTTTGGGCTCGAGACAAGGGTGCGGGGGGAGTCGTTTGGGTGGGTGTACGACGTGGAACCGAGGCTGGATTCGGAGCTTGCGAGGGGGTATAGGGCGTACATTACGCGGACGTTGAGGAGTTTGGAGAAAAGAAGGGGAGAGGGAGACGGGGGTGTGCCAAGGCTTGCGGCACTGGTGCTGGAGCCGTTGGTGATGGGTGCGGGGGGAATGATTTTTGTGGATCCGCTGTTCCAGCGCGTGCTGATTGAGGTGGTCCGAAGCGGGGATGCAGGGCTGGGTCTGGCTTCGAAAGGGTCGGAAGCCCAGGAATGGTCTGGATTGCCCGTAGTGTTTGATGAAGTGTTTGCAGGGCTGTATCGACTTGGGATGGGAAGCACGAGTGGCGTAATTGGAGCGTTCCCGGATATTGCAGTTTATGCAAAGACGCTGACAGGAGGACTGGTGCCTCTGGCTGTCACCCTTGCGTCGGAGAGTATATTCCGTGCGTTCCTTGCGGACGAGAAGGAGAGGGCGCTGCTGCACGGGCATTCGTACACGGCCCACGCGGTGGGGTGCGAAGTGGCTGTGGAGACGCTGAGCATGATTGACAGGCTGAAGGATAGCGAGGGCTGGAAGGCGGCACAGGAGTCGTGGGGGGGTGGCGGATTTTGGAGTTTCTGGGACCCAGGGTTTGTTGAAAGTTTGTCACGGACGGAGGTAGTGCAGGAGGTGATGGTGCTCGGGTGCATTCTTGCTGTCAGGCTCAGGGATGACGGCGACGGTGCGTGTTCTCCGTCCGTTGGAATGGTGAACTACTGACGTTGGCTGGCAGGGTATGCGTCGCACTCGGCGGACAGGCAGTTCCGGGGACTGAGGGAGAGCGGGGGTGGGTGGTCTGTGCACTACCGGACATTGGGGAACGTCGGGTACTTCATCACGAGCCTGAACACCTCCGGGGCTGTGATCCGGGCCGTAGAGGGTAGAATAACGTCTGCCATCAATTAACCTGCTGCGGTCACGTGTTATGATCGCTGCTGCGGCGGGTACAGTGCGCTGCGGACGGAAGGCGTAAAAAATCGGTTGAACGATGACCACGACGACGACGACGACGACGACGATGGCAGACCGTCCACAACGCAGACACCGTGAAGCACAGGATCCCCAGCCAACAGACCTCGACGAACGTCTCACCCAGCTCAGGCGTCGCACCGCAGCGTTAGTGCCCCTTACTCCTCTCACATCCCCCCTCACCCCTTCCGCAGTGCCAGCCGTCCTCGGGAACGTCCACCGCAGACCGCAGAACTCCCTCCGGTCTTACCCGTACCACCACTTCGCTCTCCCCGTCCAGCACCCTCGCCCCGTCGTGTCAAGCCCATCCCAGACGCAGATCACGACGACTTTTCTCGTCGTCTCAAGATCTCGTCCCCAGAGCCCCCATCAAAGCCCCCTGCAAAGCTCTACAACCCACAGGCAGACCCCATCCCGCTGCGCCGCACCGCAGAACCCGAGCCCCTTTCCGACGCAACCAGCAGCTCTTACCCCACCCGCCCCTCACCACCTGTCCGAGAGCGGGAGTCCCAGCCCCGCCAGCTTTTCGATTACCGCAAGGACGACCCTATGCGCTTCAGCGTCCTCGCTCGTCCCCCCCGCCCTCTACCCACTCCAAAGTCCTCGGGTGACTACATCTCTGCGTCCTCTACATCGTCCTATTCCTCTGCATTCACGCTCTCGTCCAATACCGACGGCTCATCCGCCTCATCGGCCTTGTTTGATCGCCCCGCAGCCGGTAGTGGTACTCGGGGCGACGACGGAAGCACCAACGTCGTCGCTCTTCAGCTCAAGAAACTCTATCGCGCCATCACTAACCTTGAGGCGAAGGTAAAGACCGGGGAAACTAATGATCGCAACGCAGACGACGCTGGATCGGCCGCTGGTAGCCGTCGCGATGCCAGGGTCACTCTGAAGGGCAAACAGCCCGAGAACCCAGTCGTAGCCGAGGAAGATCTCGAACGGGAAAAGTGGAAGGTCCAGATCGCGAACCATAAGCAGTAAGCACTCCTGCTGCAGGATCCAAAAAGAAACATTCTTGATCATCACTGCAGGCTCGCCGACTATATTCACAATCTTCTCCAAATTTCTCTTGCTCCCTCCGTTCCGGCTTCTCTCCGCAGCATCCCAACAAAATATAACATCATTGTCCGGTTATGGACATATGCTTTCCATAAACTCCTCGAGTCCCTCCGCCACGCCTCGTTTTCTTCCCTCCTCGCTTTTGAGCATCTGCAGGACTTTATATACTACGCCTATGGCTTCTACACCGGCTTACTCGAAGAGCCCACTCTGTCCGCGTTCAAGAGCGGATGGCTCGAGGCCCTCGGAGATCTCGCTCGGTACAGGATGGCCGTCTCCGCCATGGTCAACGGTGGTACTGGCTCCTCGACCTCCTCCGGCCGGAAGCTTACTCAGAAGGACGTCAACGAGGTCGTCACCGACGACAAGAACCCGGACAAGCCGCGCAAGGCCTCAGGGTCCATCAGCGACAAGCCCGCAGCGAGGATCGATGACAGTCCATCACCTTCGGTGGGTATCGTCGCTGCGCGGTTGTTGGAGGTGGAGCTTGAGCCTGAGCTCTGGCGGAGGATCGCAAGGGAGTGGTACGGCTCTGGGCTGGTGGAGCAGCCAGGGACCGGAAAGCTGCATCATCATCTGGGTCTACTGAGCCGAGAGGTAGATGGCGAGGAGTTGAGGGGAATATATCATTTCGTCAAGAGGTTAGTGCACTTGGATCCACTTTTTTAATCCGTGGGTTAACAATGCATTCCTAGCATGACGGCCTTGCATCCATTTCCAACCTCGCGCGAATCAGTCCTCCCGATGTGGTCTTCAGCAGCCCAGACGCGACGTGCGCAATCTGACACTGCCTCTGCGCAAGATCTGTTCGTCTTGCTCCACGGCATGCTGTTCACCCACATCCAGCTCGACGATTTCACACCAACGTTGGCGAGGTTCGTCGAGCGGCTGGAGATGGAGGTACCAGAAGAGCGAGAGTGGCTCATGATGGCAATCGTCAATATCGCATCTGTGTTCGAGTATGGCAGGCCTGGAGGAGTTTTGGGGCGACTGGGAGGAAAAGAAGCGACGGCTGCAACGATCGTGATTACGAAAGCATCGGCGGGAGAAGACGAGAGGATGGACATTGACGAGCCAAAGAAAATATCGCCGATTATTCTGTCATCCCAGGCTTCTAGCGTGCAGGTTTCCCCAGTCGCGTCCGAGGCTGGCGATGCGCCGCCCCTCGTTCCAGCAGCCCCTCCGCGGGTGTCACCAGAGCACCCTCCTGCGTTCAAGTACGCCCTGCAGCTCACCTTTGCGATGCTCTCGCATGTGTTGAAGGTCCCCATCCGGAAGCACGCCACGACGTTCGCCACCCCGGCGCTGAACCCCTACCTGATCGTCCTTTTGACATTCCTCACGACCGTGTTGAAGAACTCGCCGACGCTTCGCGCGCTCGAGCGGAGTGTCCCATGGGAAGAGCTCGCGGTGTTCTTTGCCAAGATCCCGCGGGGCGTGATGATCCGGCAAGGCCTATTCGCTGCGCCCGAGAAGAAGGACAAGGAGCTCGAGGGGACGAGGTGGACGATGCTGACGAGCGGATGCGCACCGCCGTTACCGGAAGATTGGTGCATGAGGGGTATGGAATGGGTTGGGAGGAGTGTTTTTCACCCGGGCTATTGGGGGGGTGGAGAGGAGCGTCGGACAGAGATTGAGGTTCTTGAGGAGAGGGATCTGGGCGAGGAGTTGACGGACGGGCAGATTGAAAACGATGATGATGAGAATGTGGGTGTCGCTACTGGGAACGGGAGTCGACCTGGTGGGGTTTCTGCCCAACGTGCGGCGGATGTGATGAAGAAGCGATGGGTGAGGATTATTCGGAGCGCGGTGGGTGTTGCGGGTGTCGTTGATGGGTTCTCGTGGGTTGAGGGGACGCGGGAGTGGAAGGTTGAGGGTAGCCTGGCCGAGAAGGTTAGGAACTGGCAAGAGGAGGACCGCCTTGAAAGAGAAAGAGAGGAACGGAGGAGACTGGGTACGCGTTGGTCGGATGATTCGATGGATGTTGATGAGGAAGATGTGAACGATTCGCTCTCGGAGGATGAAGATGACGAGAATGATACGGAAGAGGTAAAGGCTTTGAAGGTATGTCTTTATCATATACCCAATTTGTTTCAGGATTGGCATTAACTGGGGTTCTTTTAGGCGAGGAGACGGTATCTGCAGAGTCTTCTGCAGACATCGGAGCATCCTACTCCCGTTAATTTGACACCTCCTCGTCGTCGTCCTAAAGTCGGGAAGCCCGTGAACCACCGACCAACCTTGACCATCACTCCCGGATATACCGTTCTCGTCGTCGACACCAACATCCTTCTTTCATCACTGTCGATGATGATCTCCCTCATTGAAAGCTTACGGTGGACAATCATCGTACCCCTCCCCGTCATCATGGAACTCGAAGGACTTGCCACTAACACCTCTTCGCAACTCGGCGAAGCGGCGCAAAGTGCCATGTCCTACGTCTCATCTCACATCCGCACCCACACGTTGTCTCTTAAAGTCCAGACGTCGAAAGGAAACTACCTGAATACGCTTAGCATCCGCACGGAGCAGGTCGATTTCTCGGCGGCGGATGGGAACTGGGAAAGGAACATGGACGATTTGATTTTGAAGGCGGCCATCTGGCAGGAGGAGCACTGGGTCGATCGATCTGCGATGCTTAAATGTGATCGTGGTGATGGGAAAGACATGACGCGCTCCGTCAAAGTCGTCTTGCTCAGTCTTGATCGCAACCGTGAGTCTTTTCAAAAAATCCCTTTCGACTCCCATCTGACTTTTGTTGTGTTTCCAGTGCGCTTGAAAGCTCGATCGAGACAGTTGCCTGCTGCCAGTGAAAAAGACCTTGCCACCATTCTCGCCAATGCTACCTGACATCAAGCCCGATACGGACCTTTCTCCGTTCCCCTGTCTTCTGCTTCAAGTTGCCCATGGCTACAGAGCAGCAGTGGATAGAGTGCAATTGCAGAGATTCATCCGAAGCAGTGCTCTCGTTCAACTTTTCCAACTTTTCTTCCTTGGAAAATTTGAACGAGAACACTGGAATTCGGATGGGTAGCTGTAGGTGCAATCTCTTCACCGAGACTCCTGCTGAACACCTTTTTTTGCACCTTGCACACACTTGTTGATCCTCCAAGATTGTGCATGCGGTTGTGCAAATCGGTTGTGCTCAGTTGGCGACGATCGTCGATGCTTTATTTTTTCTCCTGCTTGGGTTGTACCCCCGACTCGATAAAGCTATTCTGAGGATGTCATGAAAACGAAAATATTCCCATACCTACCGCTATCGCATATACCGTCTATTTTCTCTTGTCATCTGTCTAGCGAATCATCTATCTGGGCCTCAGGGTCCCGTTGTCATTTGTACCGTCATTTTATACACATTTTTTCTTGAACAGACCGATGAAAAAGGAAAACTGTTTCGACGTTGTTCTTTCTTGTAACGCTGATCGCTGCATCTGTTTTACACTTGACCTCCACTGATCCGAATTCACTCGTAGATCCAGGACTCCTGAGCACTGGTATATTGGACAACACCTTCGGGGAACCACCTGCACAGAAATTTCAGAAATTGAGTCGAGCACAAACAAGGATTACGCACAGCTTGATCTCCTTCTCTGCGCTCTCGACTGAATCGGAACCGTGGCAGATGTTACGACCAACAGCAAGGCAGAAATCGCCACGGATGGAACCTGGTGAGAAACGATATTAAATGGGGCGATAAGATCAACGGTTAATAAATGTCGACAAACCGACAGGGGACTGGAGGGGGTTGGTGGCACCGAGCATAACACGGCCAGTCTTGACGGCATCGAGTCCTTGCCAGACCATGCCAACGACTGGGCCAGAAGCCATGTACTTGACCAAGCCGGGGAAGAAGGGTTTGCCTTTGAGATCGGCGTAGTCTGAACAACGAATCAGAGGAGAGAATGTAAGTAACAACTGGAGGTAGCGCACGCTTTTCGAGATGTTCCTCGGTTGATTGTACTAGTTTCAGAGCAATGAGCTTGAAGCCTCGCTCCTCGAACCTCTGGATGATCTTTCCAACGAGGTTGCGTTGGACGCCGTCAGGCTATTAGATGAATGATGGATCAGGTATGAAATAACGAGGATGAAGAGGGATCGGACCTTTATCATGATGTAGGTGCGCTCAGTCGACATGTCGTAGAATAGATGAAGGGAGGATGCAAAGAGATCGGGATGGTGTCCTCTCAACTTTTATACCCCCTGACACCGATTATCAAAATTCTTTTCGATCAGCTTGTACAGCCAAATACACGCAAATCTGACCGGGAACGGCCGGAAGACTCTGCACACACTTTCTTGAATTCACCAACATGTTCGGACCTCTGAGCCTCTCCTTCGCGCCGTACGTCAAGTCGTCGCGCACACTTCGGAAGTGGATCAAGCCCATTGCAACATGGTATGCCGATGCTTCCGGCTACAGAAAATACGGCTTCAAGTATGACGATCTACGTCAGTTGCACCCGCTGCTTTGTCCTCCGGGTTTGGGTCTAACATTCTCCCAAAATAGTCGTCGAGGAGCGACCAGATATTCAGAGGGTATAAAGACCCATTTAACGCCCTCAGTGGGGAACTAACACTCTGTCGTCCAGGCACTTGGTCGTTTAACCCCTCGGGAACACTATGACCGTGCCTACCGTTTCAAACGGGCTTCTCAGGCTAGCGTTTTACATGCACCGCTACCAAAAGAACAATGGATAAAACCAGAGGAGGTGCGCTGTCATCCCCACTCGCTCGTTCAAGTCGTTTCTTACAAGTCATGAAGGATGTCCGATACCTCCAGCCTCATGTGGTCGATGTCGTTAAGGAGAATTCTGAGAGGAAAAAGTGGGATACTATTGCTGTAGAAAGGAAGTAGGTGACATCCTCATAATATTAGACGTTTCTTTCCAGACCGAATTACACTATTACACTTTCTCATTGGCTATGTCCCTAACGGGGTCTACCAACATCTCACAACACACAACACACATGAACTGTTAGGAGGTACCCTGAAGGGAGATATACATATACACGAAGCTTTATCCATTGCGCCTTTGGTTATACAGTTTCATCTAAGTATTCCTTCCTGGGTATTCAAATCCCGAATCTACAAGTTAATAGCCTTCGCAAGGGGCGAAACGATGGGAATGCCTCTTTGTTTGTAGAACGCGACAACCTTCTTGCCCACATCGGCAATGTCTAGAGAGGACGGTGTGAACAAAAAAGGCCTATGGGAGATCAAGATGTACTGACTGGAACCTGTGATGCCGAACTTCTCATACACTTTTTGATAAGGTCCAGATGCACCCCAGGCAGGCAGCCCGAATTGCTCGTGGCTGTATTTCTGCCACCCAGCAGTCTGAGAGTCATTGATCATCAGCCCAAGCCTTGTCTCACTTATGATAAATGCTTACTGAGAGCGCTTCCAGCGAAAGGATGGGTGCACCACTCCTCAAGACGCTCAACCGGTACTCCTGGTCCTGTTGATCAAATGTTAACCAACATGGCAGACTGACGACCCGTGTCTTGATGCCCAATGCCTTCAACTTTCCGGAAGCCTCGACGGCAATGCTGACCTCACTACCACTGCTAACAATCGTGAGATCTTCGTTGGCCTCTTCGTGCAACACGTAACCACCACGAATGGCACTCTCAATTGACGAGCCTTCGAGGTTGGGAAGGTTTTGACGAGAGAGAGACAAGACAGAGGGTGTCTTTTTCGATTGAATAGCGACATAATAAGCAGCTGACGTCTCGTTACCGTCGGCGGGGCGCCAGAACGCAACGTTGGGGGTAGCCCGCAAGGCGATGGCAGTCTCAATAGGTTGGTGTGTAGGACCGTCTTCACCGAGGCCAATGGAATCGTGCGTGGCTGAAATAAAGGGTGTAAGGCACGAAGTGAGCATCGGATTCGTCCTACGCACCGACCCAGATGACCTGGTGGCCAGTGAGGGCAGAAAGCCTCACCGCTCCCGAAGCGTATGATACGAAATTCTGAACATTCATCAAATCCCACCCACTGATCTAGACCGTTTTTCTTACCAAAAAAGTTGCAACGAAGGGCAAGATGCCACCATAAGCATGAAGACCGTTGGCGATGGCTCCCATTCCGTGTTCACGAACACCGTATCGAATGTATGTGCCAGCATATGTCCCCAAGCCGGTGTTAGGAGGTTGGAAGTCGACGCTGTTTTTAACTTTCGTCAAGTTGCTTCCTGTGAGATCAGCAGATCCACCAACAAGCTCGGGAAGATGGGGGGTGAGAGCGGTGAGAACAATTTCAGACAGCTTGCGAGAAGCCTGAGCAGGATCAGAGGATTTGTAGACGGGGAGGTTTTTCTCCCAATTCTCAGGAAGTTTGCCAGCAATTCGGCGAGTGAGCTCTGCGTGTTCTTTTGGATACTTCTGACCATAGGATGCGAGGAGCGAATTCCATTCCGCCTCAAGCGCAGCCCCACGTTTGCCAAATTCAGCGTACAAATCATAGGTTGCTTGAGGAACGTGGTATTTCTCTTGAGATGGGAAACCGAATTTGGTTTTCAATGCCTGAATGTCCTCAGCCTTCAAAGCTGCGAAATCGATCAGGAAAGAAACTATAAGCTTCAAATAGCAATATACGAACGGGAGCCGTGTACGCCATGGGTGCCCTGTTGTTTGGAACCGTACCCAATGGTGGTCCTCAATTTGATGATGGTGGGTTTGCCCTTCTCTTGCCGAGCCTCTGCGATCGCATTGTGGATGCTCGTAAGATCGCTGAAAGACAGATAAAACACAGTCGAATGCACATGAAGTTTGACTTACCTATCGCCATGAGCAACTCGTAAAACGTGCCATCCATAAGAGAGGAAACGTTGTTCAACATCTTCGGTGAATGCAACGGCCGTATCACCATCAATGGAGATATCTTTACAGCCCAATTAGCTATTGATTTTACGAGGGAGGAAACAGCGCACGGTTGTCATCGTAGATCTGAGGTGATCGGATGAGAACCTTGACAATATCAGGAAGCCCAAGTCGATACATACCACGATAAGATTACCAAGTTGGAGATGACCCGCAAGGCTGGCAGCTTCACTCGCAACACCTTCCATAAGACAACCGTCTCCGGTGAAGACTGTCAACTAGTGAGGATATGGTGAACGAAAGAACTAATCCACTCTACCATATGTGTAGTTGTTAAGAAGGTCAAACCCGTCACGATTATATACGGCGCCGAGATGAGCTTGTGCCATGGCCAAACCAACACCGTTTGCGAAACCCTGTCCGAGGGGGCCAGTGGTGACTTCGATGCCTATATGCGTACGATAGGTCAGCGAAGGATGTGTAGCCAGTCATCTGAGCGACTTTCCGTCAGTATGGCCCGCTTCCGGGTGACCTGGTGTCTTCGAATCAAGTTGACGGAAGGCCTTGAGATCATCCATGGAAAGCTGGTAGCCCAATAGATGGAGGAGTATATATTGGAGTGCGCATCTTCGGTGGAGATGTAAATATATGCGATACAAAGATGCATCGTACAACGTACGCGTGCCTAGAGGTGGAAGTCAGAAAAAAAGGCGTAGGGGGGTTAAATCAAAGATTCTCACCCGTTCGATAAAACGAATCGATCACGATTGAACCATTTCGAGTTTTTTGGATTGGCATTCAAGAAGCTGGTATGCGATTTGATGAACGAATGGTCTGAGTACTCATATCCACCTGGGCCTACCGAGTGAAGAGTACGTGGGCAACGGGGGCCATGCCCATGGGTGCACCTTGGGACAAGCATGGATGTGAGCAGCCGCGATCACGTCGAACAAAATACCTGGATGGCCAGAGTTGGCTCCAGCGACGACATCGGCGGAGAGGGTGCGGATAGTTGCGATTGCGGTATCATCAGCTTGGTGGGGAACGAAGGATGACATGGTGGTTGAGGAGATGTAACACCGAGTGCCTAGCGCCTTTTTAGATCTAGTGCGATTGTGTTATTTGCCGCTGATTGGCCCGGGTGACCGACACTCCACGTTTGCTTACATGCACCCGCAGCTCTCAGACAAGAGAATCCGTACGTCGTTCAAGTCCGAAGCATTGACATTGGCACTAGCATCTATCTCTTAGTGTGCCGAGAGTTCATACAGGCCCTGGAAGATTGCCACTCTAGTAGTTGGGCACGATTCACCGGTGGATGTAATAAGCTGAAAGACGAGTTAAATCAATGCCTAAAGGCTGAGGTAAAGTATTCCTTGCTCTGTGAGTTTCATAGCTGAAGCCTCCCTAGCGGGTTACACGCTCTTCCAGGAACAGGGTATCGGCCAAGGAACGAAGTATTCGAACAGAGTATGCTTTGAAAGAATTCAATACGGATTGATCGACGTGTAACTGCTCCATTATTTTATGGTACTCATGATCACAAGTTACCTGGCGGTTATTGATATCTTGACAGTAGCACGGCACAACTCTGTTCACTGTCACGCAACCTGCATGGGGCCCTGCTTTGAACCTTCTTGACTTCCACCGTCAACTTCCACTTTTGGCTTGCCCCCCCACCCGCCACCTTCTTCCCTGAAGCTCCTGTTGGAGGGAACCTCGGATCTTTGCCTGTCGCGGTTATTTTCCCCGCCATTCTCTCCACCTTGGCCTTCTCTACGACGTAGGGGCCATTACCTCAAGGCACATCGGGTCGAATTTCTAGACTTCCGCCATCCTCTAGATTTAAAAGTACTTGCCTATACGCTTATTTTATCATGTCTTTGCCTTCCCGATGCCTGTCCACCGATATTTCCACCGATATTTCGTCCAAGGCCGACGTCTTTAATTCAAGTTTGGCTTTGAACGGCTCCCCTTCCTCGGACGAACATAGAGCATGTGCACTCGGTGGTGATCATCATTTCATGAAGAGTATTTGCTTGCTCGGGAGCATGCCCTGCCTCTTCAGATGACAAGACCCGCTCGCGCAAGCAATCCAAAAGCACAGTCGTGACCTGTTCCTTCGAATCGACGAGGATGAGCTTTCGGAGGATGAAAGCTACGTAAGTTCTTTCATCGTTCACCCTCCAGGCTTCTGGTCATGCAAGGCATATACAAAGGGAAGATCTAGAACACGGGAGGAAACGAGATTTTTAGGGCTTCCCCCCTACTGTGATCCGCAAATCCTGTTCCACTAGACGTCTAGGTAGATTTTTGCGAAAAGAGGTGCCATTCCAGAGCTCTCTGTGGAAAGACCACTGGTGGTCCTGGACTAAATCGTTTCCCAAGAGGTGCAACACGAGTTCGAGGGCTAAAATTACAGATCGAGGCTGAGTACATGTGATCCATATATAACACGTAGATGTGAGGTCTATGCGATGGAAAACTAAACGAAATATCTTTTTTTTTTCAATTCGCCACGAAGTCTCTCATTGATGAATCGCGTTCTCCTGACGCACCCCATACTTAATGTGCAGCCACAGTTGTCCATCGATCTGATGCACGAGTCATTGCGATCCCCATGCGATAACAAATTTATAAATTTCGAATTCCTCTGGTGACACCTGAATTTTCTCTCCATGCAGCCCTCATTTCTGTGGAATGAAACGCCCTTGATACCCTCCAATCGTTTATCGCAAATTTCGGGTGCGTCGGTCTACCTCAAACTAGAGGTGAGATAAAATGAACCAATGTCAAATGAGAGTTTACGTCGATCCACGTTAGAATTTGCATCCATCCCATTCTTTCAAGTATCGCGGCATATCTCTCTTCGTCCACAGGGCTAGAGAAACTCATGGACCTTCCGTACATATGGTCATTGCATCAGGTGGCAATGCCGGTCTAGCTGCAGCATGTGCCGCCAAGGTGCTCCAAGTCAAATGTACCGTCTTCCTCCCAGATGGTGCAACGCAACATACAAGGGAGGCCCTGTTGCGACAGAATGCGGAGGTACTTGTGTGCGGACGCCACCACGCGGAAGCGCTGCAAGCTGCGCAATCTGTAGTAGATCGCGAACCCAATGCGTCAGTCCACGTTGTCTACAACCTATCAGCGCCTGACCAGGAAACGGCAGAGTGATGGTCCCCGCCTATGACCATGAAGTTGTCTGGGAAGGCCACGCATCGATGGTCAAAGAAATATCATCTCAGCTGGGAAAAAAACCGGATGCACTATTTTGTAGCGTCGGTGGGGCAGGAATGCTTGGCGGTCTAATCGTTGGATGCAAGGATTTAGGATGGGATGATGGTAGGCTCATGATGGCTTCGAATTCAAACGCTTCCGTTGATCTCTCCGCCTCTATCGAAGTTTCCATCGTCGCACTTGAGACCCTCGGCTCGAATTGCTTCCACCACTCCATTCTTCTTAATGGCGAGAGGTTCAGCAGCAGAGACGAGAGTTTACCCCCAGGAGTTGATGTGGTTTTTGATGAAACTAATGCCGTAAAATTGGCGCGTTTCAATACATTCACGTCCAAAGCTTCAGGCTCCTTGGGGGCTGCCCAGCCTGCTGCCAGGGTGGTGAAGATGGCTCTGGAGAGACAAGGTAGAGTAATTTGTGTCAGTGTGCCCGACGAGCTGAGTATGCAAACACTCGTGTCATTCACCGGTACGTCAGGTTGTATTTCGGGGAGAACATCTAATGCGCCGGCCAGATGACCACAAAGTATTAGTAGAGCTAGCCTGCTCAACAACTCTCGTGCCTGCCTACAGACGCGCCTTGTTTGAAAAATTGGTGCCTGCGGAAGATCCGAACCAGACGCGGACCGTAGTTTTCATAGTGTGTGGTGGTTTCAAAGTCGGACTAGACGATGTTGTTGAATACCAGAAGTTGGTAGAGGAAGACGTCAGGATAGATGGAAATTGGGAAGTTCTTTGCGATGGGGAAGTATTCCAGTTGCAAAAAGGGGTAGACCAGGCAGAATAGGTCGAGCAACAACTGTAAGACTTCAAATTTCACCATTCATGAAGTCGGGATATAAAACCATACCAGCGAAGAGGCGAGACGGATCATTTTCCTTCCTCAGCTTCTCGCGCCACCTTCCTCGCCAGCCTTTCTGCCTTGATCCTGTTCAGCTCCTCCCGGAGACTGCTCTGGTCCGTTGGTAGTCTCTGGTGACATTCGCAAGGTTTCCACCACTGAGAATGCATGAAATAGGTAATGATACGCACTTGAGTTAGTCGTTCCGGAGAAGGGAAGAGTTTGTCTCGATACTGTTATTTCAGTCGATGTGAACTTTGTGTTTAGTCCACATGAAGCTGCAGCTCACCGGGACAACGTGCTGTCTATACCATTCGGGGTCACCAAAATGGATAAGAGAGGCGATAGGGACGAAAAGATAGAGAGCAAACTTGAACACCTCGAGGTTTGGGCCACCCATGACGGTACGGTTGGAAGCGTTTCAATTTGTTCAGAGTAACAAAGCACCCCTCAAATAGGATAGGATAGATAATACATATTCTCGTTACAACTTCAAGTCGACTTGCAATCGACGTCGTACCACTCTGGACGTAATCCAATCCACGCCCCTCCATCCGTCCCCCCCAGCTCTACAATGCCCGCTTTCTCAGCAAGAGCAACATATGCACCAAACCGTTCAACCCCTGCTCGTCGATACACATTCTGGTATTGTGTGGCCAGCTCAAATCCAACCGATGAACGCAAAGGGCGGAGAAAGCCTTTCAAGCGGTGGTGTTCAAGTCGTTCAACCAATGGTACAAACAAGGGAGGCACGAGTTGACCAACCATCGACGATCCAGTTCCTTCAGATAGTATGGACACTGTCGGGAACATCGACACAACATCACGAATTTTTTCTGTTTCGTTCGGTAGTAGAGACCCTTCTTGGGGTACGAACACCCTTGGTGTTACTGGATCCCTTTGACCCTGGCACTCACTGGGCCTCTCGTTAACTTGGGATCGGATCGAGATCGAGCCAAATCGTGATACGGTAGGGGAGGGCGAGGACCTCGCAGACAATTCTTGCTCAGGTTCTCGAGGTTCGGCCGCGAGAATAAGGCTTTCCGTCGCTTTGGGCATCAATCCCTGTTTGACATGCATAGTAGATGTGATGTCCGGGGTAGTCTTGTCTTGAGCGACAGCCCTCAACGTCGATGCTACTTCTCCTGAATAACAAGATGGAGGGGCAGATTCTGTGCGGGAAGGAGGCCTAAGGGTTCCGACTGAGTGCTCGTCTTCGACACTAGGTGGATCATTCCCACCAAAATGCGAGCCTTCCGAAGAACCATCCCTACTGGTACGGGAATCACACATTCTCCGAAATTGATCTGCTTTGTTGTCCGGGAAATAGTCCATAATGTCAATTTCTGTGACCTCGGAGTCCAACCCATCGGTGGATAGTTTAGCCCGTAATTTGGTCTTCTCGGGGTACAACCAGCGCGTGTTCAATTGACAAAAGATCTCCTTGGTCGAATGGCGAGTTGATGAAGGACAACTATCCAAAGGCTCTGCGCCTACGACATCCGTCGTCCAGTCTAAATAGGTGGATGCCTGGCTTGTTAAGCTTGTGTGAACACCTCGGAGAGAAGCTATTACGACGCGGTAACGACGAAGCCGTAAAATCGATACTGCGTATGCGAAGTCGTGGTCTCCTGATAGGAGTATAATCGTCGAGGGTGCGGGGTTATCAATAGCATGTGCTAGCATGTCCACTGGCAGGGCATTTAAATATGTAAAGGGAAGGAAGGGGGTATTAGGCGATCACAACAACTCACCCATTATCATCTTATCCGCAACGTCCTTGCGACCATTATGGGGACAGTCTGTTAAAGATACTCCAGACGCCTGAAGTTCAGAACGGAGCCCAAGAGATTTGGAGAATACAGCTGGATCTGATAATTCCAGGTAGGCCTTGAACAATTTGATAGTTCCGAATCTGTGAGCTACAAATCGAATTCTTTTCACAATATCGTATCCCGTAATGTGCGAAGGCGCAGGACAGTTCTCTAGATAGCAATTGGGATCACACCAGAATTCTCCAGGGTTTGACTCACCGTAGTCCCAAAAGATGGCAACATCCTCAGAGGACATCCCTAGTCGGATTTCTGGATGTTAAGTTCCGAAGGAGTCAACGGCGGTTATTTGTATGGATCATGGTCGCGGGTCCTTCGGAAATTCTAATACCGAATTCTGTGATACCCAGCGTGCAGTAACCGTACCTCAGGCTGCTGTCACCGACAACAGCGCCACGCTAATTTTAAATAGGAACCTGTGTGCCCAGGTCAGGTTGCGGTGGACTGCGGACGGGCGCTGGACAAGGCTAATATGTAATGAGGACGTGTAGATCCGGAACAAGAGGCGTTTCCGTTTGGGAAGTATATATTGCGAGTGTTTACATCGTCGAAGTCGCCAACGGGCTACCCGGATCTTTTACGTACTGGAGGGAGGAGTAAGCATAGCGCAGACAAGAATCGCTCTCCTGACCAATGTCCTAGAATAAGTCTGGCGACCCTTCGTGGATCCATGATTATTGTTGCCACTCGAAGTTCAATGCACTGAGGCTCCGGGACAATGGACGATCTTCTCTTGTTGTGCAGACGATATCATGCAGTCGCATATCTGGAAGACAAAGGCTTTACTTATAGCATTCTGGGAGGAGAACATGAGGCATGCTGTTAACATCGCCATGATCACCTGTTTTCATGACCCCCGATGACTCGAATTCATCCGAGCTCATAACCAGCGCGTAGACAAGACCGAAAACGGTGACATGTATCTCGAAGACTCTCCTTCATGTGTACAAGCTGGTCACAGAAAGTCTACTTCGACTACAGCTCGACTTCGCGGACACCATTCTTATCCACCACCTTAACTTTGTATGCTCCTGGGCTGACGACCAATCTCTTGGAGACTTCGTCAATGCATCGTTTCAATGCGGCCAGGCCTTCCTCCAAGGATGCTTCCGGATTATGATATCTAATGGAAGGATATATTAGCAATGGCCAATTGTAGTCGAGAGGATATGCACCGGTCAAGTAAACTCAATGCAAAGTAGCTCCCATATCCGTGTGCACCAAATGGTACTTCGGTCATTGTTCCGAAATAATCTATCCAATACAGATGTGGTGTGTGAAGTTCAGTGTCGTAACCGCCGAGGAGAAGGTTGACGGAATAAGGCTTTCGGGAACGGAGGGATTGGGCGATGGATCGACGAATCCACGATGCCGCTGCGGATGGGCGAAGGGGGTAGAGGTTGCGAATCTGGTAGAGACGGATGTTGCGTTCAATATATTCTGCGAATTGTATCGTATCGCCTGGGGACATAGATCAGGTTGAGTCCCCTTTAAAGAAGAACGGCGTGCGCAAACCAGGTTCGCCAGAATGGGCCATGAGAAGATGAGGACTGAGCGTTTTGATTTTGTCCTCGTCCACCTTCATCTTGACGATCGAGCGGGCTGCTGTTGTATCCGCCGCAAGTATAACATATCCCTTCCCGGTGATCGCAAATGAGGTTTCCATGGTTGAGTGGGCGGCGAGTAAATGCGGTTGATCAAGGTCGACTGTTGAATTACACGGTCGGTCGATTACGCGTCGATGTCAGACGGGTATTCTGTGTCGGCAAAGTCCGATCTTGTTTGATCCTAACCTTATGCTCACCATGAATTCCGACTCTTTATCTCCTGCTCCAGTTGTGATCCTGAGCGCTGTTGCACATGTCATCGAAAGAGAATCTCAAGGCCAGAAAAAGGTCTGACTATGTTTACTTTCTCACATATCGTACTAGATGGTGCGTGCTTCCCGAGAATGCGTCTAAGGCACGCTGAACATGCGGCATTTGACAGGAGCGACAATGATCAGTACTCCCACATGAACAACTCGATCTATTATCATCTTTTTGACTCGGTCATCAATACCTATTTGATCGAGCGCTGTGGGCAAACGCCTGCCAAGTCACCCCTCATTGGACTGGTTGTCTCTTCGTTCTGCGAGGCAGGTTGCTCATTCAATGCCTTGTTTCCTTCCTAACGCAGGAATGAAACAGTTTTTTGCCCCTCTTTCTTTTCCGCAAGTTCTGAATCTCGGTCTTCGTGTCAACAAACTCGGGACGAGCTCCGTAGGGTATGAAGTCGGAGTTTTTGAAGACGGCAAGGACTCTCCAGCGGCGGTCGGTGGATACACACACGTGTTTGTAGACAGCCAATCGCGGAAAAGCAGGGAGATGGGAGTTGAGTTGAAAATGGGACTCCAGAAGCTGCTGCAGGGCACGAGGGCATCTGTCAAAGCGCAGCTGTGATAAAATGGATTTCTCTAGTCATCTGATATGTCAGGTGCAAGCCACATGATGTCATCACTGACATTCTCGAAATAGAACCCGTGGCTCATACCCCCATTGTAAGACCTCGCCTGCACAGAGGAACTCCAACATCATGGCCCTCTCCAAGGTGCGCATCCAGGTGTCTGAATCTTGACATGACTCGAGCTCTCTGTGCAGCACATCCAGACAGACAGACTCTTACAAGAATCTCAAGTGTGTACCATGTTCACTTAGCGAATTCGAATCCTTTGGCCTTACGAGACATGCAGGATAAGAAGACCCTGTATCGTGGCCACGCGAAAGCGAACCCGAGAGAAATTCAGAACCCTTACGGTGCTCGCTACGGGACCACCTCCGTTCCCAAATACCACATCGCGTCCAAGGTGCATCCCGTGCTTGTCTCGACTAGATTCCCATCGATAACATTTCCCAGGGAGTTTCTGCAGATGCAGCTTATCAGCTCATCCATGATGAGCTCAGCTTAGGTACATATCTCGTCCTTCGAACGTGCACACTTCCCTAACGTGATTACAGATGGTTCCCCTATACTCAATCTCGCCTCTTTTGTCCATATATGGATGCCTCCGCAAGCGGATAAACTCATGTATGAAAACATGTCGAAAAACCTCATAGGTAAATATCTTCATTCCGGAACCCTAACTGTATTTTCTTCATACTCATTTTCGATAGATGCCGATGAATATCCTGCGACACGCCAGTTCTATTTTTTTTTTCATCGTCCAAAATTTTGATATCTATCTCAACAGAGGCACTGCATACAAGATGTACTGATCTTTTTACTCAAATAGGTTGACCATGTACTAATTTCTCCAAAAGGCGTATCCATCCTTGCCGATCTGTGGCATGCCCCATCTTCTAAACAAGCCATCGGAACTGCAACAACCGGTTCCTCGGAAGCGATTCAACTTGGTGGCCTTGCGATGAAAAAGATTTGGCAAGCGAAGCGTAAGGCTGCAGGGAAGAGCATCCATGAACCTGGGTCTGTCGTTCGGCTCAACCATTCCTAGTTAATCTTAATCTTCTCATCGCCATTTCAGGCCGAATATTATCATGGGAGCCAATGCCCAAGTAGCTCTTGAGAAATTCGCGCGGTATTTCGACGTTGAGTGCAGGCTTGTGCCCATCTCCGTCGAGAGTCAGTACAGACTGGATCCGAAGAAGGCAATGGAGATGGTTGACGAGAATACCATCGGAGTATTTGTCATACTTGGAAGTGGGTCCTGGCTTGCCACCTTACTTGTGTATGCTCAACAAGGTATCGAACAGGCACTTATACCGGTCACTATGAACCTGTTAAGGAGATGTCTGACCTCCTTGATGAGTATGAAACCAGAACAGGGCATTCAGTTCCAATCCACGGTACGTCGTTTCTTGTCCGCTCGACCTGTTGAGGGTATGTGTCCTGAAATTTTATTCGAGTGGATGGTGCTTCGGGGGCCTTTATTGCTCCATTTGCCACGGTAAATCTGTCATAAAAATGGCGACTGTGCTTTCTGAACAACGCGAATTAGCCGAAGCTGCTTTGGGACTTCAAACTTCCGAGAGTTGTATCCATTAACGCCTCGTATGATTTTTATTCGCATATTTGGATTAATCCTAAATAATGTGCCCGCAGGGGACACAAATTTGGGCTATCTTACGTTGGCGTAGGGTGGGTTGTGTGGAGGGACAAGGCACATCTTCCGAAAGAGCTCATTTTCGAATTGCACTACCTCGGATCCGTCGAATACTCCTTCTCCCTCAACTTTTCGCGACCGGCAGCTCCTATCATCGCTCAGTACTTCAACCTTCTCCATCTAGGGTTCGAGGGGTACCGGGCGGTGGCGTTGAGTGACCTGAAGAATGCTCGCATCCTGAGTCGCGCTCTGGAAGGCACCGGATATTACAAGGTTTTGAGCGATATACATAGAAAACTCGGCGGCGGCGACAATGACATCCGGTCAAGCGAGGAGGATGTGGAAGTTGGTTTGTTCGCATCTCTCGGTCTTACCAGGCTCACGACAATCTGCAGTTATACCAACCCGGGCTTCCTGTTGTTTCCTTCCGTTTCTCCGACGATTTTCAGGAAAAAAACCCAGAGGTGCAGCAATGTTGGATTCAAACCTTGTTGAGAGTGAAAGGATGGTAAATATACTGATCTCCTGAACCTCGATTTTAACTTACGAACACGGAAGGATTGTCCCCAACTACGAGCTCGCTCCTGATCTGCAACAAGTCCAGATTCTCCGTGTGGTCGTTCGCGAGAACATGACTGCGGTGGTGAGCCGAATCTTGACTCTGCCCATTTCTTTTTTTTAACAAGCTGCATATCCGCCAGCTTGTTGATCAACTCGTCGCTGACATAGTAAGTAGCGAAATGCCCTTTCATCAATGGGTTACTAGAGCGTCTGCTAGATCGAAATAACCGAAGGCTTGATTAAACGGGAAACCCCCAACCATGCATTGGCTGTGTTGGGTCAGGAAGGACATCACCGAAGCAGCCATGAACGCGCAGAGGGTAGACTTGAAGAAGGTGAAGGAAGTAAACGCTCGGGGACGTATGCAAAGACCTGTTGAAAGAGAGAACGCTAAATACTTTGTGTACGCGACTGTCACATGTAACGCGACGCGTCTTAAACCTTTCCATGTCGCAAGTTGATCCATTGTCAGTTTCCGACTATCCTGTCATCCTGTTTTAACAACGTAACCACTAGACCTGTTCCATCAGCGCATGTGCGATCAACGACAACCTCGATTCCACTGTCGAGCGAAACACCTTCATTCTTCATTGACCGCAAGAACAAATCCTACAAACACCAATATTCCAACATATATTTCGTGAGATTACAACAGCTGCGAAAGTTCACTGAGGAACGAGCAGAAAAGCGATGGAAAAGAGTTTCAGGTATTCTCCCCCGCATCGTCATTTTCAGGACCCTCCTCACTTTCTTTTCGTTAGGCAGCCCTATCCTAGTCCCGCGGGTTCTTGAGGTCGTGAAATCTCAACTGTGCTACATCATCGGTACCGTGTACATGGATATGCCTTTGAAGCCCAATGTCCTAGAAGATATCGCCCGTGATGCAAGTCGTTGCTTCCCATCACAACTTCCTGCGACTGTTGACACATGAGGACAGCAATCCATCCCGCCTCCTCTTCTCAAACCCAAATTCTACTCTACCGAGGATAGTGTGATGTTGGAAGACGAGTCGGGTCGCATACGGCTGGTGGGTGAACGCATTCGCTCTGCAAAGCTGGTCACGGGCGTCATTATGGGTGCACTGGGTGCCGAAACCGCGAGTGGCGACTTTGAGGTGGTCGATCTGTGTTTTCCCGGGATGGCACCGCAGGCGCAACCAGATGCGGATTCTGATGAAGACGAAAAGATGGACGTCGATGGTAAGATGGCTTCCACTTTATGAACGTTCTATGTGTATTGACCACGTCACATAGGTCAGAGTTCTCCAAATGACGACTGGATAGGCGTGATTTCTGGATTGGATATTGGCTTTCTGTCACCCTCAGATGCCCAGATACAGATGCTGGTTGAATATCTGACTGGGGAAGAAGGAGGGGTCGAGGACCAGGTTTCTGCGTCTCGGATATCACGCCTCATTATAGTGGGAAATTCTTTGGCGACACCTTCAGCGAGGGGGGAAAACGGAGAGAATGGTCGGGAGAAGAAATCTGTGAGTCTTACCTTCCTTCTTGCGAGTCCACGGTTTATCTATCTCGACAGCGACGATACGGGCAAGAAGGGGCGAGCTTCTCCCCCCACCCCGTTATTTCCCTTTCAAGTCATTTATTGGACATTGGGAGCACGATTCCGATTCACATCCTCCCAGGAGAGACAGATCCATCTGGGGTCATCATGCCTCAGCAACCTTTTCCGCGTGCAATGTTCGGTCAAATCGCCTCACTACCGACGTTTTGTTGCGAGACCAACCCTACGTATCTGAAAATCGGACATGATTCGGCAAGCGACTGTCCCCCGCTGACTCGGACTCTTCTCATCAACTCGGGCCAACCTATCAATGATATGTTCAAGTACCTTCCTTCACCTCCAAACACGCGTCTCTCAATCCTGGAATCTACACTTCGATGGCGCCATATGGCACCAACGGCTCCAGATACGCTTTGGTGTCATCCCTTCTTTGCTGGCGATCCGTTCATAATCAAGGAAACGCCGGATCTGTATATTGTGGGTAACCAGAAACAATTCGCTACCAAACTAGTTGTGGAACCGGACGACGATAATGAGGGAAGACCGAAGGCCAGGTGTCGAATCGTGATGGTCCCAGCATTTATGAAAACGGGTGTTTTGGTCCTTATCAATTTAGGGTCCTTGGAGGTGAAGACTGTGACGTTCGCTGTGGAAGGAATGTCGGGAGGTGGAGAACAAGTTCTGCAAGGTAAGAGGGCGGTTTCCAGCAAATCACTAAACTCAATTTGATTATGCTGCAGCGCGTACTCGGTCACGATCACCGACCCCTTCGACGCCTCTGGAGTCTACTCAGGAAATGTCCCAGCAGAGCGCCAGTTCTACATTTCATTGATATTATTCAGTAATGGAGCATCCTCTGCGCGACTAATATATTGAATAAAAACCGTTTACAAGTCCCAGCGAACGGCTGAGGGGACCCAGTATGCTCGTCCATACTGCTCGTCCTGATCGTCCAACCAACATAGACCGTCTCTGTAGACCATATTCTCTAAAGCTGCTCTGGAGCGCTCACGAGTCCAGCCTTTCCGCTGCATAAGTATATCCTCGGCAATCCTTCCGCCTTCCAACTGCGCGATAGCGAGCACCTCTGATTGATCTGAATCGAGTTCCTTGAAGACGCTACGGACCATCTTGCGTCCTCCAATCTCTACCACTTGGTAACCAGCCCCCAGCGGCTCCAACGTCTTGATGCTCTGCATCACATCGTTTTCTGTCACCAGTCCTTCACCGAGACCGCGCAATTTGCTGACCAGCCGGATGAGCTCCGTCATTTCAATCAGGCCGCCGTTTCTCTCCCTGGTGCTAACGCAGACGTCCACGATTTGCACGCCAAGCTCGTATTGCCAATCACCGAGCCCGAGCAGCTCTGCCCACCAGCCGCCTTTCCTGGGCCCGGCGAGAGGATCGACGCCGATCGAAGAGCACATTTGCTGGAAGGCATGGCGGAAGGATGGGTCGCTTCTGATAGAGTCACGATGGGTGGACGCGAAGTGGGCGAGGGCGGTGCGGAATTGGTTGAGTTGAGAATGGAGGTGGTTGACTTGGGTCTGGGACAAGGCTGAAGAGAGCTGGGCAAAAGAACGATTGGACTGTTCTTGCCGGTCAAAGGCGGCCAGTCCTACGCCTCCTCGTCGATGCATGATCGTAGGACATGAGAGAGCAGTGGCTGTGGCTGTGCCATTGCGACTACTATCCTTCATGTTCGCCAAGATACCCCAGAGATTCACGGCGCCGTTTGGCCTCCTGGGCGACGAAGTAAAGCTTGCTTTCCCGACTCAACCAGGTGGCATACAGAAACTCGCAACAGCCAGGGTGCGCAAGTGCTTCATTCTCGTTTCGCTGCCTAACGTAGCGATCGTCTAGAATATCTCAGAGACCGATGCCTACTGGGACCAAGTTCGTGGTCTTCCTCTGACCTGCGTTCGGCTCACTCATTTCTACAGTATTTCATCCTATTCGATTCAGCGTCGGACGTATTTTCCCTCATTACACCGCATCATGGTACGTCGAACATAGCACTGCGACCTCGCTACCCTGATAGAATGTACCAGTCAGACGTACCCTATATGACGCTCCGGAGAACGTCGCCACGCTTATCCGAGTCGTCACTTCACGACTCTTCACCCTAATATCCGACCACACCTTTCCCTCGCCAGGAAATGCCTCCGTGACTGCTTTTGCATCTTCCTTCATGAAGACTGGCGCGGCTTCAGAGCGGAACACCACCAAAGAGGTCCTAAACTGTCTCCGCATCCTTCAGCGCGTCTTGCCGGTCGTATTTGAGATTGATGGAGAGTCCAATGCATTTGAGCTGGGAGTACTGTGGAAGAAGATGGAAGTCAAGGAAGAGGAGGACATTGATGCCACCAAATCCCCCGAGACACCACAATTTGTGATTGAAGATGAAGAAGACAGCGATGGTGAGCGAGCGGAAGCCTCGCCAAAGACCAAGACAACAAAACCGAAGAAACAATTACCTTCTCTCGGAGAAAAACTCTTCAGCGCTATCATCGATCTCTTGTTCTGCTGTGGTTTCACTATTCCGACCTCGGTTCAAGTGGACCACTATAAAATCAACTATGTGATCTGGTGCGTCGTCTATGAGGAGGTTCCTTGCGTATCTGTCTGACGGACCCAAAGGGAGAAAGGCGTTGGCTCAACTGCAGACCCAGGACCCAGTCACCAATACGATAGTAATAAAAACGAAGTGCTACGCCTCCTCCTAGTCCTCCTCTCCAGGCAAATCTACGTTCCACCGGGTTCATTATTTTTGAATCCCTCCCTTTACAGTCTTCATCTTGTTCAGAAGATACCCCGGCGCGACGTCCTGACCATCCTTTGCTCTCTGCTCAACACAGCAATGAATTCATCATCTCCCCATGATAATAGTATCGGAAGCATGGCCGGAAAACTTCCTTACAACCATCTGGTTTTCAAGGGCGAGGACCCACGGACTACCCTTGTAACCACTTGTTTGCAGGTCCTGTGCGTTTTGTTGGATTTCCAAAGTGGCACTGCCAGGGATGCGGTAGTGGGAACAGGAGACGCTCAATTATCATCGCCAACAACTCGCACGAACGCTTTCCGCTACTTCCTGGCCAAATTGGTGCGTATGGCACTCGGGAATATAGCATCGATTAACATCCCCTGCTTCAGCATCGTACCCAAGATTTTGAATTCGTTGTCGACGGTATCGTCGGGATTCTGGAGCAACAATCGGCCACCATGAACAAGCTACTCCCTGGTGCCCGAAAGTCGATCCCTTACATTACCGAGACTAGTAAGTTCCATGTCTACCCATCTCGAAAACTGATGATTGACCGTAAGAGGTAGTCATATTATTCTGGAAAATGATTGAACTGAACAAGGTCTAATCTATCCATTGGACAATACTAATAGCGACTGAACTGGCGCCCTCAGAAATTTCGCTCCTATGTTTTGCAATCAGAGAAGTCAATGGACCTGGTTGGCTATTTTCTTTGTTACGCTCTCGAGATCAAGGACAAGCCTCGTAAGTGATGAATCTTGAGACGTGGTGCCATTTGCTTACCAGATGTCAACAGAGCAACATGGCCTTTGCCGCTCATTGTCATATATCATCCAAACCTTGTCCGCAGAGCCAACATTTGGTGCAAAATTGACAAAACCAGTTAAACCTCAGTTACCCGCAAAATGGAACGCTGCTGGCACAGCTGCGGACTTCATCATTAACGTGCGTTGTTGACGACGAACTGTTCGTTAAACTGAACAATGTTCAAGGCTATATACGCCATCGTGGCCACTACTTCGGGGACTCTCAATTCACTGTACCCCGCCCTTATTATCGCATTGGCTAACCTTGCCCCTCACTTCCAAGATCTCACTGTGGTCGCTTCAACCCGTCTCATCCAGCTATTTACATCATTCGCTAACCCTCTCTTCCTTTTGGCCGATGAAGGTCATCCCCGTCTGTTGTTCTTCATGTAAGTGTTTACACGTGAGGATAGTATGTGTAAACTCATGGTTCAACAGGCTGGAAGTCTTCAACTCTGTCGTTCTCAACAACATGTCCAAAAATCCTAACCTGATCTACGGTATCCTTCAAGCTCATCGAACTTTTGAGGAGCTGGGGACGTTTACCCTCGCTCGGGGCCTTCGTGAAATCCAGCGGGTTCAGTCAGCGAAGGAGGGACAAGTCAATAACGCCGAAGGAAATCCGAAAGGCAAAGATCGTAGCGTTCCGGGGGAAGATTCAGATCCCGGAGCCGAAAAGGCACGATTGCTTGAGAGCGAAGGCGTCACTTCCGCTGCCGCTGAGACTGTGGAAAGCCCGCCCAGAATCTCAGTGGGCTCTGAAGAAGGGTCGATGAAAGAGGATGAGCTCCAAATGGATTCGTTGGCGGATCCCCAGTCAGAAGGTAGTGTTGCAACATCGGTGTCCGAAAAGGCAAGAGGCAAAATGAAAGAGAGGCTTTCCATGTCTTCGGACATGAACCACAGCCTCGAGCTGCTTGCTGCTGCGGGAATCGGCCGCAATGGTTTCGTCCCCACTCAAGAATGGGTGAGTGATGTTTGATTCTCTTCCTCCGTACTTTCTTTGACCTTGAATGGGAGGTGACTTCCTGGCAACAAGGGTAGGGACCTTGTTTCTTCACCAGGACGAAAGGCTCACCATTGGCTAGGTTACCTTTGGATACCGTCATGCTCTTGATATCGGAACTTCTGCCCAAAATACAAGAGCTACAGGCCACGCGTCACAAGGCGAATTCGACATCGATTATTGTCGAGTACCTTTCGACCGTGTCTTTGAAACATATTCTTCCAAACCCACCAATCACGCCAGCGCGCCGGTTCATCGTGAGTCCAGGGTAACATTCTTTCCGTTGTTCGGATCTCATCACGGAGCGCAGTGGTCCGATGCATCTATCGTCTGGTTGACGTCTTTGATATGGGGTGAGATTTATGTTCGTGGAATGACGCCTCTGGGCATCTGGAGTGCGACGAATGTCCGTCTTTTCTATGTCAAGCACAGTGTCAATCAGCCCCGGCAAATTACGGAGACGGTTTCGACTGTCGTGGGTGGGCTATTGGGGAGGTCCCCAGATTCACCTTCTCGTGCACGTTCGTAAGCCAAGCTTCTCAGAGGGTTCGTTTGGACCGTGAGTAGTATAGAACATCGTACACGTTTACTTTTTTGAGTACAGAATTCAAACACATGACTCTGTGAATCCATCTTGCCTCCTCGAAGCAGCACCCACGTCAGCCACCCGGCCATGTGCTTCCTCACAAACCGTTCCAATTGCCCACACTGTGTGCTATGCCACCTGCCACCACATCGAGCCGCCGAAAATGACTCTCCACCAATGAAAAATTTAAGGCTGCTCAAGCGCTGGCAAAGCGGGGCTTGGAGCGATGCTGAGTTCCTGTTGTTGATCTCAGAGTTCGTGATTGTTGCAATTTCAGCACCCTTTCACTCATGTTCTACTAGTATCTCGCAACTTTTTCGCCTCGCATGAGATGCTGGAACAAGAAGAATATTTTATTGAGACCCAATGATGGATCTTTCTTAGTGGTCTCATCGGATTTATCGCAATGGGAGGTCCTTCAAAATGGGCCTCGAAGCATTCAATGGTCTTGTCTGCATTTTTCTTCATCTGTTTCTCGAAGGTGACCTTCATGAGTTGCCAGAGTATGTCCCACTCTGGAAGCAAAGGTTGTGGAGGCGGTTTGACACCATAAGCCTTGATGTTGATCGTGCAACACTTGGTATCTACATTAGCAGTTTTCTCTGTTTTGCCAAGCACAGCACAGTGCTTCTCCAAATCATGCTGTGCAGAAAGATGTTGAATGAAAAGCTTCGTCCAGCCCTGGATCACCATGGGAAGCTGTGTTGGAATTTGTGATTGATGCGAGCGTGCATGATGCATTGCCCACACCTTTCCTTTTCTAGGTTTTCCCCTTTGTCGTTTACATTCTAGGTACATTATTATGGAACAGCCTCTTGTCTTATCTCATCTCATCTTATCAACCATGCCTCTCCCATCTTATCAAATGAACTATCCAACACTTATCTGATTCCAGTTTGGTTGTTATGGAACAGCTCTTTATTTAATCTTTTACATTTTATTATTGTTTGGTCTTGTGGACATTATTATAAGGTTTGACAGTTGCTTGGCATTACTCCACACAGCTGACTCAATGCCAAGCCATTACTTCATACTGTTACAATTTTACTTACTCCGAACCATGACCACATCTCTTTTACTCATCACTCCGACCCGATCGCTCTCGATTCATCTTATATGACACACTTACTGCGCTCTCAGTCAGCTTGACTGTGGAGTTTCCCCTTTTGGACTATTTCTCCCACGATTACTCAGCTTTACTGCGGACTTACTCATTTCCGCTTACACTGCTTACTGATCGACTTGGTCTGTGTGCCAGACCCATTAGTATATAAACCCTATTGTACAAACTGTATTCTTTAGCTTTGACCTAGGCTAATAACCTATTTGCTCTGCCCACTTGATCCGCTCTCAAACTAAGTACTCTTACAAGAGACTTAGCTCAGCCAAACCGATATCAGTGATCGCCTTAACCAGAGGGACTCTGACGACATCAGTGACTACTGTATAGCAGAGCTCTGACAGTGTTATGGAACAGTCATTTAATAACTATTTTTCATTTTGTCCTTGTTTGTTATTGTTTGGCTTTGTGGACGATATTATAAAAGGTCAACAACATGAATCTGACTTCATTTCATTTTATCTTTGTTTGTCCTTGTTTGGCTATCTCTTAT